>OGZA01001080.1_pt1 | contig 19312 bp, 33 predicted proteins | sample 1576591 | NCBI WGS metagenome assembly OGZA01 (sample SAMEA3541565, study PRJEB24748) | human gut metagenome | biome: human gut; feature: human-associated habitat; material: faeces | place: China | collected 2012
AGATTGGGTCATCGTCCGCAGTCTTGAAACGATCTGCGAGGAAAATGGCCGTAGTAACGATGAGGCGTTTTATACAAGGGACGGTATCAGTTTCAACAAGGAAAAAGCTGCTTACTGCGGCCGTCTTATGCGTGTTGGGCAGGTACATGCAAGGACATGCCTCATCCGTTATGATCTTATTGATCCTATGACGTGCATGGTTGTCCGCTACAAAGATGGCGGTCAGATGATTTTCTCTGATACTTTTTTGTACGAAGCCGTTCCTGCTTCTGAGCTTCCTGTAACAGTAGGCAGCAGCGTCTGGGTGCGTCCCTGGAATGAAATCATTGCCCAGGCAAATCCCCCTGCCAGACTGGATGATCCTTACTGTAGGGTCAATACCATCTATATCAACAGAAGCATGAAAAAGATGTGCCTTAAAAAGTATCAGATCATTCATATAAATTATGATCGCTATGGCGACACTACTGATGCCAAGCTTCGGGACGAGGATGGTACTATCTGGAATTTTCCCCTCAGTACGCTTTATTGCTGCAGTGAATTTGTCCAGTCCATCATCACACAGCCCACTGTTTCTTTTGAAGAACTCTTCGGAAAGGATGAATGATCTATGCCTTATCGTATCGGCGACCGCGTCCGTGTCAAAAGCCTGGAAGCACTCATAGCCATCAGCGAGAATGCCAAAGATATGGTGCCCGTCGTAGACGGGTTTCGTATCGACGGTCTTTTATTTAACTCCCGCATGATCCCGTATTGCGGTCATGTTTATACAATTTGCAAATACAGCGGAGATTATTTCAATCTTGTAGACGATGCCGGGGATGTTCTTCGCTCTCGTGATTTCAAAATAACATGGTCATTCAGTGAAAAAATGCTGGAGCCTGCCGAGGATGTCCCTACTATGGCGATCGAGCCCGCCTTGTCTTTTGAAGAACTTTTTGCCAAAGGGGCACTGCAATGAAAAACAAATTCGAGCCTGGTGATCGTGTCCGCGTCAAGGATTGGGACGAGCTGGTTTCTAAGTGGGCTATGCAGTATGAAAAGATACCGAGCATGGCAGGGCCAAATGTAAACGGTTTGTATTTTAACCCAGCTATGCGTAAGTATTGCGGCCAGGTTTTTACGGTAAGCAGGTCTGGTAATCGCTACAATTTACAGGATGATAACGGCAATGTTTTATCTCCCGATGATATATCTTACATGTCATGGGGTTTTAACGATGATATGTTAGATCCTGTTTCCGACCAGGTCGAACCTACAGTCTCCTTTGAAGAACTTTTTGCAATGTGAGGTGATTTTGCCGTGAAATATAAAATTGGTGACTGGGTGCGTGTTCGCCAATGGGATGACCTTTGTCAAGAATACCGTAAGGATGATCATGATTGCCTTCTGGTTGATGAATTTTGTTTTGCTCCCAAAATGCAAAAGCTCTGCGGCCGCTGGGGCAAAATAACAGACAAATGGGGTAATGCTTGTCGGATCTCCTTTAAAGGTGTCGATAATAATTGGTACTGGAAAGATGCTATGCTGGAATCAAATGAGCCCTACCAGGTAGGCGATCAGGTCATCGTCAGCAGTATGGACGCACTGGATCGTGATTTCGATATGAATGTGGTCGACAAAAGTACAAATCCGACATTTTTTACGAAGCCTGAATTTGAATCCAGGTTTCAAGATCCTGTCCTTGCCACGATCAAGGATATAACGCACAGAGGTGCAGGTATTTATCACTATCATATATTCTGTAAAGAGAACACACACCTCGAAATGTATGTTTTTTCTGGCTATGAGTTTTGCCACGCTGTGCCAACCTCTTTACCGCAAGTCGTCCCCACGCTGTCTTTTTCCGATCTTTTCTCTGATGCCGCAATGTGAGGTGATTTTGTATGCAGCATAAAGTAGGCGATTGGGTCCGTATCCGCCAGTGGGACGATATGGAAGCTGAATACGGCCTGAGCAAGGATGGAAACATTCTTGTTCCTTTGACATTCACCGATACTATGCGTGAATTTTGCGGCCATTGGGGCAGAATCACAGGTGTATATGAATGTAGTTATGATATAAAATTCTTGTCTGCTCCAAGTGGTTGGAGCTGGAACGATGAAATGATCGAGCCGGAACCTGTATATTACCCCGGCGATAGGATCCAGCTTCGCTCTTGGGCTGATATGAAGGCCGATTTTAATATGAACGGCATGGGCCCCGAGAATTACAACCCGACCTGCCTTAGCGGCGATTTCTCTAAATTCTTCGTTGATGCTCCGCTTACGATCAAAGAAATCAAAACCTATAAGCAGGGTGATGAAAGAATTGAAGGAATTATCGTCGAGGATATGCCAGAGCCTGAATTTTCATTCCAATATTTTGAGTTCACCAAATACTGCATTGATTGCGTCATTAAGGATTCCGCAACTATCATCGCTCCCACCATTTCGTTCGACGATCTCTTTTCTATCACACCGTAAAGGCAGGTGATTTTATGACCTACAACATCGATGACACCGTCAAGCTCCGCAGCTGGGATGATCTAGCAAAGGAATTTGGCGAAGATAATCATGGCGATATCAAAATTGGTGAAGTCTGGGCTTTCAGCTCTAATAAACATCGTTATGGCCACCTGGCTACTATTATGGATTGTGCCAACTCCCTCTATAGTGAAACATATATGATTAGAACCTGGGATGGACACCTTATGATGGTGGATATAGCAGAAATTGATTGTGCTACCGGCACGGTACAGGCCGAAGCAGTCCACCCCATTCTTATATTCGCAGACCTGTACAGTATGGTCTGATTTATTTTTTTCAAGAAAGGAAGTTTCTCAATGCTTGTTTATGTAAAAGATGAAGATGCCGGTAAGAATTATATCGTCACTCTGACTCCCGGCACCGGCGATAACCTTCTGCCCGAAGATATCGAGGAAGGCTATGCCGGTTATATCAATTGCGCTGTCGATGAATTTGTTGGTCATGCTGAAGATGACTGTGGTTTTATCTCTGGCGACAGTGATATCTACATGTGCTCCGAAAAAGAGATGGACCATATCAACAACGGCAATATGAAATACATCATGGAAGATGTTCTCTCCTATCTTTTCTTTGATCATCCGCAGTATGATGGTCTTCCGTCCTCTATAAAATACAAAATTGTCGATGAAACGCTGGAGGATTAACCATGTCTGCCTGCTCTCTGCCCGCCACCGTCGGCCCCTGGTTCCTTACCGATGACTCCTGCGCCCAGTATTGCCGTAAAATCACGGATACCGAGTATGAGTTTGTCCAACTCCAGTTGATGGATATGCTTCCGCGCGAAGACTCAGACTACTGCGTCACGAACTCCACGGTCAATGTCGGTTCCATGGATCTTGATGAGATCGAGACCGCCATCTGCAGCTTCTATGATTCCGTCCGGGCTATGGTCGAGTTCTATGGCAAGGATATGTCAGTCGCAGATTATTGCCAGATCATTGCCGAGTGCGCCTTTGAAAATGAAACCGGCGATAACTCCATCTCAGATATTCTGCCGGAAGATAAAGCCCTCGATTTTCTGCTCAACTATATTCGCACTCACTGAAAGGAGTTTTCCCATATGAATGAACTGTGGTATCTCTTGGACCTTAGCAAAGATGACGACGATGATATTCAGAAATCGCTCAAATTCTTTTCGTCCGAAGATAAGGCCATTGCCTACAAAAACGCCTTGGTAGCCGAGATCGAAGACGACTATAAGGATCAGCATTATTATCTCGAGGTTCATGAATACAACCGTGGTATCGTCACCGAGCTCACCGTTTATTATCCCGGCAGCGACGATGTCAAATTTGAAGATCATTTTGTAATCGGCAAAGTCATCCCCGAAGACTGAAAGGAGTTTTACCCCATGAGCTATTCTCACACGCTTCAAATTTACAGCGACCGCGACTTTCTCCGGTCTTACATCTCCGATGAAACCGCCGCCAATGTGGTCAGTTACATGAACGATAACGATTTCTTCGATTATCTTCATGGTCCTTTGGAGTATTACGTTTTTAACGGCCAGAAGTATCCATGGATGTTCAGTGCCCCTCCCTACCCGGATAAGTACGCAAACCGCGTCCTGGAATTCCCTGCCAACAATGATGTTGAGTTCACGATGGAAGCCGACATCCGCGAGATGTCCTATCTTTTCCCGGATCTGATCTTCGAGCTGACCGTCCACTACCTGGACGGAGATGAATATACCAAGCTCTACTACAAAAACGGTAAAGTCAAAACCGCGCCGTGCGAAGTCGAAGTAACCTGCCCAGACTTTGACGATTTGGAATGGGAGGATGCAGAATGCTGAAGAGTAAAAAGGATATTAAAGATGCAATTCAGGAACGCAAGAAGGAACTGAATTCTTATGAAGATCAGGGCTGTTACAATGCAGCATGGTGCGCCGGTTACGTTCATGCAATGAATGAGATCCTCGCAAGCTTGTGTAATCTTTATGAAAGCCAACAGCTTGCCTACGCCATTAATGATACCAAAGATCATCTCCGTGAATTCTTTGAAGGAGATGTCTGTATGAAATATGACGAGTGTGAAAAGCGTGTCCAGCAGGCCGTTGAAAACGGTACAGTAGAAAAAATCGCCCGCCGCTTCCTGCGAAATCACAGAAGCGATGTCGCCGAAAACGACCAGTATTACAGCATCATCCATGATATGTTCCCGGACGAATCCGATGACGAAGATGAGGATAACTGATATGCAAAGAAAAGTAATTGGCTCCTATCCCATCTGCAACACCGCCGGTCTGGCCGTCTATGAGATCGACGAATCAAACGACCGTGTCCTCGTCGGTCTCAACAACAATCCGCCTCGTTGGTACAAGATCCGCGAAGCTTGTGACATGGATACCGGCGAATACGTCATGGGCTTCAACTACGGCGGCGCATTTATTCCGTTCTCCGATGTAATGCGTGTGGACTAAAGAGTGAATTTCGCTGCGCTGATGTTTCCAGCGATTCCTACAAAAGACTGCTGGATGAAGCAGAAACACAGATGCCGAGCGAGGAATTCAAAAAGTTCTGGGAGAGGTACATTTTAGGAGGACTTAACTATGATTTCTCAAAAAATTCTGGATGCTCTGGATGACAATAATTGGAAGCCTTATATCGATACCGAAGATAATTCTATCGAACTTGAATGGTATTCCCCTGCAGGGGAGGATTTTTTACTGTCATTTGATGTAAAGGACGACGACGATTTTATCTCCCAGCTTTATGATGCCTACATAAATTTTGATACGGAACAGCACGCCGTCGAAAACTACGGTATGCGCGGCGCTCCCGGCTTACGTGTCCTGCTTGACGATGCCGACGCTATCGAAGATGAACTCAAACGACTTTGGTGCGCACTTAGCAAAGTAAAAGAGACAGCATAACCCGCTCCCGTATCATAAAGAGTGGTTTTATGAATTGAGGTGACAACAATGACGAAGGATGATTTGGAGTTTGTACGCTACAATCACGAAGTGAACAAGAAGTCTTATGACGATCATACGACCTGCGGATACAATTACGAAGATGGCTATGTGGACGCACTAAACTTTGTGCTGGAACATCTTGATGAACTCTGTGAGGAAATCCATGAAGACAAACTCATGCAGCGTGCTACTGAAGAAGCCAAGTATTGCATCCGTGAATACTTCCAAAATAAATACGATTGCGAGTGGCTCGCAGATGAAATCGAAGATCGTATCCGGCGTGCTCTCGATGAAGGAGATGCAGAGACGCTTGCCAACTCTTTCATCGACAGCGCCGATGACGGCCTCCCGAATGATGAATGGTGCAAAAGTATCGTGAGAGATTTCTATGATTAAACAACGATACTACGTTAATCTCGAATCAATAAAAGTTTATGTTTTGATGAAAGGGAATCTATTATGGGTATGAGTTATGAATATGCCGGTAGCGCCATCTATCCGCGCTTTGACGAGGAAGTCTGCGCAGTCGCCGCCGTCTTTGGTGGTGTCAAAACCAAGGATCTGAAACAGCGCGAAAAGGCCGCGCCGAAAGGCACCCTCAACTGGTGGTTTGGGTCCTACATTTCCGATGACCCCAACAAACCGCGCTTTATATTTCCCAATGGTGCCAACGAAACCATTGTAAAATGGCTCAATAACATCTACGAACCACGCACAGTCGAGGAAACCAAAGAAATTTGGAAACATATCTGTGTGCGTCATGAAATCAAGGATATTTCAAGTCAGATTTGGGATGAGCTTAGAGAACGTTATCTGCGTAATGAAGGCTGGGAAATTTGCCAATGATGGAGGTGCGGTATGCAATACGAAAAGCGAATCCTTGATGAACCCCTCATCCTTGAGCCGGAGGATTGGAATGAGTCAGAATGGCAGACGATATGCCGCCTGTTTGGTATGAAAGCCGCAGACCGCATTGTCGTCAGCAACTGCCTTCTTGAAACTTATGGGGATAGAGCAAACTGACGGAGGCTTACTATGAAAATGTCTGATTACACCACGGAGTATTGCCCAGTGTGCGACAAAGAAGTTGTCATCCATGCCCACGGTGTTACTCGCTGCCCTTCCTGCGGTGCCCCGCTCGCCCCGTGCAGCGTCTGTATTGATGAAAACGGTTCGTGCAAGAAAGATTGTCCGTATGGCTGTGACGGTACTGATAATGATTTACATAAGCCCATAACGATGCCGGACATGACAACGGAAGAAATCAACTGGTTCACTGCCAGGTATTAAATACAGTGTGAGGTACAACATGAAATATACCTATACACCTATTGGTCGTTTGAAAGCTTGCCATTTTATCCGCGTATGTGAAGTCAAACGCAAAGAAATTCTGGACGCTGGCATTGATACTGCCGATGAAACCGAACTTCCAACCGCACAGGACATTTTGGATGATGTGAATACCGGCGTTGGTTTGGATGAAGAAAACGAATACTTCGACAGCTGGGGGATTACCGATCATTTTGATTCTCATCCGCTCTCGCTGGTCGTTGGCGAAGATATCATTTTAACGGACGAATAAAAAACAAAGCTTCGATGGAGGTGCGGTATGACCTTTAAAACCTTACAACGAATTTATAAGGCTCTTTCTGATGAGCGGGAACGCGCAAACGAATCACTGTGTTTTGCAGAAGAACAAATCACAAGAAATGAAAGGAAAGATATGGTTGTTCCTCCTAAGTGGTTGGACGATCGAAAACGCATTTCAAATGATTGTGACGAGCTTGACCGTGCAATCGAAGATTTTGAATCTTACGACTGGCACTGATGGAGGTGCGACATGAAAAAGTATACCTGTTATGTCTATGAACGAAATCGAAAATTCTGGGACCGGTACCTCGTTGTAGCCGACTGCGAACTCCTTGCTGAGGTAGAACTTAAGCGTCGTCTTGATGAAGAAACAGATACAGGTTCAGACAGCTATGACATCATGTCGGTTGTCGAATGTAAATAAAACGGAGGGTTTTTGAAAATGGAAAATTCCTATACGTCGTCACAAATCCGCAATGCCGCTGCCGCTCTTATCAAAGACAATGACAGCAATCTTGAAATTTCTGACACTAGTTATGATACCGGTTATATTGAAGGTGTCCATGATGGCCTAATCGATCTTCTAAACAAGCTCGGTATTATTCACGACTTCCAATATATGAATTGCTGATAAGAGATTCTGCAAATGATCAACTTTAAAAATGAAATCAATGTCATTGGTCCTGTTCGCTTGCGGGAGGAGTATCACAGAGTCAACACTGGAATGAAATGATGGATGTACATATGACAAACAGTGACAAACTTGAATTTATCGGCCAGATCATTGACATCTTTGAAGACTTTCTCGATGAAAAAGGTGTCAAGATCGATAATCCCGACCGCAATAGGGATGCCATCTGGGATGCATCCTGCAGTGATATAAACATCTACGGCTGTGATTATGGCGATCTTTCCGACCGTATCGAATCGACCATGACAAACTGTGGCTTTTTCAAGGAGAGTGTATTATGAATACCTACAAAGTTGTCATTTCTGTTTCCACGACTGTCTACATTGATGCTGAGAGCGCTGATGATGCCATCGAAAAGGTAAGTCAGGCATTGAATAATGGTGATGCAAACATGAGCGCTGATGTTGCCAGTAACATTGGCTATTCCATGCGAAACGGCCACTATGAGGTGACGGATGCCATTCCGATGGATGAGTGAGGAGGAATCATAATGGATCTCCTTGCCCTGATTGAAACAAAACAATCACTTTTCGCCGCATTGATGCTGTAATACCAGCCACCAAGGGTGAGATATAAAAATTGAATATTGTATCCGCTCTTGTGCGCTGCCAAGAAAGGATACATACAATGAAAAATGATCGTGTCATAGAACAGATTTTTATCTCTCACCCGCAAGGCAAAATGAACGGCATTCCGACCATCACCACCAGTATGCTCTGCAACCCCATTTGTGAGCAGCGTGCCAAGGATGAAACCAGCGTATGCGCACACTGCTATGCCAAGCGTTCACGGGGTTCAGCCCGGCGTTGATGGCGTAGTTGCTGTTGATCACGGCGTAGTCCACGTCGGGCAGCAGGTTGGGCAGCTGGGCGGCCTCCGCCTCCACGATCTCCACGTTGTACGGATTCTCCACGATGTCGTTCTTGGTGGCGGTGATGCCCACGCCGTCCTTCAGCTTGATGATGCCGTTCTCCTGCAGCAGCAGCAGGGCGCGAGCCTCGTTGGTGGTGTCGTTGGGAACGCCGATCTTGATGGCGGTCTTGGTGTCGCCGCCCTTGCTGCCGCAGGCAGCCAGGCTCAGAGCCAGCACAGCGGCCAGCGCCAGAGTGATGATCTTAGTCAAAGTGTTGTGTTTCATGTTCGCAGTCTCCTTTGAAATGATGTTTAACTTGGGTCGATGGGAATGAATTTTTATCTCAGTACCGCCGCCCGGCCGGAACGGCGGCACAAAACAAAAACAGCGGGGCGGTCATGCGACCTTCCCGCTGCTTGTTTACACACCGGCTTTTTCAAGCCGTCAAACAGATGTCGGAAAGCTGATGACCTTTTTGGGCGCGACGGAACATGCACATGGACATCATACCCATGCACATCTCGCACATCATCATGGTGACGCTACGCTTCATATCAGCTTTCCTCCTTCTGTGATTTTTCCTGCCGCGGTGTTCCGCTTGGGATGGTGGAATCATAACGCCGTCAAAGCCCAATGTCAACCCCTATTTTTCCTTTCTGCGTTTTCGACAAAAAGCCTACGGCTCCGGTATGCGATTTCGTAAAAAATAGTACCGAAAGAAACGGGAAGGGCAGCCCGAGGGCTGCCCTTCCGCAATAGAAGGCGCTTCGCCGGCGGCTTACGCCGCCTTCGTTTTGTTCAGGAAAGTCCGCATAAACAGCACCGCCATCACCGCGCACAGTGCCTCGGATATCAGCGGCGCGTACCATATAGCGGTACCGCCCGCGACAAAGGCCAGCAGGAACAGCGCTCCGGCCTGAAACGCCAGACCCCGTCCCACGGAGATGCTGATGGACGCCTTGGGCTGCTCCACCGCCGTCAGGAAGCCGCCCATGAGGATGTTGCTTCCCAGCAGTATGTAGCACAGCCCGTACCGCCGCAGCGCGCCGGCCGCGCTGCCCAGCAGCTCCGGCTTCTCCGCGCCGAGGAAGATTCCGGCGATCTGGGGGGCAAAGATCATCACACCGGCGAAGATCACCGCCGTCATGATGCCCACCGCTGTAAAGCCATACCGCAGCAGCTTCTTGTAGCCCGCCGCGTCCCCCTTGCCGTAGTGATAGCTCACCAGCGGCTGGCTGCCCTGCGAGATACCCAGCATGGTGTTGATGATGAGGGTGTTCACATAGGCGATGATGGTGTAGCACACCAGTCCGTCGTCGCCCAGACAGCGCAGGATCACCCGGTTGAACAGGAAGATCATCACGCCGTTGCACAGCTCCGTCACGCCGTCGGCAAAGCCCAGCGGGATCAGCCGCTTATAGATGCTCCAGTCCATCCTGAATTTCACGAAGTGGAACGTGTTGTGTCCGCCGACAAAGTGCCGCAGATAGATGACGCACGTCAGCAGCTGGGAAAGCCCTGTGGCGAAGGCCGCGCCCCACACGCCCCAGTCCAGAAGGAAGATGGCCACATAGTCCAGCACGCAGTTGGTCAGGCAGCCGGTGATGACCGTCAGAATGGCGAGCTTGGGATAGCCGTCCGTCTTGATGAGCACCTCCATGTTGTAAGACACGATAAAGCACAGCGCGAAGGGAGCCAGACCCCGGAGATAGTCGATGGTATATTGATACGTCACGCCCTTGGCGCCCAGCAGCACGGCGAACGGCTCTAAGAACACGAATACGAGGACAGAGATGACAAGACCGATGCACGTCAGAAGGACGATGTTCTGGGAGAACAGGCTGTTGGCCTTCTCCCCCTGCCCCTGCCCCAGATAGATGGCGATAATGGTGCTGGCGCCCACGGCGAAGATCACGCCGATGGAGAACAGCACGTTGGTGAAGGGCACCGCCAGATTCACCGCGGCCATGGCGTATTCGCCCACGCCCTTGGCCACCATCAGCCCGTCCACGATGGAGTACAGGCTAAAGACCATCAGGGATGCCACCGTAGCGGCTACGAAATGCAGGAATTGCGATAACAGACTGCGCTCATTGAGCATTTTGGATGAGATTCCTTTCTTTACTATTTGCAGGTGCGGTTTCCCGCACCTGCTATGCATTCTATTCTAACGAAAATTTCCGGAAAAGTCAAATATACTTGCCGTTAAGGGCAGGACACTATATAATATATACCATGAAAAAAACTGAGGAGGTCATCAACATGGAAGCCTATGTCATGGATGCGTTTTCCGCGCGGATATTCGGCGGCAATCAGGCGGGCGTCGTCCTGCCCGACCGCCCCCTGTCCGATGCGGTCATGCGGCAGATCGCCGCGGAGATGAAGCACTCGGAGACAGCCTTTATACATATGGAGCCGGACGGCTCCGTATCCCTGCGCTATTTCACCCCCGCCGGGGAGGTGGACCTGTGCGGCCACGCTACCGTGGCCTCCTTTGCCCTGCTGCGGCAGCTGGAGAAGATCGGCGACGGCGACCACACGGCCCATACGAAGGCCGGGGAGCTGAACATCACCGTCAGGGGCGGTACTGTCTGGATGGATATGGCGCCGCCGCAGCTGATCGGTGACATCCCGGCAGCGGAGCGCGCCGCGCTGTACGCCGCCTATGGCCTGACGGAGGCGGACTGCCCGGAGGGATATATCCCACGGATGGTGTCCACCGGTCTGGCGGATATTATGATGCCCGTCCGGGACCATGAGACGCTCATGCGGGCAGTGCAGAACGCACCGGTGGTCACGGAGCTGTCACGGAAGTACGATGTGACTGGCGTGCATATGTTCTGCCCGGGGCGGGACGGCGTGACGGCCTGGTGCAGCAACTACGCGCCCCTGTACGACATCCCGGAGGAGTGTGCCACCGGGACCAGCAACGGTGCACTGACGTATTATCTTTACCTGCGAGGCGATGTGGAGCCGGGGCAGGAGAATGTGTTTTTGCAGGGCGAGCACATGGGCAGGCCCAGCGAGATACGCAGCCTTCTGTATGAAAAGGACGGCGCCGTGACGGTCCGTATCGGCGGCAGCGCGGTGATGAGCCTGGATTGTGAACTGAAGCTGTGAGCAAAAAAAGAAAGCCCGCGAGGGCTTTCTTTTTTTGTGGATATAGATCCCGGCGAAGCGGGGAGCAGGTATCAGACGTAGCGCTGGGTGGTGACGTCGAACACGCCGCGGGTGGTGATGCGCAGGCTGGGGATCACCGGCAGGGCCATGAAGCTCAGGGTCATAAACGGGTCGATACCGGTGGACACGCCCAGGTCGTAGGCAGCTTTTTTTGCGTTCTCCAGGTCGCGGTTCACGTTCACCAGCGTGTCGTCAGACATGATGCCGGCGATGGCCAGCAGCAGCTCACCCTTCACCTGACCGTTCTCCACCACGGTGATACCGCCGTGCTGCTGTACGATGCGGTTGGCGGCGAAGGCCATGTCCTCCTCATTGGTACCCACTACGATGATGTTATGGCTGTCGTGGCTGATGCTGGTGGCCACGGCACCCTTTTGCAGGCCATAGCCCTTGATGTAGCCCAAGCCGATGTGGTGGGTGTTCTTATGACGCTCGATGACGGCGATCTTCAGAATGTCATAGTCCACATCGATACGGTCGGTGTAGCCGCCGTCGGTGGTGGTGATCTCGCCGTTGACCATGCCAATGACCGCGTGGGGACGGCTGTCGGTAAAGTCGGCGGCGGTCAGCGGGGCCACATGGAAGGTGTCGTGGGCGCGGTTGACCAGATAGGGGTCGATCTCCGGGACGGGGAAGTCCGCCACCACGCCATGGTCTACCATCAGTACGCCGCGCTTGTAGACCTTTTCAATGTTGAAGTGGTCAAAGTCGTCGATGATGACGAAGTCCGCCAGATAGCCGGGTGCAATGGCGCCGCGGTTGTTCAGCAGGAAGTAGCGGGCAGCGTTGTGGCAGGCGGCCTTGATGGCGGTAATGGGGTCGGCGCCCAGGGAGATGGCCTTTTTGACGATGTAGTCGATGTGACCCTTTTCCAGCAGGTCGTTGGGGTGCTTGTCATCGGTGCAGAACATACAGCGTTCCACATACTTGTCGCACAGCAGGGGGACCAGCGCTTCCAGATTGCGGGCTGCGGTGCCCTCGCGGATCATGATGAACTGGCCGCGCTGGAGCTTGGCGATGGCGTCGTTCAGGTCGTGGCACTCGTGGTCGGAGTACACGCCGGCGGCGATGTAGGCGTTCAGGTCGTTGCCCACCAGGTCGGGGGCGTGGCCGTCGATCTTCTTGTGATGGGCCTGGCTGGCCACGATCTTCTCTACCACCTGGGGATCGCCGTTGATGGTGCCCACGAAGTTCATCATCTCGGCCAGACCCTGTACGCGGGGATGGTCATAGAAGCTGTCGATAGCCCGGTAGTCCAGGTTGGCGCCGGACTCGTCCAGGGGCGTGGCCGGCACGCAGGAGGGCAGCATGAAACGCACGTCCACGGGCAGATCTTCGGTGGCCTGGAGCATATATTCGATGCCATCGGTGCCCATGACGTTGGCGATCTCGTGGGGGTCGGTGATGACGGTGGTGGTGCCGTGGGGCAGCACCGCCTTGGCAAACTCCGTGGGACTGACCAGGGAGCTCTCCAGATGGATGTGGGCGTCCACAAAGCCGGGGAGGACGATCTTGCCGCCCATATCTACCTCTGTATTGCCGCTGTATTCACCCATGCCCACGATCAGACCCTCGGCCACGGCGATGTCGCCGTGACACAGCTCATTGGAGAATACATTGACATAGGTGGCGTTTTTCAGCACCAGGTCGGCCTTTTCACGGCCGGCGGCCACGGCGATGACCCGCAGCTTTTTTGTCAGCTTCCGGTTGATCTTGCCGGCATAGCTCTCTTTTATTGCCATAATGGAACTGCTCCTTTCTTCCACTCAAAGCATTAGTTTTATTAATTCTACATATTACCATAACTTATCACAAAAGTCTATCCCCGCACGCTATAAAAAATGTGCGGCAGATGGCGGCGGTCATGCGGTTTTGCTAATGAGAACAAAAAAAGAAGCGCCCGCAGGCGCTTCTTTTCACTTGATGCTGCCGTCGGCATTGAATACCGGCAGGACATTCAGGTACTTGATGTCCTTGCGGTCCGCCGCACCGCCCTCGGCCAGCACGGCGATGCGGTCCACTACGGTACCGCCGGCCATCTTCACCAGCTCCTCCATGGCGTGGAGGGAGCCGCCGGTGGAGATCACGTCATCCATGAGGACGATGCGCTTGCCGCGGATCAGGTCGGCGTCGTCACGGCCCAGATACAGCTTCTGCACCCCGGCGGTGGTGATGGACTTATCCTCCACGTGCAGGGGAGCGGGCATATAGGCCTTGGGGCCCTTGCGGGCGATGAAATACTTTTTCGCACCGCTTTGACGGGCCATCTCGTGGATCAGGGGGATGGACTTGGCCTCGGCGGTGAACAGATAGTCGTAGCTGTCTGCCTCCAGCATGGCCAGCATATCACGGGCGCAGGCTACGGTCAGCTCCGCGTCGCCAAAGCAGATGAAGGCGCCGATGTACAGGTCGTCCGTGACCTTACAGATAGGCAGCTCCCGGTGGAGCCCAGCGATGTCCATGGGATAAACAGGCATGATACAAAACTCCTTCAAGCGGTCCTGCCTGCGGGCAGCCGCGCATAATAAGCGGCGCATGGGGCGCCGTAACCTTAATTATAGTAAATCATTCGACAAAAGTCAAGGATAAAGCAGTTCGCCGAAGCTGGAGATGTAACGGTCACAGGTGCGGGCCATTTCGTCAGCGGTGGAGGCAAAGTAGGGGTCTGCCACGCCCACGGTGTGCATCCCGGCGGCCTTGGCGCCGCGGATGGCCTCCACGGAGTCGTCGAACAGGGTGCAGTCTGCGGGGGAGACACCCAGTGCGGCGGCGACCTTCTCCCAGAGGGCGGGGTACTTTTTCTCGGTGCCCAGCTCCTGGGCGAAGAAAATACGCTCGAAATAGGGCAGCAGGCCCAGGTGGGTCAGCGCCGTACGGCAATGAACAGGGACCGCGCTGGTGACCACAGCCATACGCTCGCCGCGGTTCTTCATCTGCTCCAGATAGGCGCGGACACCGGGCTTTTCCGTTACGTCCGTGGCGTAAATGTCGCCGGCCATCTCCATCCACTCGGCCATGATGGCGGCTTCGCTCTCCGGCAGATGGCAGAATTCCTTTGTGAATTTGGCCGCCAGCGGGAAGATGGTGTGGGCCACGCCCTCATAGTATTCCTGCGTATAGGGCAGACCTCGCTTCTCCAAGAAACGCGTGTCCACGTCCTTCCAGATGCCGTTGGAGTCGATCAGCGTTCCGTCCATGTCAAACAGCAGCATGAGAAACCTCCTTTTCCGGGGAAATATGGCTTGCTATTCCGCGTTGCAGGTGTTATCATATCATGGTTATTGGACGCTGTAAATGGGGAAACTACCCGATTTCTGTAGGAAAGTGAGGGGAAACGTATGCAAACGGTCAACTACCGCAAGGGCCTGGGGGCTATGTCGGTGTGCTTTTTCATCTGGGGTTTCCAGCCGCTGTACTGGTATATGTGCACCAATGTGTGCGGCGAGATCGACACGTTTTTCATCATGGCCTGCCGCATTATCTGGGCAGCGGTGGCCTGCCTGTGTATTCTGAAGGTGCAGGGAAAGCTGCCGCAGCTGTGGGCCGTATTCAAGGACAAGCAGGTGCTCAAGCGGGAGATGCCCGCATCGGTGCTGCTGTTCGGCGACTGGCTGGTGTACCTGTGGGCGGTGCAGAACGGCCGCGTGCTGGAGTGCAGCCTGGGCTACTACATCCAGCCGCTGGTGGTATTTGCCCTTGGGGCCGTTATCTTCCGCGAGAAGATGAATTGGCGGCACTTTGTGATCATTGCCATCGTGGTGGTCGGCATCGTGTACAGCACCTCCGGCTTCGGCGGCGTGCCCTATGTGACCATCGCTCTGGCGCTGATGTTCTCCATCTATGCAGCCATCAAGAAGAGCTTGACCATCGATTCCATCGTGTCTACCACGTCAGAGATTCTGATGATGGTGCCGGTGGCGCTGCTGTTCATCCTGTTTTTCCGCATGGGGGACAATGGTATGGGCAGCATGACGGTCGTCAAGCAACTGCTGATGATCGGCGGCGGTGTGATCACCGGGCTGCCCATGGTGTTTTACTCCATCGGCGTTAGGCATCTGCCGCTGATGACCACGGGCATCTGCCAGTATATCAGCCCGTCTCTGTCTATTATCTGCGGTGCCATCATGGGCGAGGCCCTTACCCACGAGAAGCTTGTAAGCTTCCTATTTATCTGGACGGGTGTCCTCCTGTATGTGCTGAACACCGTCTATGAGGAGAAGCAGAAGAAAAAGGCCGCCGTGCAATAGCGTATCAGGGGCCGTCCCGGAGGGGGCGGCCCTTTTGCAGGGGACGGGCCCGTTTGAATGGTTTACAAATGGGGAAAACTGTGGTACAATACCCTGTATTATGGGTCAGTGTGTCCAAAGGAGGCGAGCGCTGTGCAGGGAAAACTCATCGTGTTCGAGGGGACGGACGGGTCCGGCAAGGCTACCCAATCCCGGCTGCTGTGCGAGGAACTGACGCGCCGCGGTATCCCTTTCCGCAAGCTGGAGTTCCCCCGGTATCAGGAGGAGTCCTCTGCGTTGATCCGCCTGTATCTGGGCGGTGCCTTCGGGGACAAGCCCGGCGACGTGAATGCCTATGCCGCGTCAGTGTTCTACTCTGTGGATCGCTATGCCTCCTACAAACAGGACTGGGGCGCGTACTATGAGCAGGGCGGACTGGTCATTGCGGATCGATACACCACCAGCAACGCCGTTCACCAGACCGGTAAGCTGCCGCCGGAGCAGCGGGACGGTTTTCTCGACTGGCTGTTTGACTTCGAGTACCGGCTGTTGGGGCTGCCGGAGCCCACACGGGTGCTGTATTTGGATATGCCCACAGAGGCCACGGAACAGATGATGCGCCTGCGGGAGGCCGCCACCCACACCACTGCTGACATCCACGAGAAGGACGAGGAATACCTGCGCCGCTGCCGGGAAAACGCCGCCCATGTGGTGGCACGCTGCGGCTGGACGCGCATTGACTGCGCCCGGGCGGGCGCGCCTCGCCTGATAGACGACATACACAACGAAGTGATGACCTGCGTGGCCGATCTTATCGGCTGACGCTGGGAAAGGAGCAAAGACTTATGGGAAACCGTGAAGAACGAAACGAATACGCCACGGCGAAGTGGGACGCCGAGGAGGTCCGCCGGCAGGCGTCCTCCGAGCAGCGCCGCCACAGTGACCGCCGCCGTCAGGCCAAGCGCAACCGGACCATCATCTATCTGGCCTGTGTAGTGCTGGTATCCTGCCTGCTGGCGGGCATCGGTTGGCTGCTGGTCAACGACGTGTGTTCGCTGAACAAGCCCTATACCGAGGTGGAGATCACCGTAGAGGAGGGTGACAGCCGGGGAGATGTGGCCAAGAAGCTGCACGACGCGGGGCTGGTGAATTCCCGACTGGTGTTCAATATTGCCGGCACGTTCCTGCACTACAACCGCTACGTGGAGCCGGGGACCTACAAGCTGAACAGTGATATGGACTTCCGCGCCCTGATTACCAATATGCACGACTGGGAGACGGACGCCAAGGAGGCCCAGGGCCTGATCAAGGTCACCATCCCCGAGGGCTACACCGTCCGGGAGATCATCGATCTGCTGGCGGAGAAGGGCGTGGCCACCAAGGAGGATCTGGAGGATGCCTGCGCCAACTTTGCGTATGAGGACTACGATTTCCTGGATGACGACAAGCTGGGCAGCATCGATCGCATGGAGGGCTTCCTGTTCCCCAGCACCTATGAATTCGACAAGAACCGGTCCGCGGTGTATACGGTGGAGACGATGCTGGTGTACTTCAAAAACAGCATCAGCCAGCAGATGCTGGCGGACATCAAGGCGTCTCCGTACTCCCTGCAGGAGATCATCACCATGGCATCCCTGATCGAGAAGGAGTCCATCGGCGACGACACCGAGCGCAAGAACATCAGTTCTGTCATCCACAACCGTCTGGAGAACCCGAGCAGTGAGAAGGGCGGAAGAGCGCTGCAGCTGTGCTCTACCATCAACTATATCATGAAGCACGACGGGGTCAAGACCTTCGATACAGAGATCGACAGTCCCTACAACACCTATATCAACCCCGGCCTGACTCCGGGACCCATCTGCAATCCCGGCCTGTCCGCCATTGAGGCGGCCATCTACCCGGCGGACACCGATTATTACTTCTTCGCCCTGGGCAAGGACGGCAAAAGCCACTTCTTTACCGACTATAACGAGCACCTGAAGTTCATTAACAGCGGTGAATATCAGCCCATCTACTCCTGACGCCATGGGAAAGAAGCCTGAATTGCTGTCCCCGGCCGGGGACTGGGAAAAGCTGCAGATGGCGGTGCTGTACGGCGCGGACGCGGTGTATCTGGCCGGTACGTCCTTTGGGATGCGATCCTTTGCCGGAAACTTTGACGACGAGGCACTGCCGAAGGCAGTGCGGTTTGCCCACGACCACGGCGTAAAGGTACACGCCACGGTGAACACCATGCCCCGCTGGAATGAGGCGGAGGCCCTGCCCGCCCATCTGGAAAAGCTGGATGCGGCGGGGGTGGACGCCCTGATTCTGGCGGACCTGGGCGCGTTCACCCTGGCGGGGAAGTACGCGCCACACTGCCAGCGGCACATCAGCACCCAGCAGTCCATTGCCAATCACGTCTGCGCCCAGGCCTGGTACGATCTGGGCGCCAGCCGCGTGGTACTGGCCCGGGAGTTGAGCCTGGAGGAGATCGCCGCCATTCGGGCCAGGGTATCCCCGGAGCTGGAACTGGAGGCCTTCTGCCACGGGGCTATGTGTGTCAGCTACTCCGGGCGCTGCCTGCTGAGCAACTATATGACCGGACGGGACAGCAACCGGGGCGAATGTGCCCAGCCCTGCCGCTACCAGTATGCGCTGATGGAAGAGAAACGGCCTGGGGAGTATTTCCCGGTGTTCGAAGACGAAAAGGGCACATACATTATGAACAGCCGGGATATGTGCATGATCGACCACCTGGACGACCTGATGGCCGCCGGGGTGGACTGCCTGAAGATCGAGGGTCGGGCTAAGTCCGCTTACTACGCGGCCATCGTTACCGGCGCGTACCGGCACTGTTTGGACGACGTGGCCGCAGGGCGCCCGCTTGACCCGGTGTGGCGGGATGAGGTGGAGCACATCAGCCACCGGCACTACGCCACAGGTTTTTTCTACGGCCAGCCGGGGCAGTATTATGAGAGCGCCCGGTATCTGCGGGACTGGCAGATCTGCGCCGTGGTGACAAACTGTGATGAAAATGGGCTGGCCACCCTGAGCCTGCGGAACAAATTTGCCGCCGGCGACATCGTGGAGGTGGTGGGGCCGGATACGAAGCCCTTTACGATCACCGTGCCGGTGATGCGCGACAGCGAGGGCAATGGCCTGGCGGAGCCGAAGACGCCCCAGATGGTGTTCACCATGCAGCTGCCCCGTCCGGTGCCGCCCATGAGCTTCATCCGCCACGCGGTGGCGCTGAGTGGGAAATAAGTACATAAAAATTGTCCCCCGGCTTCGCCCAATGTCAGTAAGTTAAGCTGACAAATCCTCCTACCCTCAGAAATGAGAGGG
>OGZA01001087.1_pt1 | contig 19221 bp, 17 predicted proteins | sample 1576591 | NCBI WGS metagenome assembly OGZA01 (sample SAMEA3541565, study PRJEB24748) | human gut metagenome | biome: human gut; feature: human-associated habitat; material: faeces | place: China | collected 2012
GGTGTCGGCAAACAGGAACACGTCCTGCTGGACGATGCCGATGGCCCGGCGCAGGGAGTGCTGGGTCAGGCGGCGCACGTCGGTCCCGTCCACGGATACCACGCCGCTGTCGGGGTCGTAAAACCGGGGGACCAGCTGGCACAGGGTGCTCTTGCCGCCGCCGGAGGGGCCGACGATGGCCACCGTCTCCCCGGGCTGCACCGTCAGGTCCACCCCGTGGAGCACCTCGGGGCTGCCGTCGTCATAGGAGAAGTGCAAGTTCTCCAGGGCCACCCGGCCCTGCACCTGCGTCAGCTCCACGGCGTCGGGGGCGTCCTGAATGGTGGGCTCCGTGGCCATCAGCTCGATGAACCGGTGCAGGCCCGCAAAGCCGTTGGAGAACATCTCGGCGAAGTTGGCCAGCTTCCGGACGGGGCTGATGAAGGTGGTGATATACAGGCTGAAGGTAATCAGGTCGATATAGTTCAGCCGGTCCTTCATAATCAGCCAGCCGCCTGCGGCGATCACCGCCACGGACAGCAGGCTGATGAACAGCTCCATGCTGGCGTTGAAAAAGCCCATCTCCTTGTGGAAATTGCGCTTGGAGGTTTTGAACACCTCGTTGGCCCCGTCGAACCGCCGCTGCTGCTGGGCCTCGTTGGCGAAGGCCTTGGTGGTGCGGACGCCGGAGAGGCCGGACTCGATCTCGGCATTGATGGCGCCGGTTTTCTGCTTGGCGGCCCGGGACGCCTGGGACATCTGGCGGCGGCGGTACACCACCACCAGCAGGAACACGGGGATGATGCAGCACACCACCAGGGCCAGCCGCCACTGGATGGAGAACATCACCGCCAGCGCCCCCACAATGGTGACAAGCGAGATGAACAGGTCCTCCGGCCCGTGGTGGGCCAGCTCCGTCAGCTCAAACAGGTCCGTGGTCAGGCGGCTCATCAGCTGGCCGGTGCGGTTTTTGTCGTAAAAGTCAAAGCCCAGGTCCTGCATATGGGCAAACAGGTCCCGGCGGATATCGGCCTCCACCAAGATGCCGAAGGTGTGGCCCCAGTAGCCCACGATGAAATAAAGCCCCGCCCGGAGGACAAAGGCCGCCACCACCAGGGCCATGACCGTGAAGAAAATGGAAAACCGCTTATCCGGCAGCCAGTGGTACATGGCGGTGCGGGAGATCAGGGGAAAGGCCAGGTCGATGACGGCGATGAAGAAGGCGCAGCTGATATCCAGCAGGAACAGCCGCCGGTGGGGGCGGAAATAGGACAGGAATATGCGCAGGGGGCTGCGGGTCTGGTAATCTTTGGTGGTCATGGTCTCTCTCTTTCTGAAAAAATGGGCACAATTGCCCAGTGTGTTGTTATACATAGTATAACACACCGCCCCCCCTGGCGCAAGGCGGTGTTTTGTGTTAATATGTGTTCAAAAGTGAGAAAAATTGCCGTGGGTTTTGGCCCTGCGGTGTGTACTATAGAGTAGAGAGAAACAGGGAGGCGACGGACATGGACGACAAGCAGCTGATGGCGCAGATCGCCGCCGGGGACCAGGCGGCCCTGCAGACCCTGCTGCGGCGGCACGGACCGCTGCTGCAATATATCCTGAAACCCATTCTGACAGACCCCGGGAGCGGGAGGAGTGCCTGGCGGATATCTCCCTGCGCCTGTGGCAGCGGGCCGGGGACTATGCGCCGGAGCGGGGGCAGTTCGTGCCGTGGCTGACGGTGCTGGCCCGGAACATGGCCCTGAACCGGGCCAGGCGGCTGCGGAGGGAGGAGCCCCTGGACGAGACCATGCCCCACGGAGACGGCAGCGCCGAGGAGGCCCTGCTGCAAAAGGACCGGCGGGAGCAGATCCGGATGGCTATCCAATCCCTGAGCCGGGAGGAGGAGCAGCTGTTCTTCCGGAAGTATTACTACTGCCAATCCACCGCCCAGATCGCCGCAGAGCTGGGCATCACGGAGCGGGCCGCCGAGGGGCGGCTGTACCGCCTGCGGCAGAGACTGCGGAATCTGTTGGGAGGTGACCTGCTGTGACGGACGACATCCGCTTTGACCGGGATATGCAGACCCTGCTGGAACAGCTGCCGGAGGAGCAGCTGCCGGCGGCCCGGGTGACCCCCTGGCGGCAGGCCATGCGCTGCGTTCTGTGGGGCATCGGACTGACCAGCATCACCCTGAACTTCTGGAATCTGCAGCATCTTCTGCCCATGGTGGGCAGCATCCTGCTGGTGCTGGGGTTCCGGACCCTGCGGCAGGAGAACGGCTGCCTGCGCAGCTGCTGGCGGCTGTCCATAGCCCTGGCGGCGCTGCGGGGAGGCTATGCCGTTGTTATGGGCACCGTCCTGTCCCGGCTGGTCCCCTGGCTGGAGGCGGCCATAGCCTGGACCTTGAGCGTCCTGTTCTGGCTGGTGTGCCTGGGCCTGTGGTGGGGCATGAAGGAGATCGGCCGCAAGGCCGGGCAGGAAAAGTCCTCCGCCAAGGCGGCGGGGGCCCTGGTGCTGTGGTACGGGGTGTTGATCCTCACCGGCCTGCTGGGCCAGACCTTACAAGGACTGGCGGTGTGGCTGCTGCTGGCGCTGTATATCATCATTCTGCGGCAGCTGACCCGGCTGACTCGTGCCCTGGACAACTGCGGCTATGCGGTGGAGGCCGCGCCGGTGCGGCTGGATGGCCGGTGGCTGGCGGGGGGATATCTGGTGCTGGTGCTGGCGGCGGTGCTGCTGGGCCAGGCCCTGGGTCAAAGGCTTCCCATGGACTACAGGCCGCGGCAGGAGCCGTCTCAGACGGCCCAGGCCGTCCGGGACCGGCTGGAGGGGCTGAACCTGCCCCGGGAGCTGCTGGACGACCTGTCGGACGAGGACGTGCTGTCCCTGTCCGGGGTGACCCAGACGGTGTGGATGCAGGAGCCGGTGAAAAAGCCCCTCAGCGGCCGGACCATCCAGTTCTGGCGGGCGGCCCTGCTGACGCCCGGCGAAGACGGCCCGGACCGCTGGGCCATCCTGACCTATTTCCAATACGAGGACGGGGAGGACTGGTCCGGGGACACCGACGGACTGTGGCTGGTGCCCCACTACTCTTATGATGCCTATGTGGAGGAAGCCCTCAGCGGGTATATCCTGTATGACGGGCCGGAGGGCGCGATGGCCGCGCCCATGCAGAGCCTGGTCCGGCAGGAACAGGCCCAGTATACCGACTGGCTGTGGCCGGATATTCCGTCCAGCGCCAGCTTGTACCTTTTTGCCGAGTGGTCCCTGCCCCGGAAGGGAGAAAATATCCGGGGCTATCTGCTGTACTGGCGGGAGACCGTGCCGCCGATGGAGAAGAATCCGGTGCAGATGATGGATCAGCCGTATCTGCACCGGCAGATGAAATGGCGGTATCCCTATGCCACGGCCCTGGACCAGCGGAGCATTCCGTATGCCACCCAGAACTTTGAGCCGGGACTATTCAGCGTGTATCAGCAGGCGGACGGCACCGTCAGCGCGTACCTTGAATCCGCTGAGCTGGGCTCCATCTCCAAGCGCGGCACTCCCCCGGCGACGTAAAAAAATCCCCGGTGCCGAAGCACCGGGGATTTTTTTCAGACTGATGTAATTAGTCAGCAGGATTGATAGCGCCGTTGGGGCAGGTATCACTGCAGGTACCGCAGTCCAGGCAGGCGTTAGCATCGATCACATAACGATCGTCACCCTGGGAAATAGCACCCACGGGACAGACGTCAGCGCAAGCGCCGCAGCTGACACAAGCAGAGCCGATCTGATAAGCCATAGTAGCACCTCCATTTAGATTATGAGCATATTGTATCATGAAAATCCAAAATTGCAACCCCCTGCCGGTGGGAAATATCCGGAAACTTTCATTTTTCGTGGCGGTTTACAGTGCCGGGGCCGGGGATGGCCTTGCGTCCTGTGAAAAAGTATATTATACTGAAAGAAAATTCCGCAGGAGGGCGACGCCATGGAGCACCGGGACCGGCTCTGGCCGGGAGGGTACACATTTCTATACGACGACGGGCTGTTCCGCCCCTCCACGGACACGTTCCTGCTGGGGGCCTTCCCCCGGCTGCGGCGGGGCATGGCCGTGTGCGAGCTGGGGGCCGGAACGGGGCTTCTGAGTCTTTTGCTGCTGGCCCGGGAGCCGGAGCTGACGGTCACCGGGGTGGAGCTTCAGCCGCAGGCCTGCGCCCTGTTCCGGCGTACGGCGGAGGAAAACGGCCTTCAGGGCCGGATGCATTGCCTGGAGGGGGACCTGCGGCAGGGACTGCTGCCCCCGGGGCGCTTCCGGCTGGCGGTGGCCAATCCGCCGTATTTCCCGGTCGGGAGAGGGAAGCTCTCGCCCGACGCTGCGCGCGCCGCCGCGCGCGGCGAGACGCAGTGCAGCATGGAGGAGATATGCGCGGCCTCGGCCTTTCTCTGCCGCACCGGCGGGAGTGTGAATTTTGTCCACAAGCCAGAGCGGCTGTCGGAGCTGTTCTGCTGCATGACGGCGCACGGCATAGAGCCGAAGCGGCTGCGACTTGTCTGCCATCGGGAGGGGGCGGCGCCGAACCTCGTCCTCATCGAGAGCCGCCGCGGCGGCAAGCCGGGGCTTAAGATAGAGCCGACGCTGATACTGCGCCGTCCGGACGGCAGCAAGACCGACGAGGTGCGCAGGATCTATCACAGGTGAATATTTTGGATTGCGGAGCATACCGCAGTTGGACACTGCAAAAATCCAACTCAGAGCGTCCAACCCCGCGGAGTGACCAACAGTCAGCCCGCTCGCACAAAGCCTTTCCTCCTAGCTCACTCAAGGGTGAAAGGGCTTTTTTATTTTATCATTCTGTTCAGCTTCTCTATGCACTCGGGACACACGTACCTGCCGCCGAAAGAGACGATGTGCCTTACGCTGCCGCAGAACACACAGGCCTCGTGATACTTGCGAAGAATAATATTTTCTCCTTCAACATATATCTCAAGCGGGTCTTTCTCTTGTATATCCATCGTGCGCCTTAGCTCAATGGGCAGGACAACGCGCCCAAGCTCATCGACCTTGCGTACCATACCGGTGGATTTCACGATTCATCACTCCTTGTGTATATATGTTCCGCCCCTGAGGGCGGATATCTGCTATTAAATATATCACAGGGAATGCGGGAAATAGCCAACATTCTATGAATTATAGGGAAGGGGAGTGCGCAGTGCTTATCGGGCTTATCATCCTTGCCATATACGTTCTTTCCGCGCTCTATGCCGCATACAGCGGAAGCGCGGCGCAGGCCGGGAGCGCCGTGCTTGAGGGCGCGGGCGCGGCGGTGAGCTTCTGCATTTCGATAGGAGGCGCGGTGTGCCTGTGGAGCGCGGTGGCCGAGCTTTTAGAGCGCAGCGGCGCGGCGGCATGGCTCTCGCGCCTGCTGCGCCCGGTGCTCATCCGCCTGTTCCCCGCAAGCGGGCAGGACAAAGCTGTCATCGCCGCCCTGTCGGAGAACGTCAGCGCGAATCTCCTCGGCCTCGGCAACGCCGCAACGCCCGCCGGGATCCGTGCCGCCAAGGGCATGGTGCGCCTTGGCGATACCCGCGCGCGGGATGAGCTGTGCCTGCTCGTCGTGATAAACACCGCGTCCTTCCAGCTCGTGCCGACGACGGTCGCCGCCGTCCGCGCGTCCTACGGAGCTGCCGCGGCCTTTGATATAATGCCCGCCGTGTGGGTGAGCTCCGCCGTGTCGCTCGCTGCCGGGATAGCCGCGGCGGCGGTCATGGAAAAGCTGTGGGACTGAATACGCTCTCGGGGCTTGTCCCCGCACTCATCATCGGCGCAGCCTGCATCGCGGGGATTTGCCGCGGCGAGGATGTTTTCTCCGCGCTGACGGCGGGTGCAGCAAAGGGGCTGCGCATCATGCGGGATATTTTCCCGGCGCTCGTCGTGCTCTTCCCGGCGATATACCTGCTGCGCGCCTCGGGACTGCCCGAGCACATCGGCGCGCTGCTGCGCCCGCTGTTGTCCGCGCTCGGCATCCCGGAGGAGACGGTGCTTCTCATGCTGCTGCGCCCCGTCTCGGGGAGCGCTGCGCTCTCCGCGGCGGCGGACGTCATCTCCCGCTGCGGGGCGGACTCTCTTGCCGGGCGCACTGCCGCCGTCATGTGCTCCTCAAGCGACACGACCTTTTATGTCATTGCCGTGTACTTCACCGCCGCCGGGGTAAAGGACAGCCGCTGGGCTGTCCCCGCCGCGCTGTGTGCGGACGCAGCGGGCTTCCTTTCCGCAGCGTGGATATGCCGCATCCTATGGGGAGCAAGTTGACCATAAAAATACAGATATGGTAAATGTTTACTCACAGCCCGCAACAAAATATTATGCTAATATATATATATATATATATTGACTTTCGCAGCACCGTCTGTTATGATACACTTTGATTCTGAAAATGGAATTTTTCGAAAACATTCCAATGATAAAATGACATGCGTACCGGTTTTTCTGAAACTTTTTCATAATATGGTGCAAATAAATTAACACATACATAGGATAAGGTGTTGCAATGCTGTATAGAAATCATAAGGCGAATAAGGCGCTGCGTATATTAGCTCTCCTGTTAGCGCTGATCTGTATATTCACAATAGCCGATCCTGCGGTCTACGCTATGGGGCAGGAAGAGAACGAGGGACAGCAGACCGAGCAGGTGCAGGAGGACAAGCAGGAGCAGGACAGCAACGCAGGCGGCGGTACAGAGCAGACCGGCGGGGATAACGGTCCCGACAAGAATACGAACGGCGACAACGGGAACGGCGACCCGGATAAGGTCGACGGCGACAACGGCAGCGGCGACCCGGATAAGGACGACGGCGACAACGGCAGCGGCGATCCGGACAAGGGGGACAACAGCGGCAACAACGACCCGGATAAGGATAACGACAAAGACACCGATAGCGACGATAATGCAGACCCGGACAAGCAGGCTGGCGACGATACCAATAAGGAAAAAGTCGAGGAGAGCGAAAACGCCGCTGCAAGTGTGGAGCTGTTCCTTGCCGTGAACGGCGTATGGAAGAATGTCGACACACGCAGCGTGAACCTTGACGCGAGCACCAAGCGGTACTATATCACCGCCGCGGAGCTTGAGAGCGTCTACGGTGCCTACGGCTTTAGCACGGAGGTAATGAGCGCAGACCAGCGCATCTTCCCGCACACAGATAAAAAGAATTACGATACCATTTGGGCGGATGCAAAACCGTATCAGACCGAGAGCGGCGAGTGGCGTGTACCGCTCAGCACGAACATTGACAATTATCTGTATTACCTGCCCGGCAATGTTGACGGGAGCGCATCGTTCTTTGCCCAAAAGGCATCCCGCGATGATGCCGCCGTGCTTGCGGATAACACCTTCTACACCGTCTCCGTCTCCGACACGACCGGGACGGAGGACACTGCAACGGGAATATATTATGTCTTTACTGGGAAAGAGTTTAGTATCACCCTCAGCCAGCACGACGAGCACGAGTGGAGAATAACGAACCCCGATACAGGTGACACCATTGAGCCGTATGAAACCGCACAGCAGGACGATGGGAAGGTCAAGTATACCTTCAATGCGGTCACTTGCCCGATAAAGATCATGCTCGCTGACGAGAGCAAGACCACATATATGATACACTATAACGCCGCGACGCTCGATGCGACGAAGGAGCAGCTTGGTCAGATAGCAGTCTCACAGCAGACCGTGCTGAAGGACGGCTGCATCGACGGACAGGCTGAGCTGGAGGTTACGTTAAGCCTTGGCGAAGGTGACGAATATATGCTTCGTCGCCCGGACGAGGAACAGCTCACGGTGTTGGTATCCGGTGATAAGGGAAAGAAACTCATTTACTTTTTTGATGGATGGCGCGTTGCAGGCAGCAATGAACTCATCCCGGCGGACACGATACTGACAGCTGCGAATATTCTCCGCTATGAGGAGAACGGCGCTCTGACGCTCAACGCGGTATGGAAGGCGAAGGATGCGAATGGCCGTATTTCGACTGTGAACTTCTATGTCAACCTCTACTGCGAGATCGCCGATAATCTTTCCAACGGTTTTTCTTCCTCACCGGAATCAAATTTTACAAATTCTGTATACTACACTGGGATATTCGGAACGGACAATGTCCCAGTCGGCAGTGATCTCAACTGCATGCTGCTCGCGCCGGCGACTGCGGCGGAGAATGCCTATGCAACAGATACGGCTCTGCGCGAAATGACCAATACTCCGCTTGACAGCGGTGTGATACTCGAAAGCGTTCCCGGTGATGAAGAGGTATTCAGGCAGATAAGAAACAGCGGCACCACAATCAAGGTGGAGGGCGTTGCTATCCCGAGTACCAGACTGACGACCGATCATTTCAAGGTGCGCTGGTATGTCCTGAAATATGATAAGAGCGACGGCTGGCATGTCGACGGCATCCTTGTCGCGAAGGAGGGACACCTGCGCGTCAGGAAGAGCTTCCTCGGCGACAGTGCAGGCATCGCACAGATCACCGATCCGCAGAATGATTTTGAGATCGCTGTAAGGCACACCCCGCTGACCGGGAACGCCATAACGGAGGACTATGAACTGACGCTCGTACCGAAGGCGGAGGAGAAGCGCGAGGGGAAGTTAGGCTACACGAGCTATGACGAAGCGACGAAAACATACGAATGGATACTGACAGGCAACGTCGTTGACTTTTATACTTTGAGCGAACTCAACTATACATCCAAGACGCAGAAGGAAAGCGAATGGCAGAGCAGCAGCCGGTATATCATAAGCGGCACCGGAGCAACAGCGGATGACCGCGCATGGCAGGTATATAACGGTACCGGCGTCAGGACAAGGATGGAGTCCTACGCGACCGATGTGCCGGAGGCAGCATATAAAACGCTCACATTCCGCAATACCTATGTGCGTTCCGGGATGCTCACGCTCTATAAGGAGGACTCGTTCACCCACAAGGGGCTGAGTGGAGTTAGATTTACACTTGCCGCCGCTGATGAAGGTACAGAACTTGTGCTTTACCGCAAGCCAAATACGAGCCAGTATTCCACAGATGAGAACGCCGGACTCGACGGCTACACCGCGGAGGTAACTGACAAGACACTTGAGACCGATGCATACGGCAATGTCTACCTTGAGCTTATGGAAGGCAGCTATAAGCTGATCGAGGAGGTACCGTCCGGATATGACGGCGCGGCGGAGATAGGCTTTTCGGTCGACGGCAGCGGTAACCTGACGGCACTGTCAGCCCATGATAAAGACGGGAAAAATGTTACGGACAAATATGTCAGCGGACAAGACACGGCACGCCTGACTGTAAGAAACGATTCCAAGCTCCTCACTACTGTCACTGCCGTAACTGACTGGGCAGATTCCACCCCGGAGAACCAGCGCGTTCCGGTGCAGGTAGAGCTGTGGTGCGGCGGCGTCAGGATGACCGGCAGCGAATACCGCCAGACGCTCAGCGCCGATAACAACTGGAGTTATGTATGGTCTAACCTTCCGCTCTTCACTGACGGCACAGTGGCAAAATACACGCTCCGCGAGAGTATGATCGGCGATACGGCATACGACCCCAAAACTAACGGCGACGGCTATGCCGACTATGACGTCACATACGATGACGCAAAGTACCGTGAGGGGAACGATGGTGAGTATAACGATGAGCCGACGTGGGCGGATGAACAGGGCGGCACACATTACGCAAATCATGTTCTGCTGCGCTCGCACAACAGCCTTGATAACGGGCTTGTCGATGTGAACGTCACAAAGCAATGGCGTGACGGGAACGACCAGGACGGTCTGCGCCCCGCGTCGATAACTGTGAAGCTCCTCCGTAACGGTCAGGAGACAGGCAGCACGCTCACGCTCAACGCGGATAATAAGTGGAGCGGAATATTCAGAGAGCTGCGCGCCTATGAACGCGGGGAACAGCTCGTGTATACCGTGGCGGAGGTCGCAGTGCCCGGCTATACCAAAAAGGTCGACGGCTATAACATCACGAACACCTATAAACCCGCGGTAACACCATCACCGTCGCCCACGCCGACTGCCACTCCCGCACCGACGGTGTCACCCACACCCACCCCCACGCCGACGGCAAGCCCTGTGCCTACCACAGCCCCGACGGACAGCCCCGTACCGAGCTATACTCCTACGCCGACGACAAAGCCCGGCACTAATCCCCAAACCGGAGACGAGAGCAATATTGCCCTCTGGACAGGCCTGGGTCTTGTCTCGATAGCTGCGGCAGCAGGCGTTATACTGCTGATAAAGAAGCGCGGCAAGGCAAAGTAAACCCATACATCTATAAAACAATCCCTGCTGACTCAAAAGCCAGCAGGGATCGTTTTATATTCTCAGTGCCCGTATATTCTCCTGCACCAGCGCGAGGAAGCTCCCGGCGTGCGCCCCGTCCATCTGCGTGTGATGGAACTGGAACGAAATGGTGAGCGTCGTTTTCAAAAGTCCGCGGTGATATCTGCCCCAGATGATGAAAGGGTTGTTGAATATCCCGCTGTTCATCCCGACCGCGCCGTCAAGCTCCGTGTCGATAATGGCTGAGGTGCCGATCACCATGCTCTCAGTCAGGTCGTGGTTCTCACAGTCCTCGGCGACCTGCCTTGTAGGACGCAGATAATCGGAATTGAAGCGCGCGAGGTCTTCGCTGTAAGGAACGTCGCAGGAGCTGACCTCGCCGAGCCGGTTTTTCACGATGGTGTTCACCGCGAGCGTGTCATAGCGCAGCAGCTCTTTCCCAACGGGCAGCAGGTAAAACTCCTTTACCCGGCTCGCCGCGCTGCCGATGCACCAGCACAGCAGCATGTTGAACTTGAGCCCTTTCCGCCGACTGAGCCGCACAAGCGGAGTGACGTCCAGCGTTTTGAAAAAAGTCACCATCGGGTTCGGCGCGTCCATCCAGAGCGCGAAGGCCTCGGCGCGCGAAGTCGCGCCGGGGTCGACTGCCTGCGGCTTCATTCCGCGCCTCCTGTGGGCTTGCCTGAAAACAGATGCAGCCCCAGCGCCGCGTTGAAGCCCGTCGCGGCGAACACGCTGAAGCGCTCCACAACGCCGAGCAGCCCGCAGTAATTGAGCAGAGTCCTTTTTCCTTTCATTTCCATCCCCTCCAGTGGATGTAGATTATAGGCTCATATAAACTCCTTCGCAATAGCTTCTCGGCAATCTTAATAAAAATTCAGCACCGCAGAGCGGTGCTGAATTTTTATTAAGGATCAAGTTATCACAGTATCGGCTTGCGGCGGGAGACGCAGGCGACGGCGATCGTGCCGATGCCCTCGAGGATGAACACGAGGCCGACCGTCACACCAACGGCAACGACGCTGACCCACGGATCCATCATGCAGATGACGCCGAACACGAGCAGCACGATGCCGAGGGCAAGGATCCAGCCCCAGCCGCGCATACCGAGTGCCTTGAGGTCAAAGGCACTGACGAATCTGGAAACGCCGGAGAACAGGAGCCACACGGTGAACAGGATGGGCAGGGACATCATCGTGAACCAATGGTTGAACAGCAGAAACAGCGACATGACGACCGTCAGCACACCGTCGAGCAGCAGCCAGCCGGAGCCGAGGATGAACCGGCTCGTCCCGGCGAAGATGACGATCTCGACGATACCGGCGATGAGCATGAGAAGCCCGAGGACGATGCCCGCGGACATCGCCGCGACGTCCTGATTGCACAGGCAGTAGATACCAGCGGCGATAAGCAGCGCGCCGGTGATAATGCTGAGAATACGCATGGTTCTTGAAGTCATTGAAAAGACCCCTCTCAATAATTATTTTAATAAAAGTATACTCAAGCGGCGCAAAATGTCAAGTCTATCGGCGCATGATGAACGGACGAAAAGGCTCCCCTTGCTGCAAGGGGAGCTGGCGCGCCAGTGCCTGAGGGGATAAAGCCTTCAGCTTTCGACCTCGACATCCAGCCCGAGCTCACGCGGGCGGAAACGCGGGCAGACGTTTTCGGACGCCGTTATGACGGACGCGGCAAGCCTTGTCCCGATCTCGACGGCCTCTCGCATGGATTTCTTATATGTCAGCCCGATGGCAACTCCTGCGCAGAATGCGTCTCCCGCGCCGGTCGTGTCGCGCACGGTGACCTTCTGCGCCGGGTACACGCCCTTGTCGCCGTGCATGTCGGCGTACACCGCGCCGCGGCTGCCCATCGTGACGACCATCGACGGTATCTGCGCGCTGATGACGCGGCGGGAGAGATCGTCGCACAGCTCCTCGGGGCTCATGTCGGAAAAGTCGCTGACAAAGAGGATGCCCGCTTCCTGCTGGTTGCAGACAAAGCAGTCGATAGACTGGAGAAAATCGCGCCGCTGGGTGGCAATGCTCATGTTAGCGACCACGGCATAGACGGGCTTATGGTACTTCTCGGCGTAGCGGAACACGCGCTTTACTATCTCCTTGTCAATGTCGATCTCCATGATGATACTGTCGGCATTGCGGAAAATTTCATCGCCCTTTTCGTCGAGCATGTCGCATATCGGACTCAGATCGGGGCGCTTGGATATGGAGCCCGCGATATCACCCATGTTGTCAAACACCGCAAGCCACATGCCCATCCCGTCCTTGACACGGCGGATATAGTCGGTGTTCACCTTGTGGTTGCGCAGCTTGTTTATGACCTCCTCGCCCTCGGCGGTATCGTCGACAAGGCTGACGAAGGTTGGGCGCAGCTCGATATTGGCGATGTCCTCCGCAACGTTGCGCCCGACGCCGCCGTGAACGATCTCGACCTTGCCGGCATTGCGCCCGGTCGGGATATACTGATCCTCCGGAAAACCCTTGACGTCGACAAACACCGCGCCTACTACAACTATCGCCATGAGAATACCTCCAGCGCTTTTTTGACATTTTACCATAGCCCCCGCGTTTATTCAACGCCGAATGACGAAAAAGGGAGGGGCGTTTTATTTACACTTCGTTATCAATTGACAGCTTGAATATGGGATGGCATAGTGCTATTATCTGATGCGCAAATTTTTCGCTCAGAGGTGGGCGCATGTCAAAGGATCTCACACAGGGCAGACCGTTTCGGGTGCTTCTGCAATTTTCCCTGCCGGTCATTGCCGGCAATCTCTTTCAGCTTTTCTATACTCTGGCCGATACCGTCATTGTTGGGCGCACTCTTGGCGCGCAGGCTCTCGCCGCCGTCGGGTCTACGACGATCGTTATCTATTTCGTTCTCTGCTTCGTGCAGGGCTTCACCGGCGGCTTCGGCATCTGCCTTGCCCAGCGCTTCGGTGCGCGCGATGAAAACGGCCAGCGTTCGAGCGCGGCGGTGTCGTGGCTGCTGTCGGCAGGCTTTGCCGTTATCATAACCGTGCTCTTCTGCGCGCTTGCCCACCCGATACTTCGGTGGATGCGCACGCCGGAGGATATCTATGCCGAGGCATACAGCTATATGTTCATCGTTCTCCTCGGCACCGGGGCGACTGTGTTTTATAACATGATCTCCAACATGCTCCGCAGCCTCGGCGACAGCCGCACTCCGCTGTTTTTCCTGATATTCTCGGCGCTTCTCAATGTAGTGCTCGACATTGTCTTTATCCTGCCGCTCAATATGGGCGTCGCGGGCGCTGCGTGGGCGACCGTTCTGAGCCAGCTGCTCTCCGCCGTCCTGTGTACGGTCGTCGGTATGCGGAATTTTGATGTTCTTCGTACCCGCCGCGCGGACTTTGCCGATTGGCGGCGCACTGCGGCAAAGCACCTCGCCGTCGGCTTCCCGATGGGCTTTCAGATGTCCGTCATGTGCATCGGCCAGCTCGCCATGCAGACGGGCGTCAACTCCCTCGGCTCCGTCGCCGTCGCGGGCTACACCGCCGCGACGAAGGTCGATCAGCTCCCTGTGCTTATGAACAATGCCTTCGGCATCGCGCTCTCAAGCTTTGTTGCACAGAACTACGGTGCGGGGCAGTACCGCCGCATAAGCGAGGGCGTGCGCGCCTGCCTTGTACAGATCGAGCTGTGCAACGTGCTCATGTGCGCGCTGCTGCTCGGCTGCCGTAACCTCGTCGTCCCGCTGTTTCTGGATTCTCCCACCGCCGAGGTCATCCGCTATTCCGACGGTTATCTCTTTGCCGTCTGCCCGTTCTATGTCGTCCTCGGCCTGCTGATGGTTTTCCGCACCGCCATCCAGAGCATGGGCAACAGCCGAACCCCCTTTGAGGCTTGCGTAATAGAGCTTGTCATGCGCATCCTCGGCTCGGTAGGTCTTGCCGCGCTGCTCGAGCCCTACGGCTTGAGCTATACGGGCATCTGCCTGTCGCACACCCTTGCGTGGCTCGGCGCGACAGCGCTGCTTATGCCGGTCTACTTCCGGCAGATGAAGGCTCTGCCATTATCACAGTAAACAAGAACAGCCGTCCCCGGCATTAACCGAGGGACGGCTGTTTGTTCAATTTCTTCTTTACTAAGTATATAAGCACGGAGACTGTCACTGTCACGGACAGTACGGCGAGCGCATATATGAGGTCGCTCTCTATCCATATGGCCTCACTGTGGAAGAGATCCAGCGGTATCAGCTGCACCGCGTACAGCTCCATTGATACCTTTCCCAGCAGCTCAAGCGCCCGGTTCCCGAAGCGCAGCTTCATTGTTATCAGCACAAAGCCGAGGGTGAAGAACATATTCCTCAATACCGCGAGCGTGAGGTGGAACGCCGCCGTCGGGCACAGCGCATAGATGCTGTCATACCGCGTGAATATCAGCGCGAAACCGGCAATGCAGAGTACCGTCACCGGCAGCCAGCGTTTCTTCACAGCGCGCTGAATGCCATTTTCGTGCAGCGCCCATACCATGCCTATAGGAAGCAGGTGCGCCGTATTATACCACCATTCGCCAAGCCCCGCGCGGCTCCCGGCAATGACGTACACTGCCCAGTACAGAACCAGCGAGGCAAGCACGGCTTTCGTCTTTCCACCAAATAGCAGCGCCGATACGGCGAAGAGAAAATACGCCCCCGCAATAACGACAAAGTACCAGAGTATGCACAGCGAGTTGCCGCTGTTTATCAGATACCCCAGCATATCCCCGGCGGACATCTCCTGACCTATGCACATGCACATGAGCTTGTACGCCGCAGCCGCGAGAAAAAACGGTACCGCCACCTTCGGCAGACGGCGGCGCAGAATGCTCCTGCCGTAGGCCGCATCCGAGCATAGCCTTTTCATAAGGCCGTAGCCCGAGATAAAGAAGAATACCGACACCGGCATGTTCCCGAGATACTCGAACCTGTGAAACAGAAGCCCGGACGAGGTGTACTGGGCGATATGGTGCATGATGACCGTGACGGCAAAGAAGCCCTTTGCCGAAAGACAGCTGCGCGGAGAGAGATGATCCTCCCGGAGCGCGCCGGCCGGTTTGATACTGCTGCATTTATACAGCAGCAGCCCGGCCAGCAGCACCGGCAGCAGATCGATCAGTCTGTCCATCCGGCGTCAGTCGCCGAACTCGCAGATATAACCCATCGTCCCGGAATAGAAGGCAGGGTAATCACTGCACGGATCGTCGCGGTTGTCGTTATATGCCCAGCCGTTGTTGTTCCAGAGCATCACATAGTCCTCGGAGACCTGGTCGTTCACGTCGACATAGCTCGGCTCGCCCTTTGCCCATCTGACAAAGCCGTCCTGACCGTTCACCCAGCTCTCCTGACCGTTCTGCCTGCGCAGGCCGATCCAGACTCTGGATATGCCGTTCTGCTCCGCCATGGATATGACCTCGTTGAGCTCATCCTCATCATTGATAACGACGAGGTGTCCGCCCAGAGCCTCGCACTTCTGCTGTGCCGCGCTCCAGCTGATGTCCTCTTTAAACACCTGATAGCTGTGCTCGACCGGAGCCGCGCTCTCGGCAGGCATGGGCGTGGCCTGAGGATCGGGAGTTGCCTGCGCATCCGGCGTCGCCTGCGCATCGGGAGAACCCTCGCCTATCTCGAGCCCGCCGGTGGGAGTCTCAGTACCGTCGTCGGCAATGGGCGGCATTGTGGTGTTGGCATAGGGATCGCTGCTCGTCACGGGCGGCGTCACGTTGTCCGGCTGCTGCCGCGCCTGCTGGAAGTCCTTGAGCATCGCGTTAATGACTATCGCCGCCATTATCAGCACCGCGCACAGCACGAGTATCAGCGCAAGCGGCCTTCTTCTGCGTTTTTTCACCTCTTCGGCTATCTTCCTTTCGCGTTCTGCGTTCTTCGTATACTGCACCGCCGGGGTCTTGACCGGCTGCCTTACGGGGACGACCGGCTCAAGCTCCGGGTTTTTCTCCTCAGTGAGCTTGGGGACAGCGGGCGTACCCTGGTTTTTGAATTTCTTCGAGAGCATTTCGACCTGCTCGGAGCTGATCGGCCCCTCGGGCTGCTTCTGCGTGCTCTCGGATTTCTTTTGCTCGGTCTTCTTGGCCTTGGCTTCGCTCTTCGGCGCAGGCTCATAGACCTTCACGCCCGGCTCCGGCTCCGCGGGAGCTTCGGCGGCAGGCTCCGCTTCCGCCTCGTCGTCATCGCCTTTTTCTATGATGCCGACCATCATCCGCTCTATATCGCTCAGGTCGTCGTCATTCTTCTTGAAGATAGCCTCGGCGCTGGGCACGTCGCTGAGGTAAAGATTCTTGATGCAGCTGTCGAGCACGGCGCGCAGCTCGTCAAGCGTCTGGTACCTGTCGGCAGCCTTGAAGCGTATGCACTTTTCTATTATCTCGCCGAGCCGACGCCCCGCCGCCTTGGGCGCGGGGTGATCGTCCCCGCCCATGCGGCGCAGCTGCGCATCACGGCACTCGTCCTCAAGAGGAAGCCTGCCGCCGCTGACGGCGTAGTACATCAGCATGCCGACCGAGTAAACGTCGGAGGCTGCGGAGAGCTGACCGTTCCAGTACAGCTCCGGCGCGATGAACTTGAGCTCCTCGCCCTCCCAGGGGCTTTTTCCGGCAGGGCCGATGGCGATGCCGCCGTTATCGTCAACGCTTATGTTGCTCGGGTATATACCGCCGCGGCGGCCTCTTGAGCCGACCTCCGCCACGACCTTGCGGCAGAGCGCGGAGACGAACTCACAGAGCTCCTGCCGATCCATTTTTGTCACTTTCAGACCCAGTGCTCTCTCCGGGTCAAATACCGGGTTTGCCATGCTTATCCTCCTGTATAGACTGTATAAGTCAAGTACGCTTTGCCGATACTTGGGCATTTGTACGCTCTATGTCCTGTTACATTATCGTAGCACAGCGGCAGTTTTATGTCAACTAAAAATCGCCCGTCAGGTATATTTTTCCATATCGTCCGACAGCTTGTTTATATCCCTGACAAAGCCCTGAAGCACCTTGTTCGGCTTCCCGTCCATGCCCTTGCAGATACGCAGCAGGCGCTCCGCCGCGGCGATGAGCTCGGACACGATGCGGCTCGCCTTGGAGACAATGGGCTTCTTCTCTATCGGCTTCGGCTCGGCAACGTAGTCGAACTCGCCGCGCAGCAGGTCAAAGCGGGTGCCGCTGTAGGGCGCGAAAGCCTTGTAGCCCTGCTCGTCATTGAGGCAGGCGGCGAAGCTGTCGGCGGAATCAGGGTCGCCGTGGTTCACGAAGACGAGCTCCGGCTTTTTCTCAAATCCATGCAGCCAGCCGAGAAGTCCGTTCTTGTCGGCGTGGCCGCTCACTCCGGGCAGCACGCTTATCGAGGCGCACACCTCGATATCCTCGTTGAAGAGCTTGACCTTCTTTGCCCCGTCTATGAGCGCCCGGCCGGGGGTGCCGACGGCCTGATAGCCCACGAACAGCACCCGGCACTCCGGACGCCAGAGGTTATGCTTGAGGTGGTGGCGCACACGGCCCGCGTCGCACATGCCGCTTGCGGAGATGATGACCTTCGGCGTCTTATCCTCGTTTATCGCGACCGAGTCCTCTTTCGATACCGAGAGCTTGAGCCCGGGGAACATGAGCGGGTTCACACCGGAGCGGATGACCGCCTGCATCTCCTCGTCGACAAACTCCGTGTCGCACTGGAGGAACACCGTCGTCGCCTCGATGGCGAGGGGGCTGTCCACATAGACAGGGAAGTCCGCGTGTCCGTGTACAAGGCCGCGCTCCTTGATCTCGCGTATGAAGTACAGGATCTCCTGTGTGCGGCCGACGGCAAAGGAGGGGATAATGAGGTTCCCGCCGGCGTCGAGCGTCGACTGGATGAGCTTTGCAAGCTCGGAGACGTAGTCCGCGCGCTCGGCGGAGTGCAGCCTGTCGCCGTAGGTGGATTCTATCACGAGGTAGTCCGCGCTCTTAACATGCTGCGGGTCGCGGAGGATGGGCTGATCGATGTTGCCGATATCGCCGCTGAAGCAGATGCAGCGCTCCTCGCCGTTTTCGTGCAGCCATACCTCTATTGCCGCCGAGCCGAGCAGATGCCCCACGTCGGTCAGGCGGATGGACACGCAGTCGTTGACCTGAATTATCTTGTTGTACCCGCAGGGGATCATTCTCCCCATTATGCCTGCGACGTCGTCAAGGTCGTATACCGGCTCGACCGGCGCGCCGCCTGCGCGCATGGCCTTGCGGGATTTCCACTCTGCCTCCTGCATCTGGATGTTCGCCGAGTCACGCAGCATTATGTCGCACAGCTGGCAGGTCGCGGCGCTGGCGTATACCGAGCCGCGGAATCCTTGCTTATAGAGCGCGGGCAGCATACCTGAGTGGTCGATGTGTGCATGGGTCAGCAGCACGAAATCCAGCTCGCCCGGGGCGACGGGCAGGGGAGCGTTCTCATAGAGGTTCCTGCCCTGCTCCATGCCGTAATCGACAATGCCCTTCTTGTCGCCGACTTCGATATAAGTGCAGCTGCCGGTCACTTCATGTGCGGCGCCTATAAAAGTTATCTTCATAGCCTGTCCTTCTTTCTTATATGTAGACGTGTAATATAACTATATTTTACACCAGTACCAAGACCGGTGCAAGAAATAAAAATTCATATTCCATAACCGGATAAATTTTTGGAAAATGCTCTTGACAAGTTACCGTTCGGTAACCAAAAGGAGAACGGGACTATGGCGGAGGACACAAAGAATCGCATATTGGAGACGGCGCTGCCGAGGCGGGGGAGTATATCCCCGCGGGTGCGGAGGTCATCTATATGGGCTGGATCATGGCCGGTTCCGTCAAGGGCTATGCCGCGGCGGCGCGGCAGCGAAGATCGTGACGATGGAGCTTGCGAGAATACTTATGAAATAAGGCAGATAAACAAGACATCCCCGCTGTCC
>OGZA01001092.1_pt1 | contig 19196 bp, 16 predicted proteins | sample 1576591 | NCBI WGS metagenome assembly OGZA01 (sample SAMEA3541565, study PRJEB24748) | human gut metagenome | biome: human gut; feature: human-associated habitat; material: faeces | place: China | collected 2012
GTTGTAGATAGTTATCGTATCTAAACCTATTTTCCTGTCAAGTGTGTAATTCACATCATCAACGTATTTCCTTGCATCAAGCTCGTATTCTACAGAAGCCAGCGTAGAACCGTTATATTTCTCTTTTATCGGCACTTCTAATATAAATGGATATGTTGCTCCGTAGAATGTCTGGAAGCTCTTATTCGTCAGCAAATGACTCCATAAGCCACCTTCTTCGTCTGATGCCGGGAAGTTTATACCTGTTTGGAAATATTGTTGCTGTTCTATATAATAGTCAGGACAGAACGAATAATAAGAAATCCATTCTTGTTTCAGACACGAATATCCGATAGTGAACGACACGTCTTTAAAATACTGTTCGTCTTTTAAAGATATTTCCTTATCGTTTGACAACACCTCTGTTTCATTGTACAAGAACCTTCCACCATCATATTTGTAATATGCCGGGTTCTTAACAGGTATATAATCTTTTTTCGTGATAAGTACCCTCTTATACCTGTTATCCCATCCAAGAGACAGACCAAGACCGATAAATTTATTGTCTGTATCTTCTTCTGTCATCTCTGTACCGGTTAAGATATTAGTTATTCCGTATCTAAGAATCTTAAACGGAAGATGACGCTTAAGCCAATGTCTGATACCTACACTAAGTTCCTTAAGATTACGTCCATTAGGATCGGTCATAAACACCTGTGCTCTTTTAGTATCTACCCAGAAGTGACCAAATTCTGAACTAATTATTTCAGTGCTCTGGGTTCCAGAATAACCGAGGTCGGTCGTGTTGTACTCCAGAGGCCGGGACGCGAACAGACCGCCGGTGCCCATCTCGGCCTGCCCTGGGGAGGTGCGCTCCTTGATTACGTCTATGGCGTTATGGAGTGAAACCTGATCCTCGAACCTAACAAGAATCTGATCGGATTCAATACGCTTCATGTGAATAAGCTTCCCGTTGCTGGTTGGGAACTCATGATAGTCCATAGGCTTGTACGTCAGCCACGGATCTGTTTGACTGTTTTCAGATACGTCAGCCCTACTCCATATAACACCATTAGGACGCTGGTAAGCACAGTCATAAAAACGTCGTTCGTATGTTGCCGGCAATACATTTGGTGTTAGTGTCATCCTCGACGAATAGATAGGACTTATCTTGTAATCATTATCCCTATGGATAGATACGTTCTTTTCTTGTGTCCACCAAACAAAATCTCCTACTTTTGGATAGAATAGTTCATGAGGCTGAGAGCCCTCTAATCTGAAATTACAATTTATTTCAGACTCTACAAGGAACTGAGGAATGCCATAGAACCATGTATAAAATCTTCCATTAACGTACTTGCCGGATGTGTCACCATTTAATTCGTATAAGCTCTTCCTGTTTGGATAAAAAGCGTATCTTCCTTTATTAGATGATGTCCAGCTATTGAAACGTTCGTTATCTATTGTCTCAAGAGCGTCTTCTCCAGTATCATAATTAACAAAATATCTTGGATACCCTACATTTCTGTAATCCATGTATGGGAATGGTATCATGTCTCCAATACCAAAAGCGCTATTATAAAAAACAGGAAATTTTCTCTTTAATGAAAATCTGGTTATCACCGTATCGCCACCGAATATCAGTTTCTTTTCATTAGTGAAAAAGCCACATCCGCCTATGGAAATCCATTTTATATCTTCTATCTGTCCATATTGATCCGGCCTATATCGCATAAGTCTCATATACGGAGAACAGATGTACGATACTGTTTTGGATTGCTCGAATGTTCTTCCTGCTACAACATCACTTCCAGCAATAACCGAATCATCTATGCGGCTACTGTCGTAATTGTAAACATAGTTCGGATATTCCAATAAATATTTCGATTTACCATCTCCTTTTTCACCTGGATCACCAAATGATAAAAATAACGAAGATTCACGATCTATATTATTAACGAATAAGAAACGTCCCTCATTATCATTTCTACCGGTTCCCCATTTAGAAGACATACTGGCATCCATCATCGGATATACGCCAGACTTAATGTACTTAACAGAAGATAAACCACGGGCAAAATTTCGTTCATACTTATCCTGATCTGTTATGCCTATCATTGAATTATATAATCCCACAGAAGTATAATACCATGCATGATTACGTCTTGGTCCATTGTTTATAAACGTATTAAGCCAATCATAACGGTACTTACCGTACAATATCGGGCCTTTAGCAAGAGCCTGACTGATGGTTGACACCATTGAAGAAAACAGCATGGCCACGCTTAAATTAGTCAGGAATCCTCCTCCGGTAAGACCGGCCGACCCTCCTATGTATCCAGACTGCGCCCTTATCTGAAGCTCTTCTGCTATCATAGCTGCTATTGTAGCACTTGATTCAACTGCGGCAAGCGACGCAGCCATCGTGTATGCGGCAGGACCTAAGATAGTCCATTTTGGATGATCTTCTACAGGTACGAAACTGCCCACAGACATTCCTCTTTGAAACCCGTCTATACATGCTTCATTTGGAAGTTCTGGCTTGTTGAAATAAATATCAGGTGAACAGAATGAATACCACACGTTTCCTCCTTTGTCGAAAGGATGAGATATAAACTCGTCTCTTTTGCCAGACGTATAATTATATTGATCTTGTGATAGGTCATTATATGGGTAATTAGGATAGATATTTACATTACCATCGTCTCCTATGTATCTAAGCATATCGTAGGCCAATCCTGAAGCCACAACCGACCTATTTAGTCTCCTATCTCCACGATACAGTTCATATCCTACAATCGTATTTCTTTGTTGTTGCGTAATCAAACCAGAATCCACTGCAAAATCCAAAAACACTTGTATGGTGTTCTCATCTACCATAATACCTACCGGATATATTTCAGAAGCTATGTCATATCCACGTTCATCACTGTTCATGAATGGTATATGCTTATTATCTGGAAACCGGTAATGACGTATAGGTTGCTGGCAAAATACGGTAGAAGTATCTACCCCTCCATAAGAATGACCCTTGAAATAAGATAATCCATTTTTGTCTGACAAAGGAGCACCATAATATTCTGTTAACTTATTCATAATATTAGAATAAGCTTCTGATTTTTTTGGATCACCATAAGATCTGCCTGTGTCTATTTTCATCCTGCTACTATCATAAAGTTCAAAATTAGCAGGATATTTCTCAGATGATTCCCAATATGCAAAATCCCCGTATTTATAAGGACGAGGCTTGCAATTGATGGGCCTATCTCCACATGTCTGACATTTTGATGCAAATAAGACAGTTGATCTAAGTGTTATAGAATCCACAGACAAATCAATCTTATTTACCTCCTTTTCTCTTATACCAAAAATATACGGATATATAGTTTTACCTGTAGCAAAAGCGACTCCAAGAATAGCACGGGAAGGCTTCTTTCCTTCTTCTTCCTCTTCTTCTGGGGTATCATAATTTTTATAAGAACAAAATTGAATTTGTCTAAACGCCATTATCCAAGGAACTGCTACAATAGGAGATTCTATTGTAACATAAAAATAATTTTGACCTATAGAATCAAAAAACTCTTCATTTATTTCTCCGAAAGCCGGTCTTGCTATGTTAACAATAACGGAATGAGATGATTCATACTCAGGTCTATCAAATTCAACTGGTACTATTCCAAGAGGGGACCATGTTTCAACATCCTTCCAAAAAGAAACACGAACGTAATTGGTAGACACAGCATCCATTATGCCATCTACCTTTCCAAGAGCTTCAAGATAAAGAACTTTGTTCTCGTCTTTATAACCTTCTATGTCCCACTCTTCTGGTCTATTGATTCTAATAAATCTTGCATTTGTCATTACATTTCTGACAAACTTCCATACCACAAATTCAGATGCGAATCCAATATTAAGCTTATCCCCTGTAGGATTATTAAATGTAGCATTGTTTACATACCCTTCAAATTTCCAATCAGTTTCATCTATACCGGTATCCGAATTTTTATATATCATATCTTGCAACTTCTCAGAAGCTTCAGGCCAAAATTGCTCAATACAATACCTGGGTCCGTTCTTTGATCTATACTGATTATTTATGACTGTACTGGTAGATCTACCGGCTCGCCAATCTCCTACATCATTTATCTTTTGGCTCCATCCATCTATATGAAGAATATAACTTCCAAGAAGATAATTATAATTCTGAAAGTTGTTATAATCAGTTCTTGACACAGTAGGATCAGAGCAATAACTCTCAATATAACATCCGCATGTACAAGGCATGGTATCTAATACGTATATAGCATCAGACACGGTTTTTAAAACAGATCCAGGTTGTAAGTATGGATAAAACTCAGAACAAAGGTGTTGATTGCCATCACCTGATATGCTGCCAGCGCTATACCCAAAAAATGCTTCCTCCATCCATTCAGATAAAGAATCCATTGTCTCGTAATTAAACAACACAGAATACTTATTCTGATTTTCTCCTCCTGTGGTATATAGATAATCTGTAGAGACGTGTTCCATTTCGCTAAGAACCTTATAGATATAATCTTCTACAAGGCCTGTTATTAGTGGAACTGGAGCTGACAATATAGATTCTTGACGATGAGGGACTTCGCAGTCTCCTTCCATTTCTGGTAACCTAATATGATCAATTGGCTCCATATAATCCTGTGTTCCGTCTTCTCTGTATTTGGTAGCTATATCACATATCTGTCTTTCATTGTTTCCATTCTCCTTATTATTACAAGCTACAAGACCTATATTTTCAGACAAATAATTTATAGGGGTTCCTACAATATCATCATAATCGATAATAAATCTTGATTTACCTTTAAAAGTGGCAAAATTGCTTTCCACTACAACAGTTTGACCTACAGTAGCCGGGTTGTTGCACTCTTTCTGTTCTTCATCTATAACAACCGCATCGTCGTCAATCAATACCCCATCTCCTGCCGTATTGCTATACTGCCATACATATTTCCTTTCCACTCCTGAACAATCCGGAGCATATGCGTTTATAGACTGGTATGGGATACTGTCTTTGTTCATTTCCTCTCTTGCCTTATCAGAAGGTGGGGGAACAAGAACGAATGCTGGAGTTTTATAACCGGTAGATGTCTTAAACGAGATAGAAAACGGATACACTTCATTCCTCATATATCCCACATACAACGAACAAGCATTACCATCTTTATACAGATCTTCATGAGCGACAGATGCCTGCCATTTTAGAAAATGCCCCATAAGAGAAACTACAGGCTGTAAATTCCACTCTTTTTCCGCAGTAAGACCATACTGCAAAAGACGGTTTCCGGCTGACACTATTCCTCTTGATGTGTTGTACACAGCCCTTTTCAAGGAAATATGCTCAAATGTGGTTCTTTTATTATTAAGGTCAGAATAATAGTATATGGTCTTCTCTGTAATAGGATGAATACCTTCTATAAAATAATCCACTACAGGTTGTGTTTCGCCATTGTATCCTACAGTATTCTGAATAACAGCCACCTTGTAATGGCTGACTTGCCTATCCAGATTAGACACCTTAAGTCTTATACCAAGATTAGTTCTTTCTCCCCATTTACCATCATTTATCCTAATATATTGCTCATCAAATACATGAACAGGATTAGTCAATGAAGTATAGTTGGTTTTCTCGTTGCCAAATTCATCGCACAAGGCCACAGCAAACTGATACACGCCGGCACGTAGGCTGCCCCCGTACTCTATCTGTACCGGCTCCACGCATGGCTGGTCCAGTAGCGGAAACACCCTAAGTTTCTCACATGCCAGAAAACAACCATTCTCCTGCATGAATTTGTCTCTATCATATTCTTTATCGCATATCTTATACCCATGATAATGATACCAAATATCTCCTTCATCATCCGCCGTCAGAGCCTTGTCTACAATAACATACCTGGGAGGATTATAATCGTCAGTCCAGTAAATACATTTCCCACATTTCTCTGTCTTTATTTCTATGGTTTTTATAGGATGATAGATAGAGAACTTAAGGCACGGATCTTGCTCGTTGTCTTCCAGCAAGGTCTTCATGCCAGAACACAACGACTCCGATCCTTCTACCATAGACTCTATATCGGAATCGGATAAGATACTTGTATCGGATTCAGGCTTGAAATAAGTTATCTTAGATACGCCTGTTTCAGGATTTGTTATAAAAAAATAGATATTGCCAGAAGTAAGATCATTCTTGTAACCAATAACCTTAAACCCATCGAAATCAATGCATTTAAGATTACTGTGCTCGTTAGATCTCATCCCAACATTACCATCCTCGGATTCGATGTTGGCATTCAAGGCAAACGTATAATGCTGATCCGTAAGACTCGACGGATGCAGATCTCGGTTCATACCTGTTTGAGGAACCGCTATGTTTCTGTTATCTTCTGCTGCCATTTTATAACTGTTTGTCACAAAGATAGCAAAAGAGATTTAATCATGGATTTCTAAAGTAGGTGAAGAAAAGAAATACATTTTCAGTCTCCTACTTTATCGACCACACCTACATAAAAATCGGGGATAGGATTATCATTGAAATTTCTTATTTGAATATCAATATAGTTATAGAAATAATTATCAACTGGATCCATTATCGTCACATTACTTTCTAAAACCCCGTCTTTGTATGAATACAGTTCCTCATGTTCGGAATCAATGTAAAAAAATATATCTTGGTAAATCCTGGGTATTAACTGTTAGATGATTATTAAACAAACTGCATTTAGAATGATCAGCAGACAGAAGTAACAATAGAAATGTATATGCAGATTTATCTCTTATTATAATATCACAATTAGATGATACATTAGACAAAACCTTGGATAAATCAAATTCTCCAAAACTTATCTTGAATTTCTTTCTTCTTATTGGAGTTATATATACTGGACTATTAACTACAATATTATTCCATTTAAATTGACTCCCTTCCATTACAGGAGAGAAACAATTACCCATCACCATATTAACATTTTCAAATCTTCGTCTCATAACATCTACTTACGATTTATATCTTCTACCCCTAATCAAAACAGTACCATCACCACCGTCACCTTCTGATCCACCACCGCCACCATAACCACCGCCACCATTTACTCCACTTCCTTTACCTTCTTCATAGTCAGATACTCCTGCTTTTCCATATATTTCACCTCCACCACCTCCACCACCAGCAGCATTCCGTTTACCTGAAGATTCCCCAAAATCTCGAGTCGTATGACCTTGTCCTATACCTCCTTCATGAGCGCTGCCGTTTGATCCATTACCACCATCCGAACCGCCATTACCTCCTATAGAACCTCCTCCACCGCTACCTGAACCGCCATCTGAACGCCATGGACCATTTTCGTATCCATCCATACTCCCTCCATAAGCTCTATAATTCGAGTTTAGAAATTGCGAGTATCCGCCATCATTAGGTGGAGTACTATTAGAACTTCTACTACTTCCTTTGCCAACTCTTATTGAAATTGACTGACCCGGTATAACAGGGATAGCATCACCATCTCTCCATCCGGATGTATCTTTTTTAAAGGTTTTTGTATATCCTCCAGCTCCTCTGGGCTAATTGTATCTGATTCATCTTACTCATTAAATCAAGTACCTCAAAACAATTATCATGATCGGTATCGATTTCAACACAATGATAAATAGCTCCATTACCAGATCTCTGTTCCTCAAAATATCTTCTCCTACTCATGATAATACTCCTTCCCGTAATATTTCAAGAAGCTAAATCCTTTCGACTCCTTCCTCAAAACATCATGCTTATTCCAATACTTTTCTAAGTCGAAAGCCTCTCTTTCAAATACGATATTGTGATATGCCTTATCGTGATTGCGATATATGCACAACCTAATCAAGTACTCAATTAAATACCATGTATAGTATAAAAATATTGGAATAAGGGACAGCCATAACATCCACCATCCTGCATTACCGAATAAGAGACATAATCCTATTGTAAGCAGCGATATAAACATACCAAAACAAAACATTGTATGATACTGATTACAATGCGCCTCTTCATGATATTCGGCCTTCAATGATATAGCATCACGTTCGGTAAATACGGCTCCAAACAGCATAATTGTTTTATAGCCGTCAATGAACGTAAACAACTTAGCTATTTTTGATTTATAATATATTTTCATTGTTAAAAACAATTTTATACCAGTTGCACAAAATCAAAAACTCAATAGGAGAATTAACTCCATCCCATTCCCATTTTTCAAGATAAGATCTTAACTTACTTTCATCAACATCTTCACACTCTTTAAGAAAAACAAGATGCGGCATAAATAATTCTCCCCCTTCCAAAGATTTATTAAACTTACTAACCAACCTCTTTCTGAACTTAGGACCGTACCATGATTTTTCATTTGTGGATCCGAGACAATAGTAAGAATTATTTTTGACTTTAATGCCAAACCATTTACATACATATGGATGATATACCCTATCTGCTAAAAATATAAATGGCTTATACCATAGGCAATGCCAGAATGTACTACACTTGCCTCCAAACTTCTTAAATGCCCATCTGAACCCTCCAGAGAAGTACCAATTGTTAGCCCCTCTCTTAACCTTAACTTTGTATTTAAGATTCTTATTCCGGTTACTAACCCTATCCCACGGCTTAACCTTATCGGTATCCATATCAGGAAGGAATGTCCAATGATGAAGCAAGGCGCTATAATAAGGATTGTATATCTTGTGTCTGTTTCTAATAACGTACTCAAAAATATCGTATCCTACTTGCCCGGCTTCTTCAAATCCTTTTTCTGACAAGAAAGCTAATATAGGAGCCAGATTCCAGATCTGATCTTGTGAAGTGAATGGGGAGAAGCAAGGGTCTTCATCTTTTAACTCTATACCATTAGTATATCCGGAGCTTATCTTGGTAAGACCGAATTTGCTTGCGTCTTCGCTATGGATATCGTCTCTTAAGAAAAATCCTTTTTCGAATTTGAAATAAATACCTTTGTTGTTATTAAAAAATAGATCATAAGTAGTATCGGCAAGACGGGTAAGTACCAATATGGAATTACGCACATCATCTTCTGTCTTATTACCGAGAATCATTTCCGTGTATAGGAACTGGAGATACTGAGCCAGGTTGATGGTTCCGTCGCCGACCCAGCCTGCCCCGTTCTTCACCGACGACAGTGGGATGCACGAGGCCTGCTCTGTGTAGCTGGAATCATAAACAAAATCCCGGTAAAACACCTCCTTAATCCTATTGTATTTATCCCAAAGACCTTCCATCACCTTAACCTATAACAATAACACAATCACGCTTTTCCTTATTATAAACCATCGTACCCATCTTAGTGTACAAACCTTTTATATTTTGGTAATTGGTTTCACCATGAGCCGAAACGTTAGTAGTGATGCTGTCGGAGTAAACTTCCGTACCTCCTTCATTAATGAAATTAAATCCTTGTTTAACCATCTCTCCTCCAAGGTAGGCTGTAAAAGACACAACAACATTTCCTCGCCCTCTATTTCCATACCAATTACCATAGATATCAGCATTGATATTAGGTTCCGACTCGTCCATTCCAGGCGCTGATAGCAAGGTCTTCATCTTAATAAGCGCACCTTCAAGACCGGACTGCATGTTATCACCACCATAAACAAGGTAATCACCTACCTGTTGTTGGGTAGTAGCCCACTGCTTACTCCATCCAACGTATTTATTATCTACATCTGAGATGCCTGTATTGGTGAAACCAGTTGCAGTATCAAAATCGGAGCCGTCTTCTGATTCCCATCCATACCTAAGAACAAGATAATCGAACTCAGGAATTACAACAACCTGCTCGCCGGCAGCTTGTGTTATTGTGACGTTCTTACTCTCTCCACCAGCCGTTACCTTAGCTACGCCACGGCGATCTTCGGCTACCGGATTAGGTCCGGCTGTGAAGATGATGTTTGCCGGTCCTATGCCTCTCATTTTGTCGGCGGTTACTATTTCGCTTGCTTTAACCTCTAACATCTTATTTCATTTTAAATATTTCAAATACATATATCCAGCTCAACAAAAATACTACCGGGCAGTACATTGTCTCTACCAAACTCGCATCTCCTTTAAATTGCCTGATTGACCAAACAATCATAGATGCAATAACGCCAGACAAGTATATAAATAAAACTACCTCAATCATACCAATTTAAGTATATTATCAATTACAGGATATGCCTTAGAATAAATCTCAAACTCGGCATGACGCCGCCTAAGAGGTTCGTACATGCCTTTTAATGTCATACCCATCATCTTAAGTTCGGTCTTAGCATTTTTCAGCTTAACCAAATCTTGCTGTGCATACAACTTGAACAAATCGGCTGCTCCTTGTGCTTCTCCATTATACATCAGTTCCTCAAAGAATCTCATCTTTACAAAATTATCTACATAATCCAATACCAGACCTTGAGGCGTGTCTGGTATAATTATATTAGATTCTCCGTCGAAAGGAAGAGACCGGTACTGCATGTAAATAGGACCATCGAAATTAGCATACAGGAATCCGTTTACGATATTTATCTCATACGGACTATCCTTTATTACCTTATTCCGGCATTTACTTAAACAAGAATCACGAAGCATAGGCTTAGCAAGACCTAACATTACCGGCCGGTCATAATAGCAACGAACTTCATGATCGCGATCATGAACATTGATATAAAATTTTTCAACTATCACTTTCTCGCATTCGTCTTTACAACATTCATCGCAAGAACACCACCTATAACTTCTTTCGGTACGTTCTTTCCAAGCTATTGTATTTTGAAGTTCTGATATCACCTTGTCACCTTCCGGCACCTCATATCCTTTAAAATCGCATTTAAAAGCCAGAATAAGATCAAAGTAATCACCAGGCATACGGGCCTGCCCTCGCTTGACATCCACTACCGCTTCTTTGCGCATAGTAATATCGCCTCCAAACTTCTTCAGGGCAATTTCTACCCATTTGTAGATGGATACCTCATCTATCAGATCACGCTTGTCAAATGATCTTAAAGACGATTTTAACTCTATGATATAATTTTCGACTGTCATAACAAAAAATATGGAGGACAGGAAATGAACCTGACCTCCACAAAGATATGAATAATATGTATAACGCCATATTTTGTGTTTTCAAAAGTTAGGATCTTCAAACTTGCCGTACTTCAAGAAAAGGCTCCTACACTTTTCCTTTATCCCCTTAAGTGTAGCCTCATATCCGGCTCCTGTCATGTAGATGGTTTGCTGATTAACTCTTTCCCCAGAATACTTATCCACAAAATAAGATCGATAAACACCAAATTTGTTTTTAACAATGTCACTGTATAACTCCCATCTACCCTGCCCATTCCTGAACATGAACTTGACTTCCTCAAGAAACAAACGGAGATTCTTTTCGGCGATGATGATTCCATTCTGCTCAAGCTTCTTCGCCACATCTCTAATCAACCACATGTTTTCATGATCAACTTTCTTGAACGACTCCGCAAACTCCACATCGGGACGCTGCTCTTCTATGGTCTTTATCGCCTGCTGTCTCTCCGCCTCTGCTTGCGCTCTCTCGGCTATGGCTCTATTTTTAGCATCAATCTCGTCAGCTAATGCTCTTAATGCAGATGGATAGTCTTTCGGTGTTATAGAATAGGAGCCGGTTTTTCTTATAGAGGGAAGAACTTCAGATGTTACCCATTTCTTGAATTTTTTAGCAAAATCCATCTTTGATCCAAAAATTAGGCTATACAATCCAGACTCATTGATTATCAGTATTTTAGTGTTTGGAGTGTAGGGACGGAACGTTTCGTTCCACCCTTGAGTATCAGGTACTTTCATTATTAGTCTATCATCTTCATCAACGTGATCCCTTATCGCTTTTCTCGGATTAGTGTACCCTAAAAATGAAGCTATAGGAGATCCTATAAAATACAGTTCTTCGTCAATAATAATAATTTTTAGCTCTCCAAAATCTGAATTTTTGAAAGATGATACGGTTTTAACCTCTTTGCTAAATTCCATTTCGTTGGATTCCGACGTCAAAATAATGTTACTGTTCTTCGCATTGTTTTGAAAATTGCTTACATTTGTTCCCATAATAGGAATTTTACTTTTTATATCCGCCAGCCTGAGAAGGTAGACGGATATGCAAATATAGCGATTAACCTATATCAATAAAGGGTAATCGCTATATTTTTTTTACATGTTCCTATGATTGAGTTCTCGATCTTCGAAAACTCTCTTAATCTGGAAATCTTTAAACACTCTTCTTTTGGCAAGTATTTCATTGTACATAAATCGGTATCTTCGTCCTTTATTCATTTTAACCCTTAACTTCTTTTTTAAGCTATCTTGTATTACAAAATGGTAATATCTTTTAGAGTCTGCGAAATCCATAGCCAGGTGGTTGTAGAGGTAGCCGTTGGTGCCGAGCCTGCTCACGATGTCCAGGTCCCGCCTGACGGTAAAGCGCTGGCCCGGTATAAGCACATGGCATAAGTAGCCCACGTTATCTACGTAAACACCAGCATCAGCTTCCACATAATGTTCTGATACGGTTTTCCATATAATAGACAACAGTCTTAAAACCTCTCCTCTATCTCTTATCATGCCTTTCTTAAAACCATTCTTTCTCTTCATAAGACGATGGTAGTAGGCTGCAAAATACGGTGATTGTATTGATGTTCTTTTCATGTTACTAAGTTATATAAAAATGGGTCTTGGTTTCACAACTAAGACCCAAATAAAGATAAATAATATTTTATTATTGAACAATTTGACTTTTCTGATTGGAATCAAGATTCGGATTTTCATCGACAGGAATCTGTAGCCTGAACGCTACTTCCTTTATCGTCTCTGCCACTACATACTCAATCAGCTTAATAGGGCAAATAAATTCGTATTCCCATTCAGATTCGCACCCTTTAGGTGTAGGATCGCAGGCCATTAACTCCAGCGCCTTCTTTCTTCTTGTTGTAAAGAACTCTACGTTAATAAGCTCTATATGAAAATCCGGTATATAAATATAGTCGTTTTCTACATAATAAAAAGGACGACGTTCTTTAACGTATTTAGCATACGGTCTTTTTTGTTCATTGCGATACGACTTTATTTCAGCGAACTTAAAAAATATAGTGTTATCTACGTTAGTCACCTTAGTAATAGCCGGTCTAAGGGCAGAATAAAGAAGTCCTGGAAGCTTATGCTTTGAACGCATAAGTGTATTACACAACGCAAATTCGGCATCGCAGCAAACTATTTTATCAACTTCAATCATCTCCAGGCAAGTAACGTAAGTTAGGAGCCGGTGGTCGCCAAGTAACGTTCCGTCATCCCATCTCTGTGCTGTATAAGATTCGGCTTTAGTTCTACCGATATTCAATATCCATCTCCGACTAACATGCGAATCTTTGTCAAGGGCATGAATACCGTTTACAACTCTTGATACAAATTCACCATTGGTAATCATGCTCCCCTCCTTTCTTTTGCTCTTGATTCTCTTGATTTAGCATTCAAGATCCTCATATAAATCTCTCTTTCACTCATGCTGGATATGGTTTTTATGGCCTCATCCAACATAACTTTCGTATATAAAGGTTTAGGGAATCCCTTTATCTTAACCGGATCAGGAACCAACTTAGCCTTACGATATTCATAAAATCTTTTAGAAGTTACATTAAGATAAGAAACAGCCTCTTCTCCGGTATAGTACTTAGCCGGATTAGCAAGCTGCGTCCATGTCTCAAGATCGTTGGCTGTAAGATGATCGCATTCCCCGCTTAAAAACATCTCCTTTATCTTATCGCATACCGCCGCACCGCTTTTACGCAGCGTCTCTGTCAGAATTTCTTTCATTTTCAAAACATCCTGTTTTAAACCTTAAAACAATAGAGGCAATGATTATCAAAAGAGTAACAGCCATAACAGACCACACTACGATATTGTGTTCAATAGGCATCTCAATATTAACCGTAACCCGTTCTACACAGATATTAAAAATCATACTATAGATCAATAACCTATGCCATATACAAAACCTGAACATTCTTGAAAAGCCAAGAGAAATAGGTCCCATGATAGAGAATGACCTAATATCGGATACAGCCAATTAGTGATACTAAAAGGATAAAACTCATCAAAAATGCTGGCTAACATAATAACCTGCATCAACACAGGATAATACTTCACAAACGTCACACAGACATTCCTCTGTCCTTTGCTAATAAACTTGTTGCTCATAATATGTTGTTGTTATGTTATTAAAATGGGGAAGGCGATCAGCACCTTCCCCTGGTTTTCAATCACTTTTTAGTGCTCGTCTTCTTTCTTTTCATCTTACCGCCAACACTACCGCCTTGACGCATTTTGGGTTTGTCCTTTTTATCAACTTCCCCACCCTGACGAGCTTTCTTTTTACAAGCCATGATACTAAAAATTTAAAATTGAATGATGTGCAATATTAATCATTTTTATTCTAATAGACAATACTTAAAACACAATATTATAATCTAAAATATTCAAGGGGAGAGAACTAAATTCCCTCCCCTTGCTAATTATGCTGGATTAAGATCCATTTGAGAATAAGCGTATTTCAAAGTACCCCTTTCATCACCACACTCAGCTCCATCTACGATAAAGTTGTAAGAAGCAGGAGATTCATTATATACATTGAAAACACCACCTTTCTTGGAGATATTTTGTTTTTCATACTGCCTAACAGTAGCGGTCTTATACACTTTGCCTTCGTAAGACACGTTTATAGTTCGTATATACCATGTAGTATATCCATTCTCATCTCCAGAATGAACATATCCTGCCAATATACCACCCATTACAGCCCCGAAATACGAACAAGAGCTTCCGGATTGTCTTCTCTGGGTTGTTGTTCCGATGCTTATAGTAGCTCCAATTATCTCACGATAATTAGCATCCACCACCTTAATATCACAGGTGTAGATTCGGATATTTCCATTTTCATCACCAGTCCATTCGAATCCGGCAATACACTTACCGGCGCCAGGGTTATAAGAAACATTATTCCTCCTATATGTAGCCCAAGAGCCGTTTTTCAATGTAATATGCGCCGGAACAGGCTTAGCCTCTGCCTTGCCTTCTTGGTTGACTGTTAGGTTAACAGTCTTTCCAGATTCATTTTGAACAAAAACAATGTCACCAGATCTGGAAGAAGATGTTGTATTGGCAGATAATGTCACCACAGCCTTCATGCTTTCAGATGTCTGGTTTCTGTAATCAACAGAACACCAAGAAGGTTTCGATTTAACAGAATATCCTATATATGAATCATTCTTAGTACTTATGATAACTTCTTCAATATTCTGAGATTCTCCAGTTACAGACCTTGACTTGCTCGTTCTTCCATCATGGAACTGAAATTCATATGGAGCATATCCGCAACTTCCAATAACATACTCTTCTTTAGTATCAGAATTTCCGCAATCATCGTAACGAATAAACTTAGTTTTGGTTCCATTACATCCATTTTCTTTCCAAGAACCGTAAGATCCGCAATTACAGCAATTTCTACAACTTACAGAATATTGACGATCTATGCTACCAGAGCAACTATCACGATAAGCACTGTACCGAGTATGACCTACGCAGTCTCCTGTTCCATAGTAAGACCAGTCAGTACAAGACTTTCCACCTCCATTAACCCATCTTGTGTCGTTATAAGAAGAAGAGCATGGATTGGTGTCACGTTGTTGCTTCTGAGACGTACACCCGTCACAACGGGTGCTTCCGGTATTCGACCAAGAAGGTGTTGTGCTATCAGGCAAGCAATCAGCATTCTTATTAGCTACTGCCTGACCTTGAGCATTTACAGCATCTTGAGCCTTCTTATTAGCATCAGCTTGACTGATATTGGACGTAAATGGACCACCCACCTGATCTTGGGTTACGGTAACAGACGAACCATGCTGACAGCTTCCGCAATTGTTTCTGGTGAAGACCTTACTTGCTTTACCGGTCCAAGTACAAGTGCCCTGTGCGTCAGCAAGAGCCTGACCTTGGGCCTCAACGGCAGCCTGAGCCTTACTATTTGCGTCTTCTTGACTTACGGTAGACGTAAAAGGACCGCCGGTTACATCATCTTGGTCTATAGTAACCTCAGATCCGACACCTCCATCAGCACACTGTTTTGTAAATTGCTTGCTATATGTTCCGGTCCAGGTACATACCTTATCTCCACCTTCTACCCAGCGTTCATCTGCTCCACCATAACATTCGTTGGTATTGACTTGCTTCTTATAAGATTTACCTCCTTCACATTTGGTTTCAAGCGGTTCAGAATCTACCCATACAGGATCGGTGTTGTCCATTTCGCATGTCCCGTTCTTGTTAACATAAGCCTGACCTTGGGCTTCTACGGCTTCCTGAGCCAGCCTATTTGCCTCTTCCTGACTTTCATTGGAATAGAACGGTCCGCCTACCATATCTTGTGTTACACTCATCGGAACACCATGATGACATGATCCGCAATTGTCTTTTGTAAACTGCTTGCTATATACGCCTACAAACCTACATTTACCTTTTTGGTTAGCAATAGCCTGTCCTTGAGCTTTAACAGCTTCCTTAGCCTTATTATCAGCATCCTCTTGACTTACGAAAGAAGTAAAAGGATTGCCTTCAACATCAGCTTCACTTACCTCTACTTCCGTTCCTGAATCCGGTATCTCACAATCGTTTTTCTGGAACGTTTCTGTATAATGACCGGTCCAGCTACAAACCTTATTTCCGCCATCTACCCAACGTTCTTGATTGTGGGTTTCAGAACATTCGTTGGTATCATGTTGCTTTTTCTGGGACTTACCTTCATTACATCTAAGTTCTTCCGGAACAACGTCTTCCCATACAGGATCGGTGCTAAGTGGCGTACAGTTGCCGTTTTTATTAACATAGGCCTGGCCTCCTTCTTCTACGATCCTACGAGCTTCTGCGTCTGCCGCATCCTGGCTTTCTGTAGACGTAACAGGACTACCATTAACCATTTCGGCCGTAACCTCCATTTCTACACCCTTATGGCAAGCTTCACATTCAGGAACGAATCTCTTGCTGTAATGACCGGTATAGACCGTCATATTCTCACAATTACCCTTACTGTTAGCAATAGCCTGTCCTTGTTCTTTGACAGCAGCTTTAGCCTTGTTATTAGCATCATCTTGACTCACGGTAGATGTGAAAGGAGCACCAACAACATCTTGTTCGGTTACAGTAATCTTAGACCCTACCTGACCTTCATTACAATCGTTTTTGGTAAATTCTTCACTGTATTTACCAGTCCACGTACAATGGCCGTCCCGGTTGGCTATGGCCTGGCCCTGCTGCTCGACGGCAGCCTGAGCGAGCGCGTTAGCCGCCTCCTGGCTTTCGTATGAAGTAAAAGGACCACCGGTTACATCATCTTGGTCTACTGTTACCTGCGAACCTACGCCTTCTCCGTCGCAATTGTCTTTTGTGAATACCTTGCTATATACACCAACAAATTGGTTTTTATCTATGCAAGTGCCTTTCTTATTTGCAAGATCTTGTTTCTGTTCTTCCATAGCAGCTTCAGCCAAAGCATTAGCTGCCTCCTGGCTTTCCCTTGATACAAAAGCATCTGGGTATCCGGCAAGATCCTTTTCAGTCAAATCAACGAAGCTTCCGGTCTGAGATTCGGCATCGCAATCATTTTTCTGAACACGAGCCGAAGCCTTTCCGACGAAATAATTTGGATCAGTAACGCATTCTCCATTCAGGTTTGCCTGATCCTGACCATTTTTCTCTATATCATCAAGAGCTTTCTTATCAGCATCTTCTTGACTTACGTCTGATGTATATTTACCGGCTTCTACTGTGTAAGTGTAAGGTGCTCCGATAAACCCATCTTCGCAGTCATTTTTATAAAATACTTTTGACTTCTCTACGTTATACCATAAATTGGTTTCACAGGTGCCATGCTCATTAGCATACCCTGGACCTTCAGCTTCCAAGGCTTCCAAAGCCTTCTGATTAGCATCTTCCTTAGAAACAGAAGAAGAGAAACGGCCGGCTTCTACAACGTACTCTACCATAGATCCAACTTCAGTCACTTCACAATCTGTCTTTTGGAACATCTTGGATTTCCTGTCATTGTACCATTTTATGGTATTGCAAGTGCCATGAGAATTAGCATAGTCTTGACCTTTGGCATTCAACTCGGCTTCAGCCTTACGGTCAGCATCCTCTTGGCTTATGGAAGAAGAGAACTGCCCGGCTTCGATCGTCATCGTAACCAAACTTCCTTCTTCGGTATCAGGATCGCAATCGTTCTTTCTAAACGACTTTGATTTCTTAACATTATGCCACAATATGGTTATACAACGACCATGCTCATTAACCCAGTTCTGACCATTTTGATCAATGTCTTTCATAGCCTTGTTATCAGCATCAGACTGAGATATGATAGATGTGTATTTACCGGCCTCAACAACGTACTCAAGCTCTTCCCCTTTCTCTGTCTCAGGATTACATCCTTCTTTTGTGAAAAGAGCCGACTGTCTTTTATTTCTATAAACTACCTGTTCTTTTTTTTTATGAACTAACGTACATTCTTCAGATACGCTACCGTCCCTGGAAGACACCCTTATCTTGACACTTCTGTTGGCACCAGTATCATTTTCATCAAAGTAAATATTAACCTTGCTATTAAGGCCGCCTTCTTTCTTATCTATGTTCGCCCAACAATTATCTACTTTCATTCCTAATCCTCCATCTTAAATTTTCAGGATTTGTACTTACGTTGATTACCTCCGGTGATCCATCAGAATCAAGATCAACAACATCCTTGTCCAGGTAAATTTCCTCCTTATCCACAGACTCGCATTCAACTATTTCAATAACATAATCTTTTATATTACTTTCTATACTTAACTGCGTACTTGTTTCATCACCCTCAATTTGCTCAAATTTCTTATCCAATTTAATGTAAGGAACGACCTTTCCAGGCTGATAAATAGGAATCAGTACACCATTTATAGTTATGTTCTCATTAACTTCATTCCCATCCTCATTGCCAGGCATGGAAACAATCATCGAAACCTGGAACGTGTCTTCAAGACCCGGATCACCAGGGAAACCATAATCAAGCCTAATATCATTGACGTCAATATTAAGACCGGAAGCGGTGGTAAATGCAGTGGTTATA
>OGZA01001101.1_pt1 | contig 19136 bp, 17 predicted proteins | sample 1576591 | NCBI WGS metagenome assembly OGZA01 (sample SAMEA3541565, study PRJEB24748) | human gut metagenome | biome: human gut; feature: human-associated habitat; material: faeces | place: China | collected 2012
CTCATAGAGTCTTTGGAGCAGTCTGCCAATGATTTGTATGAGCAGAGTGTCAGGCAGCGAGAACTTGTCGAACAAAGCATAGCTGGTGAAGTTACCATGCGTATCGTGAGGAGGAATGAGTATGGACTTTGAGAAGGAAATAGCTTTGATTTATCCTTGGATCGTAAAGGTTGCAAGAAAGTATTGTTGGTCTATGCAAGATGCAGAAGATCTTGCAAATGATACAGTTTATAAAGCCTTGTTGAATAAGGATAAGTTTGAGATTGGTAGACCTTTGAAGCCTTGGTGTGAAGTGATCATGCAAAACACTTATATAACCAACTACAACCGCAAGTCCATCATTCGCTTTGTTGACTATGATGATGTCTGTCAAGTTGTATCTTTACGCTTGGCATCAGAAGGGACTTTATTTCATGAAATCTTATCGATAATCCGGCGATGTGCCTTCAAATCATGTTGCATAGAGTGTGTCTTATTATATGCTAAAGGTTACTCGTATGATGAGATAGGCCAGTTGCTCAATATTCCTGTTACAACGGTACGCAGTCGCATATCTTTTGGTAGGGAATTATTGAGGCGTGAACTTAGATGAAGTGATGTTTGCAAATTCATGCTTTTATTTGTACCTATTATAATGCGTTGATTATAACATGATTGTGCGAATTTTACCACAATTATGCAATGTCAAGATAATTGCCAACCAGTTTGCCGGTTGGCATTTTCTTTATATTCGCCGCAAAGGAAAAATGTATGAACAGATATATTCTAATCATCAATGGTACGGCTCATATTATTAATGAGGATTGCATTAGTAATTGGGATGAGATTAATATCTCGTTGAAACGGAATGATTTTAGCGGGATAATTCGTTCATTCTCTTCGAAGTTTGAGTTTACCGGGAAAGCATATAACCTTTTACTTAATGAATACCGGACCAACTATTTGAACGCTAATGCTCAGATAGAGATATACACTATTGATAACGATAGGAGCAAGAAGTATCTCTTCGGTAGTTATCTGGATTTCGGTTCATTGGAATATGATGATAGCATTTTATATATCAATGCAATAGATAGTACTCTTGCAGCTAAGATTAAGGCAAAGAAGAGTACTCAGTACGAATACCTTGTAAGTGAATTAAAGGAAGAAAAGGCTCTCAATTATGATCGTTTGTTGATGCTGAATACATTTAACTTCGACATTGATAACGATGAATATATATATCCTTCTGGTACGTCTCAGGCTAATACGAATATTGATGTCTATGTTGTAGATACTAATCCTGAAGTGTATGTCGGTGATTTTATAACACCATACCATGAATCTGATGGTGCTTATTATGGCAATACCAAAGGAGTTTTCATGAAATTGCTTGCTTTACCTCCACACGGCTTATACATGGATTTGAGTTGTGATATTACCATTTCATCTGGTACTGGATCGTTTCAAGTTGAATATCAAAAAATGGTTGGTGGAGTACCTTCAGTGGGTTCTGTTAATGGTTCACATACAAGTGGTCTTAAAGCTGGAAGCGTATATCATTATAATGAAAAAGGGCTTGTCTTGGTAGATCCGACAAAGAATGAATCTGGGAAAATAGGTATGGTTTATAGAATCTATCTCAATACAGAAGCCGGAGTAAGAATCAAGATTGAGAATTTTAAAATGTCTGTCTATTACATGGCAAAAATGCAACCAGAACGTATTGATGTCATTAAACCCGATGTACTTCTTAATCGCTTATTGAAGAGCATGAATGAGGAAAATGAGGGCTATGTAGGCGAAATAGAATATCAGGATGATACTCGGCTGTCCTCCACTGTGATAATGGCGGCAGAGAGCGCCAGAGGATTGGACGGGGCTAAAATATATACTTCATTCAAGAATTTCTCTGATTGGATGGAGGTTGTCTACGGCTATGTACCGGATATTGCTGAAAATAAAGTCGTTTTTAAGAAGCGCACTTCTTTGTTTCATTCTGAAGTACAAAAGCGCATAAGCTATACTGGAATGGATTTTAAGGTAAAAGTGAACTCATCACTTATTTACTCTTTACTGAGAGTCGGTTACGATAAACAAGACTATGACAGCATCAACGGACGTGATGAGTTCCATTTTACGAATGAGTATGACACAGGGATAACCATTACGGATAAGGCCCTTGAATTGATAAGCCCTCTTCGTGCTGATCCTTACGGAATAGAATTTTTGGTAAGCAAGCGTGGTAAAGATACAACCGATAATGAGAGTGACAATGATGCTTTCTTTGTCGGTGCTCATTTGAAAGAAAACGCTGAATGTTATGAGCTTGTACGAGAAGGGTATAAAGTATCTGGAATAATTTCATCATCAACCATATTTAACGCGATGTTTTCACCTCGATCTATCATCGAAGCTAATAAGGAATATATTGGTTCATTTGTCAAGTCATTACGCTTTGCTTCTTCATCGGGTAACAGTGATATCCGGATTAATGATGTTGCTGAGAACTTGGATATAGAACTAACAGATCCTCTGTTTACCGTGAGCACTCTGAGTATTAGTACTGCTGACGGTGGAATACCATCGGATGTGAATGCTCTTGTTGAGGTTGAAAGGAATAGCCTGCTATATACTTGCTTCATAAACGAGCTAAAATACAAGATTGGGCACTATGAAGGGGTTGATTATAATTTGCAAATTAAAAGTATTGGTTAATTATGATAAAGATATCACCATTTACTCCACTTTTCTTTAGCCCATCCTCTGATAAATTCGGGGCTGAGAGCAGGTACATACAGTTGTTTGCACCTGCCGATAACATATTCATAGAGGTTATTACCACTACTGAGTATAAGATAAATGGTTTACTGAAGAATCATGTTGATGGTACCAGCAGGGAAATCGAGTTTCAATCCTTTTCTTTGAAAGATGGTTCTACAGTCTTCCATTCAACAATCACCGGGCTGGCATCTGGTTATTATTCAATTTCTGTAGGCGATCAAGAATGCAATGTCTTCAAAGTGACGGATGATGAGCACGAGTTGGGTAAGACTACTCTCATTCGTTACTCTATGCGTAGTAATAAGCAGAGGAATGATTGCATATTCTGGAACGGTGAAGAACAGTTCTATTTTGAATTCCGTGCACCTGGCGGCTTCAAAGATGATGATTGGACATTTGCCGTCAACAATGAGCAGTTTGAAATTTCTAATGGAAATATCGTTGAACTTTTTGCTGTAGAGAGTACTCAGAAGAAATTTACTCTTGGTAATGCTGAGGGATGTCCTGTTTGGTTTGCGGAGCACCTGAACCGGATACTGTGTTGCTCGAACGTGTATTTCAATGGTGTGCGATTTGTCCGTAAGGGAAATAGTGTGCCGGAAATGACTCAGGAAATTGTGTCATTGAAGAGCTATATTTTCAAGGTGTCTTTACAGGGTATGGTTGACAATATTGATGTTGATTTCCCTGAAGGTGGTGAAGAAGAAGGTGGTGAAACAGGGGGAGGCGGGGAGGGGTACATTTATTTGATAAAGCTCAATGATACTGTTGTTCCTACTGATAGGAACACTTTTTCATCATTGAGGTTATTGGCTGAAATAGATAAAGCAATTTCTGCTAATAATATCTTGTTTATAGATACATTTCTTCGCAAAGACCAGCCAGACAGCACCGACCACCTGACAGGTTTCAATGCCGGTATAACTATCGGAGAATCCAAGAAGCAATTACTTGATATCATCCGTCTCTCTGATTTGGATATCTCTCCTTCCGATACAAGCGTGTACACCTCTTTGTCCGTCGATACAATAATCACCGCGCTTGAAGACAAATATATACGAAAGGACAAAGAGGACAGTACGCTGTACCCGGTGGACTTCCGGAATGGACTACTCATCAACTCCAAACGCATAGACGATATTATCCGCTACTACGACGAAGACAAGCCGGTGGCGACGGATGCCAATATCTACTCCGCCTTGCAGACCGACCAGAGAATTGAGGATGAATTGAACCCTCTTGAAGACAAGTACATCCGTAAGGACCAGCCTGACAGCACGCTCTATCCCGTTGACTTTACAGCCGGCTTGTCCATCAACAGCAAGCGTATTGGCGATGTCATCCGCTACTATGACGAAAACAAGCCGGTTGCCACCGATGCTAACATCTACTCCGCTTTGCAGACCGACCAGCGCATAGATGAAGAGTTCGGCAAGATAGATGACAGATACATCCGCAAGGATAAGGAAGACATAGCACATAAGCACATCACGTTTGAGGATGGCATCACCGTCTACCAGCTTGCCGAGATGATGAATGTGGACGTGAAGAATCTCGCCACCATCGCCAAGGCCGTTGTTTCCATCCTGCGTTCCTCCAAGTTCATAGACGGTTTTTCCGGTGAAGGTTATCAGATATGGCAGGACATTGCTACCGGTGACTGGAATATGACGCTTGACCGCCTGACCGTCCGTAAAGTGCTTACCATCTATGAACTCGTACTGCAGAAGATACGTTCTGTAGGCGGCATGGTGGTAGTCAGTGCCGCCAACGGCAAGGTAAAAAGTGTGGAGCGTATCGGCAACAACTACCTTTTTACTTTTGAGGATACCAACCAATTCCAGCCGGATGACCTCATGCGTTGCCAGGTGTTTTCTCCTTCCGGTCTTAAGTACTATTGGGTGAAGGTCGCCTCCGTCTCCGGCGAATCGGTCATTGTGCCGTTGTCGGAATTTGACGGCGTGATACCCGCAGCCGGTGACGAAGTGGTGTTGATGGGCAACGCCACCGACAAACGCCGCCAGAGCCTTATCCTTATCTCCGCCACCGAAGACGGGCAGCCCCGCTTCGACTGTTTGGACGGGGTGAAGACAAAGAGCTTGGAAGGCTGCCTGAAAGTCCGTGTAGGCTCACTCGACGGCATATCTGACAGCCGCTTCCCGGCAGACATGCAGCCAAGCGGATACGGCCTATACGGCAACAACTGTTTTCTCACGGGTATCTTTGTCCTCTCCAACGGCAAGGATGTGATGACCATGTTCTCCATCATGGAGGGCATGATAAAAAGCGAAATCTCATCGGTGCGCAACGAGATCAACGCGAAGGACAACTACCTTAGTAACGCCTCCTTTTCCGGTGACCTGATGGACTGGTCATCCACTAATCGCGTCCGCGTGTTCCGTGTGGATAACAGGCTGTTGAGCTTCAACAATAATTTTTATGCGAATAAGGAGAACCTGGCCAGTATCACCCTTGAAGACGGCAGAAGTGTTCTCCGTCTGAAAAACAGCAGTATCACTCAGTATAACTCCAATTTCGCCCGCTATCCTAAGTTTGATGAAAAAATCAAATATGAAGAAGTGGAAGTTCCTGTACTTGACGCCGACGGAAACCCCGTACTTGACGAGTCAGGGCAACCGGTAACCGAACTTCAGGAAGTACCCGTCCTTGATGGAGAAGGCAACACGGTAATGATCAAGATTCCCCGCCAGTTCTACATCTCCTTCAACTATATGGTCAAACGGACAGGCACGCTTACCGTGTACTTCAAAAACGAGTCGTCCGATGAGAGTGGAAACAGCTACAAGGAGGAATTTGAGCCTTATGATCCTATCTATTTCGTACAGTCGCTACTTCCGACATCCGGTTTTCAAAAGATGGAGATTGCCGGCAAATGGAATGGCAAGGGGCATTTTTACCTGGCTTTCACAGGTGACATGTACCTGTACTCGCTGGCACTTGCCGACAATCCTCTTGCCGAGATGGAAGAAAAGTTCACCATGCGCTTTGAGGCGACCGACAAGAAGATTCAGGCCAACTTGGATGAAATCAAGAAGACCGGCACCAGATTGGAAGAGTATCACAGCGAGTTCCTACTGACGGCGCGTAATCTGCAAACGAAGTTTACCGAGGATTTGTCAGACGCGGAGAGCCGTATCACCGCAGCCTACAAGAGCTATGTGAACCTGACCGCCCGTGACCTGACCGTGCAGTTCCAGGCAGACATCAATAATGCCGAAACCCGCATCACGGAGGCATATACCTCTGCCATAGAGCTATCCGCCAAAGGACTGCAGACGAAGTTTACCGCTGACCTCACCGACATGGAGGCAGGCATTACCGCAGCTTACAAGTCCTACGTGAACCTGACTGCTCAGAACCTTGAAGCGGGTTTTACCGAAGACCTGACGGACTTGCGCACAGGAGTCACAGAAGCATACAAGGCTGCTATCGACTTGTCCGCCCGTGGGTTGCGTGCCGATTTCAACTCTTCCATCGCTGACCTCAACGGCAAGTTGACTACACACACCAGCAGCTTCCACGTCACTGCCTCCAAGATCGAGGCGATGGTGACAGCTACCGACAGCATCAGCAACACCATCCGCACTGCCGGCTGGATCACCACAGCGGATGGTAATAAACTCTGGGCTACTATCTCCACGGTAGACGCTTTAGGCAACAGATTGACCTCACACGAAGGTAAATTCCATGTAAGTGCAACTGAAATCAGCGGTATAGTGACCCGTATTGACGCCACTGAATCAAGCATTTCGGGGATTAACAAGACTATATCTTCATCAGGCTGGATCACCACTGCTGACGGCAACAAGCTCTGGTCGACACTGACTCAATACAACGCCTTGAATCAAGTGGTATCGACCCATACGGGCAGTTTCCACGTCACCGCCACCAAGATCAATTCGATGGTTGAGAGCATTGATGATACCGGCCGTAAATACTCCGCCATCACGCAGACTGTCGGTGAAATTCGTGCTGATGTGAATGACGTATCCGGAAAGTATGCGAACCTCAGCTTGAAGGTAGATGCCATTTCCGCAGTCGTAGGCGATGGCAGTACCGGATCGTTCAGCGAGTTTTTGCAGACTGTCAATGAGATTTCGGCATCCGTGACCGAAGTGAAAAACGGTTTGGATACACATAAAGGCAGTTTCCACATCACCGCTGACAAGATCGAGGCGATGGTGACTGCTACCGACAATATCAGCAACACCATCAAGACGGCCGGCTGGATCACCAAGTCGGACGGCAATACCTGGTGGGCTTCCAAGGGCACTGAGCAGACCGCATCCGATGCCGCCAAATCTGCCATAAACGCCGCTACTGCCGCGGCCGATGCCATGACAAAAGCCAACTCCGCCTATGACAAGGCTGATGATACGGCTACTGCACTTGTCCAGACAAACTCCAGCCTGTCAGCCATCGCGGGTCGCTTCAATGCCGACGGCACGTTGAAGGAAGGTGCGGGCTGGGTAACCACGGCTGATGCCGCAGCACTCTATGCTACAAAACAGACGGTCAACTCGCTGGGCGAGCGTGTCACCACTGCCGAGAGCCGCATCACCGCCAACGCGGACAGCATCAGCCTGACCGTGAAGAAGGACGGCATAATCTCCGCCATCAACCAGACAGCGGAGAGCGTGACTATCGACGCATCGAAGATAAACCTGAACGGTAAAGTGACAATATCCTCACTTGCACAAGATGTTAAGAATAGCATTGACAGCAAAGTATCCACAAGCTCACTCGGCAGTTTGGCTTATAAAGATGCGGTCGAGTTGGCCCAATTGGGCGATACGATTATCGAAGGTGGATATTTAAAAACGAACCTTATCAATGTTGACACGCTCATTGCTAAAAAGATGCACGCCGATAACGGCAGTTATACAGTAGATGTTGACTCGTACGGCATTCGTATGAATGACGGGAGAACTAACATACTGGATATTAGGGCAGAAAGCGTTTCTAACACCACAGATGCGATCTTTGAACTGCACAGCTATGGACGTACCGGCGGCAGATTGAAAATGAGTACTTCTATGGGTATATATAAGTATGATAACTTTGATTATCTGCAGTTTGTTCTTAATGAAAGAGGACTGTTCTTTTATAACGAATCGGGCGATATTACCAAATCATACCCTGCATATTGACAATACAAATTTTATAAACTTATGAAAAAAGAAAAAGAAATCAAAGAAGAGAAGAAAGTCCTTTTGGTGGACTTTAGCAAAGTGAGTGTTCAACTGACATTCGAAGGTGATCCGAAAGAACTGGATTTCCGCAAGTCTCTGGGCAATGCCATCCGTCAGGCATCCGGTGATATCGCGCTGGATGACTTCGCGCGAAAGGTGTACTTTTCCGAAGGGCATGTGGAAGTCCCCGAAGAGTACTTCGCGTTCATCAAGCATGTTGTGAAAGAGAAGTACAACACACCCACGCAACAGGCATTTGAATCATTATTAACCATTTAATTATAGGAGGAAAAATTATGGCAATCGTTTATTCAGAACAGTTTGAGACAAAGAAAGCAACCACCAACGTTGCAGGTACCGGAGCTAACTACCGCATCGAGTACATCGTGCGTAATCCGGTGGGTGCTGCCATCAACAGCATCACCGCCACCATCTCACAAGTGGCCACCGAGGGTGAAGGAGAGACACAGACCGAGAAGCTCACCCGTGTGGGCAATGCATGTGTGGATGTCACCAATAACCGTACATACTTCGCCATCGAGCGTCATGCGGAAGTGACAGCCGACAATCAGGCAGCCTTGGCCGCGCAGTACTTCGCCGATGTGAAATCTATCCTGACCGTATAACCATGGCAGTACTTGACAGCACTCAATTCAATCAACTGGTGCAGGAGGTGCGTGAAGCCCTCCTTGCCGGCTCGCAGGGTGTCGGTGAAGTCGAGATAGTCTCTTCGCTGTCCAATATCGTGAGCCTGCCCGCGCTTCGCCTGGTTGGTGCCACGGAATCGGTCGTCGAAGCCCCGCTTGAACTATTGTCTGCTCCGGCGGTGGAAGCCGCCGCCGATGCACGCAAGGCAACGGATGATGCTGTCGTGGCGGCCGTCAATGCCGAAGCTGCCGCAGACCTCTCGGAAGCCGAACGCAAGGACTTGGCGGAGATCAAGGAGCAGGCAATCAAGGCGGGTACCGATGCAGCCGCCAAGGGCGACAAGGCGTTTTCCGGGGCAATGAACGCGGAAAACGCCACATTATATGCCATGCAGGTAGCATCCTACTTGCAGACCAAGTTAGAACAGGCACAGATAGTGATACTCTCCGGCAAGGCTATGCAGGATGTCATCGGGACGCTTGACAGCCAGGTGAAAGACAGCATTCTTATATGTGCAAGTACAAGGGAGGCAGCCTACGCCGCCATCCTGCAACTGCGTGAATTGCAGAAGCAGGTAGCGCAGGCGATTGTGGACGCATACGCCGTTTTCGACCAGATGCAGCTTTCGGTTGCCGATGCCCGGCAAGCGACTCAGGTCGCAGTCAAGGCGATGGAGCGTATCTGTGAGCTCTCAGAACGCACCGAGCAAGTCATCATCGAGTCTGTGATACAGACCGGGGAGGCAAGGCTGGTGACTCTTCGGCTGGAGACACTGGAGAAAGACTTGCTGTTATCCAAGTCCGCTGCCGACACCGCCACAAGGCTGGCACATGAACAGGCAGACAGAGCCAAACAATCGGCTGACGAGTCCGAACGCCTGAATATGGACAGCATCCTGCTTCATGAACGGCTGGATGCGCTTGCTCCGGTTCTGGAACAGGCTTCTGAGGATGCGAAAATTTCCGCTGCCGGTGCCGACAACGCCGCCGGTCACGCGACCGAACAGGCTGAAGCTGCAAGGCTGGCTGCCGAACGCTCAAATACCCTTTCCGACAATCCCCCGAAAATCATTGATGGAGTCTGGTGGAAATATGACGAAAGCGTTGAAGGTTATGTCAGTACCGGCCTGCAGGCTAAAGGAGATACCGGAAGCAGTTTCAGGGTTCTCGGCAATTATGATACGCTTGAAGGGTTGAAAGCCGCCGTCCCTGACGGCTCAGGCGTTGACGGCGTGTACGGTATCGGCTTGGAGCCTCCCTATACCTACTATGCCTGGACATTCATTGATGGTGTCTGGGACTGGAATACACAGGGGCAGTTACAGGGCCAGCGCGGGGAAAGCGCCTTTGAGGCCGCTGTCCGTATATCCGGTTATGCCGGTACCGAGGAGGAATATGCTTGTAATCCCATAGAGAATGCCGACCTTGCCGAAAAGGCTGCCGGAAAAGCCGCCGTTGCCGCCGTGCTTGCCGAAAACGCCGGTATCCTTGCATCGGGTTCTGCCGCCGCTGCCGACCTTGCCGCTGAGAATGCACGTAACCTGGGTGCTTCCGCCGGACAGGCTGCCGAACGTGCCGGGCATGCGGCCGAACAATGCGACCTCTCTGCCAATGAGGCGATAAAGGCGGCGATAAAAGCCGGGGAAGCCGCTGAAGGTGCTGTCTTCTCCGCCGCCGGTGCCGACAATGCCGCCGGCCACGCCGAAGAGCAATCGGAGGCTGCCCGCCTTGCTGCCGAACGTGCGAGGCTCTTTGCCGACAATCCTCCGAAAATAGTGGAAGGTTATTGGTGGATATTCAACGAAGAGAAAATGGAGTATGCCAATACGATGATATCCGCCGAAGGCAGCGGTATGGACATCCTTCCTTTCACGGAGAGGGATGATGTGGAAATCCAATGCGGGAGCATCCACCTGTCATCAGGATGGAATACGATAGAATTTCCGGAGAAGTTCAGCGGCATCCCGATTGTCGTCTGTACAACTCTTGTGGAAGATTTTATAATCACTCTCAGTAGTATAAGCGAAACATCCTTCCAGGCCTACCTATTCCTTCCCGGGGATAGCATGAATTCCGTTTCCGGGTCAATTAATTACATTGCAACATTTAAAGAATAAAAAATATGGATAAAAACAATGAGCTGATGCGATATACTTATCTGTTTAAGGGGAATTATCGTAAGGGCGTGGATAATCTGAGGTATGTGCTTTCAACGGATGCGCTTGCTAAAGAATTCATAAAATCACAGGGAGTAAGGGTTCTTTTCGGTTTAAAAACCTCATTGAATACAAGTGGCGATACCCTGTATTATACCAATGATAGGAACAGTGCCGAATTACTGTCCGCCCTTAAGGAAAAAGGATTCTATGCAGACGCCGCAAGAAGTTATTTTGCCATCAAGGTCGGAAAGACTTTGGATGATTATGATGAGATACTGTCCGATGCCGGATGTATGGCTGTCATCATCAGTAGCTCAGATTGTCTGAAAGCCATAATCGATTCCGAAGTATTGTATACAGAAATCATCGGGTCGGAAGTTGCAATGAATGCCGTGACGAACAACAAGGACGCATTCAAAATATTTATTGATGGCAATATAAGGTGGGCTATATTGAGGAATCCGGTTGCTTCCGGACAATTGGCGGATTCACCCTTCTGGCCGGACTTGTCCAATGAGAATTATATCACTGCTGTCATCCGTTCGCTTTCCGGCATCACCTATACTACCGCTATGACCGTAACACAGATTTTGAGTGACAGTGATATCATGGAAGTTGCGTGCAGAACTCCCAAGGCATTGGCGGCCATGGTCAGTAATAAAACTGTGATGAAAAAAATGAATGATAGTTATACGGCTGCTGTCTACAAAGCCCTGTCCGGAAATGATGACACCTTAAGAACAGTTGTCGATTCTCCGTATTGGCCGGAATATACCGTTTCAAACAGCAATATCGCGATAGGACTTTTAAGGGCTTTATTCCCTAACTACAACATATCCAGTATAGATTCATCCGTATATTCAAACCCTGTATTGATAACGCATATAGCCAACAGCCGGAAAGCCGTCAAGGAGTTTGTCCTGGCATGTGTATATCTCAGAGTGCAGATTGCAAATAATTCAAACTCTATGAAAATCCTGCTTGCGGATGAAGAATTTTCCACTTTGTTTTTTGCCGACAAGGAGGCCTTTGAGTCGATGATCGCACAAAACAACTGTATGTATGCAATCCGTGATATCCCCGGCTGTCTTAGGATAGTTGCGTCAGATCCGGATATAGTGGGAACCCTTATGGAATCCGACCGTTGGGATGTTCTAACAGGTAGTCAATTGCCTTCCAAACGCCTGTTGCTGATGTCGCTGGGCCGTGAGCCGGATGAGGTTGAAACGCTTGGCGAAGTTCTGGAAAATGAGGAGCTGATGGTGGAGATATTCACTAATGATTTAGCGGTTGAGATGGTTATAAACAGTACCTATATAATGTCTGTCATTGCTAATTCTCCCGCTTCAATAATTGTACTGGCCGCAATACCCGATGCGACGGATACTTTGATGAGGTCTAAATACTGGAGCAATTATTTTGGAGAGGTCAATAGGTCATTATCCCGCTACACGCTTGCGTTACTCGGACGTGATACTGAGGAGTTCTCATCTATCAGCAACATTGTGTCTAATACCTCGGTCATGGAAGAAGTAGCGGCTTCCATTGCTGTTTCCAAAATCTGGGCAAGTAGTAAAATTGCGCAGAATGCCATTTGGGCGAATGCGGATGCACGCGCTTTGATCGTCTCCAGTGAGACCGCTTTTCCGCCCATTGCACGATCCGCAGTTGCGATGGAGGTGGTTGCCGGTAATTCCGGCGCGATGGTAGCTGCCGGTGGTAGCGCAATAGCCATGGCAGCGATTGTAGCGAGTGGCATTGCCATCGATACCGTGATTGCAAAAAACAACTATATAGCGAATTGGTCAAATAATGAGATATCCGTTCACGCCATTTTCAACAATGAGACTGTATTGAAAAAAATACTTGGCGATCAAAGTACTGCATCCAATTTTGTCTGTACGGCATTGGTGTTACATGCCGTAATGCAGTCGACACTTGCAAAGGAACTGGTCGTGTCGAACAGTTGCCTGACCAGCGCACGTTCCCGTTTGATCAGCTCTTTAAAGAGTGATACCACATACTTTGAACTGTTCAGGGAAGAAAGGACTAATTCGAATGTCTCTGATGCTGACATAACGGGTGAAGACCTTGTGGTTGTCGCTAATCCAATGATAACCAATAGCAATGGCGGTTACACTGCCATGTTCCACGGCTTTGACAAATCAAAAATGATAACAAGGAGCAATTCAACCTCTACAGGAGACTACTATTCCTATGTAGGTATCGGAGGGGCCATATTCGCAGGCTACAATGACTATAATGCTGTGACATCCCGTGTTTATAAAGCCAAGAAGTTATGAAGATAGAAACATTAAAATCCACCGGATACACGAAGAGGGAGGATACATTGCGTATCCTTGTGTGCGCGGAGAACCGGCAACAGGTCAATGACGTGCTGGCAGGAAAGGAGGTATTGACTGTATATACTGACAATACCGGTGAAGATATATTCGTGGAGGATTTAAAAGGATACCTGTATGCGGACTCTTTGACGGAGATATCGGAAGGATGCTTCGAACTGGTCCTGACAAACAAGGCTCCGACATCGCAGAGTGTCAGGGAAAAAGTCATTGCCAAGATAGAGGCATACGATAAGAGCGAAGCTGTTAACTCGTTTACGCTTGGAGACAAGCGGATGTGGCTTAACAAGGATACACGTGTAGGGCTGGTCAACTCCATCAACATCGAAAAGGCGGCAGGAAAGGAAACAACTACGCTCTGGTTTGACGCCGTACAGTATATAATACCGGTGGACACGGCATTACAGATGCTCGCGGCATTAGAGCTATACGCGCTGGACTGCTACAATGTCACGCAATCGCATATTGCATCGGTCAAGCTGCTGGACAATGTGGAGACTCTCAAAGACTATGACTACACTTCCGGCTATCCTGAAAAGTTAGTATTCAACCTTAATACTTGATGATATGATTTACTTGTATCTACTATCGTTGATTCTGCTCACCATATATATAATGTATGCGGTGAGCGTCTGCGGAGTACCTTGGAGTTTGTCTGATACTTACTACCAATTAAATAAACGCGGTCGCCCGGCATGGCTGTTCCAAGTGGCTATGATTATTCCTGCCATGCTCTTGATGCCGGTGTGGCTGGATTGCTCTTCCGGGAACTTGCAGTTCCTCGCATTCCTCTCATGTGGAGGACTCATGTTCGTAGGGACGGCACCGCTATTCAAGGAGGAGTTTCAGGGGAAAGTCCACTATACCGGTACCGCCATCAGCGGACTGGCGGCGATTCTCTGGCTCTGTCTGTCAGAAATGTGGTGGTTGCCTGCTACTACTTTTCCAGTTGCCGGGATTATCATGCTCAAATACCGGAAGTGGTTGTTTTGGGCGGAAATGGCGGCATTCGTATGTGCGTATGCAGGGGTGTTGATTGTCCTGATATAAAAAGTCCCGTCTTACTCATCACGAGCCAGGCGGGATAACGACAAAACTACTATGTGACCTTAACGGTCATGTTGCAAAGATAATATTAATAATTAGATAATATTTGAGAATGGATAGATTATTGACATTAGACCAAATTCGGGTGATATGCGTGTCGTTATTTAGTTCGATGTTAGCGTATCTGACACCCACCAAAGGCTTCCTTATAGCTTTGGCGGTGATGTTTGCCTTTAATATCTGGTGCGGTATGCGTGCCGATGGCGTGAGTATAGTGAGGTGCAAAAACTTCAAGTGGGGCAAATTCAAAAACGCCTTGGCAGAGCTGCTTTTGTATCTGGTTATTATTGAGGTGGTGTTCGTTTTCATGGATTCAATAGGTGATGGTGAAAGTGCTCTCATTGTGATAAAGACTATTACGTACGTCTTCTCATACGTGTATCTTCAAAACGCATTCAAGAACTTGATTATAGCATACCCGAAGAACAAGGCTTTCCGGATAATCTACCATTTGATAAGGTTTGAGTTCAAGCGTGCGATGCCCTCGCACGTACAGGGGGTTATTGAAAGAATCGAAAACGAAATTGATAAGGAGGAAGAAAAATGAAAGTATTGATTGATAACGGACATGGTAGTAACACTCCCGGCAAGCGTTCACCGGACGGAAGGTTGAGAGAGTATGCCTATACGCGTGAGATAGCTTCACGTTTGGAGATGGAGCTAAGGAAGAATGGCATTGACGCTGAGCGTATCGTCAAGGAAGAGATAGACGTCCCATTGGCGGAGAGATGCCGTAGGGCGAACGAGTATAAGGCTTCTGAGGCCATACTTGTTTCTATCCACTGCAATGCTGCCGGTAATGGAAGTGATTGGATGTCTGCCCGTGGTTGGGAGGCATGGACTTCTGTAGGTAAAACAAAGGCAGATAAATTGGCTACATGCCTGTATGAGGATGCCGAACACTGTTTGCCTGGAATGAAGATACGCAAGGACATGACGGATGGTGATCCGGATAAGGAAAGTGGATTCTACATACTGAAGCATACCAAGTGTCCGGCTGTGCTTACAGAGAATCTGTTTCAGGATAACAGGGAGGATGTGGAGTTTCTTTTGTCCGAGGAAGGTAAAAGAGCTATTATTTCTCTTCATGTGTGGGGGATCATGAAATATCTGGGCTTATGAAGAAGCTGCCTTGGGTATTAGTCATATTGCTGGCTGTGGCTTGTGTGGTTGCTTGGTTCCGTCCGTACGAGCCTTTGTCTGTGGATATGAGGCCCGATACTACTGAATATGTGGAGACTATTCCTTTTTACTATCCTGTACCAAGGGACAGTATAATAGTAAAGTATGAAACGGTAAAATTGCCTATCAAGAAAGATACATGTGATCCTAAAGGTGATACGTGTACTTTTCCTGTTGATTCTGTAGAGGTAGAATTACCTATTACAAGCAAAGAGTATGAAGATAGTTTGTATCATCTCTGGATTTCGGGCTATAATGTTAGGATGGATAGCATTAATGTGTATAGCCGATTAAGAGAGATAAAGATACCGGTTCCTGCCAAGAAGAAGCGTTGGGGATTGAGCTTGCAAGTCGGGTATGGGTATCCAGGTGGATTATATGCAGGTGTAGGCGTTAGCTACAACCTTTTTCAGTGGTAGTACGTTATTGAAGGAGTATGTAGAAGTGCCTGTAGAGGTTGAGAAAAAGCTTACCAAGTGGCAGGCGATGAAGATAGAGATGGTTGGTTGAGCTTTCGGGATAATCATTGCATTTGTATTGTTGGTTGCTGGATTATTGATATATAGAAAATAAAAGAGTCTTGATTGTCATTCTATTGTATGGCAATCAGAATTTCGAAAAAATGATGAGTTAATGTTTTTCCTTTCAATGAATTGTTTTATATTTGTGGCATTATTAATCTGTAAATATATGAATCAAGATAATACAAAGTTTAGCCATCCATCCCAAATCGAAAGTGATTATGAGAATCTTATGAGTGGATTTAATAATTCTTTTCTTTTCAATACAGGCTCTGTTTTATCTCATGGGAAGTATGTGCAGTTATCAGCTTATGAAGAAAAAAAAATTGGAGAAGCTGTAACGACAGGAAGCAATTCTGTTGTTTTAACTAAATAATATTATTATGGCCAGTTGGAGTGAAATATTAAATGAAGCAGATGCTTCTAAAGATCCAATATCTTTCCTGAATCAAAAGAGAACTACTCTTTTAAATTCTATCCATACACATACAGGTAGGAATGTTATTACCTATTACTCATCTTGGTTGACAAAGCCACAAGCTCCTGATATTGATATTAATGATTCTGATAAAAATGCATTTATGCAGGCTATTTATAAGATGGACAAATCTAAGGGGTTAGATTTGATTTTACACACCCCTGGAGGTGGTATTGCGGCAACAGAAAGCATTGTTGATTATTTGCATTCAATATTTGATGGTAATATAAGAGCTATTGTACCGCAGATAGCGATGTCTGCTGGTACAATGATGGCTTTGTCGTGCTCTTCCATTATGATGGGTAAGCATTCCAATTTAGGTCCAGTTGATCCTCAAAACCGCGGTATTTCTTGTCAAGAAGCATTGGAGGAATTTGAGACAGCCAAACAAGAAGTTTTAGATAATCCTTCATCTTTGGGGCTATGGCAAGTACTCATATCTAAATACACACCAACCTTTCTTATTTCATGTAAGAATGCAATAGATTGGTCTAAGGCATTAGCAAATACATGGATTGCGAACAACCCTAATATCGAATTAAAAAATGTACAACAGATAATAAAACTATTTGTAGAACATAATGAAAGTAAATCACATGATAGGCATATTTCAAAAGAAAAATGCAAGGAAGTGGGATTGAATATCATTGATATGGAAAAAGATCAAAAGTTACAAGATTTGATATTAAGCCTACATCATTGTTATATGATTTTTTTCGACAAGACGATAGTTGTTAAAATTGTTGAAAACCAATTGGGGGCTGCATATCTGCGAACTTATACTGAAAATCCTAAACAATAGCGATGTTGCATATTTTTTATTATTGCCCCGGCTTCCGTCGGGGCTTTTTTGTACCATGCTGTTTGCTGAATTGATATTGATTCGTATTTTTGTACTAACTTTGCTCGTTAATACTATAATTCAGAAAATTATATAGAGGTAATACATAAGATAATATAACGCTATGAATGAATTGCAAAACTATAGAACTGTATTTGTTGTAGGTAACGGGTTTGATTTAAATCTTGGTCTGAAAACTTCTTATAAGGATTTTATGGAAAGCCATTGGTTTTCTGATATAAAAAATAATTCTTTGGTGGACTATCTTCGAGAGAGGCAATCTCTTAATTTATGGATTGATATTGAAAATGAGTTAAGTGCGTATTCACAAAGTACTTTTCTTTCAAGAATATATATAGAAGGTAAACCTAAAAAAAGTGACACATTACGTGGTGAATACAATGAACTGTGTTCTTATTTAAAGTCATATTTGATTGAGGTGACTAAAGAAGGGGCTTATTCTTCAGCTATAGGCACTTATGTGTTAGATCAAGCTTTTAATTTATCTCCAGTCTATATCCTTACATTTAATTATACCTATACAATTGAAAATATACTAAGTGATATTTCATACGATAAATCAGAATATATAATCAACCATGTTCATGGTACATTAAGAAATGGTATTGTATTTGGAGTAGAAGATAATGCTGAAATAGATAAAAAGCATGTCTTTTTGTATAAATCTCATAGTCCTTATCAAAAAGTTAAGGATTTACCTTACATTTTAGATAACGCTGAGAAAATAATCTTTTTTGGATATTCTTTGGGGCAAACCGATCATTCTTATTTTGATGATTTTTTTAGGCGACAATCTCAATTCGGATGTAAAGAAAAAGAGTTTGTATTTTATCATTATGGGCAAGATTCTTATGACGATATAAAGTGGCAGATTAAAGTTTTGACAGATAATCAGCAAGCAAAATTTGGAGAATATAATAATGTTAGTTTTATAGATACAAGGCGATCTCTATGATTTTGTGTGAATAGAAAGCTTCAGACTGACCAGTTTTCCTTTCTTTGTATTGTGAATATTGTTTGCCGACGCAAAAGTTGGGGCTTTTCTTGTATTCCCTTCCTACTTATAATTTTTTTTAAATTACATAGGGAGTTTCTGAAAGACACTTGTCTTTATGATAGAATCCGGTATTGGGTGTTAGTTTAGTTTTTCTTTCAGCCATTGCTGCTTTGTACCGGATTTTACAGAATGTTCCAAATTATGTGCTAATGATATGTGTTAAAAGGAACATGCTGGACCTCAGTCTGTATATGGCTGAAGTTTTGTTGGAATCCGAAGGACGTTATGAAACGTTGGATAGGTATATATGTTTAACCAAATTATTAGTTATGAGAAAAGTCTTTTATATTGTAATTGCGTTTATTATGGTTTTATTTGGGCTATTCATGCTTCTGTTTGTGTCATTTTAACGGGATGTTTCTTAACTTTTACGCAAAGAAGGCAGCCTTCCGACTACCTTCAAATACCAAGCTCATCAGCACGCATCAACATCTCTTGCTTGGTCTTCATGTGCTATTACTAATGAGCTTTGAAATAGTTTAGTCCGGACACAAAAAAAAGTGAGGGGAACCACCCCCTCACTCAAAGTCAAACCAAAAACTCGAATTATGGCCGAGTCCTTGATGTCACAAAGGTAGTAAGTTATTTTAGATTATCAAGCACTTTTCTTATAGCTTGTGTCGCCATTTCTGGTGTAACCGAGATATAGTTAAATAGACACGAGCCTTGTGTATCTAATTTATGCCCTAATATATAATCAATAATACTATTTTGAACGCCAAGTTCAAAAGCATGTTGTGAAAATGATTTTCTTGCAGAATAGTATATCAATTTTTTATTAAGG
>OGZA01001104.1_pt1 | contig 19109 bp, 17 predicted proteins | sample 1576591 | NCBI WGS metagenome assembly OGZA01 (sample SAMEA3541565, study PRJEB24748) | human gut metagenome | biome: human gut; feature: human-associated habitat; material: faeces | place: China | collected 2012
CGGCACATGAATTAGGAAAATGTGTTGTTGTGGTTACACACAGTAAGCATTTGGCAGAAGAAGCCGACGAAATCTTAGAAATTAAAAACGGTGCAATTTCTTTTCTGTCTGAATAAACAAGAATAGTGCCATAAAGGAGTTGGGATTCTAGAATGTTTTAGACCGTGATGTATAGTTAAATGTTGGATAAGGAACGTCATTTATAAAAAGTTATGTAAGAAAGACTGAAAATAATAAATAATATTTTCTTCCAACCAGTTCTGTAATAAAATTAAACTTTAACGAGATTAAAAATGAGAGTAAAGGTCACAGCAGAATATAAATCTTTAAGGGAAGAAAGACATGTACATCTTACGAAAGTTTACAACAAAAGAAGGAGTTTTAGTTCTATATATAGCGTTTGGTGGTGTCGCAATTCGAAGCAGAATTGCGACACTTTTCTTTTTGTGGACAGAATTCTGGTTTTTAATCCTTTTTCTATGTGAGAGGGCAAGATCACCGCCACTCCGATTTGATTTCAAAAAATTCAGATCGGAGGTAAAGAAAGGTGATATTTCATAAAGCAAGTGAAGAACGGAAATGGAAACAATGGAAGGAACAGGAAAGCCGGTCATCAAAAATAACTGGAATATATGGTTATGAGAAGGGATGAAAAAATCCGGAGCAATCCATCTCGTCCTTTGGGATACTTCCACAATCCGGACAATTTGCCGCAAGGAATTGATCTGAATACCTGGTTATCGTATACAGGGGCTTCGGCAGATTCAAATCTGGCAGAGATTTGGTTGAATCGTTTGGCCTTTTCTACTACAGAAATAGATAATTATCTGGCAGGTAGAGAGACGGATTGGTATGATGCTTCTTTTCAAAACGCTTTGCGTCAGGATTACAATGTAAGTATTTCTGGAAAGAATGACAGAGTTTCTTACTATTGGTCATTAGGAAGCATTAATAATCAAGGTATTGTAGTAGGAGACCAATATAAGACTATCCGTTCGCGTTTAAATTTGAAAGTAAATGTTACAGATTGGCTTCAGGTCGGCTTGCAAGCACATTATGCCACTCGTAATGAAAGTGTAGATGAAGTTGATTGGGAAGAAGCTATTCAAGCTAGTCCTTGGGGCAGCAAATATGAAGAGAATGGTTCTTTGAAGTTCTATCCTAATGACGATAACATGAGTACGAATCCTTTCGCTAATTATGAACAGCGTGATCGTTTCAATGTGACTCAGACATTCAATGCTACATTGAATGCAAAGATTACATTGCCATGGGGATTTGTTTATGAAATGAGCTATTCGGACTATAACAATTGGCAAAAGAATCATTATTTTGATCCATCTACCAGTATGGCTGGTGAAAAGTATAAGGGGCATGCCGTACGGCGTAATAATAGCGCACATTCCTGGATGCTTGACAATATTTTGAGGTGGAACCATACATTCAATAAAATTCATAAGCTTGATTTGACTCTATTGTTTAATCTTGAAAAAAATGAAACTTGGTCTGATAAAGCAGAAAATTCCAATCTTACTCCTTCTGAGGTGCTGGGCTGGCATGCTGTTGCAAATGGTACGAATCCGGTTGTAGGGAGTGATGATACAGTGGATACGGGAAATGCTATGATGGCAAGACTGAACTATAATTTAATGGATCGCTATTTGTTTACTGCTTCTTTCCGACGTGATGGTTATTCGGCTTTTGGTTCTAATAATCCATATGCTAATTTTCCTGCATTTGCATTTGGTTGGAGAATGAATGAGGAAAACTTCATGAAAGCGATTTCGTGGATTGATAATTTGAAACTTCGTTTATCTTGGGGTATCAATGGAAACCGGAGTATCGGACGTTATGCTGCTTTGGCAAATTTGGATTCGGAGAAATATCTGCATAACGGAAGTACAGTTATTGGGATTTATGCCACTCGTCTTCCCAATGAAAACCTGAAATGGGAGAAGACTGAAGCATATAATATAGGCTTTGACTTTGCAATTCTGGGTAATCGTTTGAATGGAACAGTGGAGGCTTATTATATGTCTACAAAAGATTTGCTGTTAACCCGCTCTTTGCCGGATATTATTGGTTTTTCCGGAGTAACAACTAATTTGGGAGAAGTTCGTAATAAGGGTTTTGAACTGTCCTTAAATTCAGTTAATATCGATCATAAGAATTTCAGATGGTCTTCTTCTTTCATTGCTTCTCTTAACCGGAATGAAATTGCCCATCTGTATGGTGAAATGGTAGATGTGCTGGATAAAGATGGAAATGTAATAGGACAGAGAGAAGATGATGATATTCAGAATGGATGGTATATTGGACATGCTTTAGATGAAATTTATGATTATAAAATTTTGGGAGTATGGCAAGAGAATGAACGTGAAGATGCTGCCAAGTATGGTAAAGAGCCGGGTGATTTTAAAATATGGGATGTAAATAATGACGGAGAATATCTTCCGGAAGATGATAAAGTATTTCAAGGATATAAGCGTCCTCGTTTTTCATTCGGTATTGGTAATACGATGGAGTTCTTTAAATGCGTGGACTTTTCATTCTTTATTCGCTCAGATCTTGGACATAAGTCTTCTAATAGTCATTATTCTCATCCAACAGATTATTATTATGACCGCGTAAATGCTTATAAATATGATTATTGGACTCCGGAGAATCCTACCAATGAATTTGCACGCTTAGGTTCGAATACAAAATCTCCGTCATTCAATGTTTATAAAAACCGTTCGTATGTACGTTTGCAAGAAGTTTCGTTAGCTTATAGAATACCTAATAAGATATCTTCTAAATGGAGCGTCTCTAATGCTCGTGTTTATATAAACGTTTCTAATCCTTTATTGATAACAGGATGGAATTATTGGGATCCGGAATCCTTATCTCCGGCACCGCGTACGTTTACTTTTGGTATTAATTTCTCATTATAAAAGTATAGATATGAAAACACAAATAATATTAAGGAAGGTACATTATGCATTCTCTGCATTTTTGTGTACTGCATGTTTGGTTTCTTGTAATGATTGGCTAAAGCCGGAACCTTTGTCATTCTATTCTCCTGAAAATACCTATGTGACGAAAGAAGGATTAGAGGGCGCTTTGGTGTCTTGTCGTGCAATGATACGTCCGGAGTTTATAGGCAATAATTCTTATGCCTGCACAGAGTTGATGACTTCTGATGTTGCTGTAGCTGGCAATATCGTTGCTCAAACTTTAAAAAACTTTGAAATTCAGCTAAAGCCGGGTGCTTATGGAGATTCTCAGATTGGTACTTTCTGGAGTAAAGGCTATAGTGCTATTCAGAAAGCAAATACAATAATATCTCGTGTACAGGCTGCGGATGAGATAACTGAAAATGATAAAAATACAATTCTGGCTGAAGGGTATTTTCATAGGTCTTATTGGTATTATAAACTGGTGAATCAGTTTGGAGATGTACCCTTTATTGATAAAGAAGTCACAACTCCTAAATTAGATTTCTATTCGCATACACGTAGTAGTATTTTGAAACGTTTACGAGAGGATATGATGTTTGCCACCCGCTATCTGCCGGAGAGTGCTCCTCATGGTGCTGTTTCCAAGGCAGCAGGAAATCATCTGCTGGCTAAAATATGTTTGGCATGTTGTGATTTTGACGGAGCTGTCGCTGCTACTACTGCTGTCATAGATCATAGTCAACATAAACTGATGGAAAAAAGATTCGGGGTCAATATATCGGATGCTCAATATAATATAATAAGTGATCTTTTTAATCGGGAGAATATCAATTCTTCTGAAAATCTGGAAGGCATCTTCCTGGTTGAGGATAAACGATTGACGGAAGGGGGAACCTCTACCGGGTCTTATCGGATGAGAGATCTTGTACCTTGCTGGTGGAATGCAAATACTAACAATGATCCGGATGGTAAACGTGGCACAATGGATAAAGCGGCAGGGCAACCCCAAATAGGACAAGTGGGACGCGGAATCGGTAGAATCAGGACGACTAATTATTTTAACTATGAAATTTGGGACTCCAAAGAAGATTATCGCCATACAGCTCCGAATTGGTTGAATATGGAGGATATGGTCTATAATAATCCGGCATCTAAATATTATGGTCAACCTTTACAAAAAAAGTATTGTGTAGATACTATCTATGCTTGGAGTCCGATGATGCATTACAAGACTTTTGTACCTGAAGATAATAAGCCTGATACTCCTCAGGGAGGATATACAGATTGGTATGTATTCCGTTTGGCCGAGACCTATTTACTGAGAGCAGAAGCTTATTATTGGAAAGGAAATATGGATGCAGCCATGAATGATATTAATAAAATCCGGATGCGTGCTAATGCAAAAGAGCTAACGAACTCTCAGCAAGTAACTATTGAATATATACTGGATGAGCGTGCTAGAGAATTGTTTTTTGAAGAGCCTCGGAAGACGGAATTGACTCGTGTGGCTTTTATCATGGCAGAAAAGGGATTGAATGGGTATTCACTTAGCGATATTTCAGAGAAGAATTATTACTATGACCGAATGATGAGATATAATAACTTCTTCCGTGAAAAGATCAATCATAATGGCATCAATATTTATACCATTAAGCCTTATCATATATTATGGCCTGTACCGGAGAATGCGATTGCTTCTAACTCCAGAGGTCGTATAAATCAGAATTTAGGATATCCGGGAGCCGATCAGAATGTACCGGCGCTTGAAGTTGAATAATAAATTATTTAAAACCATGAAGAAAATTTTAGTTCTGTTTTTGTTTTCAGTAGGTTGTAGCTTATATGCTCAGCAGTTTTCAGCTGACATGAAGAAAACTGATATTATGAAAGTCTGCGATGCAGTAGCCAAATGGCAGATCAATCATCAAAAAGAGGTGAAACATCATCCCTTGGATTGGACAAACGGTGCATTATACCGGGGGATGACCGAATGGGGGAAGGTCTCCGGCAATGAGACATGTTATGACTTTGTACGTGAAATTGGTGAGAAATACAATTGGAATATGTGGGATCGTGTTTATCATGCAGACGATATTTGTGTGGGACAGGCATTTATTGAAATGTACCGCAAACTGGGAGATAAACGGATGTTGCAGCCGGTGATGGAGCGGGCATATTATGTGGCAACTCATCCTTCGAAAGCCCCTTTGTTGAAAACGGATGCAGTGGGAACTTTGGAACGCTGGTCTTGGGCGGATGCATTGTTCATGGCACCGCCGGTATATGCGGCTCTGTATACAATGACAGGGGATGATGTTTATTTGAATTATATGAATAGTGAATATAAAGAATGTGTAGATTCATTGTATGATGAAGAATATTCACTTTTTTATAGGGACAATAAGCGAATTCCTATGCGTGAGAAGAACGGAGCCAAACAATTTTGGGGACGTGGTAACGGTTGGGTGTTTGCCGGACTTCCTTTGATTATAGATAATCTCCCAATAGATTGTGACTCGCGTAACTACTATATTCAACTGTTTGTGAAAATGGCTGAGGCTGTACGCAAAACCCAATGCGAGGGCGGTGACTGGCGCACAAGCTTGCTGGATCCGGATTCTTACGATATGCCTGAGAATAGTTGTTCTGCTTTTATGTGCTATGGAATTGCGTGGGGACTCAGAAATGAATACCTGGCAAAACGTACTTATAAGCCTGTGCTTGAAAAAGGTTGGAAGTCATTAGTCAAAGCCGTACATACAGATGGTAAGTTGGGATATATACAACCTGTAGGGGCTGCTCCCAAGGCTGCAGGACGTGATGCTACTGATGTATATGGTGTCGGTGCTTTCCTATTGGCTGGCAGCGAATTATACAAATTGATTAAGTAGTTGATCCCCTTCCCTGCCTATGTCTCTTTTCATAGGGGGGAAGGTTTTTTTTCATGTTATCAAGGGAGTGGTCAAGAGGTGATCCTAATGGAACCCGGAGAATGATTCGGTTAGAATGTCATTCTCTATTTCCTCAATAGATTCATCTGTATATTGTTTGGCAATGGTATGTCGGTTCAGATAATGAATGTAATCGCATATTTCATGCAGAGCAGCAATCTGGTGAGACGATATGATAATTGTCTTACCTGCTTCCTTTAGTGAACGAATCAGTTTTTTTAGTTGGATGCAGCCTCTCAGATCTACTCCATTGAAAGGTTCATCCAGAATATATACATCATTCTCTTGTAGGAGCAGGGCCATGAAGGAGAGTTTCTTCTTCATTCCGGTAGAATATTCTGAGGCATATCGATTTAGGGGTAGTTGAAATATAGTATTCAGTTGTTCCACCTTCTCCTCGTTAATCTGTTTTCCTTTGGCTCTCATGCAGAATTCAATATACTCCAGTCCGGTAATCAATGAATAAAAGAAACTATCGGCTGGCTGATAGCCTATTTGCAGGCAACTCGTTTTTTCGATTATTCCTTCGTGTTTATATATTCCCATGATACAATTGAATAGAGTTGTTTTGCCTGCTCCATTCTCACCTACAAGTCCGTAAATATTGCCTGACTGATAAGTCAGGAATATACCTTTCAGGACTTCTACTTTCCCGAATTTTTTTGTTAGCCGATTGATCTTGATTAGTTCCATAAGGGTTTCAATTTTCCTGATATAGCGTACGAGATAATTCCTATTACTGCTGAAAACAGCAAGAGTAGATAAGGAATGAAACATGATAAGAGGAATATCGGGAGCAATAGCGGAAGATGTAATAAAAACAAACTGAGTTCTGATTTGCACACTTGACGCAGTAATCCGAGACCTTGCAGATATAGGAAACAAGCTATACAGGTTGACAGGGTATAGTATACGCTTTCTGTGTCCGGTGTAAATGCCAATATTGCTGTAATAAACGGCAGGCTTGTTACGAGTATATTCCCACTGTTTGTTTTGCTCAGCATACGATTGAATGTCCGGTAATCTTTGAAGTGAAGTAGTTGTAATGGTTCCGGTATTGTGAAGTAAGCTGATGCCTGAACAAAGCACCAGATAATCAGGTTGACTTTAGCTATACGGATATTGCCATAGCTGCCTCCCATTATCGAACTGAACAACAATAACAGATATATCCACCAGCTTTGTCTAAACATACGGATATATTCCATTCCTCCACGAAAAAGAAACGGTAGTCTGATAGGAGTACTTGTTATTTTTACTTCTTTCAAGTATGGCAAAAATAAGCTATATAGGAAGAGCACACCTACTGCTATCCATTCTCCCTTAATAAGTTCGGTTGTAATGAACGGGGTGCTTAGTGATAAATATTCTTTCTGATAAAACCTGGTGGGGCTTTTAATTTGTGATCGTAAGAAGACTTTATCTTTACGGTTATTGTGATAAACTCCTAAAAGTAATATGGCAATAATTGGCAATATCCAACGAATCTCTGCTTTTATAAGTGTGATAATACCCAATGCAGTGATTAATATGAGGATCATGCTACGCAATAGTCCTATCTCTTTCAGCATGCGGAGGCAGCTTCTCAGACGAAATGTCAGATACAACCGGAACATATCACTGTTTATTTATCTTGCTAATCAGCCATGTGGAGGCTTTCTTGGATGCTGTGGCAAAAACATTGTCCAGGAATTCTTTTATTTCTTTCATAACGTTGATAGTTGAGATGTTAAATATTTGTTTCCTGTAATGTTAGTCGTCTGTTTCTTGAATTAATCACATCAACAATCATTATTGAGAAGTGAAAGAAGGCGTCTTATCGCCCGAACTGTACCGCAAACCCTATATTAAGGAACGTGATATTATTCTTAAACCAACTGTGATCCACTCCGTCATCATACCCGTCCGTGTTTGATAATCGGGCATCAGGATTGGCAAACCAGTCTGCTGTGAGCATATCGAGCCGAAAGACTCCCGATACTTTCCTGGTAATACGGAATTCGTATCCCGTACCAAATGATAACCCGCAATATCCTCTTTGAAAAAGATGCCCATACCGATTTCCTTGTTGGTATGTCCGTTCCTGATAATTCATATAACCGATGCCGAACAACAGGAATGCACCTTGATTTCCGTTACTCCATAGATGGCGAAAAGTGATTGTGGGACGTGCGTAGTGAAGATGCATCTTGTCAGGTAAATCTGCTATTCGCAAGTAATCATACTGAACTCCCAGTGCAAAGTTCGGAGTGAAATAGTAGCGCCCTTCCAACATCAAATCATATCCCGTGCGGTCACCATTCTTACTGAAGAAGTCGTTGCAGTTTCCTTCTACATGCGGCAGCGTTAGTCCGCCACCCACTGCAACGCTGAAGGTTTGCGGCAGATAATCTTGTGCTTGCAGAGATGTGCCTGCATAACTCAGAAATGCAGTAAACAGAATGGGTAATAGTCGCTTCATCATTGCTTTTGGGGGGATTTATCGTTTTACGTATAGTTTATCAATCAGGTCCTGCCGTCCTATGCGGCGCAACTCATTGATGATGTTTTTCCGTTCTTCGGGCTTGTACCAGAAGAAGAACTGGCGTTGTGCCAGTTTTTCGCGAGGGGTTTTGGCACTGAACACAGGTTCCAGCGTATATGGATGATAACCGGTGTACCACGCTTCAGTAGCTATAGTCATGGGCGTAGGAGTAAAGTCCTGCACCTGTTCCAGATGGAAGTCCAGACGTTTGGTGATGACGGCAAGTTCGGCCATATCTTCTTCCCGGCAGCCGGGATGGCTGGAAATGAAGTAAGGGATGAGCTGTTGCCGCAACCCTTCTTCTTGATTAATGCGGTCGAATACCTTCTTGAACTCCTGGAACTGACTGAATGGAGGTTTACGCATGACATTCAACACCCGGTCACTGGTGTGCTCCGGAGCAACCTTGAGGCGACCGCTGACGTGGCGGGCAAAGTCTGCATTCTCGGATAAGAAGCCATAGCCGGGATGAATGGCATCGGCATGATGCTGCTTGGCAGCTTTGATAATATTATCTATATTCAGATAACTATCCTTGGAAGCGGCAGGGCCTATCAGACAGGCTTCATCTGCATACATTACGTGCCGCGCTGTGCGGTCGGCTTCCGAAAAAACAGCCACAGTGCGAATGCCCATTTCCTTACAGGAACGCATTACACGTACGGCTATCTCGCCACGATTGGCGATTAGAACCTTTTGTATCATAATCCTTCTTTTTACCTAAAACGGTCGCAAAGTTAGCTTTTTTTTGCACAAAAACTAAAAAAGTGTGCTTAAATATTGCGCCAATACACGCGCATGATTCTGCTCCTGATTCTTCGAAGCATAAAGGAGTGTAACCTTTTCATAAGGTTTTATCCTATCAATGAACGTTTTAACAGCATGTGAGCGTTCCAGTTCCTTTTGGTACATATCAGCAAAGGCTCCCCATCTTTTTTCGACATCAGCATGAAACCATTTACGCAAATCATTGGAAGGAGTCAGTTCTTTTGCCCAATAATCGTATTTCAGATACTCCCGTTTCATGCCTCTGGGCCAAAGACGGTCGACCAATACCCGATAACCGTCATTGGACGAAGGAGTCTCATATACCCTTTTAATATTAATTTGAGTCATAGTCAGTTTTTTTAGGTTTAATGGCTATAACCCTTTTTGGATAGAAATGTTCACTGATTATAAGATAAGTTCATAATCGCTGACATCAAGCCAACGCCCGAACTTCAGTCCAACCTCCTTAAAATGAGATACTTTTTGAAATCCCAGTTTAGTATGTAAAGAAGTACTGTCTTCATTCGGTTCCGTCAGACAAGCTATCAGTGCATGGTAACCCTCCCTCCGGCATTCTTCTATCAAACGCATCATGAGTTGGGTTCCCATACCTTTCCTCACACAATCGGGAAGAAGGTAAACAGTTGTCTCCAGCGTATGTCCGTAGGCCACACGCTGTTTCCAGGGATGAGCATAGCAATACCCCACAACTTTTCCGTCTGATTCACAAACAAAATAAGGATAATGAGCCGAAATCCCGGCTATCCGACCACGCATATCCTCTTCGCGCACAGGCTCAATATCAAATGTAACCACACTATGTATTACATACTCATTATAAATAGCCGCAATCGCTTTAGCATCTTGTAATTCTACCCTTCTAATCATAACGGTATTTATTTAAAAACACAGGCAAGATATAAAAAAAAAGCTATCTTTGCAAACAGAAAACAATATTAAGAATGAAGATTCTCTGGATAGACCTCAACTGTTCGTATGCTCACTCTTCACTGGCACTCCCTGCCTTGCATGCACAAATGGCTTCGGACACCTCTGTGGAATGGGATATAGTATCCGCTACCATCAATGAAAATGTAGGGATGATTGTCGATGAAATCTATCGCCGCCGGCCCGACATACTTGCAGCCACCGCCTGGCTGTTCAATCACGAACAACTGATGCATATCACTTCCCGCGTAAAGGCATTACTGCCGGATGCCTGTCTCATTTTGGGCGGTCCCGAGTTTTTGGGAGATAATGAAGAGTTTCTGCGTAAGAATCCTTTTGTCGACTGTGTATTCAGAGGAGAGGGAGAAGAAGCGTTTCCGCAATGGCTGGCATGCCGGAAACAGCCTGAGAAGTGGAACACCATTCCGGGGCTCTGCTATCTGACCGCCGAAAAAGAATATAAAGACAACGGTTTAGCCCGCGTACTGAACTTTTCCGGCCTCGTTCCTCCCGAAGAAAGCCGTTTCTTTAATTGGAGCAAACCTTTTGTCCAGTTGGAGACCACACGCGGTTGCTTCAATACTTGCGCCTTTTGCGTAAGCGGAGGAGAAAAACCGGTGCGCACACTGTCCATCGAAAGCATACGCCACAGACTGCAAATCATTCACAGCCACGGCATCAAGAATGTACGTGTGCTCGACCGCACCTTCAACTATAATCCGCGCCGCGCCAAAGAACTTCTCCGACTTTTTCTGGAGTTCTCACCCGACATCTGCTTCCATCTGGAAATTCATCCCGCCCTGTTGTCTGAAGAGCTAAAAAAAGAATTGCGACAATTACCGGCAGGACTCCTTCATCTGGAAGCCGGTATTCAAAGTCTGCGTGAACCCGTTTTAGAGAAAAGCCGAAGAATAGGCAAACTCTCCGATGCATTGGAAGGATTGAAATTCCTGTGCTCACTATCCAATATGGAAACCCATGCCGACCTGATTGCCGGACTCCCGCTTTATCGCTTGGATGAAATATTTGAAGACATATATACCCTTGCGGGATACCGCGCCGGAGAAATCCAATTGGAATCTCTTAAGCTATTGCCCGGAACAGAGATGCGCCACCGGGCAGACGAATTAGGTATCCGCTACTCTCCCCTTCCGCCTTATGAAGTATTGCAAACCGGAGAAATCAGTGTAGGCGAACTGCAAACAGCACGCAGACTGTCCCGCTTGCTCGATGCCTTCTATAATACTCCCGCGTGGCAGGAACTGACACGGGAACTCATACTGAACGACAGGCGTTTTCTATATAGATTTCTGGCTTATCTGACAGAAGCCAATCTCATTGACCAACCCATGAGTCTGGAGAGACGCGGATTAGTTCTATATGAATATTGCAAACAATATTATCCCGACTATCGGACACAAGCCTCCATAGCATGGATAGAAGCAGGCATGTCACTCAAGAAACTTCCGGCAGAACACGTGAAAACCAAGCGGCAAATTCCACCCGAACATTGGGAAGTGATCTATGGCAACTATAAACCCGAACTACGCCTCTGCTTCCTGCCTGTAAGCACCGACACGGAACATGGTTATTGGTTCGGTTTCGAATCGGAGATACAAAAAATAGCACCGGTCTTCAAAGCGCGGACCTAAAGCAGGCTACACCTTATTATATATAGACATAAAACCGACTTATTTATGACTCAAATCATCGAAATACTGGAATACAAGCCGGAATATCTGGAAGCCACCCGGAAATTCCTGACTCAACTGACTACCCGACCCATACAACTTACAGAAGAAGCCTTCAGGCATACACTCGCGTCAGCGAACAGCCATCTCTTCTTCCTGCTGGATGACAAAGCGGTGGCAGGAATGCTGACCGTCGGAATCTATCATTCCCCCACCGGCGGAAAAGCATGGATAGAAGATGTGGTGATAGACGAAGCTTATCGCGGAAAAGGACTCAGTAAGATGTTGGTGCGCCACGCCATCGATTTCGTGAAATCGCAAGGCATCCCCGCGCTGATGCTGACCTCCAACCCTAAACGGACAGCCGCCAACAAGCTGTATCAGACAATGGGATTTGAACAGAAAGAGACCAATGTATACAGAATGAATTGCTAATCTTAACACGATATAAACCAAGAAAGCATGAGAATCAGAAAAACAACCCTCAATGACCTGGAGCCGGTAATGGCCATGTATGACTATGCACGCAAGTTTATGCAAGAGCACGGCAATCCCAACCAATGGATAAACGGCTATCCCTCTGAGGAATACATCCGCCGCGAAATAGCCGACGGACACAGCTACATATGCGAGAATGAGCAGGGAGAGACGGTAGGAACCTTCTGTTTCATTGTCGGAGAAGACCCTACCTATGCGGTTATCGATAATGGCAAATGGCTGAATGATGCCCCATACGGTGTGATTCACCGCATGGCCTCCAACGGGAAAGAGAAAGGAATTGCAGACCAATGCATCCGATGGTGCTTTGAGCAGCATCACAACATACGCGTAGACACACATCATGACAACTATGTAATGCAAAACATCTTGAAGAAAAACGGTTTCGAGGAATGCGGAATTATCTATACACACAACGGCAGTCCACGTATCGCATACCAAAAAAACGTATAAAAAAACAATAAAACACACATTTAATACTATGAAAACATTTTATATTATATACTTGCTACTTGCCTGCCAAAGTATCATCACCGGTCTTTCAGCACAAACAGTCAGTGGGAAATTAGTAGATGAAAAAAACGAACCGATGCCATACGCCAATGTAGTACTGCTATCACTCCCCGACTCTGCCTTTGTCAGCGGAACAATAAGCGGAGACGACGGAACATTCAGCCTGAGTGCAACAGCACAACCTCAGATAGTACGCATTTCCTCTATCGGATACACCACCATATACAGACCGGTGAATCCTGCCGACATGGGGATTGTCCGACTGACAGCAGACACACACCAACTGGGTGAAGTAACCGTAAAAGCCGACTTACCCAAAATGCGTCTGAAAGGCGATGCGATGGTGACTACAGTTGCGGGCAGCGTATTGGAAAAGTCCGGTACAGGCAACGACCTGCTCGACAAGATACCGGGTATCTCGGCTGAAGAAGGAGCAGTGAATGTATTCGGAAGAGGAACAGCGGAAGTCTACATCAACGGAAGAAAAGTGAGAAGCAGCTCGGAGCTGGAACAACTCTCTTCGGACAACGTAAAGAGCGTGGAAGTGGTACGCAACCCGGGAGCACGCTACGACGCTTCCGTAAAAGCCGTTGTCCGTATCCTCACCAAAAAGGCACAAGGCGAAGGATTCGGTTTCGACAACCGGCTCGTGACTCGCAACCGCCGCACGTATGGCTGGACCATCTATGACCAGTTCAACTTCAACTACCGGAAAAACGGTTTCGACCTTTCCGGCACTTTATTCGGCGGCAAATTGCGAGGCGGGAACAACCAACAGATTGTCATTGACACCTATTTGGACAAGTTATGGCAACAAAAGATGGATGCCACATACGCCAAGACAAAACGCAGCAACATAGAAGGCACGCTCGCCATGAGCTATCAGTTCAATGAAAAACATTCGATGGGAATACGCTACAACATAGACCGTTACATGTCTACCCATGAAGACTGGCGGTATCTCACACAAGTGTTGTGCGACAACCAACCTTACGAGAACAGCTCCAGCCAAATGATTATCCACAACCCTTCCACCACTCACAACCTGAACTATTACTACAACGGACAGGCAGGCAACTGGAATATCGACTTCAACGCCGACGGCCTATGGAGCCCTACCAAAGAGATACAAAACACAACGGAAATCATTAACGAACACAATGAAAACCATATCAATACCCTGAACGAAAACAACAACACGCTTTATGCTGCCAAGTTGGTACTCTCACATCCTCTGTGGCAAGGGAACTTATCGTTCGGAGGTGAATACTCTCATACCAAGCGCACCAACCTTTATCTCAATCCGGAAGGTATCCTTGCCAATGACGACAGCGAGATAAAGGAAGGAGCCGCCTCCATGTTTGCAGACTACACCCGTTCCTTCGGCAACGTAAGCATACAGGCAGGCATCCGATACGAACATGTAGGCTTCGACTATTACGAGAAAGGCAAACACATAGATGTACAAAGCCGTAAGTTCGATAACATTTTCCCTTCGCTGAACATCAACTTCCCCATCGGAAAGACACAAGTGCAGCTCAGTTATGCAGGAGACATCACCCGCCCTTCTTATGACAACCTGCGGAATAGTACTTATTATGCCAACCGCTATACTTATCAGACAGGAAACCCTTTCCTGACTCCGACCATGACGCAAAACATATTACTGGCTGCCTCTTACCAATGGCTGAATGTCTCCGTGGGATACAGCCGCGTGAAAGACGACATGATACAGATATCAGAAAACTATTCGGAAGAGAATCCCACCATCTCGTTGATGAAAGTGGTAAACACCGAATCCTACGACCGCATGACGGCATCACTGACAGTGGCGCCCACCATCGGGCTGTGGAAACCGCAGTTCACGGCAGAGCTCTACAAGCAGTGGTTCTCCATCGAAACCCACAACGGCATAAAGTCACTGAACAACCCTGTCGGTACATTTGTCTGGCGCAACAACTTCTCGCTGCCTGCCGGTATACTGCTTGATATAAACGCCGTTTACACCACCTGCGGCCACAACCAGAACATATACCTGCAAAAAGATGCGTGCAATGTGTCGCTGGCTCTATACAAAGCATTCTTCAATAACCGGCTGAGCATGCAACTGCAAGCCAACAACCTTTTGGAAACCGACGATGCGGACATATTGATATACAGCGGAATACGCACTATGAGCGATTATATAACCCAGTTCCGACAGGTAACTCTCACCTTGCGCTACAAATTCAACGCCGCAAAGAACAAGTATAAAGGGACAGGAGCCGGACAAAGCCAAAAGAACCGTATATAAACGACGGACATGGCTCCTTTCGGAAAGCAATAACATTATCGGTGTGACTGATATAAGACAAAGAAAGGAAATGCTCCCTTTCACCAATCCGATAAACAGCGGGAACCCTGTTACCAATGCAAACATTTGAATATTGTTTATATAATTGATTATGAAACATTTTCTATCCATATTATTTATATTTTCTCTCAATCTTGTCAGCCCACTTTTAGCGCAAGACAAGAGTTCGGTAGATATGTCTGCTTTATTAGAGAATAAAATATGGAAAGTGCAATTACCCCAAGACAAACAATATGCAATAGAAATGGAATTTCGTAGTGCCGAATGGAAACAAAGTTTTCTATATGATAAAAAACAAACCCCAATATGCTATTCCTATTCTTTGCATGAGGATACAATCAAAGTTTTTGAATCGGGAAAAGATTATATCATACAGGAACTGACAGATAGTACGCTGGTTCTCCAATAGTACGAACTACGCCCTGAAAGTATTGGGATACCCCATCCATGAACCTGATAAATATAATTTCATGGTGGGCAACGGCATCAACAAGCTTTTTGAACGTGCGCTCCCCGACGGAGAGAAAACAGAAGAGAATGTACTCCGTGTCCGCCAAGAGTTTGTGCCTTATTACGACCAGCATAATGCGGATAAAAGCCGCCCGTATCCCGGAGTTACGGAATTATTGGAAACATTGCAAACAGCCGGTATGCAATTGGCAGTTGCCTCTAATAAATATCAGGCAGCTACGGAAAAACTGATCGCCCACTACTTTCCGAATATCAAGTTCACTGCCGTATTCGGTCAACGCGAAGGCATACCGGTGAAACCGGATCCGATCATAGTGAAAGAGATATTACAAATAGCTAAAGTACAAGAAGAAGAGACCCTCTACGTAGGAGACTCAGGAGTAGATATGCAGACTGCAATCAATGCAGGCGTGACATCCTGCGGTGTTACTTGGGGATTTCGCCCACGTACCGAATTGGAAAGTTTCCATCCGGATCATATCGTAGATAATGCAGAAGAGATAAAGCTGCTCTGTCGCTAAAACTCTTATCCATTGTCATTAAAACACTTATTCATTTTAATCGTTTCACAATCATGAGACACTCGTCTCACGGTTGAGCGACGAGCGTCACACAGTTGTGAAACGAGCGTCTCATGATTGTGAAACGATTAAAACTTCTCCAGCATTCCTATTTCTTGCAACCATTCTTCCGCCAATACAGGCCATCGAGCGGTCGTTCCCGGATTTCGGCGTTGCATCAGCAGCAGCGATGACAGCAGCTATGATGATGCCTGCATCAGTTTTTGCAGCAGATGAGACATTTAAGATCGGTGTGATCGGACCGATGACAGGTGATTACGCACAGTACGGTACTAACGTATACAACGCAGCAAAGATCGCTGCAGATGAGATCAACGAGAACGGAGGTTTCAACGGATATAAGGTTGAGATCCTTGATGCAGGTGATGACCAGGTGGTATCGGAGAAGGCTGTTAACGCATACAATGACCTGATCGATAAAGGAATGCAGATGCTCTGTGGAACTGTAACATCCGGTTCCTGTATCGCAGTAGGAGCTGAGGCAGCTGAGGATACATTCCTCTTCACACCATCCGCAACAGCACTTGACTGTATCACAGCAGGAACAAACGAGTTCCGTATGTGCTTCACAGACCCGGCACAGGGAACAAAATCTGCTCAGTACATTTCCGAGCACAAACTTGCAACGAAAGTAGCAGTACTTTATGATTCTGCTGCTGACTACAACTCCGGTGTACATGACGCATTCGTTGCAGCAGCTGCTGATGACGGACTTGAAGTAGTTGCAGATGAGGCTTACACAACAGACAGCAACACAGACTATTCTGTACAGCTTGCAAAGATCAAGAAGAGCGGCGCTGAGCTTCTTTTCCTTCCGAACTACTATTCCGACAATGCGCTGATCCTTCAGCAGGCATCTGAGGCAGGAATGGATATTAAATTCTTCGGTGTAGACGGTATGGATGGTATCCTTAACGTAGAGAACTTTGATAAATCTCTTGCAGAGGGCGTTATGCTCCTGACACCATTCTCAGCAACATCCACAGATGAGAAGAGCCAGAACTTCGTAAAAGCATACGGCGATGCTCACAACGGTGAGATCCCGAACCAGTTTGCGGCAGATACATATGATGTACTTTACGCAATGCAGCTTGCAGCTGACGATGCAAAGATCACACCAGATATGGAAAATGCAGACATCAGTGCAGCAATGAGCGCATCCATGGCAAACATCGAGCTTGACGGACTTACCGGAAAAGCAAAATGGACCGAGGATGGTGAGTGTGATAAAGAGCCGAAAGCATTCGAGATCAAAGACGGTGCTTATGTAGAGATGAAATAAGTAATTTCTGTTAACGTTAGGGGTCAGGGGACGGTCACCTTTAGTGGGAACCGTCCCCTTTTTCCCTTATCAATAAACAATTAAAAGAGGTGCGTTATGAGTTTTATATCTTATTTGAAAGACGGCATCAGTCTTGGCAGTATCTATGCGATCATTGCACTTGGATATACTATGGTTTACGGTATTGCCAAGATGCTGAACTTCGCACACGGAGATGTTATCATGGTAGGAGCTTATATCATCCTTACCTGTATCACAAGAGGCGGCATGTCACCGATCCTTGCAGTGATCCTTTCCGTGGTGATCTGTACACTGCTTGGTGTTGTCATTGAGAAGGTAGCTTACAGTCCGCTTAGAAAAGCTTCCTCAAACCTGGCCGTTCTGATCACGGCTATCGGTGTCAGTTATCTGCTTCAGAACCTGGCACTCCTGATCTTTGGCGCAGATGCCAAGAGTTTCGTAGCTGTTATCAAAGTTCCGTCCATCACACTGTTTGACGGAGAGCTTACCATTAAGGGAATCACTATCGTGACCATTCTTGCATGTATCATCATCATGGTGGGACTTTCCCTCTTTGTAAAAAAGACAAAACCTGGCCGTGCCATGCAGGCGGTTTCCGAGGACAGAGATGCGGCACAGCTGATGGGTGTTAATGTAAATGCGACAATTTCCCTTACATTTGCCATTGGTTCCGGACTTGCGGCAATTGCCGGACTTCTGCTCTGCCAGACTTATCCAACACTGACTCCGTATACAGGAGCTATGCCTGGTATCAAGGCATTCGTAGCAGCCGTATTCGGTGGAATCGGTTCTATTCCGGGAGCTATGGTAGGCGGTATCCTTCTGGGAATCATCGAGATCTTCGGAAAGGCTTATATTTCTTCCCAGGTTGCAGATGCGATCGTATTTGCTGTTCTGATCGTCGTGCTTCTTGTAAAACCTACCGGACTGTTCGGCAAGAACATCCAGGAGAAAGTGTAAGGTGGCCGATATGAAGAATATGAAGAACAAAATAACAAGAAACAATATGATCAATTATGGAATCGTCATTGTACTTTTTGTCATTGTGCAGGCGCTTTCCTCGACGGGAAATCTTTCCAGACTGCTTATGGGACTTCTGGTTCCTCTTTGTGTTTATACCATCGCATCCGTTTCGCTGAATCTGGTAGTTGGTTTTTCCGGTGAGCTGAGTCTTGGACATGCAGGCTTTATGTGCGTGGGAGCCTTTTCCAGCGCCCTGTTTTCTCAGGTGGCTGCAGATTCTATCCCGCAGGTTCCGCGCTTTATCCTTGCGATCCTTGTAGGTGCGGCAGTTGCAGCCCTGTTCGGTGTGATCATCGGTATCCCTGTACTTCGTCTCCGCGGGGATTATCTTGCCATCGTTACACTGGCATTCGGTGAGATCATCAAGAACCTGATCAACATCCTGTATATCGGTTTTGACGAAAAAGGACTTCACGTAGCAACAAGTGCCGCAAGTCTCAAACTGGAAGCAGGCGGCAAACAGATCCTCAAAGGTGCGCTTGGTATCTCCGGAACAGGTGCTCTTTACAAAGATGTCAAACATTACTTTTTCCCGATCGGAATCCT
>OGZA01001110.1_pt1 | contig 19055 bp, 12 predicted proteins | sample 1576591 | NCBI WGS metagenome assembly OGZA01 (sample SAMEA3541565, study PRJEB24748) | human gut metagenome | biome: human gut; feature: human-associated habitat; material: faeces | place: China | collected 2012
CAGGCAACAGCAAGCCTTGTTTGTGTTACTCCGTATTCCTCACGCTTTTGTCTTAATTCTTCAATAAAGTTTTTATCATTCATTTTTAAATTCCTCCAATCAAAAAAGGCAACTACCATATTTGATAATTGCTTATACTTAAATTTCTGCAAAAGAAAAAGACAATCAATTTCTCGTTTGAAATCAACTGTCTTTCCTATATTTTTACGCCCTTTTTGAATAATGGCGTGTCCCTCTGCTTCTAATTTTTCTTTCTGTGCTTCGATACCATTCGGATATTTAGCATTGAGTTCTCCATTCGCTTTCAATGTTCTCCAATATGGCGTTTCATCTTCTGAACGCTGATAACTCGCCCATGCCACGATAGAAACAAAAATCCCTGCTGTAATCGGTTCTGTAAAGTCCGCTCCGCTCAACTCCGCAAAGTATTCTCGTATCTTTCCTACAGTAATCACTTTTCCATAAGGGATTTTTTTCATTACCTCGTCATAGTCAATTGGCGGTGCAAAATACATTTTACTTCCACCATATCTTTCAATGCTTTTCTGGTCTGTAATAATTTGAAATTTTGGCATATCTTTCCTCCTCAAATTCAAATTTTTCTTTCAGTTAAACTAAGATTTATCGCATACAGGCATTGACAAATTTCATAGGTACATCCATACGTTCTGCTACTTGTTCTGGTGTCATTCCACTATTTAAGAAACGCTTGCATACTATTTTCATGTTCTCTCCAACTTCGATAATATGTTTCACTACCTCCACATCTTCCAATTTGTCTTTACATTTATTATATCATTTATCTTTAAGGATTGTCATTTCTTTTCTGCTTATGAAAAGTTACTTATCTGTCTATGATTTGTAAAGGGTGCTGTTCAGCATTGCTTACACAACAAGCCCTTGACAAACCACAGCCTGATAAGTTTAGAGTAATCAAGCAGAAATGAAATAGTCTGCTGTTTCACATCAATAAAAAAGAGATACTACTATTGAAACTTCCGCAACCAGTAGTGGCACAACCAAAAATCTAAAAATTTGAACCCTTTTTTACTCCATAATATCATACTGCTGTTATATCTGTATATAGAGATCAGAAGTATCACCCATTTCTGAATGATAGCCCTGCTCTCTATCGTTGTTGATTTTTATTCGCCGTATCCACAAGATTATACACGAATTTTGACCGGGAACATAATGTCGAATTGGGGCAAAAATAAAAGCAGAAGAGAGAACCGTGCGTGTTCCATACACGCACGGTTTTTTTATGCAGCGGGTCAACCGTGCGGCACACGGAGAAACAGCTTCTTAATATGGTTTTAACATCAGAGAAAAAATCTTTATGCCGTGCAAAACTGCGGATACTGACATTCCGTTCGGAAAACGCTATAATGAGATGGATCGAAGGCGCCGGGCAGGGCCCGGCCGGCTTGCGGAAGAAAGGGGACCCGGATGTTCGGACGGTGCGGTGCAGAACAAGAAACAGGACGCCTGCGTATGGAGGGGGCGCTGACGCTTTCCTGGCGGGATATGGGCAGGACGGCGGGCATTCTGTGCGCGGCCTCCCTCGTCGGGCTGCTTTTTTACAAAGCGGGCATCACCGAGGCAAATATCGTTACGGTATATCTGCTCGCCGTGCTGTGTACGGCGTTGGCCACAGACGGACGGGTGTACGGCATTTCTGCGGCTGTTGCAAGCGTGCTGGTTTTCAATTATCTGTTTACCGTGCCGCGCTTTACGCTTAAGTTCAATGATGTGAGCCGGTATTCGGTCACGTTTCTTGTGATGTTCATTGCCGCGTGCATCACCAGCACGCTGACCATGCGGGTGAAAACACAGGCGCGCCAGGCGGCGCGCAAGGCGCACCGCAGCGAAGTCCTGCTGGAGACCAGCCAGGCGCTCCAGCGCGCGGAGGGAGAACAGCAGATATTCACCGCGGCGGCAGAGCATCTTTCCCGCCTGCTGCGTGCGGGCGTTTCACTGTATCCGGTGCGGGACGGCGCGCTGCAGCCTCCTCTGGTTTGCGACGCGCAAGGGACGGAGGCCGCGCCCTGTACAACGGAACGGGAGCTGCGTGCCGCCCGGACCGTGCTGCGCTGCGGCGGCCAGGCGGGGGCCCGTACGGCCGCCTGCCCGGATGCGGAATGCCTGTATCTGGCCGTGGGTGCATCTGTTCCGCCGCTGGCCGTGGCGGGGGTTGCCCTGCGGAAGGGACACATTCCGGATGATTTTGACAGAAACCTGATGGCGGCGCTGCTAAACGAATGCGCGCTGGCGCTGGAAAAAGAGCGCATCGCCCGCGAAAAATCGGACGCGGAACTGCAGGCCCAGCAGGAGCAGCTGCGGGCGAACCTGCTGCGCACCATCTCCCATGACCTGCGAACCCCGCTCACCAGCATCTCGGGCAACGCGGGCGTACTGATGGAGAATTCCAGCGTGCTGGATGAGGCGAAAAAACAGCGCCTGTATGCCGATATCTACGACGACTCCATGTGGCTCGTCCAGCTTGTGGAAAATCTGCTTTCCATCACCCGGCTGGAAAACGGCGGGCTGGACCTCCGCATCCAGCCCGAGCTGCTGGAGGAGGTGGCGGGCGAGGCGCTGCAGCATCTGAACCGGCGCAGCGCCGAGTATCCCATCCGTGTGGATATCGAGGACGACCTGCTGATGGCGAAGATGGATTCCCGCCTGATCACGCAGGTCATCATCAATATCGTGAACAACGCCGTCAAATACACGCCGCCCGGTACGGACATAACCCTCAGCGCGCGCCGCGAGGGAGACACGGTGCGGGTGGAGATCGCGGATACAGGCCCAGGCATTCCGCAGGAGGCACAGGGCAGGCTGTTCCAGATGTTCTATACCGCGGGCAACGACCGCGGCGACGGACGGCGGGGGCTGGGCCTGGGCCTGGCGCTGTGCAAGTCCATTGTGGAGGCGCACGGCGGGAAGATCGGCATGCGGGCCAACGAGCCCCACGGCTCCGTATTCTTTTTTACCCTGCAAGCAGAGGAGATAAAGCTATGAACAAAGCAAAAATACTGGTGGTGGAGGACGACAAGGCCGTGCGCAACCTGATCACCACTACACTGGAGACGCAGAATTACCAGTACCACACGGCGGAAAAAGGCAGCGAGGCGCTGCTGGAGGCTGTTTCCTTTCAGCCGGATGTGATGCTGCTGGATCTGGGCCTGCCGGATATGGACGGCATTGCCATCATCGAAAAGGTGCGCGGCTGGTCGGGCATGCCCATCATCGTCATCAGCGCCCGCAGTGAAGACAGGGACAAGATCGACGCTCTGGATGCCGGTGCAGACGATTATCTGACAAAGCCCTTCAGCGTGGACGAGCTGCTGGCCCGCCTGCGTGTTGCGCTGCGCCGCGCGCGGCAGGACAGCGGACACGCGGGCGCGCCCGAGGCGGTGTTTACCAATGGTGAGCTGAAGATCGATTATGCCGCGGGCTGCACCTATCTGGCCGGGCAGGAGGTGCACCTCACCCCCATCGAGTACAAGCTGCTGTGCCTGCTGGCAAAGAACGTGGGCAAGGTGCTCACGCACAACTTCATTTTGAAGGAGGTGTGGGGCAGCGCCCTGCCGGGGGATACGCCTTCGCTGCGTGTGTTCATGGCTACGCTGCGCAAAAAGATCGAGCCGGTGCCGGCACAGCCAAAATACATCCAGACCCATGTGGGCGTGGGTTACCGGATGCTGCGCATTGCAGAGGGAGAGCCCGTACAGAAAAACGGATGATATTTGATGCGGAACCGTCTGCCCCGTCGGGGCAGGCGGCTTTTTTCCCTTCGGCGGGATTTTGCTGTTGACGGAAGACTGTTTCCATATTATACTAAAATAGTATAATACAAACGGAAGAAGGGGACCTGATGAGGAACATCATCAAACGCGACGGCACGGTGCGGCCCTACGAGCCGGAGAAGATCATCACGGCCATGGGCAAGGCCTTCCGCGAAACGGCGGCCGGGACGAGCCGGGAGGAGATGGAACGCCTGCTGCGCGCGGTGGAAAAGGAAATGGAGCACAAAGACGGCGGTTGGGCCGTGGAGGACATACAGGACGCTGTGGAACGGGTGCTGATGGAAAACGGCCGTTACGAGGAAGCAAAGCGGTATATTTTGTACCGGCACCGGCGCAACGAGCAGCGCGCGGCGCGGCGCGCCATGGCTCAGGCGGCGGGCGTTCCGGCACTGGACGGCGTGCTGGCCAAGATCGAAAAGGATTTCCCCGGCGAGGCGTATGCGCTGACCGTGCTGAACACAAAGTTTCAGAGCTTTGTCAAGCCGGGCATGGGCGCGGACGCGGCGCTGGAGGCGCTGGTGAAGGCGGCTGTGGAGCTGACGAGCCAGGAGGCCCCGCGCTGGGAATTCATCGCGGCGCGCCTGCTCAATGCACGGTTTGGCCGCAGCCTGGAGGAGCAGCTGCGCAAGCGGGGCATCGGCGGCTTGTACGACAAGCTGCGCCGCCTGACGGACGAGGGGCTGTACGGCGAATACATCCTGGCGCATTACAGCCGGGAAGAGATCGAGCAGGCGCAGAATTTTCTGCGGCCGGAGCGGGATGAGCTGTTTACATACTCCGGGCTGGACCTGCTGCTCAAGCGATATGTCATCCACGACCGGGCCCACGCTCCGCTGGAGACTCCGCAGGAGATGTTTCTGGGCATCGCACTGCATCTGGCCATGCGTGAAAAGCGGGACCGCATGGCCTGGGTACAGAAATTTTACGATATGCTCAGCCGGATGCATGTGACGATGGCCACGCCCACGCTGTCCAATGCGCGCAAGCCCTATCATCAGCTCTCCAGCTGCTTCATCGATACGGTGCCGGACAGCCTGGAAGGCATTTACCGAAGCATCGACAACTTTGCACAGGTAAGCAAATACGGCGGTGGCATGGGCATGTATTTCGGAAAGGTGCGCGCGGCGGGCGGCAGCATACGCGGCTTTGAGGGCGCGGCCGGAGGTGTGGTGCGGTGGATCCGCCTGGTGAACGACACCGCCGTAGCGGTAGACCAGCTGGGCATGCGCCAGGGCGCTGTGGCCGTGTATCTGGACGCCTGGCACAAGGACCTGCCGGAGTTTTTGCAGCTTCGCACCAACAACGGGGACGACCGCATGAAAGCCCACGACGTGTTCCCGGCAGTGTGCTATCCGGACCTGTTCTGGAAGCTGGCCAAAGAGGACATCGACGCCGAATGGGCGCTGCTGTGCCCCCATGAGGTGCTGACGGTAAAGGGCTATGCGCTGGAGGATTACACCGGCGCGGAGTGGGAGCGCCGTTACCGCGACTGTGTGGCGGACGCGCGCATCTCCAAACGTGTGGTCACGGTCAAGGAACTGGTGCGCCTCATCCTCAGATCCGCCGTAGAGACAGGCACGCCCTTTGCTTTCAACCGGGACGCCGTCAACCGCGCGAACCCCAACAGCCATAAGGGTGTGATTTACTGCTCCAACCTGTGCACGGAGATCGCTCAGAACATGGCGCCCATCGAGACCGTGAGCCGGGAGGTGGAAACACGGGACGGCGACACTGTGGTCGTCACCACCACGCGCCCGGGCGAGTTTGTGGTGTGCAACCTTGCCAGTCTCTCTCTTGGGCATCTGCCTGTGGAGGACGACGCAGTGCTGCGGGACACCGTGCGCACCGCTGTGCGTGCGCTGGACAATGTCATCGACCTGAATTTCTATCCGCTGCCCTATGCGGAGCTGACGAACCGGCGCTACCGCAGCATCGGGCTGGGGGTGTCCGGCTACCACCACATGCTGGCCAAGCGCGGCATCCGGTGGGAGAGCGGCGAGCATCTGGCCTTTGCGGACGATGTGTTTGAACGCATCAACCGCGCGGCCGTGGAGGCCAGCGCGGACCTTGCGGCAGAAAAAGGAAGCTACGCCTATTTTGAAGGCAGCGACTGGCAGACCGGCGCCTATTTTGAAAAGCGGGGCTATACCTCGCCGGAATGGCGTGCGCTGGCGCAGAAGGTGGCGGCGCAGGGCATGCGCAACGCGTACCTGCTGGCCGTTGCGCCAACCAGCTCCACCAGCATCCTTTCCGGCACCACCGCCGGTGTGGACCCGCTGATGAAGCGTTTTTTCCTGGAGGAGAAAAAGGGAGGCATGCTGCCCCGCGTTGCGCCGGAGCTTTCCATGGATACCTATTGGTACTACAAAAACGCCCATACCATTGACCAGAAGTGGAGCGTGCGCGCCTGCGGCGTGCGCCAGCGCCATATCGACCAGGCCCAGAGCGTGAACCTGTACATCACCAACGAATATACGCTGCGGCAGGTGCTGGAGCTGTATGTGCTGGCCTGGGAGTGCGGCGTCAAGACCGTATACTATGTGCGCTCCAAATCGCTGGAGGTGGAGGAATGCGAGAGCTGCTCCTCCTGAAGCAGCCCTCTGCGGGCGGAACGGACAGGAAGAACAAAGGCCCCGTACCGGGGCGGGAAGAGGAGAAAGAGCGATGGAGATGCTGGCAAAAAAACCGCTGTTCAACCCGGACGGAGACACCGACGTCCGGCTGCGGCGGATGATCGGCGGCAATACGACCAATCTGAACGATTTTAACAACATGCGGTATTCGTGGGTGAGCGGCTGGTACCGTCAGGCCATGAACAATTTCTGGATCCCGGAGGAGATCAGCCTGGCGCAGGACGTGAAGGATTACCCGCGCCTGGACGCGGCCGAGCGCACGGCCTACGATAAAATACTCAGTTTTCTGGTGTTTCTGGACTCCATCCAGACGGCGAACCTGCCGAACCTCGGCGAATACATCACAGCCAACGAGGTGAATCTGTGCCTTAACATCCAGACATTCCAGGAATGTGTCCACAGCCAGAGTTACAGCTATATGCTGGACACCATCTGCAGCCCCACACAGCGTGACAAGATCCTTTACCAGTGGAAAACCGACGAGCATCTGCTGCGCCGCAACACGTTCATCGGGGAGTGCTACAATGCGTTCCAGCGCGAGAAAAGCCCCGAAGCGCTGCTCAGGGCGCTGATGGCGAACTACATTCTGGAAGGCGTGTATTTCTACTCCGGCTTCATGTTTTTCTACAACCTCAGCCGCAACGGCAAGATGCCCGGCTCCGCACAAGAGATCCGCTATATCAACCGGGACGAGAACACCCATCTGTGGCTGTTCCGCAATATCATCCTGGAGCTGCAGAAAGAACAGCCCGAGCTGTTCGGTACGGAAAACGTGCGCATGATGCGCGAGCTGCTGGAGGAGGGCGTGCGGCAGGAGACCGCGTGGGGCCATTATGTCATCGGCGACGCGATCCCCGGCCTGACGCGGCAGATGGTGACGGATTATATCAGGTATCTGGGCAATCTGCGCTGGACGAGCCTGGGCTTCGGCACGCTGTATGAGGGTTATGAGGCCGAGCCGGCCAACATGGCCTGGGTGAGCCAGTATTCCAACGCCGGAAAGCTCCGTCACCTCCGCGGCATATACCCACGGGTGCCCCGCCGTCAGGGCGCGCTCTCCCTTTTGCGTAATATGCACCTGGGGATAGGGTCGTTCTGCCTTCATAGTCCCGCCCGCCTTTCCGAGAAAAATCAATTCATTGTAGCACATTCCCGGGCCGATTGCCATATAAATAAATAGAGAAATTGCAGACAGGGAGGCTTGGTTTTATGCCAACAATCTTTTTAAGCCCCTCTACCCAGGAATATAACCAGTATGTCACCGGCGCCGGCAGCGAGGAGTACTTCATGAACCTGCTGGCGGACGCCATGGAGCCGCTGCTGCTTTCCAACGGCATCCAGTTTACCCGCAACGATCCCCGGGGCACCGTGTCCGATTCCATCCGGCAGAGCAACGCCGGCAGCTACGATTTTCATCTGGCCCTCCACTCCAACGCCTCCGGCCCGGGCAGCGAGGGCCGGAGCCGGGGCATTGTCGCCTTTTACTATCCCGGCAGCGCAAACAGCCGGCGGGCGGCGGAGCTGTTTGCGGCGGCCCTGCGAGAGATCTATCCCCTGCCAAATCAGGTGACCACCCGCTCCACAACCACTCTTGCAGAGGTGAAACGCACCAAGGCCCCCGCCGTGCTGCTGGAGATCGGCTACCACGATAACGCCGCCGACGCCCAGTGGATTGCAGGGCACATTGAGCTCATCGCCCAGACCCTGGTACAGGCTATGACAGAGTATTTCGGCCTGCCCTATGTCTATCCCGGACCCAGCCGGCCGGGCCTGGCCGTTACGGATTCCGGCGGGCCGGTGGCACTGCGGGCGTATCCCTCGGCCCAGGGGCAGGTTATCACGCAGATCCCCAACGGCACCACGGTCACGGTGTTCGGCCAGTATCAGGGCTGGTATGTGGTACTCTACGGGGAGAGCATCGGATATGCCAATGCCGCCTTTATCCAGTTATGAGGGAAAATAATTCACCTATGTGGTGCTTTTTCCCTTGACAGTTTCCTAAAATGCGATTAATATTAGGAAGGATATGCACCCGAAAGATCAGGGGGTCTTTTTGGTTGTTTTCTACACTCAAACGGGAAACCGTTTCTCACAGATTTATACACATTCACAGGAGGTTGACCAATCATGACCACAGTTGGCTACATTGTAGCGGCTGTTGCGGCTGTTGTTGCGTTCGTGGTTGGCTTCCCTATCGGTATTCAGTACCGCAAGAAGGTAGCGGAAAAGGAAATTTCCAGCGCGGAGGAGGAAGCGACCCGCATCCTCAACGAGGCCATCAAAAGCTCCGAGAGCAAGAAGCGTGAGGTCCTGCTGGAGGCAAAGGAAGAGATCCTGAAAAGCCGCGCGGATTACGAGAAGGAAGTCAAGGAACGCCGGGCCGACCTGCAAAAGCAGGAACGCCGGCTGCAGCAGAAGGAAGAGAACATCGATCGCAAGACCGATGCTATCGAGAAAAAGGAAGAGGCCCTGAGCCAGAAGCACGAGGCCCTTCAGAGGGAACAGGACGAGATCAAGCTCATCAAGCGCAGCCAGACCGAGATGCTCGAGCGCATCTCCGGCTTCACCGCGGAGCAGGCCAAGGATTACCTGATCGCGCAGGTGGAGTCCGAGGTCACCCACGAGACGGCGCTGAAGATCAAGGAGATCGAGGCGCGCGCCAAGGACGAGGCCGACCAGCGCGCCCGCGAGATCGTGGCCACCGCTATCCAGCGGTGCGCCGCCGACCATGTGGCGGAGATCACCGTCAGCGTGGTGCCCCTGCCCAACGATGAGATGAAGGGCCGCATCATCGGCCGCGAGGGCCGCAACATCCGCACGCTGGAGACGCTGACCGGCGCCGATCTCATCATCGACGACACGCCGGAGGCCATCACCGTCTCCTGCTTCGAGCCCGTCCGCCGCGAGGTGGCGCGTCTGGCTCTGGAGAAGCTCATTGCCGACGGCCGCATCCACCCCACCCATATCGAGGAGATGGTGGAGAAGGCGCGCCGCGAGGTGGACGCCGTTATCCGCTCCGAGGGCGAGCGCGCCGTGCTGGAAACGGGCGTGCGCGGCCTGCATCCGGAGCTGCAGAAGCTGCTGGGCAAGCTGCACTACCGTACCAGCTACGGTCAGAACGTGCTGCAGCACTCCATCGAGGTCAGCCATATCGCCGGCATGATGGCGGCGGAGCTGGGCGCCGACGTACAGGCGGCCAAGCGCGCCGGTCTGCTGCATGACATCGGCAAGGCGCTGGATCACGAGTTCGAGGGCACCCATGTGGCGCTGGGCGTGGAATACGCCCGCAAGTACCGCGAAAAAGAGGACATCATCCACGCGATCCAGGCGCACCACGGCGACGTGGAGTGCAAAACGCTGGTGGCCTGCCTGGTGCAGGCGGCGGACGCCATTTCCGCGGCTCGCCCCGGCGCGCGGCGCGAGAATCTGGAGAACTACATCAAGCGTCTGGAAAAGCTGGAGGAGATCACCAGCAGCTATCCCGGCGTGGAGAAGAGCTACGCGATCCAGGCCGGCCGCGAGGTGCGCGTCATGGTCAAGCCCGAGCAGGTCAGCGAGGACGAGATGGTCATTCTGGCGCGGGAGCTGGCCAAGCGTATCGAGAGCGAGCTGGAATACCCCGGCCAGATCAAGGTACACGTCCTGCGCGAGACGAAGGTCGTGGAGTACGCGAAATAAAAATTTAATATCCACCCGGAGCAGGTGTGCGTTGCACACCTGCTCCGCTTTTGTTATAATGAGCGGTACAGAGACAGAGACAACGTCGTACCCCATGGAGGATGGAAAGCATGAAACGTTTTGTACTGTTGATCCTGCTGCTGGCCATGGCATTGAGCATGACCGGCTGCCTGACCGTTACCGGCGGCAATGACCAGCCGGACGAGCTCCCGCCGGAGGAGCAGCACCTGACCGCCGACGTGGACGAGACGGAGGTGTGGCACCGCCGCCACGACGATGTGTGGAGCGGGCAGGACGAGCCGGAGCTTGTCAGCCGGGACTTTGAGCGCATCAGCGGCGCGGCCGCCAACGGCATGACCGTGGGGCAGGAGCTGCTGCTGCTGGACTTTATGGACTGCTACTACCAGTCCATCAGTCAGCTGCGGGTCATTGACCCCGCCGACCTGTTCGCGGAGCCGAAGCAGGTGGCCTATCACAAGACCGTCTGGCACGATCTGTGCGTCATCCGCAAGCTGTCGCCCATCGACCTGACCATGACCTCGTACAGCTACGCCCTGCGCTGTGTGTCCATTACCCCGTCGGAGGAGACGGAGGGCGACGTGGACATGGTGCTGCGGGAGAGCAACGTGACGTACTTCGCCGGGCTGAACGGCATCCCCTCGGAGCAGTTCGGCATCAAGCACACCTTCACCCTGCGGGGCGTGGGCGACCGGTGGCTCATCGTCAGGCACTGGTCGGACGACAACGCCTATTACAGCGCCGACTACGACGAGGAGACGCAGCAGGACAGGAACTTCCCCGCCATCACCGACTACATCGAGGCGCGGCGGGAGATGTCCCGCGACGACCAGACGGTGTCCGTCACCGCCGCCCATCCCTACGACCGCGCCGCCGCCCGGCAGTATATGCTCTCCTATGTGGGCAAGCGGAACGGGGACTTCAAGGCCTATGACGACTACGGCGGCAACTGCATGAACTTCGGCTCCCAGGTGCTGCTGTCCGGCGGCATCCCCATGGACACCTCCGGCGGCTACGAGACGGGCTGGTACTGGTACAGCGCCAGCCAGACCACGCTGCCCTGGGTCAACGTGGGCTGGTTCCTGGAGTACGCCGCGGCGGAGCGGGAGCACGGCCTTGTGGCTGTGGTGAACGCCCCCTATTTCACCGGCGAGACGGGCGACATCATCACCATGGGCGTGGAGGAGCCGGCCAACCACACCACCGTCATTCTGGACACGATCAAGGACGAGAACGGCGCGGTGGTGGACTACCTGCTGTGCTCCAACACGGCGGATCTGCGGAATTTCCCCGCGTCCGCGTATTACTATACCAACCGCCAGCTGACGAAGATCATCGGCTGGAACGACTGAGCAAGGAGGCGTATTCCGTGGAATACAACATTCTGGCGCTGGGCGATGTGGCCAGCGAGACAGGCTTACAGCTGCTGGAGAAGAAGCTGCGGGCGTTCAAAAAAGAGCATCATGTGCGCTTCACCGTGGTCAACGGGGAGAACATCTCCGGCAGCGGCCTGACCCGCCCGCAGGCGGAGGCTCTGTTCGCCGCCGGCGCGGACGTGGTGACGCTGGGCAACCACACCTTCGGCAAGCCCCAGATCGCCACGTATCTGGACGAGGAGCGCTATATCCTGCGCCCGGCCAACTTCACCGGCCGCGCGCCGGGGCACGGCTGGCAGCTCATCGACTGCGGCGCGTTCACCGTGGCGGTGCTGGTGCTGATCGGCCGCTGCGACCTGGATTTCAACGCGGAGAATCCCTTCACCACGGCGGACAAGCTGCTGCGCGCCCAGACGGACAAGCCCACCTTTACGCTGGTGGAGTTCCACGCGGGCGCCACCAGCGAAAAGCTGGCGCTGGCCTACTATCTGGATGGCCGCGTGTCCGCTCTGTGGGGCACCCACACCCATGTGCCCACCGCCGACATGCAGGTGTTCCCCAAGGGTACCGGCTACGTCACCGATCTGGGCATGACAGGGCCTGTCCGCTCCGTGCTGGGCATCCGGCCTGAGCAGTCGGTGGAGTTCTTCCTGGGCGGGCTGCCGGGGCGGTATCAGGCGGCGGAGGGTCCCTGCTCCGCGCAGGGCTGCCTGTTCACGCTGGACAGCGCCACCGGCCTGTGCACCGCCGTGGAGCGGATCGAGATCAGATAAAATTACACATGCGCGCCACCGGCGCGCGGAAAGAAGGAGCCATCATGTCTGTTGAAAAAGTGAGAGAATATCTGACGCCCTACGGCGTGGCCGACCGTATGCGTGAGTTCGAGGTGTCCAGCGCCACGGTGGAGCTGGCGGCTCTGGCCGTGGGCGTGGAGGGCGCGCGGATCGCCAAGACCCTGAGCTTCAAGGTGGGGGAGGAGCCCATCCTCATCGTGGCCGCCGGCGACGCCAAGGTGGACAACAGCAAGTACAAGCATTTCTTCGGCACCAAGGCCAAGATGCTCACCGCCGAGGAGGCGGTGGAGCGCATCGGCCACGCCGTGGGCGGCGTGTGCCCCTTTGCCCTGCCCGACGATGTCAAGACGTATCTGGATGTGTCCCTGAAGCGGTTCGACACCGTGTTCCCCGCCGTGGGCAGCGCCGCCAGCGCCATCGAGCTGACCTGCGATGAGCTGGAGCGCTGCTGCGGCAAGAACTTCGTCCAGTGGGTGGACGTGTGCAAGGGCTGGCAGCCGGAGGAGGCGTAAATGGTGCGCATACTGCACGCGGGCGACTTCCATCTGGACAGCGCCTTCGGCGCGCTGACGCCGGAGCAGTCGCGGCAGCGCCGCATGGAGAGCCGCCGCAGCCCGGAGCGTCTGGTGGACTGGGCCAACGACCACGGCGTGCAGCTTCTGCTGCTGGCGGGCGACCTGTTTGACGGCGGGGATCTCTGCGGCGACACCGCGCCCCTGTTGGCACAGGCGCTGGCGCAGTTCCGGGGACAGGCGGTCATCGCGCCGGGCAACCACGACCCCTACACGCCGGAAAGTCCCTACGCCCGCACCCCGTGGAGCGACAACGTCCACATCTTCACCGAGGATCGGATGCAGACCTTCTCCTTCCCGGAGCTGGGCTGCGCCGTCCACGGCGCGGCCTTCACCGCGCCGGAGTGCCCGGCGGATCGAGTGCTGTCCGGCTTCCGCGCCCCGGAGGACGGCCTGATACACATCGGCCTGCTTCACGGCGATGTCACCGGCTCCGCCAGCCGCTACCGCCCCCTGCGCACGGCGGATATCGCCGCCAGCGCCCTGGACTATCTGGCGCTGGGACACGTCCACGCCGCGGCGCTGAGCGCCGCCGGAGACGTGTCCTACGGCTACTGCGGCTGCCCGGAGGGACGCGGCTTCGACGAGCTGGGCGACAAGGGCTTCCTGACCGGTCAGGTGGAGCGCGGCCACACGGAGCTGCGGTTCGTGCCCTTCGCCCGGCGGCGCTACCGCATCGTGCAGGCGGACGTCACCGAGGGAGACCCGCTGGCGGCGCTGGAGCGCACCCTGCCCCACGACACGGAAAGCGACATCTACCGCATCCGGCTCACCGGCACCCCGGAGGAGCCGCCCCGCCTGCCCCTTCTGCAGGAGGCGCTGGAGGAGCGCTTCTTCGCCCTGCAATTGCGGGACGAAACCTCCGTGCGCCGCGAGGTATGGGACAGATGCGGCGAGGACACCCTGCGCGGCCTGTTCTTAGAGGAGCTGCGCCGCCAGTATGACGCTGCCCCGGACGACGGCGCCCGCCGCCGCATCGAGCAGGCAGCGCGCTTCGGCGCAGCGGCCATGGACAACCGGGAGGTATGAGTATGAAGAACATTCTGATGATCGGCACCGGCGGCACCATCGCCAGCGAGATGACGCCCTCCGGCCTGACGCCGGAGCTGAACAGCAAGCAGCTGCTGTCCTTCGTGCCCCGCATCGGGGAGCTGTGCCATGTGGACTGCATCCAGCTGTACAGCCTGGACAGCACCAACATCCGCCCCGCCCACTGGCTGGGCGTGGCCGAGACCATTCAAGAGAACTACGACCGCTGCGACGGCTTCGTCATCCCCCACGGCACCGACACCATGGCCTACACCGCCGCCGCCCTGAGCTATCTGGTGCAGGGCAGCCCCAAGCCCATCGTCCTCACCGGCGCCCAGAAGCCCATCTGGTTCGACGGTACGGACTCCAAGCGCAACCTGACCGACGCCTTTCTCTACGCCTGCCGGGGCTGCGGCGGCGTGCAGATCGTGTTCAACGGCAAGGTCATTCTGGGCACCCGCGCCCGCAAGACCTGCTCCAAGAGCTTTCAGGCCTTCTCCAGCGTCAACTACCCCGATCTGGCGGTGCTGCAGGACGAGCACCTGCTGCAATACATGCGCTGCGCCTGCTACCCCCGGCCTGTATTCTACGACACGCTGGACGACAGCGTGGGGCTCCTGAAGCTGATCCCCGGCACGCCGGCGGCGGTGCTGGAGTTCATGCTGGAGCGGTTCGACGGGCTGGTGATCGAGTCCTTCGGCGTGGGCGGCCTGCCGGAATACGAGGGCGACGCCAGCTATTACGACATCATCCGCCGCGGCGTGGAGCGGGGCAAGCTGGTGGTCATGACCACCCAGGTGCCCAACGAGGGCAGCAATCTGGCGGTGTACCATGTGGGCGGGCGGCTGAAAAGCACCCTGCGGCTGCTGGAGGCCTTCGACATGACCACGGAGGCGGCGGTGGCCAAGCTCATGTGGATCTTAGGCCAGACCCGCGACTTCGACGAGGCGGAGAAGCTGTTCTACCAGCCCGTGGCGCGGGATATCCTCTACGAAAACTGAACCCTCCCGGCGTCTCTTGTAGGGCGGGGCCCGCATGCCCCGCCGGTGACAATACGCACATTGCGGCGGGACACGTGGGTCCCGCCCTACAGCGCGCCGCGCTGTCATTCCGCCCCGCATGACTGTTTCCCCCGGCTCCGCCGGGGGATTTTTGCATTTCAGGGCGGTCAGAGTGCATTTTGCGGCATCCGTCCCCCCTGCGCGGAAAAGACTGCTATACTGCCATTATGTCAGACCGCGCCGGTGAGGGTACGGCGCGGGAACGGAGAGGAAAGGATGGATGGCTGATATGAAGAAGCGTATCCTGTCGCTGATATTGGCTTTGCAGATGGTGGCGACTCTGCTTCCCACCAGCGTATGGGCGGAAGGGGAGGACACCGCTGCGGCGGAGCCTGCCATAAGCGCGGAGGAACCGGTGGAGACGCCGGAGCCTGCGGACACCGAGGAATCCGCGGTCACAGAGGAACCTGCGCAGCCCACCGAAACGGAGGACACCGAAGACGCGGCGGATACCGCCCAGATGCCGGAGTCCGTAACGGTGACGGAGACGGTGGAGCTGGAGCCGGTCACGGCCGCGGCCATGAACACAGCGGAGGAGGAGAACGTCAAGTTCCTTGACCGGTTTATCCCCGTCAGACAGGTGTACGCCGCAAAGCCCAACAGCAACTACCATGTGCCCACGGACGGCTCGTCGCTCCCCTTCAGCATCGGCACCAACTATATCCACGACAACTATTCGGATTTCAGCACCAAATGGGAGCGCAAGGACTTCATAGACTGCTACTTCAAGACCACTTATCTGGGCACCTACGGTACGCTGGATAAGGAAATCATGAAGGACTATTTCTGCTACGGCGACGAGGTGTCCTACAAGATCGCCATGAACGAAATGGATATCCCGGAGGGTTCCAACTACAGCAAGTGGATCGATAAGGACACCATCATCGTCCAGATCGACCTGTACGACGAGAATAAGCAGTTCATAAAAACCGTCAACAAATACAGCGCTATCATGGCGGTGGCGGAGGACGGCACCTTCCTGACATTCTCCATGCCATACAAGCCAAGGCATTTGGACTGCTCCCTCTTTTTCTCCCGGCAGGACGACCTGTTCAAGGCGGAGGAAACGCTGAACCAGCTGCAAAATCCCGGCAAAGCCCTGCATATCCAGCCGGTGGACAGCTGGATCACGGACATCGATGTGGTGAACAACCTGCTGGGCGACATTCCGGAATTCGAGTATGAGTTCATCCAGCACGGGGAGATCACCGGCAAAGAGCAGTACATGACCAACAACATCATCAGCGCCAACGAGTTCATCGACCCCTACGACACCTACTACATGGTGGGGCGCGATGGAAACAACATCGACCCGGTGGTGAAGGTGAAGATCGAGAACGTAAAGGACTACGCGGAATTCACCATGTCCTACAATGGTGATACCTGGCGCAACATCCTTCTCCAGGACGGCACCCTTATCGCCGTGGGCAGCGGCGGCAGAACGCGGAATATCGCCACCGATGTCAAGCAGATCGGGAAGGCACACTACTTGACAAACAGCGGCATACTGTACGACATCGGCACGGGCGACGACCTCGCCCGCGGTGTCAAGTCCTTTGCCGAGCATCGCTACGGCACGGTGCTGGGCTTCATCAAGAACGACAACAGCTTCTGGATGGGCTACAGCTATCTGAGCAATCTGGAAGACTACATGGGCAAGTTCACGCAGAAGCTGAAGCCCGGCAAGGCCAAGACGGTGGTGCCCTGCGGCGTGGTGGACGTGGACAACAACTTCTACCGCTGGTATGAGGAGGTCATCGGTACCGGCTATGATAAGGAAGCCTTCGATAAGGGCTACTACATACAGTACAACAAGTACAAGCTCGAGCTGAAGTATCTGACCAACAACGTGGTGCGCGTGTTCCCCAACGAGTATTTCACGGGACAGTACAACACGGCACAGGAAGCTCTGACCGGCTTCGTGCAGAACGCAAGGGGCGAGATGTGGGGCTTCGGTCTGCAAAACGAAGAGAACATGGGTGTCATGAACCTGTCCGGCAATAAGGATCTCATCAAGCATATCTTCCCTGCGTTCCAGACCCAGCAGCCTGCATGGAAGGACAACGGCAACTTCTGCGGCTTTGTGCCGGAGGAGAACGGCAATCCTTACGGTCTGGTCGCCAACCACTGCTCCAACAACGTACCGAAGGTCGGCCTGTTCGCGGCGGACTATCTCAGCGACGTGCCCGGCGGCTACAAGGCCACGGATCGCTATACCTACGCCTTTGACAACAACGCCGACGACGGCACCTCTGTCAGACAGTTCCGCATGAAGCCCACGGAATTCCACTACCTGAACGACAGCAGCGAGGTGTTCATGGCGCTGAATACCTCCACCAACCCCGTGGGCAACCTGTATCTGCTGCCCAACGTGGCGCGCAGCTCCTATCACCTGAACAACAGCCGCTGCAATACCGTGCTGCTGGAGCGCACGGACGGCTCCATGTGGATGACGCAGCTTTATCCCAGATCCTCTGCCTCCATCACCGTGTCCAAGCTGGGCGGCTGGGAGTGCTCCAACGCCGTCCAGATCACCCCGCCCACCAACACCACCGGCACCCGCACCCGCTTCGTGGACTACATCGATCTGGTGGACAGAGCCGCGCTGGAGAGCAGCTTCCCCGGCATCAAGGAGACGAAATACCCCGAGGATGACGGACCGGCAGCCTTCATGGAGTCCGACTACTACACCCAGATCACCCCCGGCAAGGCGGATAAGCTGTACCGGAGCAGCGGCGATCCCTTCCTGCTGCTGGTGACAAAGACCACCTGCGGCAACTGCCAGACCCTGCAGAGGAGCGGCGTGGCCAAGCGCATCATCGAGGAGTACGGCGTACCCATCTACGGCGCCGTGGTCGATCAGGGCAATGTTTCGTTCCCCTTTGCTTACCAGAAGTACCTCACCACACCCTACTTCGCACTGGTGTATCCCGACAGCGGCGCGCTGGACGGAAGCGGCGGCGTGGCGAAGAGAACGGTGGAGATCATCTGCCCGGTGACCTCCGGCCAGATCAACGAGAGCCAGATCATCGACATCGTTAAAAAGGCCAAGGAGCTGGGGGTCAAGACCGACAAGTCCCTGCAGGAGGCCACTTCTGTGAACGGCAAGGTGCCCACCGACAAGCTCTCTGTCAGCCAGCAGGAGTGGGACGTGCTGAAGCTGGTAAACCGCGCCCGGCACCTGAACGGCAAGCCGCTGCTGGCTATGCCCAACGAGTTGCAAAGAGCCTGCAACATCCGCGAAAACGAGCTGACGGAGCTTTACGAGCACAAGCGTCCCAACGGCAAGAGCGTCTATACCACCATACCCGCACCCCTGGACAAAGGAAGAAATGGTGTGGCGGAGAATATCGCCTGCAACCAGTACACGGCGGCGCAGGTGGTGGACGACTGGATGCACTCGCCGGGTCACTGCGCCAACATTCTGGACGCCGGAAACTACGGCCTTGCCTACATGGGCGTGGGCTTCATCAACAGCAGCCCCCGCTACTGGATGCAGCTGTTCACCACCAGCCAGGGCTTCACCAGCGTGACCTCCAGCAGCGGGTCGCTGACCTTCCCCAGCGTGGAGGCCATGCAGAAGGAGTACCTCATCTGCACCGATAAGGAGGTCGCCAGCGCTCCATCACGCAGCCATGGGCCGTACTTTTCCAGCCATTCCAGCAGCACGTGGGGATACAAGGCAAACACGACGATGTCAAACTTGCCAACATATTCTGCCTCCGGCTCTGTGCGCCCATGACGAATGAATCCTGCTTTTTCAGCAAAGGCGATCGCCTGTGGATCAGGGTCGATCGCCCCGACTTCCCAGCCGTTCTGACTAAGAGCTGCAGCATAACTGCCGCCGATCAGGCCAAGGCCAACGATCAGAATCTTTTTGTCTTTATCCAGCGTCATGCGGTTTCACCTTCCTGATCTTCTTCCGTGCGGACCTGCACGCCCAGCCCGGCCAAATCCCGGAAAAATTCCGGGTAGCTCTTGGAAATCGCCTGCGCGTCGTCGATCACACCGCCAAACCGCGTCGCCAGTACGGCAAGCGCCATGACTACCCGATGGTCGTTGTGACCCTGCAAGATTTCTTT
>OGZA01001114.1_pt1 | contig 19018 bp, 17 predicted proteins | sample 1576591 | NCBI WGS metagenome assembly OGZA01 (sample SAMEA3541565, study PRJEB24748) | human gut metagenome | biome: human gut; feature: human-associated habitat; material: faeces | place: China | collected 2012
AAGAATGGATGAGGTTGGAGCAGCAAGACATCCATATCTGCGATACGAATGGCAGGACTAATAAGTTATAGCTTAAAGCGAGGGAAAAACTATGATTGAAAAGATTACTTATATTGAAAGCAATCAGTTCAGTCCATATAGAAATCTTGCAGTGGAGGAGTATTTACTCCTCCACTGTGAACCTCAGGAGTGTATTTTATATTTGTGGCAGAATCAGAATACCGTTGTAATCGGAAGAAATCAGAATGCCTGGAAAGAATGTAAAGTTGAAAGTCTTGAGGAAAATGGAGGACATCTGGCACGTCGTCTTTCCGGTGGCGGAGCGGTATATCATGATCTGGGAAATCTGAATTTCACATTTCTCGTATCAAAAGAAAATTACAGCATTGACAGACAGTTGGAAGTTATTGTCAAAGCAGTGCAAAAGTTAGGTGCAAAAGCGGAGAAGTCCGGAAGAAATGACATTTTGATTGATGGAAAGAAATTTTCCGGCAATGCCGCCTGTTTTTATTGTTTTTTTTCACAAACGCACCGGATAAAACTCAACCTTTCAGATCTTCCGGAAGCGTCAGGCCGATGGCTTCACAATTCGCCTCGTTGACAGCAAACTCCAGATCCTCCACAGAGGCGAAGCCTACGGGAACCGTGCCCACGTCTTTGCCGTCCACCAAAATTTCTACCGCCTGAGCAGCAGCCAGTTTACCAAGATTATAGTAGTTGATACCATAAGTGGCCGTGCCGCCGGAATCCACCATACCGCTCTCGCCGCAGATCACGGGAATTTTGGCATTCTCCGCAACCAGCGCTGCAGTGGGCATGTTTTCGGCAAACAGATTGTCTGTGGGAACGTACAGTGCGTCTACCTCGCCGACAGCCTTTGTGGTGACGGGCTGAATCTCATTGACGTCGGCGGCGGTATACTCGTTCACCGTCAGGCCGCGCGCCTCAAAGGCGGCTTTTGCCAGGCCCGCCTGCAGAATGGAGTTATCCTCTGCCGAGCAGTACAGAATACCAACCGTTTTCGCCTCGGGCACCAGCTTTACCAAAAGGTCGGCCTGTTCCTCGATGGGGTTCATATCAGATGTGCCGGATACGTTTCCGCCCGGGACCTCGTCGCTGTTCACCAAGCCGGCGCTCACAAAATCCGTCACTGCCGTGGCCAGAATGGGGATCTCTGTGGTTGCCTGTGCGGCGGCCTGCGCGGCAGGCGTAGCTACAGCCAGGATCAGATCTACTTTATCATTGACAAACTTAGTGGCAATGGTCGCGCAATTGGGAATCTCGCCTTGCGCATTCTGCACGTCGATATTTTCCCGGTTGAAGCCCGCTTCCACCAGCGCGTCGATAAAACCGTCGCGGGCGGCGTCAAGAGCCACATGCTCCGTCAGCTGAATGACGCCGATCTTGCAGTTGGCCGGGTCCTTGCCGGCGGCAGCAACAGAAGCTGCCGCAGAGGACGCTGCGTCGGATGTTCCCGGTTCTGAGGCGGCCGCCGAAGACGATGTGGAGCCGCCGCACGCCGCAAGGCCCAGCGCCACCACGGCGGCAAGGCAAAGTGCAAATAACTTTTTCATTTCTTTCCCTCCATAGGCACCGGAAAATACGATGTGTACCGTATTTTTCTCTGATGCTTTATTGTGCTAAAGTATATCACAAAAAAAGGCGTGAAAACAATAGCAGAATGCTACTAAATTCACGCCTGAATATTGTATATTTTTGTATATCGATACAACAAAGCGGAAGAAACAGCCTGCAATGCCAGCCGCGCAGAGCTTACAACGGCAGCTCCGCAAGATATTCTCCCATTTTGTCAAGTCCGGCTGCAATCACTTCTGGCGTATTGGCGTAGCCGATACGAAGATACCCCTCCCGGTCCATTACACTGCCCGGTACGAGCAGCACGCCTTTTTCCGCCAGCAGCCCCCGGCAGAAATCTGCGCTGGGCATGTCGAACTCCATCTTCAAAAAGGCAGTCGTGCCCGCACGCGGCTTTACAAAGCTCAGCTTAGGCTGGCCTTTCAGCCACCGCTCCAAAACAGCAAGATTTCCGGTGACGATGGCGCGGTTGCGCGCGATGACCGCATCCTTGTGCTCCAGCGCTATCCCGGCCAGATATTCATCGATCATACCGCAGCTGATGGTGCTGTAATCCCGATGGCGGGATACTTGCTCCAACAGCGCTTTTGGCCCGGCGATCCAGCCCAAGCGAAGCCCGGCCAATGAAAAGGTCTTTGACATACTGCCTGTGGAAATGCCTTTTTCATAAAGGTCTGCCACAGAGGCCGTGAACGGCTCGCCCTCATGGTTCAGGCCGCGGTATACCTCATCGCACAGCAACCATGCATCAACAGAACGGGCGATCCCAACGATTTCCAGCAGAAATTCCCGGTCCATCAGGGCGCCTGTAGGGTTGTTGGGGTTGTTGACACAGATGAGCCTTGTATTTTTATTCACCATGCCGCGTAGTTCGTCCAGGTCCGGCAGAAATGCATTTTCGCTGCGCAGGGGCAGGATGTGAACTTCAGCACCCAGCGCCTCCGGAATGGAATAATGCTGCTGATACGTGGGCAGCACGGAGACCACCTCGTCCCCCGGCCCGGCCAGCGTTTCGATCGCAAGATGATTCGCGCCGATAGCCCCGTGCGCCGTAATGACATTTTCCGGCGTCTGTTTTTCATACAGTCCGGCAATGAGCGTCCGCAGGCGCGGGCTGCCTTCGATCGCGCCGTAGGTCAGCTTCATGCCGAGGATATCGGCCACAGCCTGCTCACGGCAGCCGCCAAGCTCCAAAAGCTGCTCCACGGTCAGGGATTCCACACAGGTCTCCGCCAAATTATAAGTACAGTCGTTTTCATAGGCGTTCATCCACATCTCAACGCCGAAGCCCTTGATTTTCATTGCTTTCCAATCCCCTGTCTGATTGATAATGTTTTCACTGCGGCGCGCCGAAAATACTGGCCACAGCAGTCATGGATTCTTTCAGATCCGCCCGGTAATCCGGCGCTCCCTCCGCAAGGCTGCTGAGGATGACGCCTTCTGTACCCGTATGCCCGGTGGAGTGGACAAACCGCCCCTCTCCCAGATACATCGCCACGTGGCCGGGGAAAAACAGCAGATCGCCCGGCTTTGCCGCTTCAAATGAAATTTCATGCAGTGCGAACCCCGGCTTGATGGCCGCATCCCTGTAGATAATCACGCCGTTGAGCAGATAGGCCATGGAGACAAGGCCGCTGCAATCGATGCCCAACGGCGTTTTACCGCCCCAGCGGTATTGTGCGCCCAGATAAGACAGTGCGGCGCCGCATAAGCGCTGCCGCAGTTCATCTTCCCCAACGCTTTCCCACGCGGGAGCCGGCTGAGCCAGATAAGTTGCTTTGGTGTAGCCGAGACGTCCGTCCGCAAGACGAACGGGCTGCCACTGGTTTTCATCCGGGCCGCCCTCCGGGCAAAGAAAAGCTCCCCTCGGCATGCTCTGCAGGCAGCCCCCCTGTACCTTCGGCTCGTTCAGCACATCGATATAAGGTTTTTGCACTACCAGCTTTGGCACCGACTGCCATTGTGCGGCAAGCGCGCCGTCCTCCAGAAGGCAGCGCGCGGGCGTCCAGCCCTCATAGCGGTAATGGGTACGCACACGGCAATACATCCCTTCCCGCGCCAGCACCTCCACCACCATACCATAAAGCGCTTCATCTGCCAGCTCACACAACGGCTCCGGCTTCGTATACAAAGGGGCGATGTCAGAAACCACAACAGCAAAACTCATTGCGTATCCTCCTGGGAATAATAATCGAAAACCAACTTCGAAACGCGTCCCGCCAGAGGCTCGTCACCGTCAATATCCGGTGCGTCCCAAATGAGTACGGCGATGAAATACGGCCGGCCCGGAAGCTCGAACACTCCCGCATCATGGCTCAGACGGTCCAAGCCACCCGTCTTGTGGGCACAGGGCACGTCCTGCCAAATGTAACGGGTGAGCATCCGCGTATCGCGCTGACGGCGCAGGATCGAGCGCGCCAGCGCGCAAAGCTCTGGCGTGAGCACTGTTTCGTCATACAGCGCACGGAACACGCGCAGCAGGTCCTCCGCGCTGGTATAATTATTGCGCCCGGCTGATACTGCATCCCAATCCAGCATTTTGCGTTCCAGCACAGTGTTTTTCGTCCCAACGCTGCATGCCGCCGCATTTATACATTCGGCGCCCAGCAGCCCGATGAGCACGTTCGTTGCCGTATTGTCGGAAAGGACGATCATCCACACAAGCAGCTCCTCCAGCGGATGCATGCCGGGACCGTCCACAAAGACGCCTGTGTCAGGAAGAATGTCTTCCGCTGTGACCGCCACAGGCGTGTCCAGCGCGAGCCTTCCCCGCCGCACCTCATCCAGCGCGGCCAGCAGGATGAACACCTTGATGGTAGACGCGGAGACCGCCCTCCTGCCCGCGCCCCGTTCATACAACGGCACGCCGCCAGCCAACGGGACAGCCAGCACGCACACCTGTTCCTGCGCCGCTGCAAGCTGCGCATCCAGCGCGGCGCAAAGCTCTTGCCTGGTCATATTCAATACTCCAATACCCGCAGCGTGCGGTTCGTTGCGTCAAGATTCACGTTTACCCCCAGCGGCAGGGACATCGTAGGCATGATATGCCCGCACTGCAGCGCCCCCAGGATCGGCTTGCCTTCATCCAGCAGCAATTCTGTGATGACCTCACGCAGCGTCAGGCTCTCCGCCGGGTCAGGTGCTGCACAATCCGTGAACGCACCCAGCAGAATACCCGCGCAGGCGCGCAGCTTCCCCGCCTGCTTCAGCATGAGCAGCATGCGGTCAATACGGTACGGCGTTTCACCGATATCCTCAATGAACAATATTTTATCCTTTGTCTCGATTTCATAAGGCGTTCCCAAAGAGGCGGCGAGCAGCGACAGGTTGCCGCCCGTCAACACGCCGTGGCTCACGCCCTTGGCGATTGTATACAGCGGCATACCGTCTGGATTGAGGATATTCGGCTCCTGCACGCCGAAAATCGCGTTTTTCAGTGAACGCTCGGTATATTCATCCAAACCTGCATACCATTCCGTAGCCGGCATAGGCGTGTGATAAGTAACAAAGCCGCAGCGCTGATTCAGCATCAGATGCAGGATGGTGACATCACTGTACCCACAGAACACCTTGGGCGTTTTTGCAATAGCAGTCCAATCGATGCGGTCCATCAGGCGCTGCGCACCGTATCCTCCGCGGATGCAGATAACGCCATGGATGCTCTCGTCCGAAAACGCATTATTAAAATCTGCCGCACGTTCGCGATCATATCCGGCCAGATAACCGTGCCGCATGGTACAGGACGGAAAAACGACAGGCTCCAGCCCAAGTGCCTGCACACTGGCCACGGCAGGCTCCAAGCGCCCTTCTGGAACAGGGCCGGAAGGCGCGATCAGCGCGACACGCGCGCCTGTAAACAACGGTTTTGGTATAATCATGGCAGCTCTCCTTTGCTTGTTCAGAATGGTTACGACTTCTCCGGCACATGCTTTCCTCCGCCGGAGGGCAAAGCCGCGGCAAACGGAAACATGTGTAAAAACTGTGTAAACTGCATACAGAAACACCGAAAGCGGACGCTTTGTCCGCTTTCAGCACGGACGCTCCGCGCGAAAAACGCCGCGCTGTGTCCTTCATGTCATTCAGTTTAAATCATTGTCCGGTATTTTTCAAGTTCTTCCTGATTTGCAAGCACAAAATGTCCCGGTTCGATCTCCGTCCATGTCGGAGGGTCTGCCTCATAATGATGACAGGACGGGTCGTACACCTCCAGGACCTTGCGTTTTTCCGCCGCAGGGTCCGGCAGCGGAATAGCGGAAAGCAGCGCTCTCGTATACGGATGCAGCGGATGTGCAAACAGCTTTTCCGTACTGGAAAGCTCTACGATGCGTCCCAAATGAATGACCGCGATGCGGTCGCAGATGAAACGCATCACCGAGAGATCATGACTGATGAGCAGATAGGTCAGCCCGCGCCGACGCTGCAGCTCGGCCATCAGGTTCAGCACCTGAGCACGGATGGATACGTCCAAAGCAGAGATGGGCTCGTCCGCAATAATGAATTCCGGTTCCATGATAAGCGCGCGGGCGATGCCGATGCGCTGGCGCTGCCCGCCGGAGAACTCGTGCGGAAAACGGCTGGCAAATTCCGGCAGCAGTCCCACGTCGGAAAGTGCCTGCGCAACCTTTTTGCGGCGTTCTTCCTCCGACACGCGTCCGCCCAGATTATACAACCCCTCGGAGACGATGTAATCCACCTTGGCGCGTTCGTTGAGGGAGGCCATCGGGTCCTGGAAGATCATTTGTATTTTTCGGGTGACTTCCCTGTCCTTTTCACGGCTGATTCTGCCGCTGATGCGTTCTCCATCGTACAAAATCTCGCCGCTCGCCGCCGGGTTGATGCGGATGACCGTCCGGCCGATGGTCGTTTTGCCGCTGCCGGATTCGCCCACAAGGCCGAACGTCTCGCCTTGGAAAATATCGAAGCTGACGTTTTTGACGGCGGTGAACTTATTGTGCCGCTCTCCAAAGGTCACTGTGAGGTCTTTGACCTGCAGAAGAGGCTTGTTTTCCATTGTCATACATTCCCCTCCTGCACACTCCGCAGATTGCGGATATTTTCCGGCGGCTCCACTTTGGGTGCGCGCGGGTCCAACAGCCAGGTGCGCGCTTTGTGGGTCGGGCTCACCTCAAAATACGGCGGCCGCTCCACAAAATCAATTTTCAGCGCATACGGATTCCTAGGCGCAAAGGCGTCTCCCTTTACATCTGCGAGCAGATTTGGCGGCGTACCGGGAATGGAATACAGGTTCTCGCCCCGCACACCGAGCTGCGGCAGGCTGGACAGCAGCGCCCAGGTATACGGGTGCTTGGGCGTGTAGAACACTTCCTCGCAGGTCCCGATTTCAACGATATCGCCCGCGTACATCACCGCGATTCGGTCGGCCACATTCGCCACCACGCCCAGGTCATGGGTGATGTACAGCGTGGTCAGCTTATACTTGGCTTTCAGGTCCTTCAGAAGCTTTAATATCTGTGCCTGAATGGTAACATCCAGAGCCGTCGTTGGCTCGTCACAGATAAGGATGCGCGGGTTGCATGCAATGGCGATGGCAATGACCACCCGCTGGCGCATACCGCCGGAAAATTCATGCGGATACTGGCCGAAACGGCGCGCCGCCTCAGTGATGCCGACATCCTCCAGTATCTCAGTAGCTTTTTGCTTGGCGGCCTCCCCCTTCATTCCCTGGTGCAGCGTCAGCGCTTCGCAGATCTGCGCGCCGACGGTTTTGAGCGGATTCAGACTGGTCATCGGATCCTGCATGACCATAGCGATTTCCTTTCCGCGCACGCTGAGCCACTCTTTTTCCGTTTTAAAGGCGGCAAGGTCCTTTTCGCCGTAACGGATGCTGCCGCGGGTGACGCGGCCGTTGGAATCCAACAGACCCATGAACGTTTTGCAGAACACGGATTTACCGCTGCCGGATTCCCCCACGATGGCAAGGCTCTCGCCTTCACAGATGTCGAGGCTGATACCCCGAATGGCGTGCAATGTCTTGCCGCGGAGCGTGAATTCCACTTCAAGATCCTGCACAGATAAGATCACATCCTGCATGCTGCGCCGTCCTCCTTAAAATACATGGTTTTTGGGGTCAGCGGCATCGGCAAAGGCGTTGCCGATGATGTAAAAGCTGACGGTAATGATGCACAGCACGACGGTCGGGAAAACCAGCTGATACTGCAAAGAGGGGTTCATCATAATCATGCGGCCCTGGTTGATCAGGTTGCCCAGGCTGGGCGTAGAGACCGGCAGACCGAGACCGATGTATGTGATGAACACTTCATTACCGATGGCCAGCGGGATGGCCATGGCCACGCGCATCATGATGACGGACACCAGGTACGGCAGCAGGTTGCGCACAATGATGCGCCGCGTCGGAGTGCCCAGGCACCGGGACGCAAGGTTATAATCCCTGTCACGGATGATAACGATCTGGTTGCGCACAAAGCGCGCCATCGTCAGCCAGCCCGTCAGGCACATGGCGAAAATCAGCGTCCCCACGCTGGGCCGCATGATGTAGGAAAACAGAATGAGCACGATCGTCTGCGGAATATTGTCCACAACGTTGTACAGCTCGGTAAAAAAGAAATCCAGCTTGCGCACATAACCCCACAGCACGCCGATAAGAATGCCGAAAGCGACCTCCCACATGGCTACGGAAAAGCCGATGAACAGACTGGTGCGCGTACCGCTCCAAACGCGGCTCCACAGATCCTGTCCGATGGAATTGGTTCCGAACCAAAACTCACTGTTCGGCTTCATATTGATAATCTGGATGCCGTTTTCATCGTTATTAATAACGATTGGGTCACGTTGTCCGGGCAGATACGGCTGAATGAACGTAAAAAGCAGCAGAACGATGATGACGCCCAGCAGAAACATCGCCATTTTATTGCGCGTGAACACACGCAGTGTGCTCCGCCAGTAGGAATAGCCTGAAAACCCGGTTTTTTCCGCGTCTTCGGGATGGTATTCCGCGAATGCAAACAGTTCTTTCTCATCGGCCGCACTCAGGCCGTCCAGCGCCTGTGCGGTGGCCTGATTCAGGCTGTTGCTCAGCTGTACGCTTTTTTTGTTGAACAATCCCATTACCGCGCGCCCTCCTTTTTGTTCAGGCTGATGCGCGGGTCCACCACGGCCATCAGAATATCGCCAATCAGCAAGCCAAGAATGCTGATCGCGGCATAGATGAGTACAAGCGCCTGCACCACAGTGTTGTCCTGCCGCTGGATAACGTCTACCAGCAGGCCGCCCATTCCCGGCACAGAATACAGGCTCTCCACATAGATAGAGCCCATCAACGTAATAAGAAAAGACGTGGGCAGATACTGTACGAGAGGTACGAATGCGTTACGGAACACGTGTCCGCTCATGATTTTTTTCGAAGAAACGCCCTTGGCACGCGCAAGCATGACATAATCCTTGTTGGATTCGTCCACCATAAAGCGTCGCAGCCACATGGCATAATAAGCGATATTTCCGATGGCCAGGGAAAAGGTTGGCAGGATCCAGCTCAACGGGTTGTCCATCCGGAACAACATCGGGAGCGGAAAGCCGGGTATCTGCGTGCCGTACAGCTGGATGACCAGATAATACACGGCGCTTGGCACCGCCTGTACCAGCACGACGAACCCTGTGCCGATCTTATCGAACCACTTTCCCTTCCCGCGCGCCATAGCGGCCCCCATGGGCAGGCCCAGCAACAGCGAGATACAAAGCGCCATACCGCCCATCATCATGGAAACAGGCGCCTTTTCCGCAACGATCTGCGTAATAGGTACATTCATACGGTAAATATTCGACACGCCGAGATCGCCGTGCAGCACCTGCTTGTAAAAATTCATCAGCTGTACGGGCAGCGGATCCAGCAGGCCGAGCTGACGCAGCCCGTTCTGGATCTGCGCATCGTTCATTTTTTCATAGTTCTGGAAGTAGCCTTCCACCGGCATCAGGCGCAGCAGCGAGAATACGACTGTTATAATAATGAACAGCGTGAGCATGGACCGCGCCAGACGTTTGGCCGAGTATCGGATCATGGGCAGGAGCTCCTTACTTGGTTGTTTTATTGGATGGCGGACATACAATGCCCGCCGTACAGACTGCTTTCATTAAGAAACGGGCGCACCCGTTCCCTAATGAAAGCAGGCGGCCGTTGTTTCGGCCGCCTGCCCTGTCCGGCGCATCCGGACAAAGCCTGCTTTTACAATCGGATCATTCAGCAGCCAGTGCTTTGGCGCGCTCGGCCTGCCATGCCTCGTACAGGGTGTTGAATTCATTCTGGCTCATCGGCTCGGTGCGCAGCTTCTGGTATTTATACCGCTGGCGCGCCAGACCATACGGGGCATATTCCGCTTCCAGCTCATTCAGGCGGGTGGCCTTGAAGCCGTCTCCTTCCACGCCGTAGGGAATGATAACAGCATGGTTGATGATGGACGCCTCCGCTTGGGCGAAGATGTTGTAGCGGACGCTCATATCCTCCACCTGCGCTTTTGCTTCGGCTACCAGCGCGTCATATTCGGCGATGATATCCCGCACACCCGCCGCGGTGTCTGCACGCCAGTGGAGATAGCTGTCGGAGCCGGTGTCACTGAACGGCTCGGTCCAGGTGGCGGGGTCGGCGTAATCCGCGCCCCAGTTGCACTTCATCAGCGCGAATTTTCCGCCGCGGCGGACTTCCGACAGGAAGCCCGTAGACGGCCCGGCCTCAACGATCACATCGATATAATCACTGCCCAGCAGGCCTTCCAGCTGCTGCTCCACGACCTGACACTCTTTGTCCCAGTTCGTGGACGAGGGATTGTAAGGCATGAGGACCTTGACCGGGAACGTCGCCCCCTCAGCTGTTAACTCCTCCACAGCTTTTTCCTTGTATTCCAGAGCCTTGTCGCTCTGGAAGGAATCGCGTGCGGAAATCGCGGCCAGGTCCCCCACTTCGGAAAAGTCAACGCCGTTCAAATCTGTAAAGTTCGGCGGGGTGACCGTATTGATGATGAAGGATTCCGGATCATAGGGCTGCATGACGGTTTTGGCCTTCACGCGGTCCAGCGCATGGAAAATGGACTGGCGGAAATTCTCGTTATTGACGGCCAGCGTCCAGTCGTCCGGCTCATAGGCTTCGTCGAACTTCGGTTCAAAGTTGAACGCATAAAAATAGGAGTAACTGGAATCCACCCGGCTCGGGCTGACCATATTCTCGGTGTCGTCCGCAGCCAGCCATGCATCCAGAATATCGGCGGAGAGGTACGCAAGATCCGTTTCATTGCGCTTGAACATCTCCGGCGCGATGGTGTCCATCTCTTTGTTATAGGTCTCCTCGATGGCGTCGATGAACACATTGTCCTTATCCCAGTAATTGGGGTTCTTCGTCATGATGCGGCGTCCCTGCGGCTCAAACGTGGAGAGGATATATGCGCCGTTATAGAGCAGCTTGGTGTTGTCTGTTCCGAACATATCGGTACCGTCTTCGGCAATGCAGCTCTGCATGAATGCACCGTTTGCAGGCAGATAGCAGCCATAGTTCAAAACGGACAGGAAATACGGAGTGGGCTGTACGAGCGTATATTCCAGCGTCAAATCGTCCACAGCCTTTACACCGACATCCTCGGGCTTTACTTCGGCCACCGGCTCGATGGCTTCCCCATCCTCGTCGGTGGTCTTGGTTCCGTTTTCGCTTTCCAACAAATAAGAGGTATATTTGTAATATTCAGTAGCGTTTGCGATGATGCCCTCCATCATGTATTCCGTGCTGCTGGCGTTTTTGGCGTCCAGTGCATAGATGGCGGCGTCGACAAAATCCTGCGCCGTGACAGGCGCGACTTCCTTGCCCGTATAATCGTACCATTTCACGCCTTCGCGCAGATGGAATGTCCAGGTCAGGCCATCCTCGCTGGTCTCCCAGCTTTCGGCCAAAGCGGGCTTGATGGCGCCGTAAGCATCATATTCCACCAACGTATCGATAACGTTCGCGGGAATGATCAAATCGTTGGTGCTGCCCGTGACAAGATAGTTCATCGTGGTGACTTCACCCGAATACATCTTGCGGAACGTAGTGCCGCTTCCGGCGCTTTGGCCGCAGCCTGCAAAGCAGCCCACAACCAGTGCCAGACACAAAAGGATCGCGAGTAACTTTTTCATGTTCTTTCCTCCGTTTCGTTTCCCTCTCTCTATTATCAGGCGCGTTTCACAAGATACGCCGGATAACGCTTTTCCATCGCGGAACAAAAGGAATCATTTGGGGAACACCTGTTCCCCAAACGAAAAGCCCCGGGGCTTTTCGTTTGGCCGTTTTATACAAACGCCGGAACGCGCGTAATGCCGATGCCGGGCGCGTCCGTCATTCGGATAACGCCGTTTTCATACAGCGGGCCGCCTGTGAACGGGTCTGCTTTGCACAGGGACGGGCCGTCCAGATCCGCCCGGGTGATCACGCGCTTTGCAGCGGCAAGGTGCGCCGCCGCACTCACCGCCAGCTTGGATTCCAGCATACAGCCGATCATGCATTCCACACCGTACATCTCGGCCAGGCTGCAGATTTTCAGCGCCTGCCAAATGCCGCCGGTCTTCATCAGCTTGATGTTGAGCAGGTCGGCCGCACGGGTGCGGATGATCTCGGCTGCATCTTCGGGCGAAAACACGCTTTCATCCGCAAGAATCGGCGTATATACAGCTTTTGTGACGGCGCGCATGCCATCCAGGTCATGCGCGGGCACCGGTTGCTCCACAAGGTCGATGTTCAGCCCTTTATCTTCCATCGCGGTGATGATACGAATGGCTTCCTTTGCCGTCCAGCCCTGGTTTGCATCCACACGAATCTGGATGCCGCTGCCTACGGCCTTGCGGATGCCTGCGATGCGCGCCACGTCGGCCAGGCCCTCTTTGCCGACTTTGATTTTAAGTATCTTATATCCTTGCTGCACCGCCTCAAGGCTGTCCGCCACCATCTGAGGAACCGGATTTACGCTGATGGTGATATCCGTTTCCACCGTGTCCCCAGCGCCTCCCAAAAGCTGGTACAGCGGCGCGCCGAAGCGCTGGGCATACAAATCATACACTGCCATATCCACCGCAGCCTTGGCGGAAGTGTTTTTCACAATGCTGGAATGCAGCCTGTACATAATGCCGTCCAGATCTTCGATCTCCATGCCAAGCAAGGCGGGACGGATAAAATCCTCGATGGCACAGCGGATGCTTCCCTTGGTATCCCCGGTGATAACCGCCGTGGGCGGCGCCTCGCCATACCCTGCGGCCCCGGTGTCGGTTGTGATACGCACCACGATATCCTCTACATTTTCTACCGTACGAAGCGCCGTTTTAAAGGGCTTTGCCAGCGGAACGAATATCTCTCCGACTTCAATTTCTGTGATTTTCATATTATTGTACTGTTCCTCCTCTCGGAACACTTTAGCACTTTACAGCGGTTATAAATTGCAACCAGTATACCAAACAGCGCATACGATTACAAGTTTTTTCCTTCGATTATACAATATTTTAACGAATTCGCTCCGCATTTTCATACAGCATTAGGGTGATATCCTGCATTGCGCGCTCGAATTCCGGTGGCGATACATGTTCGCCACAGAAGCACACAATAAACGGCTGCCGCGCGTATACGATGCCCACGTCATGGGTAATGCCATCGTCCTCACCTGTTTTGTGCGCGATCTTCACGCTGTGCGGCAGCAGGAACGGAATCTTCCCATTGAGGCGTTGGTCTTTCAGGATCGAAAGCATATCTTCGCTGGCAGGCCCGGAAACAGCCTCGCCGTCGTACAAACGTTTGAGCAGCAGCCCTGCCTCCCGCGCCGTGATATAATTTTCAATGCCGCGGGACGATGCTTCACGGTCAAACAGAAGGCGGTTGAGCGTCATTTTTTCTGCCCCCAGCATGCGCAGCGTGTCGTTGATGTTGCCGATGCCCAGACGCTTGATGAGCAGATTCGTGGCCGTATTGTCCGAAAGGATGGTCATGAGCACGCAAAGATCGCGGAATGTGACGCAAAGGCCGTCATGCAGATAATTGAGCGCACCGCAGGACGGCAATTTATCCGTACGCGCAATCACGAACATCTCGTTCGCGCGCACAGCGTCCGCATCCATCTGGCGGAACGCTTCAATAAGCACCGCCAGCTTGATGACGCTGGCCGCCACTACGGGCTTGTCAGCCGCGTGGCCGAAGCACACGCCTGTCGCCAGGTTCTCGTAATAAAAGCAGGCGTCGCCCGTTACGGCGGAAAGCCTCTGTTCAATCTGTTGTCTGAGTTTCTCCATTTTGCCATGCCTCCATTTCCAACGTTTTTGTGTAAAACAACAGGGGACCTTTTTAAAGGCCCCCTGAAATGCCGCTTCCAGAGTATCCCTCTTCTGCGCGCAAACATCATTGTTTGTGTAAACAAAAATTATTAGTTATGAAAAATATAATACTGTATCCCCCGAAAAAACACAAGTCTTTCACAAAATTTGGGCAGTTTACCCGAAAACTTGTTTAATCTGCGGTTTCAATATAGGAATTCAATAAGTCGAAGGTGTTGGCCAGCCCCTCAATGTGGGAACGCTCATATCCGTGAGAGGCATACACACCAGCCCCCACCACACAATGCCGTACATCGTTGCCTGCGCAGACCGCTACGTCCGCATCCGAGGAATAGTGGGGATAAACATCCAGCGCGTAGCGCACCCCGGCGCGCAGCGCCGCCTCCACCAGGCCGTCCACCACCGCTTTATGTGACGGGCCTTTTGAGTCCATCACACATATGGAGACCATCGTCTCATCGCATTGCAGCCCTGTACCAACGCACCCCATGTCCACCGAGAGCATCTCCACTACATCCTGCGGAATCACCGCGCCGCCGTGGCCTACCTCCTCAAACACGGTGAAATCTACATACACTCTGCGGCGCGGCCTCCGACCGGTATCTTTCAGGTATTTGGCATAAGCGAGCAGGATAGCGGCGGACAGCTTATCGTCCAGGAAGCGGCTTTTGATGAATCCTGTTTCGGTGACGTTGAAACGCGGTTCGACAGCAACATAATCGCCCACATCCACACCAAGAGCGCGCGTTTCCGCCGCAGAGTGCGTCTTGGCGTCCAACAGCAGCTCCAGCGTATCGAAGGTGCGCTGTGTTTTGGAATATTCTCCGTTCACATGCACCGAGGCGTTTTCAAGCTGAAGTGTTCCCTCCAGCACCTTCCCCGCGCGCGTATATACATGCACGGTCTCCGTTTCCGTGTTGTTTGCCTGCAGGCCGCCTACTGGGGCCACGCGTAGCGCGCCGTTCGCTTTTACCTCGCGCACCATAGCGCCCAAAGTGTCGATGTGCGCCCCCAGCAAAAGCCCTTCGCCCTCGCCGCCCAGGCAGACAAGCAGGCCGCCCTTTGGTGTAATCTCAGGCGTATAGCCCATATTGGCGAATTCGTTCGAACAGTACCGAACGGCCTCTGCCGTAAAGCCGCTGGGACTTGGGATATTGACGATTGCTTCCAGCTGGCGCAGCGCGTAATTCAAATAAGTAGACTGCATAAAAGGCACTTCCTTGCTTACAATATATTCCGCCGTCCGTCCGGTTCATGCCCGGCGGCACGTTTTTTTGTTGCGGCACGGCAAAACTCTTGCCGCAGTCTTGCACGCTTCCCACTTTCAGAGCCATGGGCGCGTTCCGCAAACCTAAAAACATTATAACATTGCCCTTTTGCGAATACAACAAAAACAGCGCCCCGGATTTCTCCCAAACGCTGTTCATTTTATTCATGCCGTACGAAGATTTTCCCGTGCATATCTTAGAAAAACACGCTCCATCAGCGCATGTCCCTCCGCGTTTGGATGGATGCCGTCCATACATAAATACGGACGATAGTCGCCATTCTCCAGAAAAGATGCACGCAGGTCCACCAGGCGGCATCCAAGTTGCCGCGCCAGTTCCACCACCAGTCTGTTGTATGCGGCATGAGAGCGGTAGATCTGCTGCACATCCCCCAGCCAAACAAGAATGTTCTCTTTCCCTTCGATATCACGGCCGATCCATTCGTAGTAGCGTACGGCGTCGATGGGCGGCAAGGTCATAAGCAGCGGCTCCATCCCGCGCGACCGCGCAAGGCATACCATCGCACGCATGTTCTCGCAAAAACGTTTCGGCGGGGTATGCGGCAGATGCTCCGCGTGCGGGTCGGCCGCGACGGCTCGCCAGTCGTAATCGATATCGTTGCCGCCGAACCCGATCAGCGCCGCTTCTCCCTCCGCATGGGCAGGGATCTCCCGCTCCATTACAACGCGGCCCTTTTCACTTGTCATGCCGAATCGCGCATGATTTTCGGCTGGGATTCCGAGCGCGCGTGACGAAAGCGCCACGCAGGACGCTTCCTTCAGCCTGGAATATCGCCGTGTCGCAGGGTCCAGCACGACGTCGCGCAAAATACTGTCTCCCCACACTTCAATCTTCGATATCATTCATCGCACCTCTTTATCTGGTTTTAATAATTAGATTATCACGTTTTGTGTTTTTGCCAATCTATTTCCGCAAAGCTATTGTTCCTTCGCAAGCACCGTGATATACTGAATTTGCAATTTACCGGCGTATTTTTGCCAAAGAATCAGCCCAATCAAAAGGAGTGCCGCATCATCATGGAAATAAACAATAGTGTCGCCGCCTGGAGTGCCGGGCTGGCCGCACAACGTTTGCCGCGTTGGGACGAACTGCCGGATATAGACCTGTACCTCGATCAGGTCCTGACGCTGCTGGACAAATATCTGGGGCCTTTTTTGCCTGAAAACGGTGGTCATGCACTGACAGCCAGCATGATCAATAATTATGTAAAGCTCCGTATTGTGCCCGCGCCGGTAAAGAAACGTTATGGACGCGTCCAACTCGCTTATCTGCTCGTAATCGGCCTGCTCAAGCAGGTGCTGCCCATACCCGATGTGAAAACGCTGCTGGAAAGCCAGTTTGAAGGCGCGCAGGAGCAGACCGACGGCGGCGCGGAGAAACGCGGCTTCGCGAAGGCTTTCGACTGCTTTTGCACCCTTCAAGAGACCGCGTTTGCGGATATGGCACGGCAGGCGGCGCAGCTTGAGACCGCTGCCGGGGCGCGCCCCGCGCTGGCTATGGAAATGGCCGTGCGGGCCAACGCCAGCAAAACGCTGGCGGAAAAGCTGATTGCGCTGGACACGCAGATGTAAAATTTTTCGGCATTGTAAAACAGCCTCCGTTTTGCAGTTCGCCTTTCCGGCTTCGCAAGGGTGTGCCGCCATGCTGTTTCTATTCTGCAAAATGCTGAAAACAAGCGCTTGGGACGCCATATAAGGTCTCAGGCGCTTTCGGTTTCGCGGCCTTATTGGCTCCGCCCGGCCTCCGTTTGCGAAAATGCACCGCATCCCCATTCTTCCCTGTTTTATTTGCGTTTTTTACATTATCTGGTTATAATGATTTTGCAATGCAATTTTGAAAGATTTTGTATGAGTAACGCCGTCTAAACGGCAGGAAAGGGCGGTGGACGCCGCTGTGATTCCCGAACAGACGGCGCAATCTGCTGCGCCGCCCGATATGGAGCGTATCGTTGGCGCATACGGCAACGCTGTATTGCGCATGTGTTTTCTTTATTTGAAGGATTCACACCTTGCCGAGGATGCGTCACAAGAGACCTTTTTAAAAGTGTACCGCAACTACGCGCAATTCGACGGCACCGCCGGAGAAAAAACATGGGTAATGCGTATCGCTATCAATGTGTGTAAGGACTATCTGCGCAGTGCCTGGAACCGCAGGGTCAGCGTCGTGGAGGCATTGAATGAGATACCGGCCGCAGAAGATTCTCCCCATGAAGATGACACGCTCCTGCGGGAGATCATGAACCTGAAGCCTAAATACAAGGAAGTCATCCTGCTGTTTTATTATCAGGATATGAAAATCAGCGAGATTGCGCGCGTGCTGGACGCGCCGGAATCTACGGTTTCTGTGCGGCTCAAGCGTGCGCGCGAGCAATTGAAAAAGAGATTGGAGGGATGGTATGCCGACGGAAAATAACCCGATGAAAAGCGCGATCGACCGACGCCTTTCGGCGCTTTGTGTGCCCGATGACATGGCGCAGCGCATTCAGGCGGCCGCGCAGAAAAAAAGGCCGCGCGTTATCCGGTTCCGCCGTCCTCTTGCCGTGGCGGCTGTATTTTGCCTGGTATTAGCCTGCAGCATGGGCGTACTGGCCACCACCGTCCCCTCTGTCCAAAATCTGTTTGCCATAGTGGGCACACAGATATCTTCCATGCTGCAGCCCATTGAGCGCTCCTGCACCGACAACGGCATCGAAACGACGGTTGTTGCCGCGATGAACGACAACGACATGGTGGATATTTATGTTGCAGTCAAGGATCTGGAAGGTTCACGCATCAATGAGCGGACCAATCTGGCGGATGTTCAGCTCTCCGGCATTGCCATGACGCCGATGGTGCAGATGGTCCAGTTCGACGAAAAAACTGCGACAGCCACCTTCCGCATTGAAGGCGTATGCGGCGAGGATCTAAATGGTAAAAAAATCACGCTTTCCATTGGCGCTGTTCTTTTGGGAAGGACCGAATGGTCGGACCAGAACACCGGTATCAGCGTTTCCGACATTGAAACAGTGTTCCCCTCCCCTGCGTTCCAGCCCATAACAGGCAACGCCACCCGCACCACTGTAGGCTTTTCTGATTCCGGCGCTCCCTTCAACGGCGACCAGGCGCTCGTCCCTGCGGAATCCGATGGTTCGCTGGACAGCATGTTCCCCTGGGGCGGTCTCACATCCGGCGGCGTGGCGGATAACGCGCTCCATTTGCAGCTTAAATACAGCGCTGTCGGCAAATACGCGCAGTTCACTCAGGTATTTCTGATGACCGGAAAACCCGAAAAGGACGAAAAGCTGCCGATCCATTCCATTGATTTCGGGAAATGCGAAATGCGCGGAGGAAGCCAGTATTACGAATACACCGAATATATTCTCCCACTTCCGCAAGGCGCAGACCCGGAAAAGCTGACGGTCGCATACAGCGGCATCTCCTATGAGGACGCCGTACCCGGCAAATGGGAGACTACCTTCCGTTTGGAAAGTGTGTCCCGTCAGCGTGTGGCGCATGTGGAGCTGAATATTGGCGGCTGGCATGTCACGCAAGTAGAACTTTCGCCGATGGGTGTATCCGTGACAGTGGATGACAACGGCTCCAGCGACCCGCTTCCGGAAATCCTTGCATATGACAAATCAGGCGCCCCCATTCCCGTCAATGGTTCTTCCAGCTCCTGGAACGGTACGGAGCGTATTTGCAAAAACCAATTCACTTCCCCACTGCCCTTGGAGCAGATTTCCCGTGTGACCATTGGCGGCGTAGAAATCGATTTCAAAAACTGAAACAGAACATAAGCGGACAGCCGCTCTGAAGAAATCCAGAGCGGCTGTTGCGATTTTGATTCCG
>OGZA01001131.1_pt1 | contig 18823 bp, 19 predicted proteins | sample 1576591 | NCBI WGS metagenome assembly OGZA01 (sample SAMEA3541565, study PRJEB24748) | human gut metagenome | biome: human gut; feature: human-associated habitat; material: faeces | place: China | collected 2012
ACTCGTAGCGGCAATGATGGTGGTGTCGGAAACAGGGGCGAGATTGTCGCCGACTGCCGCGCCGGAAAGAATAGCACCAGCGAGGACAGCAGGGTTGGAACCGAGCAGGATACCTGCGGGATATAGAATAAAGCTCATGGTAGAGATCGTGCCAAATCCAGAGCCGGTAGCCATAGCAAACAGGGCTGCAAAGACAAATGCAGCGACCGTGAACGCCGCGCCGCTCATATTGAGCTGGACGCCCAGCCAAACCAGGCCCTCAACAATGTGGCCGCTCTTCAAGATGTTGCCGTAGATACCGACGACAAGCCAAAGCATAACGGCGGTCATACCAACCTTGGAACCCAAGCCTGCCAGAATGGTATCCCAGTAGGCTTCCAGGTCCTTTACAAACAGCATACCAACAAGCAACCCAACTACGCCAGCGCCAATCATCATATTCAGATCCGCGGCGTTTGCGAAGGACAGGCCGATGGTTATGACAATAAAGATTGCAAACGGGATCAACGCCATGAAGCTTCCGCCTCTAAACTCTAATTTCTTATTTTCACTCATGCCAATTCTCCTTCCTATTAAATGGTTTAATGGTGGTTGTACTTCTTCTATCTGTGCCTTTTATTGAATATCCTATCACCCGCTTTCGTTTCAGCTTTTATCCGGGGCTAAGTTTCATTTGCCAATTTGCAGGGTTGAAAGGTATAGAATAGTGGAAGATGGATTAAGGCTTTACAGCAAGACACTCAATTTCAACGAGAGCATCCTTCGGCAGCCGTGCGACCTGAAAAGCGCTTCTGGCAGGGAATGTTCCGCTAAAGCAGGTTGCGTACACTTCATTCATCGCACCGAAATTCTCCATGTCGCTCAAGAAAACCGTGGTTTTAACGACATCGCTCATGGATAACCCGGCGGCCTCTAAAACGGCCTTGCAATTCTCAAGCGACTGCTTCGTCTGCGAGCGGATATCCTCGGGGATCGATCCAGTGGCGGCGTTGATTGGCAGCTGACCGGAGGTGACCATGATGTTGCCGCTCTGGATACCCTGCGAATATGGACCAATCGCGGCCGGTGCCTTATCTGTTTTTACTTCCTGTGTCATATTATCCTCCTTTACACGGTTAAACTGGCGCGTGATAATTTTTTATCACCTGTGATAATTTTATATCACTCAAACGGACTCGTCAATAAAAAATTATCAGGTTTTGTATTTTTGTGCATTTCGACATCATTTACCAATTTAGCAAGGTACTACACTCGAAAATACAACTAATATGAAAAACTATTTTGTTAAGACTGACTATTCCTTTGCTCAAAAAATAAAAAAGGGGTTCAGAACCTTGAGCAGATTTCCCACATATTATGCAGTTGCAGATGTCCAGAGAGCATCCGCTTTTGACATGCGTGAAAAAGCCAGCTACCGCAAATAGATTTTTGTGGTAGCTGGCTTGCTCTTTGTGCAGGCTTGTCTTAATGACATTGCTCATAGATGGAGCAAATCAAACTTTCGACTGCGGCGATTATTACGCTCGCGGCAGTATCACCACTTGCTCATGATTTTTCCAAACACCTGAAGCTTTTCATCATCGTAGCGCTGTACGACCAGCATCACATTCTCCCCCACCATGAAGTCGGAATCCTCGTGCTGATAGGAGTAGTTGCACATACAGACCACGCCGTCGGGCAGGTTGCAGAACACGCCGCCGCCATACTTACCGGAGATGACCGCGAGGCGTCGGCAACCTACCGGATGGCGCTGCTCCGCTCCAAGGAAGGGATTGGTCTCTATCTCCTTGATGGAGATGACCAGTTCATCCTTCTCCGGATCATAGACCTTGACGATGCAATCGAGCTCCACGCCCGCGTGGTATTTGTTGCGCAGGTCGGGAATTGCCGTATAGCTTATCTCGCGCTGGGTAAGGTCAATGTCATGGCCGTAGCACTCTGCAAGGCAGCGCCGGGGACCCACCGCCATAAGCTGGCATTTCACACGCGCTCCAATGCTATGCAGGTCCTCACGGTGGGCGAAGAAGTAACGCTGGCTGCGGCTCGCAAGGCGGCGGGAGCCAACGGCAAAGCCCGCCTCACGCTCGACCTTGATGATAATGAAGTCGATCTTTGCGCCGACCATATTTTGCAGCACGTAATCAGGTCGTTCGTCGCCCTCCTCCCACATCTCCGTTTCGGGGATCATGATACGCACGCGGTAGGGGACCACGATGGCACAGTACATGGTGAGCTTTTCCTTCTTCTCCGTCCGCGGATTCCAGACATAAATGGAGCGCGGGTCCACACCGATGATCGTGCCGGTAAGGGCGCTGCGGCCGCGGTAGGAGGCGTAGATGGAGTTCCACTCCTGCCGTTCCTCCGGCGTCAGACCGCGGTCGAGCTCGTTGAATTTCAGCTCAAAAAAGATCTGCCTGTCGCTCTTTACATCTGCCTTTGGCCGCACGGACGGCACAGACGGCACGGACGGCGCAGGTCGTGCGGGCAGCACGATTGACGCAGGCTGCGCAGGCGTCTCTTCTCCGGTCACCTCCCTGCGCGGCTCCCGGAAGCCCCATTCGTCCTCCTCGGCGTCAGACGGGGCTGCATCCCTTGTCGGCACCGGTTCAGGCTCTTCAGAAAGATCTATGCTGTACTCCGGCGGTTCCGATGCGGCTTCGTGCGCTTCGTGTATTTCCGGAAGCTTTCCGGGCGTGATATCTACGCCATCGGCATCTCTTTCAGTCTCAGGCCCCGCCGTATCTTTGCTGCGGGCGGCCAACACGCTCTCCACCGCGGCAGCAATCGCATCGGCCGGTTCAGGCCCAGTTTCTTCCTCCATAGGTTGTTCTTCCATGGGCGCAGGTTCCGCTTCCTCCTCGGCAGGAATATCTGCCGCAGGCATTTCCGCCGAGGCAGTCTCCGCAAGGTCTTCTTCCCTGCCCTCCTTTGGCGGGTCGCCGCCCACGCTCGTACCGTCGGCATCCTCGGCCGGCTCCGTCGTGGGAACAGCTTCCGTCCCGCGGCCTTCTGCCGTCCCGCTTTCGCCGGGCGGAAGGTCATTTTGCGTCATGTCGCCGACGTCTGCCGCTGCGCTTTCTTCAGGCGCAACGGTCTTAGGCGTCTCCTCTTCCGGGGTGATCTTTTTTCTTGCCATACTCGTATCCTCCTGGCATTATATTTTTTCCGGCTCCTGCGAGCCAAAAAAGCGATGGGTGCCGTCCTCCTGACGGACGGCGAGAATATGGTGACGGGGAAGCTCGATGCCGTAACCGTTCGACCGGTCCGAGATCCAGATAAGCCTCTCCCCTTTCATGCGCTGTATCGCCATAATGCGGTACGGGGTATCCATCCATGCGACTGTGTGGAGAAAGGACAGCTTCCTGCTTTGCCCTGTGAAGCGAAGCAGGCAGGGCGGCTCCAGCCGTTCGCAGGAAAAGAACTCCGGCTCGCAGTATGTCAGCTCCAGCATGATGTCAATGGCCTCCAGATAGTGCTCGTCCACCGTGCGCCTGCCGTAGCAGACCACATCCTCCTGAAAGTACACGAAGTTTGTCGCCGTCCGAAGCTGGCGCAGCATAGCATCCATTCGGTGCTGCGAGATCTCAAATCGCTCCTTCCGGTAATGCTGGACGGTGAGCGAATATAGCTGGCGCAGGCGTATATACTTGACCTGCTTGAGCACGGAAAGGATGTACTTTTGTTGATCGGATAGCAGCATAGGTGTCTCCTCCTTCACGCCGTAGAGGAGAGCGAATTGAGATACGGGTCAATCAGCAGGTCGCTCTCACCCTCGGCAATACAGTTGAACAGCACAGCCATGATGTAGGCCGTGCTGTTCTTCACGTTTTCTTCTCGATTTTCACGCAGCTTATGCTCCACTTCTCGCAGGATCATGCCGTCCAGCCGCCGTAGCTTTGCCCGCACGCGGCTCTGCGGCAGCGTGGCGTTCCCGATGCGGTAGCTGTCCGCGTAATAAAGGCGCTCGATGGCGTTTTCAAATACCAGCGCCGTTTCCGGCGGGAAGCACGAAAGCTCGCAGACGTCCAGAATATCCAGAAAGTCCTCTTCTCTTTCCTCGTCCGTCAGTCCGTCACGCGCGTGCGCGGGACAAGACAGACTGACTTTGATCTGACTACGATCTATTTCTCTTTTTTCTTTCTTACTTGGCATCCTATTCTGCGGTTCTGGAGCCGCGGATTCCGCGTTTCTTGAGGCACGCATTTCGCGGCTCTTGGGACGCAGCTCCTGCGGTTCTTGCGCGGACGCACCATCGCCTGTGCCCTCAAGAGGCGCAGGATCGGCAGTTCTTGAACCGCAGTTCTCCTCCGGCGCGGTAAAGGGCGCGCTGGCGTAGGCAGGATCGTCCTGCGGCGTCACATAGGCAAGATAGATCTGATTGGCGTCGCCGCGGCCGCAGCGCTTTTCCCACACAAGCTCCAGCTCCACGAGCTTTTTGAATGCCGCCGTCACGCGCTGCTCACAGATCCGCAGCTCTTTGGCAAGGGCCTTACGGGGAAAGATCACGAAGACCTCGCCGCACTCGTTGACCCATCCGTTCCTGCGCGAGAGCTGGAAGCGGTTCAAGAGGAAGGTGTAGGTCACCTTGGCATCCAGGCTCATCTCGCAGTAGCGTGGATCGGAAAACAGCCAGCGGGGCATCTGCATGTGGTAGATGCTCTGCACATCGGTCTGGACCATCAGCTGAAAGGATGGCCGCTCTTTCATTTTCGCTGCCCTCATGGTGGGTACCTCCTGTTTTTTGATTTTAGGAATGTAAATATAAAGAGAGACAGGAGCCGCAACGGTCTCTGTCTCATGTTTCACTATGCAAGCCAACGGATGGCTTTATGGAGTAGGGGAGATCGAAAGAAAGCGGTTTTGCGTTGACAAACTGCTACCGTAGTATTATAATCTATCTACTACCACAGTATTACTTTTGAAAGAAGGCGCGCGCATGGCAAACGACCTTACCATTTACCACGGCTCACAGCAGATTGTGGAAGTGCCGCAGTTCGGCGTTGGAAAACCATATAATGATTACGGGCAGGGCTTCTACTGTACGGAAAGCTCCGAGCTTGTAAAGGAGTGGGCCTGCCCGGTCAAAAATGACGGCTACAGCAACTGTTATCAGCTTCATTTGGACGATTTGCAGGTGATGCGCCTGACGCATGGCGAATTCAATATTTTAAGCTGGCTTGCCATTCTCCTCACGCACCGGAGGTTCGACATCAGCTCCCCGGTCGCGCAAGGGGCAAGGGACTATATCCTCTCACACTTCCTGCCGGACACCTCCGGCGTGGATGTGATGATCGGCTATCGCGCCGACGATTCCTACTTCTCCTTTGCCGAGGACTTTGTGAGCAACACCATTTCACTTCGGGACCTGAACATGGCCATGCAGCTGGGAGCATTGGGCGAGCAGATCGTATTGCTCTCCAAGCGGTCCTTTGGACACATCGAGTTCACCGGCTATGAGGTCGCGGACTATCGGGAATACTACTACAAGCGCTTTGAACGGGACCGGAAGGCCAGAGCCGATTACGCCCGCCGGAAGAAGACCTTACAGCAGCTCACAGAGGATACTTTCATCCTCGACATCATCAGGGAGGGTATGGACAATGACGATCCGCGCTTACGACTCCAACTATCTCTCTAAGGCGTCCCGCGCACTTGGTGCGATGCTCCACGATGCCGTTTACCGGTTTGGTATGGACGGTGGTACATTTCTCGACCTTTTTATCCAATCCGGCGTTGCCGAAGCGTTTGAAAGCGGCAGCCCCAAATACATTGCGGGAAAAAGCGGACTGGAGCTTTATCTGGAGGTCATGGAACGAACGACCGGACGCGGCGTGCAAGCGCAGGCCGAGGAGAGCTATGAGCGTAGCGACGCCTACTGTGTAGGCTGGATGCTGGCACACTATCAGTGGTACTCCGGTCATAGCTTCCGTAGCATTCTGGATACCGTTCCATACGATGAACTGGTCGTGCTGTACGGGACGCTCCATGAGGCGGATATCCAAAAAGCCTATGAGATCATGGACGAGCACTTTTCACAGAGTATGTGCGCCTTAAAAGCTGCAAGAAGGCGCGCGGGACTGACGCAGGAGGAGCTATCCGAGCGCTCCGGCGTTTCGCTCAGCGCGCTGCGTGCCTACGAGCGCCGCGGAAAGGATCTCAGCCGCGCGCAAGCCGAAACCGTGCTACGTCTGGCAAATGCCTTGAAATGTGAAATCTCTGATATTCTCGACTGATCTTAGGAGGCCGGACGGCCTCCTTTTCCTTTGTGCAGAACTCTCACCCCCGCCTTCGTCAGATTCCCCGGCCGGGCGGTATCCGGCTGGGATCGTCGTCCAGCTCCTCAAGCTCCGGAGCATCGTCCCCGGCGATCTCAGACCGGGACATCTCTACAAGCCCGATATCGTCCGGCGCGGTCCCTTTCATGTCCGGAAAGTCATAGATGCACGACGCTCCGGGCGTCTGCCGCGGCATGGGCGGTGATTTGTGCTGCCGCACAGCGCCATGCTCTCCATACGCCGGCATCTGCGACGCGCAGGAGGCCGGGGCGTATGAGTGGGGCAGTTCCTCTCCAAGCGCAGCCTCTTGCGTCGGGAGGTGTCCCCCTTTCCGCTGTGCAGAGGCAGACGGATATTCCCGCTGCGTGGGCGCGCTTTTTTTCGGCGCACGCTTTTCGTTTTCCTCTTCACGCCTTTTCCATTCCGGTACATAGTCAAAGACGCTGCACTTGCTCAGCTCCCCATACGCAGGCAGCTCCTCCAACGCGATTTTATAGAGCTGTGCAGGCTTATAGTGGTTGAACATCACGATGCACTTGCGCTTATCCAAGCGTGCAAATTCGTCCGGCTGAATGAGATCTCGCTGGATGTTGCTGCGTGTTTGCGAATAGGGACGGGTGGTATTATAAATCGGGGAGAACAGCGGAGCGAGCGGGTACTGGTTGTTGGTAACAGAAATCGTGACCTTGCCGCACTTTTTAGCGAAGTATTCGGCGCTGGTCATATCGTTGCAGCCCATATAGAGCGTCATATCAAAGGAGCCGAGCTGATTTTCCCACTCCTTCCCCGGATACTTTTCCTGCCATTGGGAAAGTGACTGTACCGCCACCTGCACGGACATATTGAAGCCGCGGATGGAGTTGAAGACATCGGAGATACCCTCCATATAGCCGATGTTGAGGTATTCCTCCAAGCAGAAGCTTGTCAGCACGGGAAGGCGTCCGCCGTGGAGGCGCGCGTAGTTGGAGAGCTGCGGGAAGGTCAGAGAGAAAAAGAGAGAGCTTAAAAAACGGTAAGCGCTGTCCTGTGCGGAGATGATGACGAAGTAGGCGCAGGGCCTTTGCCCCGGGAGCAGCAGATCCACATCATGGTTGCGGGTGATCTTATCCACCAGCGGGTTTTGGAACACCGCGAGACGGTTGCCGAGACCGATGATGATGTTGCCCCAAAGGTTTTCTCTCGCCTTCAAAAACAACCCGTGGGGACCCTTGGCCGGATGCTCCGGCGGGAGCTCCGCCAGCGTGCGGTTGATCTCGTTGACGCTCTTATAGGCGAGGATCTTATAAACATCACCAAGGCTGCGCTGCTCCAAGGGAAGCAGGTTTCCGCGCTCATCCTTCTTATTGCAGACATAGTGGATGAGCGCCATGAGAAGATTTAATTCCGCGCGGCTCCAGAAGTCATCGGCTTCCTTGGAACCGGAGGTATTTTGAATGATGGTGTTTGCCACAGTGGTCACAAGGTCGGGGTTGGTATCCAACCCCGCAAGGCAGTTCCAGCCGTCCGAGTGCGCCATATCGAGGAAATTGACCGCCTTGACATAAAAGCCCTTTTTCCGAAAGTACGGCGCCATCATTTCAAAAAGCTCGGCCTTCGGATCAGTCACGATCACGGACTCCGGGGCGCCGTTGCTGCTTCGCTGTGCGCAGCCCATGAGAAAGGGAATGATAAAGCCCCTGGACTTATAAGAGCCCGGAGCGCCGATACAGAGGATGTTGTTGTTCTCACCCGGCTTCATGCGGTGAGCGACATAGGAGGAATACCTGTCGGGGTCATCGGGATGCCTCTTGATGCGGCCGAGGAGCATCCCCGTAACCTCCCCGACGCCGCCGAGCTCCAAATGCTCGCCGAGCTCTCTTTTCGTCGCAAAGCCGGAGGTGCCGTGAGTCCCCTCCGGGAGAATGTCAAAGCCGCGCGGATCACGGGTAAAATGATAGCCGGAAAACCATTTGTAACCCTTCCTTGTGAGCAGGCAGATCAAAAGGACGATCACAGCTGTCGTGCCGAGGCCGAAGGGGGTAAGCGCCACAAAGAAATTCTTGAAGGGGTTGAGCACCCAGATGCTCTCCACCTTCTCGCCGGTCATGTGAAATACGGATTCCTTTCCGAGCCGCAGGGAGTTGAGCAGCATCCCATAGAAGTACCAACCGAGGCCGCCGAGCACGGCATACAGCGGCACGCGCGCTTTGTTGCGCTCATACCAGCTGCCCCATCTATTTGCAGCGAGGTCCTCTATCTTTTCCAAGAGCTTTGATAAGCGGGGCATTGACGACATCTCCCTTCTTCGTGAGGAATTGTGTGCAGGGCGGCTCATAGAGAGCCGGTGCGTGACCGAATAGCTTTGTCAGCACGCCGTCCGTGACCTTATAGACGGTGGCATAGCCGGGATCGGCATAGCGTGCCAGCAGCACTGCGCTGCCCTGCGCGTCCAGCGCGGCAAGGGCAATGGGAAGACAATTCCGCCCTCTCGCCATTCTGATCGCGGCGTCGATCCGTCGCAGCTCCATATCCGCGCCGATCACAAAGGGATGACCGTTGTAGAGGGCGTCCCATGCGGGGGCGTCCTCCGGCGGAGGCTGATAGGCGGAGCGAAGCATGAGCCGCGCCAGCTTTTCACGGTAGTCCGGCACGGCCATGATCTGAAGCTGGCGTGCGCCGGTCTCATCGCAGGTGAGCAGATGGATCGGGTAGTGCAGCTCGCGGTAGGCCTCGCTGTAACGGATCAGCTTTCCCTCGCTCTTTTTCTCGCGCGCCTTCAGCTCCTCAAGAATGCACCCATAGCTTGGGCCGGCAAAGAGGAATGCGCGCCGGGTATTCTTGCCGAAGTTGGTCTGGTTATGGAGCGCCGAGAGCTCATCGTTGACTGCCATGCGCCCGATGCCGGGGCAGACATAATGCGCGGCATAGTAAATGCCGCCTAAATGGGCGATGGCGCCGACTCGTGCGCTGCCCCATGGATTGTGTCCGTGATTTCGTGTGATCGAGGTAATAAGAAGTGACGGCCTCTCTCCGTCGCCACCCACCGATGTCGTAAACACATCGACGCCTGCATAGTAGGCGGTCAGCACCAATTCGGATAATCGAAGGCGCCGCTCAATGGCGGCATCATGGTAGGAAATACGCAGGCCGGGGATAACTCCGTTGAGAAGCAGCTCAACGAAAGCTCTGCCTTTATTGGTGAGGAGCAGGGTGCCGCTCCGCTCGTGTATTTTGATAAATCCCATCGTCATCAAATTCTCTCGTTCTTCCTTTGTGGAAACGCCATTTAAGCTATTGGGCTTAATATTTTGACACCAGCAAAGCAAGCGCAGAACGTCAATATCCCGCACGCTGAAAAGCACACCGCGCACCTCCCTCTCTTTCCTGCGAACGCCGAAATCATTCTTGCGCCGATGCCGGCGCAAGAACATTTTCGGCGTTTTTCTCCGCCGCAATGCGGGGTCAACCTGCCGCCCCCGCATAGTAGGCAGATGAATACGGAAATTCCGGCACCTCACCCCCCCCTAAAAAGTCAGTCACATCAAGGCTTTCAGAGCCATACACCCGCGGCAGGTCAATTGCGGCGAAAAGAGCTCTCCAAGCAGCCAAAATGAGGAGGTCACCTGCCGCGGGTTTTGCAACTTTTTCGCCTGTTTCGCGCTCAGCACCATTGTCCTGAGTAGAAGTCGCCAGAGGCATAATCGCTGGAATGCGCGGAGAAAAAGTCGTGGGCGTCCTCTATGGGGAGCAGGGTAATATGGCAGCGCTCCTCTCCCTCCGTTCTCGTGGATAAAAGTGTTACGGCGAGGGTGTGCTGGTCATCGTCCGGAATGAGGCGCCCCTTGATGGCGTTGCTGACAGCCTTCCAGCCCTTGTTATCCTGGTCGAAAATGTGGCGTCCCTCTATGCCGGTGTGCTCGTCGATCACAAGCAGCGCTCGGGAATAGAACGGCAGTCTTTTGCCGCATGCCTCATACCCATCCAGCAGCCTTCGTATCGTATCGCTCAGCCAGCTCGGCGTCTGATACCGGCAGTGCGGCAGGAGTGTATGGAGCATAATGTGAAGCCAGCCGTAGCCGAACTCCTCCACGCTGCCCGCAACCTCTACGGCGGACAGGATCGGCTTGTGCATAAAGCCTCCCACGCCCGGCGCATACCGCTCACAGAGCTGCCGCAGCTCCAGCGTGGAGCGCTCGAAATAATCCATGGTCTGCTCCAGTGTTTTTTGCAGCTTGTTGGGGTTCATCTGCCCGCCGTCGGTCAGCGCCACCAGTGAGCCGGTCACGCTGAAGGCAGTCCCCACAAGCTCCTGAATGTGGATCAGGTCTTGCCTTGTGTCATTCATCGCTGTCTCCCTGCCTTCCTCTGCGTAAGTCGGTCGGAGAGGTCGTGATCGCTTCATACTCCTTGGGCGTCGTATAGAACGCCACCGGCACATGATTATAGCCGATGCAAAGCAGTCCCTCACCGCGTCGGAAGCGGGTGATCTGACGCACCTCGTCCTCTGAAAGATTGAGCTTGTCCTGAATGAGCCGCGCCTCCTGCTCCTCCATCTGCATGACGAGCTTGATGCGGCTGGCGTCCAGTATGCCCTTGCCGTAGCTGCCGCCCTCCAAGCCAAAAAGATCCTGCATTCCCTGCGTGCTCGTGACGGCGATGCCGCCAAGCCCGCGGATGGTCTTTACCATTTCCAGAATGAAGCCCGCCGCCTGCGGATTGGCCGTTGCGCCCACAAGGCTCCACAGCTCGTCCGCGAGCAGAGCGGAAAGGCCGCTCTCGCAGTTCATAATGAGATCGTAGGCAACGCTGGTTGCCCAAAAGGTGCCGTCTGCGATCATGTCGTCCGGCATGCCGGAGAGATCGAGGACAATGTACTTGTTATCGAGGTCAATGTCGTTTCGGCTCGCCATTGCCGCAGCGGAGCCGGTAACGTAGCGGGAGAGGACGACCGCTAAATGGCGGGTATCCGGATTTTGAGAAAGTACCTCATACCAGTCCGCGATGACCGGCATGGTACGAAAGCTGCCATTCTCGTCCACGATGGTGCTGTTTTCAAAGGTGATGCCGTAACACCCATACACCTCCACCAAAGAGGAATCAAGCCGGCTTTTATCTTCCTCGCTCAGATCCTTTTTCTTCAGTGAGAACCAAATAATAAGCTGTGATATCTTATCCGCCAGTACGGAGTCGTCGCGGGCCGCGATGTTCTTGAGCTTTGCGTAGGAATCGAGCGACCTCCGCCGAATGGCCATCAGGTTCGGGCAGTCCTTGGAGGACGGCGACATCCGCAGGTACAGCCCGCCTAACTTCTCGCAGAGCGGACGGAACTCATGCCCCTTTTTCGGCGCGATGATGATAACGCGCTTGCCCTGCTGCCGGAGCCGCCCGCCGAGGCATTGGAGCGTGACCGTCTTACCCGCGCCGGTGGAGCCGCCGATCCACCAATTCCCGTTGGTGTACTTGTAGTCATCGTAGGGGTCAAGGAACACCGGCGAGCGGTTATAGAGATTCAGCCCCAAGAAGATGCCGTTGTGGTCGCTCAGTTCATAGGAGGCAAAGGGAAACGCCGCAGCCACACCGGAGGTCAGCGCATTGCGCCGCGCTTTTCGCTCAATATCCGGGTCAAGAGAGAGGATCGGGAGCGAGGAGAGAAAAGCCTGCTCATTTTTGTAGTCGCAGCGTCGGGCGATCATATCCACGGACACGCAGAGCTTTTCCACCTCTGTCATCCGCTGCTCCAGCGTTTCGGGATCGGGCGCCGTGACCTCGATGAGCGTGTGCATATAATAGAAATCCTCGCCCTGCCGGTTCATCACGTCCTTGAGGTAAAGGCCGGAGCTGATGGCGCTGTCAAGCTCTTCATAGTCCTGTCGGGTATCGCCCACCTCCCGCATACGGGAGCGGTTCATCATCGTTGTCTGCGAGATCTTGGAGAGGATCTTCTCCTTTGATTGCCGCTTGATAAGGAAGCTCATGTTGATCCCCTCGCCAGCCTCTACCAGCGGGGCAAGCCAGCAGGAGCCGACGGTGGTGGAGTAGCCGTATCCCGTGACATAGAGATAGGCATGATACACGCCGTCCACAACGATGTAGTCTCTGCTTTTGGTATCAACTGTGGTAGGTGAGAGAATATCAAGGATCGTGGTGGAGCCTGCCTCCAATTCAGTAAGATCCGGCTTCTCTTCACCGAAGATCACACGCTTCAGAAGCGGTCGGTTAGGCTGTTCAACTTCACTCGGCTTTTTCTTCCGCGGTTGTTCAAGAGGCGCCCTCTTTAACGCCGTCCTCTTTTTATTGGGTGGTTGCTTTTTCATTGTCGTATCACATCCTGTTACAGCTATCAGATTGAAAACAAATGCGCCCTTCCTTTCGGAAAAGACGCATTTGCAGGTATATTTTGTTGTTTATAAAATCTCTTGAATTAGGAATCCACGCCAAAAATATGAAACATGTAGTTCTTTCGTGCGTCAGCCAAATGGTAAATGTAGACCGTTTCACCCTCGATTTTATAGACGCACACATATTGATCGATAAAAAGTGCCCGAAACCCATATCGTCCCATCACACTATCATGCTTCAGAACACCCATTTCCGGAAATTCGGACAGCTGCTCTACGGAGTTAAGCACCTTGTCCCCAAACCTCTCCGCGTACTGCGTGCCTACCTCCGTCTTATAATACTGCAAAAACGCGCGAAATTCGCCTCTTGCCTCACTAAGCCATTCAACTCTCACGGAGCATTGCCTCCGCATCTGATCTCATTTCCTCCGCAGTATAGGTCTTTGCGCCGGCCATTCTACTCTGTTCCCTGCGAAGCATCTCGGCAAACAATTCCAGTTCGGCCTGCCGCTTTTCCCACAATTCAATGGGAAGGAAAACCATTTCCCCATCCCCATTTCTCGTCAGGTAGATCGGTTCCTGTTTTTCCATGGAGAGCTTCACCATTCCATCGTAATCATTCCGAAGAGCCGTTGCAGAGCGGATCATCACAGTAATCACTCCTTCACCAATTATTATGTAATAATTATATACGAATTATTACCTCAAGTCAATGTTTTGTTAAGTGCAAAAAATGGTCTCACTCTTCATAGACACCGTGTACCGCCGTCGTCATGTCAAAGACTCCGTCCGGCAGACGGACACGCTGACCGGTTTGCTTATTTAGGATCTCATAGAGCAGCTTCAATACAAAGTTGTCGCTGTACCGTGGCTCCAGCACCTCCAGCTCACAGGCGTCAAGATAACGCCGCGCGGTATCAGCCTCCTCGTTGAGCCGCTGGAGGATGGCTTTGGCGGTGTTGTGCTTTGCCCGCATATTAGCCTCGTATTGAAACACGAGAAAAAAGCGATGCCGCATGGCGTCGCTTGCAATGCCGTACCCGATCTCTTGAATATTGTCTTCGATCATCTCACGGCAATCCTCGTTTTCCTCCTGCTCCGCGAAGCGGCGCATCTGCTCCACATACGCCTGTGTATCCGCCGGCAGCGTGCGTGTCACCATCTGTAAATCGTTCGGCGCGATCTTGAGATAGGCGGCAAAAGAGGAAACAATATTCTGCCGGTCATTGGCTGACTTCAAATAGACGTTGACCGGCAGCAGCTCGAGGATCTTCACAAAGCGGTTGTCCTTCGTGATAACGACACCGCCGATGATGTTTTTGATGGGCAGCCAGGCTTGAATGCTGTCGCGGTACACACCGCCCTCGCCTCCGGAGCTTGCCCCCTTGCCGAAAATCAGTTCCTTCAGATTCATTTTCTGACCTCACCTCGAAAAAGAATGATCCGGCGCCTTCTGCGCCAGCGCCACCAGTCCTCCAGCCAGCGTGTCATGCTGTCATCATTGACGCCGATAAGGCCAAAGCCCCCGACGGGTACGACGGTCACCAGCGTCACCATGATCTTTGTGCTCAAAGCGAATGGAAGGAAGGCGATGCAAAGATACAAAACGGGGATCGTCAGGACCACGGCCTCAACCAGATTCCGAAGCTCAAAGAGACCCATGACGCGCCCCGCGTCCGTAAAGTTTGTAGGAATGTGGTAGTCCTCATAATTCATCCGAATCCGCCTCCACGGCTTCTAATAGCCGACCCTGATATTGCAGCAGCGTTTCTCTCAGCCCGCCAAGGGATCGCTCGCGGGAGCTGATGACCTCCTCCATCGCGCAGCAGAGAAGCCGCTCATTTCTCTCTGTGCGCTTGGCATTTCCCAACTCCAGCGCACTTAAATATTGATTGCTGAGGCTGCTGTGCCGCTCCAGCTCAAGAAGCGATATGCCATATTTGAGGCGTATCGCCCGCAGATAAGTCGTCTCTGCCATTATCTTTCCTCCCGATAGTCGATGTAGGGGAGCGTCCCCCAGCCCTGCCAGCCGCGGTCGCTGACCTTCGTTTTCACAACGCCCTTTCGTGTTCCCATAGCTTCTATGGCGTAGCCGCCGCCGATATAGACGCCCGCGTGACCGCTTTTCCAAAGCATGAGACCAGGGATCTCCGGCATAGCGGACATGGTGCCATAATCCACATTCAGCGTCCCCGCCTTCTTGCACGCCTGATACATCTGATCCGCGCCATAATCCGGCATTCCATTCGCCGCATAGCCGATGGCCATGCTTTTGGTGTCCAGCCAACCGTAGCCCTTGATGAGTCCGATACAGTCGGCAGTGCGGCGGCCGAGCCAGTGGCTTTCGATAAAATCAGCGTGATTGCCCACACCATCCGGGTATTGCTGCTTTTTATACGCAAACAGCGAGGGCGTCAGAATGTTGCCGTAGGTACCCCACACATAGCCCCAGTTGTTCTCCCACGCCTGTACCGCGTAGGCGGCGAGGTCGAGGTTGTTCTTCGTGCCGGGATCGACAAAGCGAGATATGTCGATCTGATTATCGTAATCGGTGCCGTACTCAACATCTCCGGAATACGAGCCGTCGCCGCTGTAATCGGGGCGATGCGTCTCGAAGTATGTCCGGTACTTATTGATGGCATCGCTCTGCTCCAGAGTCTCATAGAGCGCACCCGCCCATTGTCTGGTGTCCTCATCAAAGTCAAGTCCTTCCATCAGGTCCTCGGGGTCAAGATGTTTAACCTCTACTCTTAAGGTCGTCACAACTCCGTCACCGCTGCCTTCTGCAAAGCCAATCGACGGGAAATACGACAGGCTCGATTTGCAGAAATCCCGAACAAGGTCGGCACTCATGGCATTGAGGTCCTGTCGATAGGCCGCGGAGTTGATAGCGATGATCCATAGGAGATCCTTATCTGTCATAGAGCTGGACACCTCTATGCGGTCAATGGCTGTTCCGTTTTTCTCATACTCCGCAACGATGCCGGTCACAACGGAGTCGATCTGTGCTGCCTCAAAATCTTCGAGGCTCATATACACTCCGCCGATGGTCATGGCCTGCCCTGTCATTTGCGCAATGGCGTCCGTATCAGAAGATCTATACCCAAAGAAGATGTTGGGAAGCGCCGTAAAAATCACCATAGGGAGCACGATAAGCGCAACGAGAACGGCAAGCAGGCGCTTCACAAGAAACGGAGCCGTCTCTTTGACCGCGACGGCAGCGGCGCCGTGCAGGCCGCCCGCTGCCGCTGCCTGAAGAATACGGCGTGCGGCTCTTGCCACATAAGCGAGGTCTACTGCTCTTTGGAGCCCCGTGCGGGTATTCTCATGTTCCTTCATGCTTTTTCCCTCGCTGCTTTCGGCTTGGCGTCAGAGCCTTTTCTTTTTTCCCCGCTCCCTTCATAGCTTCCGTGACAGACGGCTTTGAAAGCCCGCCTGTTCGCGCAGTCTTCGGCATAGACATTCGCGCCCCTGCGATCGGGCGAGGCTGTGCCTTTTCACGGCTGTTTGCCCCGTTTCCTGCGGGGCCGGGGTGCTGAACGGAGACTGCACCTCTCATGGGGCGAGCGCTGCCGTCTCCGACCGTGCGCGGTTCCTGCCGCGCCGAGTCATGCTGCCTCGCTTGTTCAAAGGGTGCTGTACGGGCTTGGGACAGGTTTCTGCCGGGCCGGGGTTCAACGGTCAGAGCAGGGACAGAAGGCGGAGGCGTTGTTCCTGCGGGACCGGGACGCGGCGGTTCCGCGCGAAGCGTTGTCTGCCGCGCGGCAGCCCTTTGCGCCGCTGCTTTCGGCACCGTCTGCACCGGGCGCTGCGTATATCGTGTCTGTGCAGGCGGCGATGCGTTATGCCGCCCCTCCTTCGACGCCGGAGATGTATTCCCCGCGGTGCCGGCGGGTGGCTTCTGCCCTGTGATCGAGGTCGTATTCCTAACCGTCTGTCCGGTAACGCTTCGGCTCTGCGTGGTCTGCGTATTCGCCAGTGATATGCGGGTCGAGGACGACGCCGCCTGTGTTCCTGCGGGACCGTGCCTGCCGCCCGGAGTTCTTACGCTATCCGATAGGGTGCGGCTCGCCGGTGAAGCGGGAGCAGGCGTCTGGCGTGTGCCATGCAGCGCTGCACCATTCCGCTCTGCGCCTTCCGTGAATGTTTGCTGCCGGATCACGGAGCTGCTCTGCGACGTGAATGCTGCGCTATGTTCCTGCGAGGCTGTCTGCACTCTGCCCGTCTGAACCGTGTCGCTGTGGGAGGCGTAGGCTCGCTCGCCTGCCCCTTGCTGTGCGCTTTGCCGCTGTGCTTTCTGATAGAAGCCGCTTGCAGTATATCCTGCAAAGCGGCCTCCGCCGAACGGTCCGCCCGTGCGTGGGCCTCTGCCGCTCGGAGAAGCGCCGGAGGAGAAGCCGCTGCCTCTGCCGCCGGCAGACTTCCCAACGCTCTTGGTAATGTGCGAGGCCGCCGAGCGGACAACCATGTAGGTCAGTGCGCCGGGCAGCGGCCGCCCGAGAGAGTCGCCGGTGATGGCAGGATTCAACCCAATGCGGGTGATGATGGCGTCCGCCTTTCGGGCAACCTTCACGATTGTCAGGATCAGCACGATCCACAGAAACACATCCAGCCCGCTTGGCACTGTGGAGAGGACGGACAGAAGCATTTTGAAGAAGATCACATTGGTCACCATCAAAAGGCACATGGAGCCGTACATTCTGCACCAGCCGCTAAAGATGTCCGCGGTGCTTTTGCTGCCGCCCATGGCAAATGCTATCGGCGCCGTCATGGTGAGTACGGCGAGGATAACATACCGCTCCGCAATTTCCAGCAGGAGCCTGAGTGTCTTGAATATGATAATAATACCGAATAGGATCGCGAGCAGCCACGACGCGGTAAGCGTACCGAATACGCTCTTATCCACCAGCGTCACATGAACAGCGGTCGGGACTTGCAGCAGGTCAATGATCCTTGCGGTAATGCTAAGCCCGATCTCGCAGATCTGCGGGCTTGCCAGCAGGAGAAAGGAAAAAACAAAGCTTCGGGTAAAAAGCAGCTTCGGGTCCTCGCCTTCAAAGCCGAGGCCGGACATCATGCTTTTGAGCGCTTGAAAGACGAGATTACCGATCAGAAGCGCCCATCCGACCGCCATAAGCACCTGTATGATGTCGTCCATCACGGGAACATGGCTTTTCATGTACGCATAGTCCATGCTCATAATGTCCAGCAGCGCGGTCGAGAAATACTCCCAGCATTCCAGCACCAGCTCGTACGCCCACTCCGCAAAGCCTTGGAAAATCAGCTCAAGCAATTTGGATACCCCCTTTGTGCCGGAGCGGTAATATCCTTATGGCGTCAAGGTCGCAAGCCCGCTGAACAGCGGGGCAACATAGGCGATGAACGCGCCGATGCCGTTGATGACAGCCCACGCAAGCCAAATACGCTTGAGCCAGTCCCATGCCTGATCAGTCTTTTGCTGGTTATTGGACAGCTTGGCTCCGATCACCGCGATCGCGGACATAAGGCCGGCCAGCACAGTGCTGATGCTGACGATCTTAGCGTAGACATCTACGATGATCCGGTTTGCCACCGTCCACATATCCTCCACCGCGAGGGCGGGCGTTATCATTACGGCAACGACCAGCACAAGAGACAGGGCGGTGAGGTACATTTGATAAAGTCTTTTTGTCATAGTCCATGCTCCTTATGAAAGCTGCGGCAGCAGGCGGTTGTGTCCGCCTGCCGCCGCGCTCCCACATCTTGTCTTGAATTTGGGTATCTCATCTGATATAATCGGTTTCGTGAGATGAGGTGAGATTGCTATGATTTATACCAACGAAGAAGCCGCGATGATCGACGGCATGATCGGCACTCTCTTTGGCGGCGCGAATGTCGCGGAAAATGTGCGCGACGCATATCAGACCGTCCGTCGTCATCTCACGGAGGACTCGTTAGATCAGAAGGACCTCAGCCGCATCTCGGCAGCAGTTGATTTTGCGCTGAAAAATCAATTCTGCGACTCCTGCAGCAAGGAAAGTCAGCGCGTTTTGACAACGATCCTCATCAAAACCGTTTCCTCAGCTTGAACCCGTTTCAAACGAGAGTGGCGACAGCAAAAAGCTGCCGCCACTCTTTTGTCAGAATCCCGTTTTCGGAAGTGTGATGGGCCGCACTGGTGTCAGGCTTCGGATGACCGTCACCCAGCTTGCCGTTGCGGTCTGCCATGTGCCCTGATATTTGCCGCCCACA
>OGZA01001139.1_pt1 | contig 18683 bp, 10 predicted proteins | sample 1576591 | NCBI WGS metagenome assembly OGZA01 (sample SAMEA3541565, study PRJEB24748) | human gut metagenome | biome: human gut; feature: human-associated habitat; material: faeces | place: China | collected 2012
CAAACATGGCCCATAGCATAAAACGGGTAGCCGTAGCCCCGATCAAAATGCCATCCCATAGAAAGGCCGCAAATCCTGCCAACGGAATAGCAAGCACCCAGTAAAAATAACGTCCGGCAGTCTCTATCACAACCGTGTCATTTGTCAATAACCCCAAGAAATTCTCACCTCCAATCCCGTACAATAACGTGAAAACCAACGACAAAACAACTCCCCAGCAGAACAATGCCTTCACCGCCCGTTTCAATTGTACCAAATTACAAGCTCCCACGTAACGCCCCGACAGAGCTTCCCCCGCGTAGGCAAAACCGTCCATGATATAGGAAAACAAGGTAAACAACTGCATGAGTAATGTATTAACAGCCAGAATTACATCTCCTTGACGGGCTCCTGTTGAAGTAAAGAATGTTGTCACCCCAATCAAGCAAAGTGTCCGAAGAAATATATCCCGGTTCACGGCAAAGAAACGTCGCATGGCAATTAATTGAAGACTTCCTTTAAATGTAATCCGCCCCCGCAATTCTTTATAATTATAATACCAAAACCCCAAGGCCATCATCACCCCCGAATATTGCGCGACAACTGTCCCCAAAGCCACTCCTTCCACCTTCATTTTGAACAAAAAGACAAAGCAGGAACTACATACGATATTAATCACGTTCATCACAATGGCAATATACATCGGGTAACGAGAATTCTGCATCCCGATAAACCACCCAGTGAAACTGTATTGTGCCAACACCGCCGGAGCCCCCCAAATACAGATTCTAAAATAGGTGACGGCATATTGTTCCACCTCCGCACTCGTGTCCAATAGCCGAAAAGCCAGTCGTTCTATCGGGTATTGCAGAATCAGCATGGCCAAGGCTGAAAACAAACCGACACTCACCGCCTGTACAAGTACCCGTATTTCAGCCTCCTTATCCTTCCGACCGTATGCCTGTGAAGTCAGCCCACTGGTACCCATTCGTAGGAAACCGAAATTCCAGTAAAGAATATTAAATAACAATCCACCCACCGCAATAGCACCTATATAAGCTGTCGCCCCTAAATGTCCCATAATCGTCACATCTACCAATCCCAACAAAGGAACGGTAATATTAGACACGATAGAAGGAATAGCAAGATGAAGTATTCTGCGATTCATTGCTTGTACCCGATTGTATTCCTTTCTGATATCATACTATCCAACATGGCAGGCGTGAACATTTCAACGTCCTGTTTCGTGACCGAATGTTTCATATCCACGTCATCATTCGCTTTCTTGTTCTGAGCCAAGCGCTGTACCCGATTCCGAATCATCATCTCTGCAACCAGTTTGATTAACCGGGCACTGGCATGACTACGTTTTTTATTCGCAACAATATAAGAGATAAATTGTTCCATATGTTGTTGAGCCGTTCTCGTCATCCGGGTATTATCCGTGGCAAGATCACGTTTCAATATTTCCATTAACTGATCAGCTGTATAATCTTCAAAAACAAGAACATTAATCATATCAGAAACCTTTTCAACCTCGTCATTGATAATCTGACGGGGTGGGTCCTGTTTCGCATATATCACGTTATAAGCTCCCGGTTGCATTGCCAACTGATTCACAAGAATCGCCCTTACCCGATCCCGGAAACCGGAAACTTCATTCAGACTACTGGAATCTTCATCGAAGAAAAATAGTCCACCTTTCGATTGCAACAAAGCCATACCGATACTTTGTATAGCATCTTCCTCGGTCAACCCGAGTAAACGTTCTACTTTAAAACTCGTCACCTCACTCTTGTCTATAATTCCCATGGCTTTATAAATACGAGCAATAATCCGGGCGACCGTTCCTTTTCCCATTCCGGAGTTCCCGGTAAAGCACCATTGTAATGATACACGGGTATTCAGCTTCGTCCCTTGTTGATTATAATGACGAGCCAAATCCACAAAATCATGAATCTGTTTTTTGAGTTTCGTCTGTCCCACCATGTGATCCAGATCCTTCAAAGCTGAAGCAATCTCTTTCTCGTCGAAGGTATCTTTATAAGAATTGGGTAGCTCGGAAGTTGCCGTCGGAATATCCACGGCCATCAATGTCGTGATCTCCTTTCGGGTAAGTTCCCGCTCCTTCCTAATCTTCATGGTTCGAGCAGATAGGTTGTGAATGGCTTTATCTACCATCTTCTCGACAAATAAAGCATTTCCAAAGAATTTATCATGCTCGTTACATACTTGGGATACCAAGTTTTTAAATGCCTCTTTCGCTTTCGGATGCAGGGTATAATTCTTCTCTGCAACCTTCTGAATCGCTATCTCCAATAACTCTTCCGGCGTGTAATCGGAAAAATGGAAATGATACGGGAAAAGAGACTTCACTCTCGGATTTCCGGCTAAAGCTTTATCCATCGCTTCCGGGTCTCCGCTCAATATAACAATGGTATCTCCATTATCGGTAGGTGACAATTGCCCGAAAATGACACTCAATGCCGCAGCCCCCACATTATCTTGAAACAAGGTGTGAGCATCTTCCAAGAAAAGAATACCCCCTCTTGCCTGTTCGAAAATATACATGGCAATCTGTTGTGGAGGAATGGAACCATCTCCGATAATTTCTCCCCTGCTCCTGACAGTCACCATAGAACTTTCCAGAATCCCAGCCGACTCGAATATCTCCCCAAGCATTCGGGCCACAGTCGTTTTCCCAGTCCCTCGGTTCCCGGTGAACAGCATATGCAAAGGAGGAATCACATCTGCGTAACCATGCTTTTGTCTTTCCCGAATAAAATAGATATAATTAATATAGCTAATCAAGCTGTTTTTTAACTCTTTAGATCCAATCATATCATTCAATGCATCAACGGATTTACTAGGATCCGGTTGTTCCAGCGTTTCGATGTCTCCCACCTGAATCAACATCATATCTTCCTTTGTATGTGTACCCTTGTGATTTGCCATCAATCGCTTGGCCATCCGTGTCGAGGCATTATCCAGTCGCTCTTCTATAAACCTGCCATTGGAAAAACCGGATTCCCTCACGGAACAACAATCCTTCAACATATCGGAAAACTTATCCTCTGCCTCCAGGGTAAACTTAAATTGTCGTTTCTCCAACATTTGATGAGTAATTTCCATCAATTCCTCTGCCGAATAATCATCAAATACAAATTGGTAAGGGAAACATTTCTTCACACCGGGAATTCCTTCTGTAATAGCCTGCAATGCCATTACATCGCCCGCCATGACAACCAACAAAGAAGGTTGTTCCTGCTCTAAAATTCCCAACAACACGCTAAAAATACGCATGGCCGGATCATTCGGGTCATTTGTCGGGTACAATTCATCTGCATCCTCAATCAACAGAATACCTCCGATACTTTTCGTGATAGCATCCCGAATCAACTGTTCTTCTGCGGCCACTCCCGGACGAGTAAAATCCTCTCTCTTATACCTATGCACCTTCCCGTTTGACAACACTCCCAAACGATAAAACATCTCTCCCGTAATCTCGGTAATCAAATGCTTACCCGTTCCCGGATTTCCCATAAGGATCATATTCAATACCGGAAGTTTATCGTTAAAACCGTTCTCTTGTCGCATTTTCACGAATTCCGCCAACTCATACATCCGGGTAATTTCCTCTTTTACTTTACGCAATCCTACCAATTGATACAAACGGGATAAAGCCTCTTCTTTGTCTTGCGGAGTTGAAGGTACACCTGCTACTTTATGTACCTGTCCATTAACTTTCGCGATTTCGTCAGTAAACGTATAAGGTAAATCCTGTTCCCCGATCGAAAATTCCAATTGAATCACAGGTTGATCAAAACATAACACGTCAACCCGATATTTTCCCTCTTCCCAAAAATTACTTAGTCCGGCCCCTAAATCCAAGGCAAAACAAAGCAAACGCTTTCCTTCCCGATTCGGAACGTAATAATTTCCTTTAGCTATTCGACTCGCTTTTAATATACCATTAGTATCAAATACATTAATCAAAAATTCATACGTCCATTCACCCGATAAAAAATTCTCAGCCACCAGATAAAACCGTACATCTTTCAACCCCTTGGCTGAAAAAGCCTGATACGAATGAGGACGTTGTACATCAGGAGCCTCCTCCACGCATTTGTCAAATCCTATATCCAACAACTGGAAGTAATCCCGGAACGAATTGTGCGATTCCAATAAATGGATTTCATCCGACACCCCGGCCTGCCCGTTTATCATCACTTGTACCCGGTAGATTCCCTCTTGAAACCGAAAGTTTGTAAAATCCTCAGCCGAAAAAGTAGTTGAAAAATGAAAAATGAAATCCGTTTCAGGGATTGTAACCTTTCCACCTTTTTGTGCTACCAGCACAGGTTGATCCTCATGCATATATATCAAAGCAGCCACGATCTCCGCATCCCAGGGTTTCTCATCAAACTGCTTGTTTATCACTTCCGTGTCCACGAATAAAGTTTCGATCTCGTTCAATCGAAAAACCGTACGATAATGCTTGTTTCCGGTAAAATCAATCACCTTGCTACAACTCGTACGAATACTTTTGAATTTGAAATTTATATCTGTAACAGTCTGATTCTTTGACGCTTTTGATTTTTTAGCCTTCTCCACCATAACTCGTTTGTTTTTACATTCGTTTTTCAATCCCCCATCCCATCTCACTTGCATTCAAAATTAGTTTTATTTTTTATAAAAGACTACTTTTGCAACGTAATTATTTAAAATCAAAAAGTATGCTAAAACATATTGTCATGTGGAAACTCAAGGAGTTCGCCGAAGGAAAAACAAAAGCAGAGAATGCGTTAATCATGAAAGAGAGTCTGGAAAGACTAGTCGGTATCGTTCCAGAAATCATATCATTACAAGTCGGAATTAATGAAAAAGAATCCGATATGGCATACGATGCGGAAATCGTTGCGGCTCATCGGGTCCGGATAGGGCGTTAGAATTTCTTCAATCTTTTCTGCCAGCGGGTCTTTCCTTACAGGTTTTTTCTTCATTTCGGGTTCTCCTTGTTTCTAAAGTGGAACCCTAAAAACCACTTACTCATTTCTTTTGTAGCTTGCATTTTTCTCATTCGTGTCCGCAAATCTGCACCATTATCCGGCTTTTTGGGCAGGGCTTATCTTGCATCTTATCTTGCATTTTTCCCAAAAAGTCGCCATTTTTGCCCTAAAACGGGTGATTTTGCTTCTTTTCGTACCTACATTGTTTTTTGGCTTCCGGGCAGTATTTTCGCTACAAGCATCGTCCAAAATCAGCGGACAAACCAGCCTGTATCAGCCTTGGTTATCACCATATTGCCTTTTCAAAGATTAACTCGAAATCAATTTGACAGCAATGTCACGTGGGTTCGAATCCCACCGTCTGCGCCAAGTATCACTACTCAATTTCACATTGGGTAGTGATTTTTTATTGCTAGTTTGCAAAATTCCGTTGCTTTTCTTATAAACATCTCCCCTTTATTTTCAAGTAGTGATTTTCGGGTTCGGTACAAATCATACCATTAATTTCAGTAGATAGCTATTCATGAAACTGCACAAGAACCAGCTGTTTGGGTTGGGCACAAATTAGCACTGACCGCTGAACTTTCTATGCATTCTGTTTACTGTTTGACAAAATATATCTTATACGATATAATTTTATCAGACAGTTTTATTGATTTAGTATGATGAGGTCTTTCCGATGAACTATAATAGCATCAAAAACAAAACTTTTTCTGAAAATCCCGCAGTCAAAGCCGAGTACGATCAGCTTGGTCCTCAGTATGAAGCCATCCGCGCTGCAATCGCAAGTCGGAAGTCTGCCGGGTTAACTCAAAAACAGCTGGCCGAAAAAATGGGAACTGCGCAGGCAAATATTTCACGTTTTGAAAACGGTAATGCAAATCCCTCGTTGGATTTTCTGCAAAAAATGGCTTCTTGCATGGGCAAGACACTTCATATTTCATTTGAATAACTTAGAATAAAACAGTACATACAAAAGAAAGGAGTGCTTATAGATGGCTCATATAGAAATAGGGCACCGGCCAAACGGTCGGCGCCCTATTCCTAAGTATTCTTGTCCTGCTTCAGCTTCTCCTTAATAATTGCCAAACTTTTTTGTCTTGAAGTGTCTACTGAAAATCCAGCGACGACTTCTTGCATTGTTTCAGAACTCCAGTAGATTTTTAACTTTTCTTTTGCGCGCGTAATTGCTGTATAGAAAATGCCGTGTGTTATTTTTTCAGCGTTGCTACTCGGAATAACAACCTTAACTGACCTATATTCTAAGCCCTGCGCTTTATGAATTGAAACCGCATAGGCAAGCTGAAACGGTACGATGGCTTTTTTGCGATCTTCATCTGCCATTTCCTCTTCAAAATCAAGTACATCAAATCGTATTCGGGTCACATCATCAATTATATCGATGAATTCTATGCCATCGTTTTGGCAATCTTGCTCTGTTAACGGGATCTCTACATCTACTGTAAACCTGATTCTTCTGTCAAACAGTTCTATTTGGACAATTCGCCCTTTTAAATTATTATAGAGCAGAGAAAATCTGTCCGTGTCATTGAATAATATATGATCGCCAACTTTATATTTCCAGTCTCTCCAGACAACAGCCGTTTCTGTGTTAGCATTTTGGAAATAGCTATTCATATTATTCAAGCCAAATTTTCCGTCATAGTTCAAGCATAAAATCACCTCATCCCTTATCTCGGAATTGAGCACTCCTTCGCCAATATTTTCAGAAAATGGGCCGTCGATAACAAGTTTTTCCGTTATTAGCGCACCCTTATTTCGAGTCTCGTTCCAAAGCTCAATTAAACCGGGATCCTTTGTTCTCCAAGTGCTTACGAGTTCAACATTCGAACCTTTAGTCTTAATAATATCCTTGGCATAAGTAAACCAATTGCCAAAATCAATAGATTCTATCTGATAGGTGTCTCCCGCAAGTACTAAGAATGTATCCGGGCGCATTTTCTCGAGGAATACCTTCATTGCACGGTTATCAATGGTGCTGCATTCGTCTACAAAGATAACATCATAATCAGGAAGGTTTACCCTCTTCGTAAAACTATTGATGCTTACAAAACTGGCATCAGCCCCCGGATTATTAATTCGCCTCTGCAGATTCTGCAAGGCCGTATGTGTTTTGGTAAGAAACAATTTCCGACGCCCAGACAGCATTGTCGAGATCATATCGATTAGGGTCGTCTTTCCGGTACCGGCAGCTCCGTAAACAAGAAGTACTCTGGAGTTTACAAAAGCATATTTAAGAGCTTCTTCTTTTTTAGGATCTGAAAAGGCAATATCACAATTTCTCAAATATCTTTCGTTAACTTCTTTTTGCCCTTTATTGTGAATCTGTGATAATTCCAGGAGTTTATTCAAAATAAAGAGCGTCGATGCCTCATATGCTGCGATACAAGCGGCATTTCCATCTAAAATGATTTCATACCCTTGGCGCTTTTCCCAATCGTCTAAGCAATCATTATATTTCTGGATCGCTTGTTCGGTTAAATCTCCGCCAAGATCGCAGTAAATTTCGCCGGTATCTTGCATAGATTTTACAATAGACCAGTATGGAACCGCAACCTCAGTCTTTTCCTTTTCAACTACTCTGGCCAAGTACTTGGCTTGACTTATCTGGCTCGTTTTGCTGTCAGCTAAATCAGAAGCAAGTGGGTTACACTCAAACGGAAAGCATTTTCTAGACAGGTATAAATCCTTGCATTTCCATTGCGGACTAAACTGAGACGGCATAACGCGTTCCAAAAGATCTTCGCGCAGATTCAGTAACAGATACCGAATTGTATATCGGCCGAAGCGTGTCGAACCTGTAGAATAGTTGTCCCTCAGCTGCTGTAAAACATCTTTGAAATAAGAGGTGTTTGTTTTTTTGTAAACCGACTCCAAAAGATTCGAGAAATGTATCTCCCGAAGATCAATCATTTCCAGGAAATCCATACCTGTTGCTGTTAGGAATCTCATCAGGGCATCATATTCTCCATATTTTGAAGAAAGCTGAAGGCGCATATTAAGTATCCTTCCAAGCTTGTTCAAACATTTAGGATCTACCGAAACACGCCAAGCTGTGATAATTTTAATTTCTGTATTGACACCCCAGAGATTAATGTATGATGGGACATAGTCGATTTGTACAGAATAGCCTGTAGAAATGTCAAGTTTGGTATATGCTGTAATTCGGTTATACTTTGACGCATAGATGTCCGCTTGCTGCAGTGTTACCTCAAAATAACGCTCTTTACCAACATAAAACGGCGTCCTTTTCTGAATATAAAACCTCGTATTGCTGTTATGTTTCTGCTCGGTTTTGGGGGTTGAGAAAGCATTCGCCACCAACTCATAGTATTGTTTATCCTGTTCATCGGTTCCGGTATATTCCTGAAACTTTTCCAAGTTCTGAAGCACGGTGATGCCGTAGTTTTCGTAGAGCGATTGGCGTATCTGCCACATAAAGCTGTAGTACTTCAGCATCAGCCGCTCTGCTTGGCCTTCCTCGGGGATCCGGCGTCCGATATATTGCAATCCTCGGTAAAAATTCCCTAAGTACTTTGTATTTGCCCTTAAGAGTGAGTATTCCCACGCAAAGCCGGCGTTGGGACTTTGATAGCCGTCTTTCATCGCATTCAACAGTAAAGCTGAAATGCATAGATCGTTCAATCTCGTCAGAATTCTCCGTGAAATGTTGTCGCGGCTCTTATTTAGAACGCTTAAATTGTCAATGCTTTCCGTGATTTCCTCATCACAGGCCTCGACAATTCGCTTAGCTTCTTCAAAAGAATAATTATGCCGTTCCAATTGGTTTACAAAGGAATGCCGCTCGACAATTTTTTCTAACCTCTCGCAAAAAGCTAAAACGCTTTCGTCATTGTTCAAGATTTCCTCTTCCGGTGAAAAACTGACGGTTATACTGTCTTTTGCAAAATCAATACTGTTGAGAAAACTGGGCGACATATACTTCCAAAAAACTTTCTCATCTCCGCGTTCAGCGGGATTGAGAATCACAAACAGAATTCCCGGATCAAGAGATACTCTGCCACATATAAAAGCAGGAAAAGCGAGATCTTTTAGCGTGTACTTAATAACGCCCTCGCGCTCAGTATAATTGCGTGTCCCCTTTATTTGGACATAGAAAGTCTGCTAGGGCCGCCTAGAAATGTCAGGGTCGGGAACAAACTCGAAAGTGTCATCGTGATTGGGCCACTTATCATCTGATGCAAAAGAAGGGTTGATTCTTCCATTCGAACGAAGAAATGTTTCCAAAACAGATACTGCCGCTCGGTCATCATCGGAACGCTCTGTGTGGGTTTTGATATGTCTTTCAATATTTGCATTTGTCTGATCCAGCACCATCATCCCTCATTTCTGTTCTTGCTTTCAACAAGTATGTTAAATGATCTGCTTCAGCAATTTCACTGCGCTCTCCTCGCTCGGGTCATTCGTACCCAGTTCACCGCGAAAGGCACGGGCGAGAATGGATTTTTTCATCAGGTCGATTTGGTCAAGGGCTGCCTCGGCGGCTTCTTTGGTCTGCTGTTCCTTGGCAAAAAGATCGTCAAGAATTTGAACAATTTCCACTTGCTCATCAATAGGTGGGATTTCAATATTTAGTTCTTTTATAATCGTCAAACTTAAATTCAATTGGTTTCCTCCAACTGCTTTTTCACGGATGTCCCAATAATTGCGCATAAAATAATACAATAAATACCTATTATATAGTAATGCACTCTGAGGCTCTAAGACACAAACAGCCTGATTCGTAGCTGCTTGAACACGCAAGATGCTTGCCTTACCTCGTGTCACACCCATTCCATACATAGCAACCAGAACTACACCGGGTTTGTAGCACCTTGCTGAACTATTATCTATTGCACTTTGAGTAATTTTCTCTTCTGTGTCATAAATGTCATTCCACTCAATCTCGCCCGTTTTTATCCAAGGGATGTCACCTTTATAAAAATCTGGAACTTTCCGTGACGGGGTACCTCCAGATCCCAATTTGCAACAATCTTTAATTTTCTTGTAAACCCATCGAGTATTTGCACTTTTTCTCCACTTCTTTGTCAACTCCCCGGTGAAGGCCTTGTGGAGAATAGCGGCTTTGCGGGTTTCAAAGCTATCCACCACGGCCTGTGCCTTTTCTTTGGCCTCATCCAGCTTGGCAAACAGACTTTCAATGCGGTCAACAATGCGCCGCTGCTCGATAAAAGGAGGTAGTGGAAACAACAGCTCATTTAAATCGCTTTTGTTAAAACCGGCCTGTGCGCTCCTACCGTAGCCTGCTTTGATACAAAAATCTTGATAAAAGTGCGAATAATAGTATAGGTAAAGAAATTCATCATCAACAACTTCTGGATATAATATAATTACCTTTGCTAATGCCACATTGTATGCACCTTTGTGTGCTCTAAAAACCTTTCCTAAAGAACCACCGTAGCGAGCTAATAATATGTCTCCCTCATCCGTTGTTTTTGTCGCATATTTTTGGGGAATGTAAACTGGTACTGGATTCTCACCATAATCTCTTGTCTGATACAACTGGACATATCCTTCCTTTGGCTCTCGAATAAAAAAGGCTTTTTCGGGCTGTGCCCCACCTACAATATCCATTATGCTGTTATGTCTAGTCCAACACCAATTTTCCGGCAATTTATACGGCCACTCCCAATCCGGCACCAAGGCCGCCTGCAACCGCTCTTCGGGCGTGAGGGCGGTTCCTTTTTTTGCTCTTGCCATCACTTTTCCTCCGTCAGAGCACGAAGCTCACGCACAACACTTTTCAGCAGATCGACCGCTTCTTCCAGATTCGCAATCGCTTCCTCGCCGCTTTCTACAGGGTCAGGGAGATCGTCATAATCCACGATGGAGTCGTCACGAATCAAGCCAAGGTCAAGACTATCGTCCGGATTCTTGGCGATCTCCTCACGAGTGAATTTGCTCCAGCGCTCGCCCGTGCGCTTGGACGGGTCTTCATACCCTGCCACAAACTCGTCGAAATCACTCTTGCGCAGCTGCCGGGTCTTACCAAAGCTGTCCATATTGGTGCGCATATCGTAGAATACAACCTCGGTGGTGTTATCCTGCTCGGTTGTCCCGCGGGTAAAGAACATCACATTGGTCTTGACGCCCTGTGCATAGAAAATGCCGGTAGGCAGGCGCAGAATGGTATGCAGATTACAGAAATTCATCAGTTCCCGGCGCACGCTGGCACCGTCACCGGCGGCAAACAGCACATTATCCGGCAGCACCACGGCGCAGCGGGCCTTGCTGTCCGCCTTCAGGCTGCGATAGATCACCTGCAAAAAGTTCAGCTGCTTGTTGGAGGTCTGGAAAGAAATATCATCTCGGGTCGCACGCTCACCGCCCTTTTTCGTGCCAAAGGGCGGATTGGTCAGAATGACATCAAAATCTTTCAATCCCTTGGCGCTTTGTGCGAGAGAATCCCCCAATGTTATATTGGCATTCATATTGTGCAGATAGGCATTCATCAATGCCAAGCGATGGGTCTCGTGTACCAGCTCCACGCCGTTGAACGCTTTATTCTGCTGGAAATCTGCCTGACGGTCAGAAAGTGCATACATATCGTTATGCGCATTGACATAGCGGTTGGCTGCAATCATAAAGCCAAAAGTACCGCAGGCCGGGTCAAAGCACTTGTCGCCCAGCTGGGGTTTGATGAGCTCCGTCATCACATCGATCAGCACACGAGGGGTGAAGTACTGACCGGCACCGGACTTCTTCTCATTGGCGTTCTTCTCTAAGAGTCCTTCATACAGGTCGCCCAGACCTTCCTCTTTGGCCTCATACCAGTCCAGTTTGTCAATCTCCGTGATGATTTTTTCGAGGTTTTTCGGCTCCTCGATGCTAGAGGATGCGTTGGCGTAGATCTGCGCCACGCGGCCAACGGATTCTTCGCCCAGCTTGCTGAGCAGCGTATAGTAGTGCTTTTTCAGGTCAATGCCGGAACGGCTGGTCAAAGAGCCCCAACGATATGCTTCGGGAATATCCTTATCTGCACCGGTCTCATCGGCCATTTTCAAAAACAGAATGTAGGTCAGCTCTGTCACATACTGATGATAAGTAATACCGTCATCCCGCAGCACATTGCAGAGGTTCCAAAGTTTCTGTACAATATCTTGCGTGCTCATTTAAGCTGCTCCTTCATAAATATAAGTGTTGATCTCGCGGATAATCTCCGCAAGCTGCCCGCCAAACTTCTTGTTAAAGCGAGCGAAACCGCCATCCATCTTGAACGCCGGTGCCTCAAAGGTCTCGGTATTGAGGATGCTCTCGTGAAGCATATATACCTTGATCTTTTCCAGCAGATCCAGCTGCATTTTGTTAAAGTGATGCGCCGAAATCAGTTTAGAAAAGGCCATTTTCACGCGGTCATCGTGGTTCACCAGCGGCGTTTTAAGTACAGCCCGACGAACAAAGGCGATAATGTCTGCCACAATCCGTTCATTGCTCACCGCACTGGCCGCTTCATTCAAGCTGCTCTCGGTGAAATTCTCCTTATCAAGTTCCAGCTTTAACTCCCGAAGCTGCGCCCGGGTCATATCGCTGGGGCGGGTGCAGGCTATGCGGATCGCTTCGATACGGTCTTTGTTCTCATTAACATAGACCACAAAAGAGTCCAGATAATCCTGCGGTTTTTCCGTGTCACCATAGCCGCGGGTCGTTTCCAAAAGAGTATCTTCCTTTTCGGAATAGTAATGTCCGCGCTTTTTGCCCTTCAGGTTGTCAAACCAAAGCAGGAAATCCTTATCCTCCCGGCAGCGTCGCACAAAAGCTTCCTCTGTACAGCTTTTCAATTCCTTCGCATATTCCCGAATTGTTTTTCCGCCTAAACGCTCGGATACATCATACTTTTGCTCATCGGTCAGATTGTTGCTCTTACGCTGCAATCTTGCTAAAATGCGATCTTTGACAGGCTGCTTGCTGGCCTCACCCGGACGGAACAAATCCTCCAACAATTCAGCCATTGATTTGCTGACGGAGACTGACTTCATATTGGAAGTGTCGTCCAAGTCCTCGTACACGCGAACTGCATCGAAGATATTGAAATGCGTCTTTCCGATTTCCGGGCAAAGGCGAGTAGCGCGTCCCAGCATCTGCTCAAAGAGGATCCGGCTGTTGATCTTGCGCATAAACACCAAATTGCAAATTGCCGACACATCGATTCCGGTAGTCAGCAGGTCGACTGTTACGGCAATGTTGGGGTACTGGTTGTTCTTGAACTGCTTGATCACCTGCAAAATTTTCTTTTTGTTGCCGCCGGCAGTTTTGCCCGTGATTTTCATAATGGCATCATTGGAAATGCCATAGGGCTTGTAAATTTCTCGGAGCGTATCCACAATACGGTCAGCGTGTGCATCATTCACCGCAAAAATCAGCGTCTTTTCTCTACTTTCCGGATTCAGGTAGGTCGAAACTTCTTCCAGCACCTTGCGGGTATGATCCGGCAGAACAATTTTGCGGTTGAACTCCGACACATCGAAATCCATTTCATCGTCCAAAACTGCACCGTTCAAAAGTTCATTGGTGTTGGGGTCATATTGCGCCAAGGTTTCACCCTTCTTGAACTGTGCGTCATTTTCAATGAAATCCGTATTAATCAGATATGGAGGGTCGTGATCCACCAGCCACCCATCGATAACCGCCTCACGGTAGCTGTAGGTATAGACCGGCTCCCCGAAAATCTCGGTCGTGTGCAGGGCGGGCGTAGCAGTCAAAGCAACTTTCACCGCATCGAAATACTCGATAACCTGCTTGTACTTGCTCATATAATCATCTTGATTATCGTAGAGGATTTCTTCTTCCGTCATTTCACGGTCAAGAATATAGCCTCGGTGGGCTTCGTCCACAATAATCAAATCAAATGCACCGGGCATCAAACCCGGTTCTTCTGCCAGAATCGTGCGTTTCAAAAGCCCCTGCACCGTTGAAATGCTGGCCTTGGTTTCCAGATTGATGATGTTGTCATCAATCGCTTTGATCTCATATATTTTGTCCAGCGTCAGCAGTTCCTTCAGCTTGACATCTTTGAAGGTGTCCATTGCCTGCTCACCGAGGGACACTCGATCCACAAGGAAAAGAATACGACGGAAACGCTTGGATTCCAGCATCTTGTAGATAAGTCCCAGAACAGTACGGGTTTTGCCCGTTCCGGTGGCCATTGCAAGCAAGGCCGTTCTCTTGCCGTCAACGATTGCCTCTGTTGCCTTATCAATGGCCTTGATCTGGTAGTCGCGCAGATTCAACCCATTAGGATCTGTCATAAACGAATTATCTGCTGCAGCCAGCGCCTGATTGGCCGCCGCTGTATTCTGACCAAGTTTTTCCATCAGGTCACTTGGGCTAAACCAGTTCCGAATAGGATACGGTTGATTTTCCTGTTCCCGGACATCCAAAAACCAAATACCAGACTTCGTCCGCAGCTGCTCTAAATATGCCCTGCCATTTGAAGCAAAGAGGAAGGGGACCTGATAACCATTCCAGTTTCCAACCGTATGTGGAATATCCTCCGGCTTAATATGTGCAGCATAGTCCTTTACCTGCACATCGATGGTAGATGCCACATCTTCCGACATCTTTTTTGCATCCATCAATGCTACGAGCTTCTCGCCAACGAAGAATGCATAATCCGCATACCCGTTTTTGTAAAAGGCCGAATTGGTAGGCCATTCGCTGATGGCAATATTTCTCCCCTTTACAGGACGCGTTCCTTTGCTGTAGCGCAGGTTCTGCGTATCAGCTTCCCAACCAGAAAGACGAAGCTGCTCGTCAATCAAGCATCTGGTCTGCGCCTCATTCCAATTCATCATAGCGGAGACAGATTCCGACCGCTTTGCGCGCTCCTTCTGCGTTTTGCCCGAAGCGGCAGTCTTGACCACGGCCAGTTGCTTCGTCAATTCCTCGATTTTCCTTTCCTGCTCGGCAATAACGGATTCCAAATCTTCGTGCGTGGTCTCGCTCGGCATAACGAACTCAGGCGCAATATATCCCCAGTCTCCATAGGTTTCCATAAACCAAACAGCAAGATTGTATGTCAAGGATAGCAATGTCTTCGCTTCGTCCACGGAGTCCGTACCTGTATGTACTGCCGAGTTTCTTGTCTTGCGAAGAACATATAGCGTGTTGTCAATTTCGTGCGGCAATAAACCGGCTCGCTTCAAAATGCGAATTCGATTTGCGTGATTATTGTCAATGGTCGGCTCCGCAATGTGTTCAAAAGCAAGAATTTCCTGAACCAAACGCTCGGCAAACATTCCAAGCTTGTAGATACAGGCATTAGGATCGGAATAAACATAAGTTTCTGCGGTTGTGCCGATCTGTGCCAGCGCTGGCCAGTATCGATTAAGAAAATCAAAATTTGATTTCATAAGCAAGCTCCTTTAGACCTTATTGAATCGTTTAGCGCCAGACATTTTCAATGCTCATTCGACCACTTTCGGTTTGTTGCAATTCTTTTTGGCATACAGCGCATCGTCAAATCACTTCGGCACGACTATAGTCAGGATTACTTTGCCATACTCATGGGAATTGGACAGCCCCACCAGGTGGGTGGCGATTTCCCAGATCAGAGCGGTTCTCACCTGTATATTCGCATTTGTCTGCTATTGTAGCTCGGTGCTGTTCTCCTGTGTTATTTACTTTCTGTAATCGTCTTCTCTTTAATATGGTACGCAATGCCGTTTTCTTCGCAAAAACGAATTACTTCATGTGCCTTTTTGTTGTAAAAATCATTGTGCTGAGGGTATGCGTTGACGGCTTTACTGTAGTTGGTCCTCCCAAAAATAATTTTGTCAACAAAGCAGATTGAGCGAAGAACTGCTTGCAAGTCCTGCTCAATGAGGTTTGGCGTGGGGTATGGCTCCATACTGACCCATGTTTTGCAGCCAGCTTCGTGCAACACACGTAACGCTGCAATACGATCTGCGTATGGAGCAGCGCCCGGTTCAATACGCTCTCTATAGTCTTCATCCAATGAAATAAGCGTTATGCCATATTCATTTTCTTTTGAAAGATTTGCAAGGCAACTAGGAAGTAGTCCTTTGGTTAAGACTGTGCATTTAATCCCTGATGCGTTTAGTTTTGCAATTGCAGCTATACCCATTTGACAAATTTCATCAAATCCATACATAAAAGGGTCAGTAGAGAAGCAAAGATGAACGGAACATATTTTATTTTGCAGCTTTGGAATTTCCTTATCCAGAAGCTCTAATGTGTTTGATACCAAATAAGGTTTGCACCATTCGCCATAATCCCTAACCTGCCCAAAGCGCTTTTTCATTGCAAACGCATAGCACGGATATTTACACCCATGTGCGCACCCTTGAACAAAGTTAATCGTATAATCACCATATTCTACACCAGTCCGGTACAACATGGTTTTTCTTTGTATATATCCTGCCACTTCGGCCATTTCTATTTTCTCCTGTCCTGAAACGATATTGTCGATTGCTTTTTTGTTGCTCCGTAATCGGCAACAAGAATTTGCTTGATTTCATTTTTGTAACCGTCAGTTGGAAATATAGGGTGCTCATCCAGCAGTGCCCATATATCCGAATACTTCACATCTTGCTGCCCATTAAAATGTTTTTGAATATATTTTGCGATATCTTCAGCAAAATAACAATTTTGATCAGTTTCAGTTTCAATATCCAGTGAATCTTCCGAGTAGGTAATTACTGTTTGACCAGAAAAAGATGTAGTCTTTGTCGACGATTTTCTTCCAAAGGTGTTCCAAGCAGTAGTCTTGAACAATTTGAATCCTTCAATATGACTTGTACAGTGAACCAAATCGTAAACCAGCGCATTATTCGTGTTAAAAAACGGAAAGGATGCGATATAGTATTTCCTGCTTTTATCGCCTCTAAGATATTTAATAATTGTTTCCAGCCGCTTTTCGTAGGCGTTCTTATCGCTGCCAAACGGAATCAATTTAGTGACATCATCTATCAGATATGTGTCCATATATTTTTGCTTTGCCCTATCCGACTTCACCTGACTCAAGGCTCGAATAGGATCGGAAACCATATGGTTGATAAGCACTTCACCCCAATGCCTGAAAAATGGGGCTAGGGCCGCCCAGTCAATGGATGCATCGTAGGGGTCGTATAGGAGAAAGAAATGATAGTGGTAGCGCCTATTATCTAACTTGGGACCAATTTCTTTCAAAAAAATATTTGCATCCTTTACAGATGTTACAATTCTAAAATTATCTTTCTCACCAGGGAGATGCTTCTTCAACTCATTGATTTTATCTTCATTATTATCGTTGAGATAAAGAAATACCTTTTTCTTATATTGCCCAGCTACATCCCGTAATACCTCAGCAACTCTTACTGCCGAACCTTTTACAGGAGCACCATCGTGATCGGTATAGGCCCCACTGTTACACATACAATCAATATAAATTATGCCATCGCAATAGCTGTTCAGCATGAGCTTTTGAGCCCAAGTCTTTATGTATGCTTCAATCAGTTCAAATTTCTTGATTGTATGAGGGCTTGCTTTACTAATGACAACGTTGTTGTTACTACTTGCCATACAAAGTTCACTCCATTGCAAAAGGATAAAATAATTTGTGACTGATTTCAACAATGTCACAATATTGGTACGGAGCATTCATCTAGTAAGCGAAGAGTGCTTTTAAGCAGCCTGCTGTACGCCACGGCAATATTGGGGGATTTTTTCGCTTTTATTATACTGCTATTAGACTACACACGCAAGAGATTCTTCCTGATTTCGGGAATTTTTCCGAAACGTACATTCACATTTTCTTGGATAGATCATCTGAAATAATGTTTATTGTGCAATGAACGGGCGTATTTTATATAGCAATTTCAAACCGGCAAGCAGTGTCCGGGTGCTACCCGGACGCAATTTGCTTGTTGGGGCAAAATCCCCAATCCCCAAGATCAGAACTTTGTTCTGGCTGCGCATTTGAAAAATGCTTCTCTGTCGGCCATAAATAAAATTAGTTTCGACGCCGACCGAATTTGCTATGTTTGAAAAATCCATTGCATACGAATGCTGCTATATGGTATGATATGGCTAATTAGAAAAACGATTCTGGACAGAGCGCAGATTTCTGTGGAAGACCAAAGGGGGACAACCATGATTGACTTTTCCAAATTAGAGCAGTACCGGGAGAACAACCGTATTGAGGCGAAGAAAGCGCTGGGCGGTCTGCCAAAGAGCATTTGGGAGACTTACTCTGCGTTTGCAAATACCTACGGTGGAATCATTTTGCTGGGTGTGGAAGAAATGCCTGACAAATCCTTTCATGCAATCGACTTGCCTGACCCGGACAAACTTATAAAAGAATTCTGGAACATTGCCAACAACCCAAATAAGACCAGCGTAAATGTGCTTTCTTCCAAAGATGTTTTTGTTCAAGATGTGGATGGTAACCATATCGTAGTCATTAACGTCCCTCGGGCTGAGCGTTCATACCGACCTGTCTATGTAGACGGAAATCCGCTATGCACCTATCGCCGGAATGGGGAAGGTGACTACCGCTGCACCAAGGAAGAATTTCAGGCCATGGTCCGGGATGCTTCCGTGAAGACCCAGGATATGCTGGTGCTGAACGAAATGGACATGACCGTATTCAACAGCGAGAGCATCCGAAGCTACCGGCAAAGCATGCGCCTGTCCCGTCCGGGGCACGTCTGGGCA
>OGZA01001160.1_pt1 | contig 18447 bp, 9 predicted proteins | sample 1576591 | NCBI WGS metagenome assembly OGZA01 (sample SAMEA3541565, study PRJEB24748) | human gut metagenome | biome: human gut; feature: human-associated habitat; material: faeces | place: China | collected 2012
CTTTGTACAGTCGCAGGACATCGGCAAAGCCAACAAAGCGGAAATCAAGGAAGCCGGTGCACTGGCATTCTCTATCAGCACCCTCTCCATACCCGGCTTTACACCTGAAAGATCCGGTTTCAGCTCCGCCAAAAAGAGTTTCCCATTACCATATATCATGTAGATATGCCCGTCCTCATCAAAGAAAAAAGAATGATCATGATAAGCGGGAGAGAATTCCGTGCACTTCCAGGGACCTTTTTCAAGATTTTTAGTGGTATAAAAATATGTCTTGCCCGTAGTCTGAGCGAAAGTGGAGAGATAGTACACTCCCTCGTGATAGCGAAGACAACTCGCCCACGACCCACGCCCATAAGTATTTTTCCCGCCATCCAAGTTCATGGTAGGTATATTGGCAAGCGTATCGTAAGCATAATTCACCAATTTCCAATTCACCAAGTCATTTGATTTCATAATAGGAACTCCCGGAGACATATGCATCGTAGTGCTGCTCATGTAATAAGTATCCCCCACACGCAGCATTGACATATCTGGTGCATCAGCATAAATCACAGGATTAGTTGCAGGCTTTTGCGCCGACAGCGGTAATAGTATGCAACAAAACAAGTTACATAAAAGTAAAAGAGTTTTTTGTTTTCTCATATTTGTATTAAACTACATGTAATTATCGTCTTTATATTAATTCTTATTGAAATAGCAATTGTGCGTACTGATGCAACGCCCTGCGCCAAGTCAGCCACTCATGTGCAGTTTCAGGAGATTCATAATAGGTATATTTAATCCCCTGTTTATCCAACATTTGCCTGAAAGCTTTTACAACACCAGGAAAAGGAGCCGGCTCGGAAGTCCCCAAACCCAGAAAGAAAGACTTGAATTGCCTGTTTACCGCTTTCCCATCTTTAAATTTTCCACCTAAAAAAGTATCAGCATCCAAAGATTCCGTACTCTGATAGTTGGATGTACCGCTAAAACCACCATAATAGGCAAAAGCCTCCGGATGATTCATGGCAATGCGCATCGTCTGATTTGCCCCCATTGATAAACCGGCAATAGCCCGGCTCTCACGATTAGGCAATGTACGGAACTTCTCATCAATCATTGGTATGACCTCTTGCATCAGCACTTCCTCAAATACCGTTGTCTGGAAAGGAGTTTGTTCGCTCGGCCTGGTTGCATAACCATTATCCATGACAATCAGCATCGGGACTGCTTTCTTCGCAGCAATCAGATTATCCAATATCAAATTCGCTTTACCCTGACTGCCCCAACCCGTTTCATCCTCAAAACTGCCATGCTGAAGATAAAGCACCGGATAACGCATCTCCGTATTGACTTCATATCCAGCTGGTGTATACACGAAACAACGTCTCCACGACTGTGTAATTTTAGAATAGTAGTTCAATTCGCTCACCAAACCATGAGGTACATCTTTCAATGCATAAAAATCCTCATCATGTGCCGGAATTTCAATTCCACTCCCCCAACGTCCCGCACCATAAAAGTATTTCGTACCCGGATCGGGAACAGATGCCCCATCCACATTCAACTGATAATAATGAAACCCCTCTTGCTGACGTTCTGATTCCCCCGTCCAAAATCCTTGCTCATTTTTTATAATGTCATATTTTACACCACCAATATCAAGCTGTACTTTTTTGGCTTCCGGTGCATAAAGTTGGGCACGTACCCTCCCTTCGGAATTAACCTGAGGGTATGCTTTCCCTAATTGGTTTACACTTGAAGGTTTGAAATCTTCAAGAGCTTGTGCATAAGAGAGCGAATTAAGATTCGTTAGTAATGCAAAAGCGCCAAATAATGTGATAATCCTTTTCATTGCTATATTGTGAAGCTGGTTTAACAATATTACAAAGGAAAACATCTTTCGCTAATTTCTTTTCCAAAATTTGTTGCAGATTCTTTTGCTTATGTTACATATTTCAGAAAAGTATACAGTTCTTATGCTATTTCTATAAATTTATATTCTACTGTCTAAAAGTTTAGTTTATCCCATAAGGTTCTTCATTACTTTAGGGGGGGGCAATCTTACGTTTTGAGTGTTATCAGCTTTGTATTACGGACTCTTTTGTGTTACATTTACATTAATCATCTCTCTAAACTCTCCATCGAAGCCTCCCCCCATTAAGAATACAATGAAACAACGCCCCAGCCACGTATTATATATTGTATCTGAGGATTCTACACCAAATATTCTTCCAGTTCAGTACCTTCCCGCGAAAGAACGACTTTAACAGACCAATGGATCAGCTGGTCTACGAGTACACTTCATTAATATGGTCTTTCATCCGTTGTTTCAAAATTTCGGGTGAAACATTCTTACCATCCTTGTCTACGCAGAACCACTGTGCAAGTTGCGAATGCCAAATAAGGCAGTGTCCGGTAATATACATTCCATTTTATCTTCACCGAATTTCACAAATTCATCTGCCGGGCCAAAATCATAACGGTCTTCTTCAGGATGAATAATTGCGTGCTTCATGCAGTTTTCTGCAACAACAATCATTAACTGGACATCATTCCAAATTTATCCGATTTATAATAATCGGCTTATTGCCAGTAGACCAAAACCCGACAATGTATAAATGAGAAGGATCAATCCTTGTTCCGTTCTTGTCTTTCATGTTTTGCAGGTCTACTATAACTTTACGTGATGAACCGAAATCATAGGCTGCGGGTTCCGTCCAATAATTATTTTTGTCAAAAATACGAAAAGAGACACTGCTCGTATTATCATTGCCCAATTCCACAGTAATCGTGCGATAAGCAGAAAGATTCAGTCCGGAAGAGAATTGCCAGCCACCAAAACCATATCGTCCGGTTATCAACGTACGGGTGTTTTCATCAAAACTGCCCTTTTCCCAGATAGAAGGATTAAAAGCTTCTTTCGTCAATGAAAAAGGATGGAGAACCGTAACTACAAGTGCCAGTGTACTGGAAACTCTCGTCACAGGATGCTGATAGTTTATTGTCACAGTTGCATTTCCCGGAGTAACTCCTACCAGTTTACCCGCCCGTTCCACAGCTAGCACTGAAGGGTTAGAACTGCTGATTTCAGCGTCTGCTGTAACCATTCGTGTAGAGCCGTCGGAATAAACAGCACGTACTTTAAGATAATTTACCCCACCCATCGGCAGGTTCAAAGTATCCTCTTGCCCCATAAGTTCCAATCTTACAGGTGAGCCATTCACCACCACACCATCGGCATACTCTTTAAACCAATGGTACATAGCCCACGGACAAGCCTCGGGATCATTGAGAAACGTATAATTGCCGGAAGTGCCCGGTATATCTTTAAAAGCTGCCAATTCATGTGACCTCGTGGTAAAAAAAAGCCAGGATACATTACCTGAATTATCAGCAATATATTTGAAGTTGGCCCCAAAGCCCTCTCCTCCTGCCACTCCCGTTATGCTCTTTCCCCAAGTAGCATTGTACTTTTTGGGCGCCCAGTCTATTTCGGTCACCATGATGGGAGCAAAAGCGGCCACCGGTCCTACTTGAGCATCCCAACCGCGCTGGAAGCTTTCATAACCTCCACCAGTAGAAGAACCTATGCCTTCGCTACTATCTTCCTCGGCATCACTGCCATACCAACCGGGATAACAATGTACGGCAAAACCAATATTCTCACCTTGAATACGATGCTTAGCATAACCGGCATAAGACGACTGATAGGACAATCCCGGTACCCAGATAATATTACGACAATTAGCACGTATCTTATCTACTATAGCTTGGAAATAGAGTTGAAGATTCTGAAAATGCCCATCATCCGTACTGCCATAAGTACCGTCCGTGCCTTTTATCTTAACAGGTTCATTGGCAAGTTCGAACATTACACCAGTATTGTTTTTCAATTTAGGATGTTGCGAAACAATATCCCATACTTTGAGCAAGAACTGCTGATAAGAGTCTCCCAACTCAATCCCCTGATAGGGTGCTTCGTTGGGGCATACACCCGGCGGACGCATCACTACGTACATACCCTTGGACATAAAATATTCCGCCATCGGTACAAACAATTCATCAAGATACTTCCGGAAACGAGTTTCGGAGAAGCGCTCGTGTCCCTCATACCGTACAGACTGCATAGCAGGATCATCGCTCCAATAAGGATCAAGATGCATTCGAACAAAATTAAACTTCCATCCAGCAGCCAAAATTCCGTCCACCATACTCTTATTATAATTGAGACAGCCCTGCACATCATAATTATTCCAAGCATTATTATTAAAGAAAGGACTGTAAGTCTGCGTGAAACCATGCAGATTAATGATTTCTCCCTTTTCATTTTTCAGGTAACGACCTACCACATTCAAAATGGGTAACACACTGTTCTGATTATCTCCACTATTTCCCGAATCATCATCGGGTTTCGGTTCTTCCACATCCGATTTCGGTGGTTCCGGTTTCAACTCCTCTAGTATCGAATCATCGGAACAAGCCGAAAGAAATACGAACAAAAATAAAAGAAGATTTACTGTATTTTTCATGGTTGTCAATTATCTTACTGAATTAACTAACCTAATTTCCAATAACGGACAAAAGGCTATAAAGGCGACGATTTCGCTCTGCGAATTCCGTCGCCTATTTCTATAAGATGCTATTATTTACCAGCTAAGCCATCGGCAAAACCAGCATAGGTATGTTTACGATTATAGTTCAAATCCCAAAGACCGATAGGTTGTCCCTTTCTCCAACCTGAATCTGCAGGACTGTCCGTAGCAGCCCATTGTGTAATTCCATACTGCTGCGCTACCGGAATGATTTCAAAATACTTCTGAATAATGAATTTGTAGAAATCAGACATTTTCTGATATTGTTCAAAAGTAACCAATTCAGTTTTGATACCTTCTCCAAATGCTTTTTCCACAATACCCATATCTAATTCTGTAATCTTAATCAACTTACCACTTGCAGCCAATAACTCAAACATATTGACAATAGATTCTTCCTGTTTCTTCTGATCAGCCTCATTCAAAATATAACTAACATGCATCTGTGTACCGATACCGTCAATCTTTGTTTCACCATCAGATTCCCAACGTTTGATCCAATTAATCAAACTCTTTACTTTTTTATTGTCATCCCACCAAGATTCCAGATTATAGTCGTTGATGAAGAGTTTCAAATCTCCAGAATTACCACCATTTTCTGCAAAATATTTGCGGGCAAACTTGATTGGAACACGAGCATAATCATCGCCCAAGAAGTCTTGCCAGTAGAAGTTCTGTCCCCCTACTCCATTATCGTCCGGATTGGTAGCTGATTGAAGAGCATAATTACCATTACCATCATCACCACCTCCAGAAATAGGTTCATTCACAACATCCCATGCAATTACAGAGCCTCCGCAGGCTTCCATCATGCCTTTTATCCAACGTTCAAGCTCGTTGGTGAGTACTTCTTTCTTTTCTTCAGGAGTTAAAGGAATACCACTACTTGATTTCTGCCAATAAATAGATAAATCTTCAATATAAATAGTACCGGCATACTTACCATAATTTAGAAGGAAACGAGTGGCAGCATCACCTGTACAATTTGTATTTACCGTAATCTCTTTCCAATCTGTTGTAATCGCTATCGAAGGGAAATCTCCTCTCCCTTCATATCCTTCAGGTTTCTGGAAAGCAGCTCCAATGCTACCAACTACACTACCCTTAATTTTCATTTTCAAGAAATAGGTAGTTCCTTCGGTTAATGGAGATGAGAAATCGTAACCAGCCTGTGCCTCCCAAGGATTTACTTCAGACGGGTTTGTTAATTCCATCACTCCATTATTTACTACCCGAGTCGAATTATTACCCCAGCCAATCATATTATTACTGGAGAAATCGTCCTCTACAACATATACATCGGTTAATACACCTCCCACTGATTCTAAATGCGTCACCTTCACACTTTTTATATCAATAGTTCCTGCAAAATTACCAGATTGTAACATTACAAAACTATCACCAGTATGTTTGCCTACGAGTTCAGCAGATACCTCTTTCCATTCATTAGTAATATCTATCTTCACATCGGAAGTTTTTCCCCAATCTCCTAAAACCAAGGTAATCTGTCCTGCAGATGAAGCTTTTATATTCAGTGTAACCTTATAACTCGTCCCTTCTACAGTAGGAATTTTATCAGCTATATGGTATTGAACACTATAAAATTCTTGCCTTACTGAATTATTAGTTACAGTCAATGCTCCATCCTTTACTTCAATAGCATCAGGACCTTGAGACCAATATGAATAACTACCAAGAGTTGAGTAATCCACAGCACCATCTTCTACCTCTTTTTTCGCATCCGGATCGATTTCCACTTCCTTATCTGCAATCAAACTATTCAGCCACTTATTATTCTGCTGTGAATGCCAGCAAAGCGTATGCCCATAAACTGTCAATCCAGCAGTCTTTGCCGCCTCTACAAACTTCGTCACTGTACCGAAATCCATACTTCCATCATCTGCCACAATGGATGCATACTTCATAGCATTACCTGCTACTACCTCATCAAAATTAGCAACAGCTACGCTACGAACCATTTCTCCTTTCAGAAAATCATTAGCTGCGACCCCTACTCCCAACTTAAAGTTAGGATGAGTACTACGGTCTATATATGTTTTCAATACGTCATACGCATTAAGATACTCATATTGGGCTATGCTCTCTGGTTTCTCCGTCTTAAAATCGACGAATTTATCGTCGGCACAGGAGACTGAAATAAACAACAAAGCCAAACCGAAATATTTATTTATGCTATTTTTCATAATCATATCTCCAAAATTTAATTAGCTTTATACTTGGGAGCAAATACCTCCAACTTATTAGTTCCGCGTGTTTGCAACACCAACGTATCTTTTGTAGCAATTTGTTTAAATCCGAAATCCACATCGTATTCGAGATAGATAGCATCCCGGTCCTTATTTCCCCAAGAATTTTTCTCTCCATCTTCTACAAACTTTCCAGAGCCTGTTGCCGAAACTCCTGTAGTTCCCGAAGTTATGGTACATTCGTTATCATCATTGAAAGTCAATAGCAAATCACAGTTTACTGTTGTACCATTAGTAGAAGTCGTACTAATAGGAAAAACAGCTGTGTTTAACGAACGGGTAGTAATACCACAAACTTCATCCTTTTCCACAGACTGAGCATGACGTTCAGAGGTTGTAACCGTTCCATTTTCTGTAATTTTGTCTATTCCACGACGCAAATAAGAAGCATGCCATGGGTTCATATATTTTACACAATAGAGAACATAATCCTTTGGCAACACACTCCAATAATCAGAATTAGTACGCACCGGTTTATCGCCTTCAATCAGAGGAGTGCCTGTTAAAATTCGGTCGGCACCAGTCTGTCCTTTCATCACCACAGGAATAACATAATTACATCCTAATGCTTTTTCATCAGCAAAAAATGCATCAGTGAGTTGTACCTCTACATTTCCCCAATGTTCACCATTGTAAGAAATTTTATCTCCAGCTAGTGTGTAATAGGTGGAAGGCATAGGCAATACCGGTGTCCCATCTTCAAAAAAGAGATTGTCGCAAAGTGTATTGTCCACAGCAATATCTATAGTAATATCTCTACCTCCGTATGCACCTCCCATCGTGGCATAAATGGCACACTTATGCTGACGGTCAAGAGAATTGTCTACTATTTCATCATTACCGAGCACTATTGTACGTATCGGATACTGATAGGCAAAATACACAGAGGTCCCCCCCTCATAATCGGGAAAAGATTTATCTGCATTCTCACATGAAGCAAAAGCAAATGTCAAGCCTCCTAAGGCCATTGTAGATAACAATTTATATAATTTCATTTCCATATTCTTTTTTGCATTTTATAATTATAAGATTACCATCCCTTATTTTGTTGCAGATTACTCCATTTCAACATCTCACTATAAGGAATAGGGCCGTAGTACATATAATCTTTATAGTTTCTGTTTTCTACTTCAATCACCTTATAATTCAGACTCTCACCTGCTTTTTCTATCTGCATACCTTTAGCTTTCTCGTCCAAAGGCATTTTCCAACGGCGAATGTCCCAGAAACGTTTATTTTCAAAACAAAGTTCTATACGACGTTCGTTACGAATGAGCTGGGCCATTTTGTCTTTGTCCCCTTTGACACTTTCCAAATAAGCATCTCCATTATCAGTTCCCACTCCACCGCGAGCACGAATTGCTTTTATCACATCATAGGCACTATAGGCATTACCGCCCTTGCCTGTCGGCCCCCAAGCATCATTAGCAGCCTCGGCATAAGCAAGAAATATCTCCGTATAACGAATACGAACCGGAATATGATACTTAGCATTCAGCGAATTCGGGTTAGCGTTACAATCCTCACGTAACAACTTACGCATATAATAACCCGTACGTGTGGAGGTATTCAATTGGTTCAAACCATTATCTTGTTTATTATCCTCATCAGGATAAAGACCTGTAATAATAGTCTTATCCTTAAATTCAGCACCATTAAACAAAATATATTTCTCCAAACGAGGGTCACGACCTGTGTAAGGAGCGTTTTCCGAATAACCGCTATTAGCCTTATCAGCGATAGGATAACCATTGGCCATAGGGAAAGCATCTACTAAGTTTTGGGTAGGATTGATACGTCCGCTACCATAAAATGTAGGTGGGAAATTATCTTTTTCCTGCTTTATTCCCATATCCCAATCTTCCGTTCCAATGCTTTTATTCCCTCTCCAAAGAATTTCAGCAGAAACTTCACCCGAACCTAAATTGTCAAGTTCTTCCGTATTCATATACCAAGTATGACCTTTAGGATCAAGCCCTGTTACACCGCCAATACGGTTCAACACTGCCGCTGCATAATTTGCAGCCGTTTCTGAAGTAACTTCTGAACCTTCTCTGTACGCAGGACTAGCAGCAAGTAACGCTACTTGCGCCTTAATAGCTTCAACAATTCTCATTGTAAGGCGACCGCGTTGATAAGTACCAAAAACAAGATTATAGTTTCCCAACTGAGCACCTATCTCTTTATATTTAGCAGGCACTTCAGCATCACTATCAATATTCTCATAATCTAGCGGTAATAATTCGGATGCCAATTCCAAATCTTCAAAAATCTGCTGTACACACTCACTGAAAGGAGCACGTGCTTGATTGAAATCAGAAGTAGTACTTTCCGGTTCAAGAAGCATTGGTACACCTAATAACTTACCATCTTCTGTCCAGCCACCATGAGCCATTAGCAAATAGTAATAATTAAGTGCACGAAGTCCATAAGCTTCTCCACTGAGTTTATCAATAAACATTTTATTGGTCACCTCATTTTTTGCCCAACTCACCTGATCAACAATGCTCAAAAATGTATTCAGATATTGTATGGCGGCTTTACGAGCTTGCCATTGTTCCATAGGATTGTTGTTTGATGCCCATGAGCCAAGAGCCATTTTGGAATAATTACTTTCCTTATCATTGGTTACTGCATCATCTGTAGCAACATCACTTACACTAGTATTTTCGTATGGCAACATAGCATAACCATATCCCAATAGACCTACTGCATAATTGGGATCTGTAAGCATTTCCTCAACACCACGATTGTTCTCCTTAGCAGGTTCAAAAAGATCCTCACAAGCGGAAAATGTAGCTAGTAGAACTGTAGATAATATGATATTTCTTAGTTTCATTTGTTCTATTTTTTAATTAAAATACTGCTTTTACACCAATATTATAGAATCTGGTTTGCGGTGCACTCCCCACGTTCATCTCCATATGTTTGCGCTCTTTTGAGATTGTAAGCAGATTTGCTCCACTTACATAAGCAGAAAATTCACGAAGGAAAGTATTGCGCAATACCCGTTTAGGTAAATCATAGGTAATCTGTACTTTTGCCAAATCAAAACGATTGGTTTTATACAACCAATAGTCTGAAGAACGGAAGTTATTACTTGAACTTTTAGCTGATAAGCGTGGATAAGTTGCAGTAGCTGCTGTCTCTTCAGTCCAGCGATTACGAACGATAGCAGAATATTTATCATCTCCATCTACCCAATAGTAAGAATTATTTTTCATGCCATAAGCACCGAATCCTCCTGTACCCAATGCAAAAAACGTAAAGTTTTTCCACTTAGCCGTAAAGTTAATGCCGAGCGTGAAAGGCGATCCATACCATCCTCCTTTACCTAAATAAATTTCATCTTTCTCGTCAATTACATCATCTCTGTTCTGGTCTATATATTTTATATCACCAGGTCGAACTGTGCTACCCAGCTTTTGTTCCGGACTATTTTTTATCTCTTCCTCACTTTGAAATAATCCTGCACTTTGAAGTCCCCAAACGCCATCAACTGGTTTACCCTTACGATATCGATAAGCATCATCATAAATTTCATCACGTTTAGTTATTTTGGTATCATAATATGTTCCTGACACACCAAGTGACAAATCAAATTCCCCAAAACTCTTGTTAGCATTCACGCTAAAATCAAAACCCATACGGCGATTATTATTATAATTCATAACTGCCATGAACGATGCAGCCGGATAACCTGTATTAAGATGCGATGGGAAGAAAGTGGGCTGATTAATCAAATATCCTTCAGTAGAGTTAATGAAAAATGAAGCATCTGCTGTTATTAATCTATTCCACAGTGACGTCTTAAGGTTCGCTGAAAACTCTTTACGTTTTATGAATGAAAGGTCATTATTCTGCCCTCTAGTAGAAATAGTATACTTACCAGCCGGACCATCATACCATGAGTAGCCATCATTCTGCGTCCATACTGATTCATAAAGGTAAAATTCCTTATCTCCCATTACCAAATCAATATCCTGATTAAGAATGCTACCAGACACACTGAATAGCAAATCATCAACAACAGGAGAATCTTTCAAGAAGTTTTCCCCACTTAAACGCCAGCCCAATGTCAACGAAGGAGAAAGAGCCTGACGATGCCCTTTAGCTAGTTTAGCTGAATGAATCAACGCGGCACCAAAATCAGCATAATAACGCTGCTGATAGTTATAACCTAACTGCAATGCCAAATTGGCATTACTGATACGATGATATTGAGCAGAGATTGTTTGCTGATAGCCGTTAGCAATAAGCATAGCCGATACATTATGACACTTTTTAAATGTATTCTGATAATTGAATTGTCCGGAAAATGCAATCGTTTGCTCATCAGAACTTCCACCAACATTTTGGGTACCCGGTTTTTCATCATTTCCTTCTTTAGTCAGCGCTACAATAACATCTTTTCCACCGTAGTTAGCCCAAGTAGGGATGAACACTGCATAGTTATTATCAAAAGAGGTTGAATAAGAAGTTGCATAATCTACTGCAAACATTGCATTAAAAGAAAGACCTTTCAGCACTTTATCCAAATTAATATTTACCCCTGTATCAAATTGAAATTGACGACTTGTCCATTTACTACTTCCTGCTGCATAACTATCAGCAAATGCATTTGTAGAATTTGCTTGACTACCGGATAAGAAATACTTACCATCAATAATATTGGAAGTAGTACTTAACAGTTCCCATACAGCTGAAGCATTAGGATCAATCATGTCTAAAGGAATAAGTGGAGCTGCATTTTGCGGGAAGTTAGGACGTACTGTTGCTGCAGCATTCCAATAGTCCCCCTTCGCACTTTTCGAATTATAAAATGTAGCATTCGCATTAATATAAGCACTTATAAAACTATTGATATCCACATCCACATTACCACGTACGTTGAAACGGTCCGTCATATTATTCTTAGCTTCACCAAAATCAAGAAAATCGCCATTACGATAATAGCTCACATTGCTGTAGAAACGCGCGCGTTTTCCACCACCAGTAATTTCAGCCGTTACTTCCGAACGATTATACGCCTTCTTTACATAATCCGAAGAATAATAATTGATATTAGGATAACGATAAGGATTCAATCCAGAACCATGATTATAGATTTGCTCTGCTGTATAAAGAGGCTTTGCAGTAGGATCATCATTCAAAAGAGCTTCATTATAAAGGGTCATATATTCGGCAGAACCCAAATATTCAGGATATGCCTTAGCCACATGAAATCCTGTATTAGCTCTAACACTAACATTTAACCCCTCTACATTACCACGTTTAGTAGTAATCACAATCGCACCTTTAGCTGCTTTACTACCGTAGAGAACCACAGCTTGTGCACCTTTCAGAAAGGAAATCTGGGCTATCTCAGAAGGCATTACATTATCTGCGTCACGAGGCACACCATCAACTAAAACTAAGTAACCAGCATTATCGCCATCCATTCCCCACAGCGAATTGCCATTCCAACCACCGACATAGCCTTGCATATTATCTAAACTATAGGTGTTATAATTCTTTTTCGTAAGTTCCTCTACATTAACAACAGAGACACCACCCAAAAGGTCTTTTTGGGATACCTTACGAAAAGCTACCTGTACCATTTGGTCTTTTTTGTTTGCCAATGAATCGGTTTCATTCCAATCTGCAACCTGAGCACTGGCAAGCACCGAAGAAGTGGCCAGCATAGCACAGAGAATGAATCTTGCTTGTATATATTTCATTGTTTATTCATTTATTGTTAAACATACTTTGTAGCTTTCCACGATTACCAACCGGGATTCTGTCCGAATTCAGGATAAAGATACACATCGTCATCGGGCAAGGGGAACCAATAATGCTTCGTACCAAACACACGCTTTACAATCAATTCATGGCGATAGTTTGCAACTTCCGCATTCGCAGGATCGTTTGTCTTATAAAATTCAGGGCTTTCTACGCGATCGAATTCTACAGAATATTTCTCTGTATAAGGAGCTTCTGTAAGTAACAACCAACGCTGAAGATCATTGAAACGAAAACCTTCCATAGATAGTTCCACAGCACGTTCACGACGTATTTCATCCATAAATTTCTTATTATCTGCTATATAAGAAGTATGAACGCCTTTTGCACCACAGCGAGTGCGAATCTTATTAATTGCATCAAGAGCGGTTAGTGAACAGTTCTCCGATTTGAAAGATGCACCACCGACAGCAGCACAACTTTCAGCGTACATTAAATAAATATCCGCCAAACGCATATACGGTAAATAAGTATGTAAGTTACTACCCCAATCATATTCCTTATCACCCTCATTACAAGTATGAGGAACAAGTTTCTGGAAGAAATAACCTGTACGACTACCGAGATCTGCAGAACGCATATCTGCACCAGTAGAAAGATCACAATAAGCATAAGGTTTTTGCGCATCAGATAATTTATCTTCAGCCAAAACAAAGTGGAAGCCATCAAATACAATATCATGATAAAAACGCGGATCTCTATCCTTAAACGGGTATCTCTCATCAAATCCAGAGTTCGGGTCATCAATAGGAAGCCCATTTGCCATACCATACATTTCCACAAGATTAGCAGTAGGCAAATGAATAATCTTATCATGAGAAACAAGCCCTGCGACCTTCGGTCCCCATATTTTCGTCATATTCCAATTACTGTTATTAGCATTACCATCACTACCGGAAGGACCACGGAATATAGCCTCAACTGAACCGGGCATCAACCAGCCTTGACGACGGGTATAAAAAATATCGGAATAGCAAGTCTTAGCGTCACTTGCCTTCTCATGGTTATAAACATTCTTATACTTAAACTCAGCAAGCGCATATTGAGTCTGTCCTCCCTCTACCAAAGTAAGCAACTCACCGAATGCTTGTGCTGCTTTTTTACAATATTCTTCATCATAATTGTAAGCATTAGTGCCTCCAAGTTGTGCACCATTCTTCATTAAAGGGCTTCCTGCCCACAAATAGTTTTTACCAAGATATCCTAATGCCATGATTTTATTAATACGCAACTGATTCTTGCCTTCCGTAGCTTTACCGATAGACGTCTTGTCCCAATCAATAGGAAGCAAATCAGCAGCACGACGAAAATCAGCAGCAGCTTTATCAGCACATTCCTGATAACTCAGGCGAGGTAAATTCAGTTCTTGTGTAGCATCAAGAACCTGATCAACATAAGGCAGACCACCCCAATAAGTCATCAATTCGAAATGCCACCATGCACGGAAAAAATAAAGTTGACCGGCAATCATGTCTTTTTCCTCTTGCGTACCTACCATTTTATCCAAATTAGCAAGACCTACATTAGCTTTACGAATGCAATACCAAGAGTGTGGCCACAAAGAATGGTCAAACGCATTGGTAGAAGCAGGATTACTAGAATCTCTGTATAACCAACACTGACCATTGCTTTGCCAAGCCCGGAAATTACCTAAATCGGCTTGATGCGTCATATGTCCATCTCCCATAGAATTGAAAAGTTCATCATCACCCCAATTCCAGGATGTACAATAATTACACTTTTCCTTATCAGGTATGCAATTGTATATTTCTTCTATGAACCCTTGAAAATTACGAAAGTTCTTAAACGCATCTTCTTCAGATACCGTCGATTCTGGACTCTTGTCCAAATAATCTTCGCAAGATGTCATGCAGAATCCTACTGAAAAAGACAAAAGACCTGCATAAAACAGAGTTTTATATGTATTATATTTCATCTTGTACACTATTATAATGTGAATTTAATACCAAAGTTATAACGTTTCACCGTAGGATAAGCACCTAAATAACCAGCTCCTGAAAGATTTGCTTCACGGTCGTCGGGCATACGTGTCCATAACCAAAGATTATTACCATTGACATAAATCTTTAAACTGCCTAATCCAAGTTTTTTGATCCATCCTTTATTCCAAGTATAAGCTAATTCAACATTTTTTAGACGAATATAGGAGCCGTCATATAAGAATTGAGTTCCATCATTGTAACTTGGTGTAGAATTCCAACGAGGTACAACTACATCTGCATTGGGAGTAGCTTTTGACCACCATGTACCATTATCAAATACAGTATTTAATTTACTGCCAAAACTATTAAGGGCAACATCACGAGTTACATTAGTTACACCGTAGAATTGTGCAAATGCACTGAATCCTTTCCACTCAAATCCCACTGTTGCATTAAACGTATTCTCTGGCGAATTTGTATAACCATAAGGTGCTTGGTCTTTGTTATCTACAATACCATCACCATTGAAATCGACAATGTAATAATCTCCTACTAATTTTTGAGAATCATTGGCATCATGAGCTGGAGCGCCAAACAATTGGTCATAACTCTGAATAAAACCTGCATCAATATAAGAGGTATATTGATTTACAGCATGTCCAGCAGCTTTCTGATATCCGGGACGTAAAGCCTGGTCATCTTTCACAAGGACCTTATTTCTTGCATGAGTCATACTGAAGTTACCCCAAACACGCAAATCATTAGCAAACGTCTTATTGATACGTAACTCCAATTCATATCCGCTTGTACGAATTTTACCTTTATTAACAGATGGAGGCGTTCCACCAAAATAAGAAGGAATAGAACGATCACCACCATAAACAAAAATATTAGAACGTACATCTCGGAAAAATTCCACACTACCAGCAAACAAGCCTTCAAGAAATGAATAGTCTATACCTACATTCAACTTTTTCACAACTTCCCATTGAATATCTTTATTTCCAATAGCAGACTCGCGATACCATGTATAAATACTTTGCGTCTGATTAAGGTCCATCGTAGTATGTCCGCCATAAGCCCACTGATTCATATAGAGCCAGCGACGACTAGAATCAAAAGGATCGGGTCCCAATTGGTCAGAACCAATTTCACCATAAGAAGCGCGTACTTTCAACATATCTACAATTTTCCTTTCCCGGAAGAATTTCATGAAAGGTTCTTCACTGATCATCCAACCAATAGCTCCGGAATTGAAAAAAGCGAAACGATTTTCCGGACTGAATTTCTCAGAACCGTTATATGCACCGTTATACTCAATAAAATAACGATCAGCGTAATTATAAGTAGTACGGAATGCCCAATCTTCACGATAGGTAGGCATCACGCTTCCCCTTGCATTTTCCTGACGGCTGAACAACCCCATGGCTGTCACATTATGTTTCCCAAAACTACGTACCCAATTCAATTGTGCTTGATAATAAAGGTTACGAACTGTCTGGCTGTTATCTACAGCACCAGGAGAAGTACTCCAATTTACTCCTTGAGTCCAATCGAAACCATTATTGGTATCATAGGATTGTTCATACCGTTCCTGACCTGTATCTGGATCTATCCACTTATGTTGTGCACTATTATACAAATCATTGATACCACGATTGTTTTCAACAAAAACATTATCCCAAGAAACAGTAGCCCGAGCTGAAAGTCCTTTGGTTATAAACTTTAAATCTTGTTCCAATGTAAAATCTGTATTAATACGAGTTGTTGTTACCTGCATCGTACCCCCTAAAGAAATATTTTCCGCTGAGTTAGTTGTATTGGACACAAGTGGATACATACCCCAACTACCATCAGAATATTGCGGTAGAAACACATCTGGAGCAATATTGTATGCACCTGACCATTGCTGACCAATTTGCCATTCAGAATTTCCTGTATTGCTCCATGGAGCCTTACGAATGGCATTAGAGCCTGCCAAATTCACTTTTAATACAGTAGTTTTTGTAATATTAAAATCTAAATTACTGCGCACATTGATACGGTCATATCCATAACCAGAGTTATAACCACGCCCGTTATCATAAGTTCTAAAAAGGTCTCCTTCATGCACATAATCGGCAGAAGCAAAATATTTTACAAATTTCGTACCACCACTAATATTTATATTAGCATTATAAGACATTGTATTATCTTTAAACAAAGCTTTTTGCCAATCAACGTTAGGATAACGTTCTCTCTGTTCAATAGTAGTCTGATTACGATAGTTTTCAATAAACGATTGAGGACGAATATATTCCCATGAATCAGGTCGCAAAGCCAACTCATGTTCAATAGCCGTATTACGGAACATCAATGCATCATAGGAATCATACTTATTAGGCAATTTTGAAGGAGATTTCAAAGTCGCATTAAAACCTACATCTATTTTAGCACTACCCTCCGTACCACGTTTCGTTGTTACAAGAATTACACCATTAGCACCTTTTACACCATAGACTGCAGTCGCTGAAGCATCTTTCAATACAGAAAAGGATTCGATATCTTCAATATTGATCTCATTCATGTCTCTTTCGAATCCATCAATTAATACTAGTGCACCCGAACCTGCACCAAAAGTAGAAATTCCACGAATCCAAAATTCAGATATATTATTGCCTGGCTGTCCAGATGTTTGGCGTGCCATTATACCTGCTACATTACCAGCCAACGCATTTGTAATGCTTGAAGTGGAAGTTCTCAGTGTATTTACATCTACTGTAGTAGCCGCTCCAGTCATTGTAATTTTTTTCTGTGCGCCTGTTCCTGTGATAACAACCTCGTCGATAGCAGTTGCTTTTGCTTCTTGCATAATGACATTGATGCTCTTTTGTTCTTTAACAAGTATTTCTTGTTTATCAAATCCTATAAAAGTGAATACTAACCATTGATAAGGTTCAACCTTTATTTTAAACTTACCGTTTATATCTGTAATAGCACCTAGTCCGGGTATGTCTTTTACGGAAACGTTTACTCCGACAAGTGGCTCTTTATTCTGATCCAGAACAATGCCGCTGATTTCTATTTTTTCTTGTTGTTGTTTTTCTGTATGTGCGTATGTGTTAAGCACACAGCTAATTAGAAAAAACAAACTTAAAATATATTTTTTCATTCGAAATGTGTTTTTATAGTTTATTCTACAGAAATTGTGCGAATTCGATGGTTTTCTCTATCTGCTATATAGAATGTTTGTGTTTCTTCATCATAAGCGATCCCACAAGGACTGTCGAAACGTGCTTCTGTGCGTAGCTCGCCGTCTATGTATCCGTTTACTCGTCCATCAGAAGATACACTACCTCTGCCGGCATAAGTCGAGATGATACCGTCAGGAGTTATTTTACGGATGCAATGTCCGTTTCTATCACAAAGATAAAAATCGTAAATATCTGATTTACCAGCTTCTATGTAATCCTTGTTTTTTACAAATGTGCCTTGATAAGGCCATACGAAACGCCCTGATGTACCGGGAGAGTCTACCCAATCACTGGCTCCTTCAGAACCGGCAAACATTGTTGGCTTTTGGAATTCTTTTGTTTCTGGATTGAACATGGATTTATAAAGGCAATTTGCTCCTGTAATATACATATATTTACCTTCAGGGTGTACTGTTAGGTAGGCATGTTCATTCCTGCTTTCATATGTTGGGAATACTTCTTTTGCTACCATTCCTTGTGTTGTCGGGTCAAAAACGGCTTTGTCAATAGTTCCCTGCCAATAAACGGTATAATATAGAGTTTTTGTCAAAGGTTGATAAGCGCAACTATATCCAGTACGATCATAAACATAAGGTCTTGCTCTTCGGAAGTCTTCAGAGCGTAGCAGGTAGGCAATCTCTCTTCGGTC
>OGZA01001170.1_pt1 | contig 18369 bp, 15 predicted proteins | sample 1576591 | NCBI WGS metagenome assembly OGZA01 (sample SAMEA3541565, study PRJEB24748) | human gut metagenome | biome: human gut; feature: human-associated habitat; material: faeces | place: China | collected 2012
GGTCGCCCAGATCACGTTCAAAAGCAGGACGTATTACCTCGGCTCCTTTTATAAGCTGGAAGACGCCGTGGACATGCGGCGAAAGGCGGAAACCCAGATTTTCGGGAATTTCTTCAGCTGGTACTACGGCCTTTACCCGGAGAAAAAGCAGGTTCAAAGCAGATAAGTACGAATAGCGCCCCGATACGCGGCTTTCCGCATATCGGGGCGCTTCCGCTTGGAATTACAGCTTCAGCAGGTCGCTGAAGGTATTCAGCGGGTAAGTTGCAAGACCGCTCTTGGCCGCGGGGCCGATGCCCGCGCTGTGGAAGCCGCCGGCAGCCGCCGCCTGAACGCCGGCCAGCGCGTCCTCCACCACCAGACACTGATCGGCAGGCAGATTCAGCATCTGCGCCGCCATGGTGAACACCTCGGGATCGGGCTTGGAGTGGGTGATGTTGTTGCCGTCGGACACGGCGTCAAAGTATCCGCCAAGACCGATGCGCTCCAGAATCAGGGGCGCGTTCTTGCTGGAAGAACCGATGGCCAGCTTGATTCCCCGGGCGCGCAGAGCGTTCAGGGTATCCCGGACCTCGTCGGACAGGTCGGCGGGGGTCATGAATTGCAGGGACGCCCGGTAGAGGTCGTTCTTCTTCTCCGCAAGGCGCACCTTGTCCTCGTCGGAAAGGGCGGGGCCGTGGTACTCCTCCAGCACGATTTCCAGACTCGCCATCCGGGAAACGCCCCGCAGACGGTCGTTTTTCGCCTCGTCAAAGGGAATGCCCAGAGAGTCGGCCAGCGCCTTCCATGCGAGGAAATGGTAATGGTCGGTGAAACAGATCACACCGTCCAGATCGAAAATAACTGCTTTGTAGTTCATAATGCTGTAATTTCTCCTTTTTCTTGGGTCAGTTCCGCGCGATACCATTTGCCTTTCACGCAGAACCGGAACGAAACGCGCTCCCATTCTTCCGGGAGACAGGGATTGACCTTTGCGCCGTCCTCCGTCACTTCCAGACCGGCGAATCCCTGTGCCAGCACCTTCCATGCGCCGCCAGCAGCCGCGGGATGGGTGCCGCCAATGTACACAAGACCTGCCCACTGCTTGCCGCCGCCGTCCCAGTCCGCCTTGGCGGATTTCAGGAAGAAGGGGTAAGCGCTGACGGCGTCGCCGCACCGGCAGGCGAGCAATGCGTACATGCAGGCGCTCAGAGAGGAGCCATGCTCCGTCCGGGGGGAGTAGTAGTTCCAGTTGGCTTTCAGGACGCTCCGGGGATAGTCATTGTGGAAGAACTCCAGCATGGTCACCACGTCCGCCTGTTTGATGACCTGTGTGTGGGAGGCCACGCCGTAAGCGCCGCCCCAGTATTCTCTGGGGTCGAGAAGACGGCTGCGCACGGTATCGACGGAGGTATCCTCCAAGTCAAAGTAGCCGTCAAACTGCTCGATGACGCCGTCGCCGTTGGGGGACGGGATGTACAGCTGGCGGGAAGCGTCTTCCAGCTTGGGCAGAAGCTCCTCGGCACCGGTCTGGGCGCAGAATGTCCAGTAGGCATCCGGGTCGGCTTCCTTCAGGAGCTTCGCCGCCTGACATGCCCAGAAAATGGTCGCCTGCGCCATCTTGTTGGTGTAGGCATTGTTGTTCACCCGCTCGTGGTACTCGTCCGGGCCGATGACGTCGTGGATCTCCCACCGGTCGGAGGTGGCGCGCTTCAGGAGCAGAGAGTAGTAGAACCGGGCGCATTCCAGTATGGTTCGTGCGCCGCCCTCGGCCAGCAGTTTGGTGTCCCCTGTGACGGCGACGTACTGCATGATGGCTCTGGCCACGGCGGAGGAAATATGCACCTGCTTGTCCTTGAAGAAGGTGCGCATGGGTCTTCCGGTGAACACGTCGGTGACGTTGTAGTCCGAGCAGCCGTCATAGCCGCCCTCCTGACTTTCCCATGCGTAGAACGCACCCTCCCAGCCGTAGCTCTTGGCCTTTTCCAGAGCGCCGGGCAGGGTCTCAATGCGGTAGCGCACCATGGAGCGGGCGACCTCCGGCTGGGTGTAGAGGAAGTAGTCCAGAATGAACATTTCGCTGTCCCAGAAGATGGCACCCTTATAGGTCTGTCCGGACAGCCCCCGGGCGGGGATGGACAAATCGTCCCGGTGTCTGGGGGCGATGGAATTCAGGTGGTAGAGGGAGTAGTTGAGGGTGTCTCTTGCAATGTCGTCGCCGGTCAGCTCCACCTCGCCCACAGACCAGATGTTTTCCCAGTTGTCCGTGTGGGTGCGGAGCAGAGCGTCAAAGTTGGCCGTTTTCAGCGCATCTTCCACGGCGGCAAGGGGGTTCGGGCAGTCCAGCGTGGTGTAGACGGCGCTGACGCTGGTAAGGGTAAGGGATTCCCCGGCTTTCAGTGCGGCGCGGCAGCGGAAACCGCTGTCTCCCTCCGGGACGGTCTGACCGCCCACGGCTATGCAGCGCCGACCTACGGCGACTTTATCCTTGCCGTTCTGGACGTCCGCAAGGCAGAAAACGGTGTCGCCGGTGATGTGATAGTCAAAGGCATTGTAGTGGGGGCCGTAGATTTCCCAGATGTTTTTGTCGATGTCCGCTGTGACCTCTACGGTCATGGGGGCGGACACGGTGACGGTGTACCGGGAGAGGATCAGGTGGTACTGCCCCATGTGGGCGGCGCGGCTGCTTTCCACGGTGACGGTTCCGGCGGCTGCCTGCCAAGCGGTTTCCCGGGAGGCGATGCCGTGGCGGTAGTCAAGGTTCTGGGTGTGGCTGAGGGGTTCCTTTTCCGGCAGAGCGAACACTTCTCCGTCCACCGAAAGAACCGTGTGCAGCGGGTTCGGGGCGTTCAGGGGTTCCCGCCAGCCGTCGCCGACCCGGTCGTAAATGCCCGCCAGATTGACTGCCGCCAGCTGGTCCTTCCCATGCTCGTCCAGCGTGCCGCGAATGCCGAGGTATCCGTTGCCCACCAGAAAGCGGTTGCCGTTATCGGCAGCCGCTTCCGGGGAAAAATCATGACGTTCGATCGTCCATGCCATTGGTTATGCCTCCCTGACGTGCACCAGCGGTGCATCCGCAACGGTCACTTTCTCGCCGTAAAGCCCCAGCGTTACCGGCGCGCCGGAGAGACGCTCCAGCGTGACCTTTTCCTGAGACACGGTGACCCGCAGGACGCTTCCGCCGGTCTGGATGGTGAAGCTGTACTGCTTCCACTGGGCGGGGATGCAGGGGGACAGGTTCAGCAGGTCGCCGTCGCAGTTCAGACCGCCGAAACCGTAGACAATGTTCATCCACGCGCCGGCGATGGACGTGGTGTGCAGACCCTCGCAGGTATTGCGGTTGTAGTCGTCCAGATCCATGCGGGTGGCAAAGCCGAAGTAATCCTCCGCCTTCTGCATCCGCCCTAAGCGGCAGGCCAGAATGGAGTGGATGGACGGGGACAGGCTGCTTTCGTGGATGCAGCGAGGCTCGTAGAAGTCGTAGTTGGCGGCCAACTGCTCCTGCGTGAATTCGGAACCGTAGAGCATCAGGAACATCAGAACGTCTGGCTGCTTGATCATGCTGTTGCGGTAGATCCGCTCATACGACCAGTGGGAATACAGGGGGAACTGGTCTGCGGGGATGGCGGCGATGTCCAGCTCCGGCAGATGGAAATAGCCCATGTGCTGCTCGAACAGCTTGGTGTCCTCGTCGTAGGGGATGTACATGCTGTCGGCCTTGTGCTTCCAGTCGGCCATTTCCTCGGGTGTGACGTTCAACTTCGCCAAGGAAGCCTCGTCCATCTGCGCCAAAGTCTCCAGCGTGTAGCGCAGGGTCTTCTGGCCCATGAAGTTGGTGTAGGCGTTGTGGTGGACCATCATCTGGAATTCGTCGGGACCCATGACGCAGTAGTAGCCGTACTTGCCGGTCACGGGGTCAAAATCGCCCCGGGAAGCCAACATCCGGCTGATCTCCACCAGCATTTCCGCGCCGCAGGTATACAGGAACTCCGTGTCCCCGGTCTGGTGAACGTAGTTCCACAGGCCGTAGGCAACGCCGGTGGAGGCTTGCAGCTGCAAACTCGCGTGCTGCCACAGGTCGCAGCATTCCCGGCCGCTGATGGTGGCGATGGGATAGAACGCGCCCTTGCAGTCCAGCGCCGCGGCACGCTCTTTGGCCTCGGGCAGGGTGTCGTAACGAAATTTCAGGAAGCTCTTCGCCGCCTGAGGGTTATTGAACAGGTAGAAGGGCAGGCAGCAGACCTCGCTGTCCCAGAAGGTGTTGCCATTGTAGGCTTCGCCGGTAAGACCCTTTGCGCCGAACACCGCGCCGTATTTGGCGGTGTGGAGGGTCTGGTGCAGCTGGAAGATGCAGAAGCGGATGCCCTGCTGGTTCACTTCGTCGCCGCAGATCTCAATGTCGGAGACCTTCCACTGATTTTCCCACCATGCGGCGGATTCCGCTTTCAGAGCCTCGTAATCCGTCTGTGCCAGAGCGGTGTTCGCTTCGGCGATCCGCTGGGACAGGGACTCCTGCTCGGCGGCGTTCTTTCCGGTGAGCAGAACCACCACACGCTCCAGCTTGGCGGACTGACCCGGATTCAGCACGGCGTGGAAGCCGTTGGAGGCGATCCCCGCTTCCTCCTGCCATGGGGTGCCGGGCAGACCGCGGAAAGCCGCCGCGGCATAGACCTGCTGTTTCGTGGTCTTGGTGGCGGCGAGGATGCGGCACTGATTGCCGTCCGCACCCGCCATTTCCGTCTCGAACATGGGCGCTTCCGCGCTGACATGGGGACGGGTGAAGTCCAGACCGGCGCGGAAGGTCACGTCGGCAGTGCCGGTGACGGCCTTCAGCGTGACCTTCTGGCCGACGAACTGCTCTTTTTCCATGGAGGTAAAGCGCTCGAAGGCGACCTCCACCGTGGTCTTATCGTCCACGTGCCACAAAAAGCTTCTGGTCAGGATGCCGGTACGCAGGTCCAGCACCCGGTGAAAGTCCGAGAAGCGGCTCTTTGCCAGATCCAGCGTCTCGCCATTGCAGGTGATGCGGGTGTAGACCCAGTCCACGGTGTTGACCATGAACTCCGTAAAGGACAGCATTCCCTTGTAGCCGGACTTTTGCAGCATCCGGCGCTCGTAGACGCCGTTCAGGTAGCTGCCGACCAGACTTTTGCCGGAATAGCCCTCGTCAAAATAGCCCCGAAGGCCGGTATACTCGTTGCCGAGGGAGAAGATAGATTCCGCCGCCTGACTGTGCTTCGGATCGAACCCGTCCTCTGCAACGATCCAGGGGTGGATTTGAAAATAACGATCAGCAAATTTTCCCATAAATTATCCTTTGATTCCTCCCGACATAACGCCGCCCATGATCTGCTTCTGGAACACCGCAAAGAGAATGGTAGGCGGGATGATGGAATACAGCACCGCGCGGATTATGTCGATCTGGTTTGTTTTGATAGATGTCTGGAAGGAGTAGAGTTTGACCATGATGGTCTCCTTGTCGGTGCCGCTGAGCAGCAGGAAGGGCATCAGAAAGTCACTCCACGCGGCGGTAATGGCGAAGATGGCCACGACCACGATGATGGGCTTGGACAGGGGCAGCACGATGCGGGTGAAGACGCCAAAGGTTCCGCAGCCGTCGATGCGCGCCGCGTCGATATAGTCCCTGGGCAGGCTCTCGAAATAGTTCTTGAACAGAATGACCCAGTAGGCGTTGGCACCCATGGTCAGCCAGAGGGGCACAAAGCTGCCCGTCAGGCCGATCTTCTTGATGTTCACGAACAGGGCGACAAAGCTCGTCGTGGGAGGGATGAGCAAGCACCACATGACCAGCGCCAGAACGATCTTGTGCCCCTTTGGCTTCAGAACGGCCAGCACGTAGGCCATCAGGCCGTTGAAGAAAATGGCGCACAGAACGCCGCCGGCCACCGCAATGCCGGAGTTGATGTAGTATTTCGTAAAGCCGAAGTCGTTCCATGTCTTGACCCAGCCGGCCCAGTCCGCGTTCTTGGGCAGGATCTGGGTAGTGCTCAGATATTCCGTCAGATTTTTCAGCGAGCTGCACGCCAGCCAGAACACCGGGTACAGCGCGATGAGGGCAATGGCGAAGCAGGCAATGTAGATCATGACCAGCCAGAACTTCGTCTTTTTGGATTTAACGTCATAGAAGCGGATGGAACCGTCTTCTTTTCCCTGATAATTACCGAAAAAGCTCATAGTCGTTCCTCCTCAGTCCTTTTCCGCGCTGTTGACGATGGCGTAGTAAATGACGGTCAGGAAAATCAGAATGATGCAGACCTCCACGGACAGCGCGGCTGCCTGAGAGAACTTCATCTGCTGGAAGGCCAGATTGTAGACCAGCTCCATGATGGAGATACTGGCGTTGTTGGGGCCGCCGTTGGTCATCAGCATCGGCTCGTAGAGGATTTGGAACACGGCCAGGATCTGGAGGATCAGCATGGTCTTTCCGGTTTTCAGGATGGTGGGCATGGTGATGGAGAAGAAGCGGCGGATGGGGGACGCGCCGTCGATGGTGGCAGCCTCATACAGCTCCGGGGAAATGCCGGAGATGCTGGACATGTACACCAGCGCCGTGCTGCCTGCCGCTTTCCACGTCATGGCCACGACGATCCAGAAAATGACCCATTTCTCGTTGGTCAGGAAGTTCACCGGGCCGACGCCGATCTTGGCAAGCAGGATGTTCAGGACGCCGCTGTTGCCGGTGCCGAAGAAGAAGGTGAAGATCATGACCGCCGCGATGGAGGGAATGACGTTGGGGTAGTAGGCAGCCACCCGGAAGAAGCCCCGGAAATGGCTGACCTCAGTGATGAGCGCCGCAATGATGACCGGCACGCAAAGACCGACGAACAATGAGCAGACCGTATACTTGACGGTGTTGATCCATGCAATCTTGTAGGCAGGCTGGACAAGGAGCTTCTTATAGTTCGCGAAGCCCACAAACTTCCCCAGATTCACGCCCTTGGTCTCATAGAAGGACATCCGCACGGTCTCCAGCAGCGGGCCCCATACGAAGAAGGCAAACAGCAGCAGACTTGGAACCATCAGCAGCCACGCGACCATGTCACGACGGAATGCTGCCCTCTTGTTTGACAGGCGAACACCATTCTTTTCTTTTAACATTTCAGAAGTCACCTCACGCTTACGCAGTTTTTTGTTTGGGATATATCTGAGAAACGCAAAGGGCGTTTCTTTGGAAGCCTCTCAGATATACCCCAAGAAGCCGCCGCATATGCGGCGGCCCCCATGGTTACAGTTTACTATACGGAGTCAAAAAGCGCAAGACTTACATGGCATCCAGAACGGCCTGATAGTCGGCATTGGCCTGCTCCATCAGAGCGGGGATGTCAACACCGGCGGGGTCCGCGCAGATAGCCTGCAGGACGTCGTTCAGCAGCTTGTACATGGTCTGGGTGTCGCCCGGCTCCTCGGTGCGCAGAGCGCCGGCTTCCTTGGAGAATGCGAAGTAGTCATTCCACAGGTTCATGTCAACATTGCTGTACTCTTCGACGACCTTGTTCTGCTCGTCAACGACAGCGCCAATCCAGGCGGGGAAGCTGGGGATAACGGGGATGGAGTTGTCGGCACGGTACTGAGCGTCAGCGATCCAGCCTTCCTTGGCGGCGTCGGTGACCTCGGGGGACTTGCCCATGATTTCCAGATAATCCAGAGCCCAACGGACTTCATCGTCAGTAGCGTCGGGGGAGAAGAAGTAGGGGGTGCCGCCCATCAGGGTGAAGTGGCCGCCGGGGCCTGCGGGCATGGGAGCGAGGAAGAACTCGTCGGCCTTCATGCCGCGGTAGCTGGGCTGATCGACAGCGTCGTTGGCAGCGATGTACATAGCGGCAGTGCTGGTGCCGATGCGGTCAAAGCCGGTACCCCAGTTTTCCTGAGTGGGATCGTCGGTGACGCACTTGTCAGCGACCATCTTCTGGACCCACTCCATAGCGGCAATGGCTTCGGGGGCGTTCAGGTTGGAGGTGTAGGAGCCGTCATCGTTGGAGATGACCAGGTTGGCGCCGAAGTTCCAGGCGATGTTGGACCAGTGCCAGCCGCCGCCTGCGTCGGAAGCCTGCATGCAGAAGCCAGCAACGCCGGTCTTCTCACGGATGATCTTGGAGTACTCGTAAACTTCTTCCCAAGTGGTGGGGTACTTGACGGTGCCGTCATCGTTCACGAGGCCGGCCTGCTCAAACAGGGGGATGTTGATCATCAGGCCCAGGGAGTAAGCATCACGGGGAACGCCGTAGACGCGGCCGTCCTCGTCGGACAGCAGGTCACGGATAGCGGGGCTCATGGAGTCCAGCCAGCCCTTCTCTTCCAGAATGTCGGTGATGTCCTTGACCAGACCATTGCGGATCAGCTTTTCAGGCTCGGTGTACCAGGACTCGAACACAGTGGGAGCATTGCCGGCGGTAGCCAGAGCAACGTAAGTATCGGGGGAGTACTTGTAGTAAGCGGGGATGGCTTCTACATCGGGATGCAGAGCGTTGAACGCGGGAACATAGGTGTTCTCGTGAACAGCGATGGCTTCGGTCTGCGTGTCCTCAGGCCAGATGCCCAGAGTGATGGATCCGGACTCGGCGGCGGGAGCAGCGGTGGTGTCGGCTGCTGCGGGTTCAGCGTTGGCAGCAGCGGGAGCCTTGGTCTCTTCCGCGGTCTTGTTGCCGCAGCCGGCGAACAGGCCGAGAACCATGACCAGTGCCAGAACCAGGCTGATGAGCTTGATCTTCTTCATGTTTCATCCTACTTTCTTCAAATTAGTTTCACGTTAAACCGCACATAACATTAGATAAGCTGAAGAGACTTTCTATGTAATCTGTTGGTTTATCGTTTAACCATATGATAACAAAAAGTTCAGAATTTGTAAATTGGGAGATTATACATATTTGCGGTCTGCTTTTTGGTGGAAACTAACAAACGGCCGGGATGGCTTAGCCTGTCCCGGTCGTTTGGACGCGATATTTGCGGATACTATATTTTACGGACGCTGTCCCGGCAGATCAGCTGCACCGGCAGAATGCGGTTGTGAACGTCTACCAGCTCCCCCGCCAGGAGCCTCAGCATACACTCCGCCGCCATGCGGCCCTTTTTCATGGCCTCCTGACGCACGGTGGTCAGCATGGGCATGGTCATGCGGCTCCAGTTGATGTCGTCGAAGCCAACGATGGAAATGTCCCGGGGAACCATCCGTCCTGCCTGCTGTAAGCCGGACATGATGCCCGCCGCCAGCAGATCGGCGGTGGCGAATACGGCGGTGAAATCGTCCCGCTTCGCCAGCTGGGCGCCCTGCTCCATCATTTTCGTGGTGGAGAATTCGCACTCGTAGACCAGCGACGGGTCGAAGGGCAGGCCGTTCGCTTCCAGCGCAGACTTGTAGCCAAGCAGACGCTGCTCCACAACGCCGCCGACCTTGATGGCGGGGCTGGCGAAGACAATGCGCTTGTGGCCGTTTTCGATCAGGTGCTGGGTGGCGAGCCGCGCACCCTCAAAATCGGCAAGGCCGATGTTCACCATGTTCCCCAGATCGGAGATATAGCTGTCGGTCAGCACGACGGGCATGTCCAGATTCCGCAGGGTGTGGTAAAACGGCTCCGACTCGAACAGACCGGGCATAAACACGCCTTCCACGTTCCAGTTGCGCAGGAAGGCCAGCAGCTCGTCGCTTTCGGAAATCGCCCGGATCATAAGGAAATACCCCTGCTCCCGCAGGCTCTTTTCCACGGCGCTGGTTAAGTCCATGAAGAACGGGTCGGACATGAATTTCTCCTGATCCCGGGACTCCAGATGGTTGATCAGCGCCACGACCTTCGTCGAGCGGGTCTTGATCGCCCGGGCGGACAGGTTGGGCACGTATCCGCGTTCCCGGATGATCTCGGTGATGATGTCCACCGTGTTCGCCGAGACTTTATTGGTGCGGCCGTGAATGACGTTGCTGACCGTGGTGGTGCTGACACCGGCCTCTCTTGCGATATCTTCAATCGTTACCATGGTGTTCCCCCAAAAGGATGTAAAAACAGACTTCTCTTAAGAACATTTTACGTTTAACTGCCCAATTTGTCAACAAGGAAATCCAAAATACCGACTTTTGGGGTAGAAATCAGACAGATTCGGCCTGTGCTGCGAATGCATTCTCCGTGTCCAGATTGTATGGGCAGACATCCCTGCATTTGTGGCACGCAATGCGCCAGCTTTTGTTCACGGGGTCTTCGCCGAAGGCGTAATTCCAGCAGCCCTGCTGGTTCATTTGGGGATTCTCCAGTGCGTGGATCGGGCACGCCTGTATGCACAGTCCGCAGCCGTTGCAGATCGGGGCTTTGACTGCGTCCGGCTCCAGCCTCTGCATACACAGGACGCCGCCCAGCCAGACCATACTGCCGAATTCCGGCGTGATCAACAGGGTGTGCCGTCCAATGGTGCCAAGTCCCGCCGCCTGCGCCGCGTGCTTCAGAGAAATGATGCAGCGGGAGCGCCCCGTCCGGGGGTCGTATTCGGCTTCGTTGGTTGGGATCGGCGCGCAGACCATCCCGCGCCGTTCCGTTTCGATGCAGAAATCCAGGGCAATGGCGTCCATTTTTGCCGTTATGGAGTTCCGCACTCTGGTATAAGGCGCGTGAGAGCTGCACAGCAGCGCCCCCACCGGGAAACGGCACGCGAATACGATTACCGACCGGCACCCCGGCATGACATCCCGGGGATGGTACCCCTCCGGCGCTTCCCCGAAGCGTTCCACGTCGGCAATCCCGCACAGATCCGCGCCCAGAGACTTCAGCAGCGCCTTTACCTCACCGCTGCCTATTTTCGTATCCGTCACTTTGCCCCGTATACCTCAATCTCCGCCGCCTGACCGGCCGACGCGCCGGAGTTGGAGTAGAAGCGGAACAGGATGTACTGACCCGCTACCGTTTCCGGGAAGGGCAGGTAGACGCTGTTGTCCGCCATGGGGTCGAAGGACAGGGTGGCCTTTTCGCAGACCGTGGTGAAATTCTCGCCGTCGTCGCTGATGAGGACTTCCACGTCCTGGGTGCGCGCGCCCCAGATCTGGCGGGGGTTCAGCAGGATACGCGCGCCGGTCATTTCCATGGGCTCCCCCATGTCGATGGTGACTTCGTTGGGGTACGCGTCCGCCGCGCCCTCCCAATAGGTGAAGCGGTCGCCGTCGTTGACGTTGCGGCAGTTATAGATCTGGGTCTGGCCGTTCTGGCGGACGTCCTTCCCGAGAGCGATGTTCTCGCCGTAGTCGATGGGTTCGGTCTCCGGGATCGTCCACTCGGGATGCTCTTCAAAGCCTGTCTGGTCGGGGGCGGTCACCAACGTGACGTTGGGGTTGGGCGCGTCGGAATGGCGGCTAGCCGCGATCCTGCGCATCGTAAGGCTCACGGCGGTGATGATAACGACACACAGGATCACGATGATCCCCCAGTTTTTACCGTTTTTGTTCATGAATGTGCCATCCTTTCCTATTTTTCGCTGCGCAGCAATGCCGCAACGGTCTCCGGCAACGCTTTGTCCACCGCAAAGTGAATGTTGTCCGTGAACTTGTCGATGGAGGTGCTGGGGTTGTCCGTCACGTTTTCGTCCGTGACCCCCTCGTCCCAGATGAACAGGTTGTTCACTTTGATGTTGGTACACTTGTGTTCGTCGTCATAGCCCCGGATGTTGATGGGGCAGAAATTGCCCTCGATGAAGTCAATGGTGTCGTCTCCGCCCAGAACGTAGATGCCGTCAAAGGTAACGTCGTCCACTGTTCCCCGCTTCTTGGAGCTGGACCAGCTGCTGCTGGCGATGGTGATGTCGATGAGCTGGGCGTTCTCGCCGGCATCGCCCTTGCCCATGGAGGCGTCCTCTACAATAATATTCTCATAGCGGATGGCCGAGACAGCGGCGTCGTCGGCGTTGTGGATGCTCATGACGGGCTTGTGGAAATTGTGCAGGACGGTGATGTTCCGGAAGGTGACGTTCCGGATGGTGGGATTCAGCTTGCCGCCCTTGTTGGTCTCGTAGCCGACCTCCATGGATTGGGCCAAGTCCGTCCAGACCTGACAGTTGTCAAAGCAGATGTCGGCGCTGTCGGTACCCTTGTTGGTGGAGTAGTTCTTGACCACCAGACTGTCATCCCATGAGCGGACGAAGCTGTCGGACACCGTGATGTCCCGGCTGGACTGGATGGTGATGCCGTCGCCATTGGGGCGGGCGGTGATGATCTTGACCCCGTCCACGGTGACATGATCGCAGTCATAGATGTTGATGCACCATGCGTTGGGGTCTAAAAGGGCAATGCCGCTGATGGCGATGTCCTTGCAGTTGCTCAGGCTGAGGGGAACGTAGGCCGTGCGGCCGGCCAGCATCCAGCTGTCGTTGTGGGATCCGTCGATGATGCCGTGGCCGCTGATCTTCGCGCCGGTCACCTTGTTGCCAAGAATAGTGCCCTGAATGATGGCACCGCCGGAGATGTACACGTCCATGCCGTCGGTGAGCACCATGGTGTCGATGCTCCACGCGCCGGGGCCGATGTATTTCACCGTGTCCGTGCTTTCCGTGGGGGCATCATGGTCGATGGCGTTGGCGAAAATGTGCATGGCGTTCATGGCGCTGCCGCCCCACTCTACGGTGTAGACGTCCGGCTCGGCGATGGAGAAGGAGATCACATTGCCCGCCACCGTGGGGACGATGCCTTTGGCGAGGGGGCGCACCACCACGTCACCAAGCTCCGTCTGGTCGGTCACGGTGATTTCCATGGTCACCGGCGCACCCTCAAAGTCGAAGGAGGTTACCGGTGCTTTGGACAGAGAGGGCTTGTAGTTGTTCGCCCAGGAGTGGGTGTTGTTCACGGCGGTGTCGTATACGAACAGCTCGTTGCCGTCCACCTTCATGGCGGCGACGGTGGAGGCGGGGACCGGCTTGGGGCCTTCGTAGAGAACGAGACTTGCCCAGTCGGGCTGCGGGGTGAACAGGTCGGTGGTGAATGTCAGCACGCACAGGACGACGCAGATCACCGCGGCCACGGATAATATGGCGATCGCCACATTCAAGCCTTTTGGTTTAACGTTAAACTTCATAGAACCATGCCTTTCTTCTCAATCGATATAAGCGTCCTCTCCACCGGAGAAAGCGCCCGCACGGGGCGGTTTTTCTCAGCGGGGAGACGGGGATGTGGTTTCATAATACATGGCCCCGCGGGGCTTGTCAAGGTCGCCCGCGGGGTGCGGGGAACGAACTGTGGAATGTTCACAAATTTTCACTGCCATTTTCTACGTTTTGGCAAGGCGATTCTGCGGGTTTCCGGTTAATGGCGATCAGGACAGCGCCGAAATATTTGCGCTTGCGGAGAAAGTCTGCGAGGCTGCCGCCGTAGTTGTCCACGCCGGTAGAGTTGCGGTAGGTGTTGTAGCCGATGAATCCCTCGTCTGTGTGGTGCAGCGCCACGAAGTGCGCGCCGAAGCGGTATTTATTCCGCCAGTGGTAGAACAGGATGCAGGCGTCCGCGTTTTTTGCCGCCTCGTCGAAGCGTTTGGTGTCCACGACGACCTTCACGGGGAAGCCCCACTTCCGGAAGCACACCGCAGGCCCCCAGAAGGAGGTGCCGGTGTTGCCGTGGATCAGGGGCAGCTGCCATTCGTAGTAGCGGATCAGCGCCGGGATGTCCGTTTTGTACCCCAGAATTTGCAGGGCGTTCCAGGTGGCGACCCATCCGCATCCAACGTCCGCCGAGGCACGCAGGCCATAGCGGTACTGTTCCTTGGGAATGTCGTGCTGATTGTAGATAAAGTCGTTCATAGCTGCTGCTCCGTGACCGGATGCTCCGCAATGTAATCGTCCAGAATGCCCGCCGCCGTCATGACCATCCGGGCGCAGGGGCGGGTTTTGTAAAATTCCGCCGTGCGGGGCGTGGGGTTGGGGTCGGAGGGCGGGTTGCTCAGAATTTCCCGACAGATAATGCTGCCGATCTCCTCCCGGAACTGCCCCGCAAGGTTCTGCACCAGCCGGTAATGGGCTTTTTTGTTCACGTCGTTCTCGCCGGGGTCGTCATAGCCGTACAGAAGCCCTGCCACCATCAGCATCCCGCTGACCGCACCGCAGACCTCCCGCATCCGCCCCATGCCGCCGCCGAAGGAGGACGCCAGCTTCGCCGCGAAGCTCTTTTCAAGCCCCGTTACGTCGCCGAAGGCCTCCAGCACCGCCTGGGCGCAGTTGCTGTCGGATAAAAAGAGCTCCGCCGCCAATTCCCTGTGATCCATCGCTGTTTCCTCCGTATATTTGATAGAACCAGTTTACCGGGAGAAGGGGCAAATGTCAAGCCGGGATTCGCGCACAGATGGGCGACATGTGCCGGATTCGCCGAAATGGAATGGTAGGGTTCGCTTCTGATTTGGAAGATTATACAAAAAACGCGGATGCACCGAAAAAGCTATTGACAATCGGAAACCGCAATGCTAGGATACACTCAAAATTGAATCGCTTGATAGAGGCGCGGTACTCATCAGTACCCTCCGGCAAGGTCGTGCAGCCGCCGAAGGGGAAAGGGATCACCGCCGAAGTGTGGGAAATCTGCCCGGGTTTTTCATGCTGGGTCGTCAGAGAACATCTGCCGGACTGTCACAAAAAATCTTTGTGAAGCGCTATCATTGGCTGTTCGGATCACTCCTTTCTTTTTGTGGGGTCTCCGCATTTCCATGGACCGCTTTCCAAAGCGGTTCATTTTTTATTCCAAAATGCGAAAACGCAAAAAGAAAGGTTGATCTTAAAATGAAGAAGCTTGTATCCGTTATCCTGTCCCTGCTCATGATTCTGTCCATGACCGCCTGTGGAAGCTCTGCTTCCGATGCCCCTGCCGCTTCCGCCGCACCCACTGCGGCCAGTTCCGTGGTTCTCTCCGGCGTGGAGGACGGCGTGCTCACCGTGGGCATGGAGTGTGCCTACGCCCCCTACAACTGGACCCAGATGGACGACTCCAACGGCGCTGTTCCCATCGCCAACAACCCCGGCGCTTATGCCAACGGCTATGACGTCATGATCGCCAAGAAGATCTGCGAGGCCAACGGCTGGGAGCTGGAGATCATGGCCATCGGCTGGGACGGTCTGGTTCCCGCCCTGAACGCCGGGCAGCTGGACGCCGTCATCGCCGGTCAGTCCATGACCGAGACGCGGCTTCAGGAAGTTGACATGGCCGGCCCCTATTTCTACGCTTCCATCGTCTGCGTCACCCGGAAGGATAGCCCCTTGGCCTCCGCCACCGGCATTTCCCAGCTTTCCGGCTCCTGCACCGCTCAGACCGGCACCATCTGGTATGACACCTGCCTGCCCCAGATCGAAGGCGCCCAGCTGATGCCCGCTTCCGAAACGGCTCCGGCCATGGTCATGGCCGTCACCTCCGGCACTGTGGATTACATCTGCACCGATATGCCCACCGCTATGGGCGCCTGCGCCACCTACGACAATCTGGTGATTCTGGACTTCTCCGGAAGCGAGGACAATTTTCAGGTAGACGCCGGTGAGATCAACATCGGTATCTCCGTGGTCAAGGGCAACACCACCCTGCTGGACGCCATGAATGCGGTCCTCAGCGAAATGACCGTGGAGGACATGAACCAGATCATGAATGACGCGATTGCCGTTCAGCCCGCAATCTGAGGTGCCTCATGGATAAGCTTGCAAAACTCACGACCGACATCGGGAAGCTGTGGGAGACGTACTCCGGCGCGTATTTTACCGGCATCCGGAACACGCTGGTGCTGGCGGTGGTCGCGACCCTGATCGGCTGCGTGATCGGTCTGCTGTGCGGCATTCTCAACACCATTCCCTACACCCGGCAGGATCCGCCGGTCAAGCGCTTCTTTCTGAAGCTGCTGCGGGCGCTGATCCGCATTTATGTGGAGGTGTTCCGGGGAACGCCCATGGTCTTACAGGCAGTGTTCATCTTCTACGGTCTGCCCTACTTCACCGACGGCGCGGTGGCCTTCAAGGGAATGGGCGGCATCTGGGTGGCAGCCATCATCGTTGTGTCCATCAACACCGGCGCGTACATGGCCGAATCCGTCCGGGGCGGCATTATTTCCATTGACCCCGGCCAGACCGAAGGCGCGAAAGCCATCGGTATGACCCATGTGCATACCATTTTCGCGCATTTCCATTACAGAAAACTTGGTTCCGACCACATTTTTGTTCAAGAAATTGTAATCCTCGTAAGTCATACCGACTGTACCATCCAAATTACCCCAAGAACCCAACTTCGTATTATACATTACCAGATTCTCTACCGAGTAATTGCTCTTGTCAAGATTGGAAATGGCCAAGTAACCTTGGTTATTCATACCCTGATATAGCTCCAGACCATACCAGCGTTTACGTTCATTGGTATTGATGTTACCACCGGTACGGAGATTATAACGCAAAAACTTGCTGATTTTCCATGTCAGGTCCAAGCTGGCATTGAAAGTTTTATCATCAGCCAAGTCTACATAATCATTTAACCAACTGAATACCGTTGTTTTAGCTTCTTGGTCGAAAGCAGGGTCGTCCTCCGGCATTTCATATGGAGCATAGTCCAAAGCCGTACGTGAAACGGCACCTGTAGAACCACCCAATGTATTACCACCGGCCATCATATCGTTCTGACGGAGAGAACCAGCCAAGGACAAACGTAGAGAAACAGCCTTAGACAAGTCGGCATTCAAGTTGGCACGCAAGTCACCCTGCTTCAGTCCTGTCTGTTTCACGGTTCCCTCAATATCCTTGAAATTAGCAGAGACGTAGTAGGTAGTCTTACCTGTACCACCATTTACAGATACGGAATAGTTCTGAGAAAAAGCGGTTTGATAAATTTCTTTCTGCCAGTTTCGTTCAGCCAGCACATGATAGGATTCTGGTTTATCAGGATCATAAGAACCTGTAGCATCACCGAATACATAACGTACTTCGTCACCAACCAGGTGGAACTGCCAGTTTTTCTCGTCCGCCTGACGCGAATTACGATACAAGGCATGCTCACGCAAACTCATCATACTCAACAGTTCAGAAGGCTCTGCAATGGTAAAGTTAGCCGAAGCATTTACTTTTGCCTTACCTTCCTTACCTTTCTTTGTAGTAATCAAAATGACACCATTAGCACCACGGCTACCATAGATGGCGGTAGAAGAAGCATCCTTCAATATGGTAATATCTTCAATATCGGCCGGATTCAGCGAAGCCAAGGGGTCTTGTGCGATCTGAAAGTCACCCGAAATACCAGAAGAAGCAAATTCACCGGTAGAAGCCTGCGGGATATTATCAATTACATATAAAGGTTGGTTATCGCCACGCAAAGAACTAGCGCCACGGATCGTAATAGAGGAAGCAGCGCCCGGAGTAGCAGATGCTGTATTTACCACCAGACCGGCAACTTTACCATCAAGCAGATTGTCTATAGATGTCGCTTTCATTGCCTCATCACCATCCGGACGCATGGTAGTCAAAGCACCGGTCAAGTCACCCTTGCGAGCCGTACCGTAAGCCACGACGACAACTTCATCCAATTGCTGCAAGTCGTCTTTCAACGTTACATTAATATTAGTACGACCACCTACTTTTATTTCCTGCGTTGTATATCCAATAAAAGAGAATACCAATATAGAATTGGAATTTGGAACAGAAACAGTATAATTACCATTTACATCAGTTATGGTACCACTGGCAGCACCTTTTACATGTACGTTTACACCAGGCATCGTTTCACCATTACCATCGTACACAATACCTTTCACTTGAATGGCCTGAGCGAGAGCTGTGGTTACAGCTAACAGACATAGCACCATCACAAGCATCGCCTTTTGAAGTCTTTGTCTCATAGAATTAAATTTAAATAAATATTGTCGTTTCAACGCTGCAAAATTGCAAAACAATCCAAAAACCGAAGTACAAAAATCACTATTAATAGGTCTAAAAATCACTATATTTTCATTGATAGTATTTTTAAGGGCTCCAGCTTCTGAAATAAAGCATTTATGCCCATTTCATCGGTATTACATTCATTTCCAACCAGGAAAAGAATTCATAAACTTCACTATACGAACAAGAAATCTATCGTTTATTTAAAATCAGACATCCATCTTGATAGGTTACACGATAGCTTTTCCCTTTTTGAGTCTTGAAAATCAGCACAGCATCCCGATATCTCAATATGCAAGGTGCTCCCGCATAAGAAATAATGTCAACCTGTCGCAGCTTTCCATCTTTCCAGCATACATCCAATGAAAAATTTCCACGGGCACAAAGTCCGGACACAGAACCGTCACTCCAAGCATCGGGCAAAGCTGGCAACAAGTGAATGAATCCCATGTGACTTTGCAGCAGCATTTCCGTAACACCGGCCGTGCCACCAAAATTTCCATCAATCTGGAAAGGTGGATGCATGTCCCA
>OGZA01001172.1_pt1 | contig 18317 bp, 17 predicted proteins | sample 1576591 | NCBI WGS metagenome assembly OGZA01 (sample SAMEA3541565, study PRJEB24748) | human gut metagenome | biome: human gut; feature: human-associated habitat; material: faeces | place: China | collected 2012
CGACAAAGATTTATCTAACAAATGTATTGAACACTTGTTTGATTTTTGATAGACTAAAAGGGCCAGTACCCACCATTCAACGCGTTCCCCCGCCTTTAAGCTGTTAAGCAGAAGCTCTTGGGGAGTAATCGCTTTACCTGCGCACCGCCGATTTGCAGTATCGGCGCTGCGCTTTGCAGCGATGCCTGTCATTAGGAGGAATCAACTTGCATGGTTTGTACTGCGTGGTACGTTGAAGCCCCTTTGCAGAGGGACTTCGGGGAACGCGCTGAATGGAAAGCGCTGACCCTTTCAATCTGACATTTGTTTTGTACAAGTGTATTATAATCTTGCGATTGCGATATTTCAAGACGAAATCGTTGCGATTGCAAGGTTTTGTGAGGATACACAAAATGCCGACCCAAAATTTGTATGATTCTATAACCCTTGCAGAAAACATCAAACTTCAAGCAAAAGCTCGCAATGTTCAGTTGAAAGATATGTTTGCCGAACTCGAAATGAGCAAAGGCACCCTTTCCAACTTACGCACTGGCCGCATGATGGCGGCTGATAGCCTTGCCCGCATCTCTGACTATCTCGACTGCTCCATGGACTTCCTCATGGGGCGCACCGTTGACCCCGCCGTGAAGCGGATGAATCTGACAGATGATGAACGCCAAAAGGTTACAGATTATCTTCAGTTCATTCTGAGTCAACGGAAATAGTTCTCAGAGCTGCTCAGATGGCTCTATTTTGCGTTTTTGATTCTTCCTCAAGGAATTTGTCGTTTGATGCAAAAGGCGGCTCAAATCGCCTCTTTGAGCGATTGTGCTCATTCGTCGATTACGAAGTGCGCGCCCTCGGTGATAAGCACCGTGCCGTGATGCTCGTCATTGACGATGGTGTTCCGTTTGCCGATGTACTCTGCCGGAAGCTCACCGCTCTTCACCCGCTCAAGGTTGCGTAGGTGGGGGCTAGGGGCGGGGTGAGGTCTGACGCGTTCACTGTGGACGTTTCAAGCGATACAGAGGCACCTCTTCCGTGAACGAGGTTTTGACCGTACGCTTGGAATATGGAAGAGCTTGAGCCCCTCGGGTCGAACACTCCGTCGCCTGAACAGCAGATACCGACTCGCTTTGATCGGCACGCGCCCGCACCTTTCACTCCGAAAGCAGTCGTGGCGCTGATTGTCAGTGGCGTGGGAGTTCCCGTGTTCTTCTATGGGGGTATCGCGTTGTGGAGCTTCCTGATCGGGCAGGTACAGTGATGCGTCGCGCCGAATGGATTCTGTTGCTCGTCGTATTCGTCGTGCAGGTGGGATATCAATTCCTGCTGTTCAACGTTGATGCCATGCGCACGATGATTGACGATGAAAAAGGGCTGTCGGGAATGTTTATTGTCCTGCCGGTTGTTGCCTACGCGTGCGCGATGGTGTCCGCGTATCGCTGGGGTTTTCGATTCTGGCGCCCGGTGCTACTTGCCGTCGTGACGACTATTGCGTTCGTTGTCTCAGTTCCCGAGGCGTTTGGCCTGACCTCGCCCAGAGATTGGGGCGCCCTTGCGGTGTCCACGCTGATTTACTTCGTGCCCGCCATTGTTGGTGAGGGCATCGGTACTCTTATTCGCCGGTGGCGATCTGAGCTTGGTTGAGTTGACTTACCCGCGCAGTGATTGTGGGGAAGGTGAAGACGAGCATTCCCACGAACGCCAGTGTTGCTGGGATCGGGGAAAAGTGGGACAGTCGCCGTGGGCGCTGGTCTCAGAAACAACGTAGAGGTGAGCGACGTTGTTGAATAGGCCCTCGGCGGATAGCGAGGATACTTTGGCGGTAGAAGTGACAACTATCGAAGCATTCGGTGGAGTCTTGAGGTATTCGAGACCTGCTTGGTTGAAGCCGACGGAGATTTTCTGACCTTCAGTCGCGGTGTACTACTTGGAATCAACTGCGGAGTCATTCAGCGTCACCGAGTCAACCTTGCCCTCGGTGTAGTCGGACTGTAGCGGATCCTCGGGGACGACGAACTTTAAGTTTGCGTCAGAAGCGATTGGCGCAACCTTAGCGGTGACAGGTAGGTCAACCCGAGGGGCCCGATTGTAAAAAAGAAATGTCTAAAGGGGCGACATTAACAGTGTTTGACATCTCAACGAGTTTCCTCAGCAAGCATCAGCCCGCTACGATTGCAAGCGGAATGAAAGGCAGTGACGCATGACCCGAATGAAATGGCTGATTGCAGCGATCATTGGAGTATTAGTTGTTGTCGGTGCCGCCGGCACGGCGTACGCCAGCTACTATTCTGATAAAGCTCTTCCGACCGCATCCGTTGGCGGACACAATGTCAACGCGATGAATCGTGCCGAGCTCGTCGCATGGATCAACGATCAGGTCTCCCAGGTTTCAATTGACATAGATGTTGACGGTACCCCGTCAAAGGCATCGCTTGCAGATCTGGGCGTCACCGTTGATGCGCAAGCGTCAGCGGATCAGGTTCTGGCTTCTTCGGATTCCGTCTGGGAACGCTTCGTTGGACTGTTCAAGCGCAGCGACGACGCGCTTGTTTCCTCTACTGATAAGGAAACCTTCAACGCCTATTTGGCTTCCCTGGTGAAGTCCGTCGGCGAGCCTCCCAAGTCGGCAACCGTTTCAGTCGACGATCAGGGTGCGTTCGTTGTGACCCCCGGGGTACCTGGTATCGCGATCGATGCTCAGCCGCTGAATGATGCTGTGGCCACTGCGTTGCAGACTCTGTCCTCGCAGGCGATCTCCGTTTCGCCGTCCCCGCAGGACCCGATTGTGTCTGACGAGCAAGCTCACAAGGTTGCCGACGCGGCCACCGCTCTTGCTTCTCACTCGGTGACGATCAGTGACGGTATTGATGACTACACTGCCGAAGCCGTCGACCGTGCAGCGTGGGTTGCTCTGCCCGACGCTGATGACGCAGAAGGGACCCCTTCCATCGATCCTGAAGCCGTCCAGGCATGGGTGGATAAGACTGCTGAAGCAACGAACGTTGCCCCAACACCGGCAATCAACAACGTTGATGACGCCGGTAATGTCCTGGCCGAATCGATGCCCGGCAAGGAAGGTGAAGCCGTCAACAACTCCGCTCAGGTGGGTGCCGATGTGGTTGCTGCTCTGAATGCGGGGACCGACTACTCGGGTAGCTTCGACTATGACAAGGTTCAGCCGACCACTGAAACGCGCCCCGTTATGGCGGGCTACGAAGCCTACCCATACGCCATGCATGAGGGTGAAAAGTGGATCGATATTAACCTGACCACGAACCGCCTGACCGTCTACGAAGGCCAGACCGTTGTCCACGGCCCCGTTGCGATCAACCACGGCGCCCCCGGTCATGAGACCGTCACCGGCACCTACCACATCTACCTGAAGTACGAGAAGCAGGACATGGGTTGTACCCCCGACTGGCCCTACTGCGCGAAGGATGTGCCGTGGGTTTCCTACTTCACCGGTTCCTACGCGATCCACGGTGCTCCGTGGGTTCGCCAGTTCGGACAGGGATCCGTCGGTGGTTCGCACGGTTGTGTGAACCTGCCCGTCGCTGAAGCACAGTACGTCTTCAACTGGGCTGATTCCGGTACTGCCGTCGTCACCCACTACTGACAACAATTGGAGTCGCGTTGCCGTGTAGGGGAATCTGCTCCTACACGGCAACGCTTCCGTTGAAAACCGAGGCCACTCCACTACCGTGGAATCGTGGCCTCTAATTTTTTCTCACGTCATTCACGAACGCCCTCGTCGCACCAACAGGCTCCTGTTGTGCCGGCAGAGGAGTCAGTCCAGCCGAACACGCACCAGCGTCTTTGCGATCAACTGACTGTGTGGCAAGACGACCTGCTTCGCCGGACTCGTATTGATGGTGCGGATGCTCCTCGTCTGACTATCGGCGCTCCGCACCCAGGTGGGCTTGCGAAGCTCTACGCCGACCAGCCGACGCGTCTGTCGTTGCTCATCCGTGAGCCTTCCGCCTTGAAACGAGGCTTGGATCATGCGCGCGCAATCATGGCACGTTCAAGTGAGCTCACTGCACGCCACGGTGTGGGAACTGTTCACCTGTCTATCGGCTACGCCCGATGGATGAGTGATGGCGAATGGGCCAGCTCTGCTGTCCTGCTTCGCCCGGTTCTTCTTGAAGACCAACCTGATGACGTGACGATTCGTCTGGCTTTAGGCTACAAGCTGGACAACACGATCACGTCAGCTCTGTTGAAGAGCGGAGTCGCAGTCGATGCGGAGGCATTGATTGATGAAGCGACATCTATCCACGGGTTCTCTTCGTCCAAGGCACTGGCGAAGGTTCGCGAATTGGGTCGTCATCTTGACCAGTTTGAGCTTCGCGACGAACTCATCATCGGGCTGTTCGAGCATCCGGCTTCTCAGTTGCACCGCGAGTACGACAATCCTGAGCATATTTTGAGCTCGGATATTGTGCGTGCTCTGGCCGGCGATCAGGAAGCTCGCCAGAACACTCGTCGCGTACTGCCCGATTCTGTTCCAACCGATCGCGATCCGTGGAAAGAACGTGGCGCAGGCGATTTGACGCCTCAGCAGCAGGATGTTGTTGAAGCTGTTGCTTCGGGTCGTTCTTTCGTTGTGGATGTGCCTCACGGTTCGGATGACACTGCGCTGGTGGGCGCGATTCTTGCTGATAGTGCGGCCTATGGCAGGCGCGTGATCCACTTGGGTGGTTCGCCATCGCGTACGACGATGGCTGAAGAGCGTCTGCGTTTCTTGGGGTTGAGTGAAGCGGGGATCCGTCTGGATGGTACTACCGCGGACGGGACTGAAATCCGTGCGCGCATTCATCAGGTGATGACCGATACGTCCCCGGTTGCGGATATGGATGAAGTGGACGAGATACGTACCAAGTTGCGCGATGTACGTTCGCGTTTGTCGTCGTACACGACGTACTTACATCGTCCGTTCCGCGCATTTGGAGCAAGTGCGTACGAGGCTCTTCAGGTGCTGACAGACCTGACAAGCGCACACCCGAGCCCCTCTACCCGCGTCCGTTTCCGCGAGGATGTTCTGCTGGATATTGCCCAGGATCAGGGCGCGAAGGCGAGGGAGCTTCTGCACGAGGCCTCGAACTTGGGTCTTTTTGCGCGCGCAACGGCGCATACCGCATGGAAGGGCGTTGTTATTTCGTCCGACGAGCAGGTTCCTGACGTTTTGTCGCGCGTTCATCGTTTGGCAACGGAAAGCTTGCCTGAACTTCGCGTGCGTATCAGCACGATTGCTGGTGAAGCGGATATTCGAACTGCGACGACTCTGTCCCAGTGGCTTGCTCAACTGCATATGTTTGAGGGTGTTCGCGACGTTCTTGATATTTTCACTCCGCAGATCTTTGAGAACTCGGCTGCTGACATGGTGATTGCGACTGCGTCGAAGCAGTGGCGTGCCGCCCACGGCATCACGATGAAGCGTTCAGAACGGACACGTTTGCTGAAACGAGCCCAGGACTTTGTGCGTCCTGGAACGCATGTTTCGGACCTGCACGCTGAACTCCTCAAGGTGCAGGAACGTCGCGATGTGTGGCGCGACCACACCGGTGGCGACGGTTGGCCGACTTTGCCGAACCGTATGAATGAAGCGATCGAATTGACCGCAAGCATTCAGGAGGATCTGAAGGCTCTGCGCCCGATGTTCTCGACAGGTCATAAGAACTTCGAAGAGATGACGATCGTTGATCTGGCGGCGTTGTTCGAGTCCTTGGATACTGATCCCGAAGGTGCACGTGAACTGCCACGTCGCGTCACGGTGCTGAAGAAGCTCAAGGGTGCAGGTTTGGCGTCGCTGGCTGAAGACCTGCGTGATCGTCACGTTGATGACGAGATGGTTGATTCAGAACTGGATCTGGCGTGGTGGGCATCAATTCTTGGCCTGATGCTGGCAAGCGATCCGCAACTGGGTGGTTTCGACCCCGCTCATCTTGAGGCCACGCTTGAGTCCGGTCGTGCCCTGGATCTTGCACAGGTGAATACGTTGGCTCCGCAGGTTTTGGGTCAACTTCGCAGGTTGCGTTTGCAGGCGATGGCGACACGCCCGGATCAGCAGGAACAACTGGAAGCTCTATTGGCTTCGGGCACGCCCGTTGGTGCGCTTGATTTCTACAACGCTCTTCCCCTGGTTCGTCACCTGGTGCCGGTGGTGTTCACGGTTCCTACGTTGATTCCCGCGATCGTCAAGGCCGGACATCATGTTGATCTGCTGATCTTGGACGATATTGATGATCTGCCACTGGTTGAACTGATCCCGATTATTGCTCGTGCTCGCCAAGTTGTTGTACTGGCAGACTTGTCTGGCGCTCACGAAGATGGGGCGGCTCGTATGCTGGCCAGTGTTCTACCGATGACGCGAATGGACGTCGCACCGACGCGTTTGAATGACCAGGTTGCGTTGCTTCTTGCTCGCCATGGCATCGACCATACGGGTGTCCCGGTCCCGTGGACGGCTGCGGCCGCTCCGATTACGGCGCTCTGGTGCGAAAGCTCCGGTATGCCCGCTCCGGGTTCTCATGCAGTGGAATCAACCACCGCGGAAGTCGATGCTGTCGTTGAACAGGTCATCGAACACGCCGTGTCTCAACCGGAACGTTCGCTGGGCGTGATCGCCCTGTCAACTACGCACGCGAATCGCATTCAGCGCGCGATCGAGAAAATCCGCTCCTGCGAACCCGGACTGGCATCCTTCTTCGACGAAGCAACCGCTCAGCCGTTCGCTGTCGTGGATCCTGCTGGCGCTCGCGGTTTTAGTCGTGATCGGATCATCATTTCCGTTGGTTTTGCAAAGACCCCGCACGGGCGTGTGATCCACGATTTCGGTGTATTCTCCAGTCAGAACGGTCTGTCGGCAATGTCGGATGTTTTGCGTGCGGTGCGTGGCGATCTGACGTTGATTTCTTCGATTCACTCCGGCGATATCGATCCGTCGCGTCTTTCTGCTGAAGGCGCCCAGATGCTCTACAACCTGATTGAGATTGGCGAAGGTCAATCAGGTGTGGGGAACGGAGGCTGGCCGGTTCTCGAAGCTGAACCGGATCGTCTGCTGATTGACTTGGCAGAACGCCTGTATTCGATGGGGCTTGAGGTTGTCCCGAACGTGGGTATCCCGGGTGGAATGCGTATTCCGCTTGCGATCGGCCACCCGGAGGTTCCCGGTCGACTGCTTGTCGCGGTTTTGACCGATGATGAAGCGTATGTGGCAGAGCCGTCCTTGCGTGTCCGTGACCGTATGTGGCCAGCGATGCTTGAAGCCCAGGGCTGGAAGGTCCATACGGCGTTGTCGATGGCCGTTTTCATTGACCCGGCAAAGGAAGCAAACACGATTGTTCAGCTTGTTTTGGATGCGGTGGATGAAATTAACGGTGTGCCTGACCAACAGGTTGTCGAGGTCCCGATGGTTGTGGACGTGGATACCTCTGGCCCGGATACGTTGGTTGGCTTGAACGCTCCTGAAGTTGCGTCGAGCGATGCGGGCTCTGCTTTGGCTCCCGCTCCGGTCTTGGCTCCCAGTGAACAGGTGGTTCTTGAGCCTGAGGTGCATATTGTCCTGGAAGAACCGGCTGAATCCGGTGACGCTGGGGCGCAGGCGGATGACGTAGTCACGGAGTCTGCGAAGTCGGATCATCAGATGGATGCCCGCGAGCGCGCTGACGAGGTGATTACGGGCATGCTCGAGATCATCGTTGCGAATCAGCCTGAGACTGCGCGTGGTCCGCGTCCGGCGATCGCCCCTGGCCTACCACTGGCGGCCTACTCTGATGATCAGCTTGATGAGATGGCGATGTGGATCCGCTCTGACGGGGTTGATCGCTCGTTCAATGAGTTGATTGACGAGTTGCGTGACGCTTTGGGGATTACTCGTCGCGGTTTCCAGTCTGATGCGGTGCTGGGCAACGTCGTGCGCAGGACTCGTCCGGCTGACCCTGACGAACAGTGATTCACGGTGTCTGAAAACTTGAGCGTCTCGACTGATTCGCCCGCGTACAATCCCTCTGATCCGCGAGTGTTTGGCGAGCAGAGAGCGTCTGTCGATCAGAGTGCGCCTGTTGAGCGTACGAAGAAGCGTCGTCGCGTGGCGACTTTCGTGTCTGACGTGGATCGTAAGTTGATTGCTCACGGGGTCGCGCCATCGTGGGAGGATCGCGTTCGCCCCGACGATCGCAGGGCAGGTTCGTTCGCGGATTCACCGGATCGTGGGGATGGGGCAAATGACCGTCGTCTGCTGGACAACGTTCCGCCTCACGCCCAAGCGCGCGCCTAGGTGTCCTCCGTTTTCTCCTATTGACGAGGCCTCTCCCGCCACTTCATCGCCTGCCCTTTAACAAGGGTGGACAGGGAGCTTATATCTGTACGGAGCCACGTGAGTGTTTTTAAGGAACTGAGTCTCAGTTCTTGTTAGCCAGCAGGTCGCGGATCTCGGTGAGGAGCTGTTCTTCGGTGGAGGGAGTTGCCGGTGCTTCTTCTACAGCTTCTTCCTTCTTAGCGGTTGTGGCCTTGATCTTGTTCATCGGAACGACGATCGCGAAGTAAACAGCAGTTGCGACGAGGAGGAAGTTCACAACAGCGGTGATGATGGTGCCCGGCTGAATCGGGTCAGAGCCGTTGATCGTGAACTGGAGGACGGAGTCGAAGTTCGGCTTACCGATGACGGCGCCGATGATGCCCATAATGACGTCGGTGATAGCGGTGACGATGGGGGTGAAGGCTGCGCCGATGATGACGGCAACTGCGAGGTCAAGAGCGTTGCCCTTGGAGATGAATTCCTTGAATCCCTGGATCATTGTGAGCTCCTGATTGAAGCGCCCCGCTCGTCATGTGGTGTAGCCAAAGCGAGGCCAAGCGTATGCGTCCCGGCGTGACCGAGAACGGTTTCGGTCACCGCTTCGTCAACGATAATGTCGAGACGAGCAGTAGCAGACGATCCCCATTGGGATGCGTCGTTTACTGACACTGAGGATATAAGTGCTTGATTAGTCAATAAAGATGCTGAACAGGTGTTTACGTCACAGCTGTCAGGAAAACCCCATAAAACCACGGAATCTCCGGCCTCAAGTGGAGGGACTTGTGTCCTATCTAATATGACAGAAATCAGGTTTTGTCCGGGTTTTAAACTTCGTCCTAACGCTGATCCTGCCATGACGCTTTCCGAGAGGATTGTGCCTTTCGTGGCTGGCTCTCCTGTCCAAGTAGCGGGTAAGACGTCGGACGAGGTAATGGCGTCGGCGGGAACGACCCGTTCTGGGACCTCGATTGACGTGACCGTCGAAGAGTCGATGGCGTCCCCGCGTTCAATATCGGTGGCGAGGATCAGCACTCGATGCCCGCCAGGATGGGGGATCAAGGTCAAAGCGATTGCTCCGACGGTGAACACGAAGATGATGGCGAGTCCAAGCCTGCGGATCGCCGTGAACGAAATGCGTCTGGTCATGCCTCAAGTAAAAGCACACAGTTGCAGCCTCGCACCTGAGCGAAACGGAAACTGTGGATAAGTGGCACTTAGCGCGAATTGTGGATAAGTCGCGTGTAACCGCTGGGAGTCAGCACCCCGTTCACCCGCTGATCGTGAGGCTCAACGGGTAGATAATCGTCAGGATCGGAGAAAAACTCGTCTTCGAAGACTACGGCGATAATCGGAACACCAGGCCGAGCGTGCTTGAGCGCCCGGTCGTACCATCCGCCACCCTGCCCAAGACGGATCCCTCGCGCATCCACAGCCAGTGCTGGTACAACGATCAGGTCGGCTTTCGCCAATTCGTCGGCGCCCTTTATACGCGTAGGAGTAAACCGCGGGCCAGTAGACACAATAGATTCCAGCTTCGCCTCCGTTGACTCTGCCGCCTGCGGGCGCGAATCCACGTACGTCCAGGCCACGCCAGTGGCTGCCGTCCCATCTGGGTTGACGAGGCCGGGAATCAAACACCGCTCACACGCTTGAAGTAGCCCGGCAGTGTTAGGTTCGCTGGGGCTTGAAATGAAGAGAGCGGGCAGAAAACTCGCGCCCTGAGCAGGGGGAGAGGACACAGAGGTAAGCGCGGTCTCGTCAATTGGCGCAGAGGATACAGAGGCGGAAGAAAAACCGAAATCTGCCAGCACCTCGGGCCAGAACGCAGTCAACTGAGCGCGTTCACGCACACGCTGATCGGCGGAAGTGCAGACCCGACGCTGACTCCGTTGTGCGCGGATTCTCGCGCGAATGAGGGCTTTGTCCTCGTGTATCACTCGGTTTTGCTCCTGCTCGAACTAGGGTGGAGACCATGATCGAACAGCATGAGCCTGTCACCCGCGCGGTTGTTCCCGCCGTGGGACGCGGTATTCGTTTCCTGCCGATCACAAAGTCTGTTCCACAAGAAATGCTACCCATCGCCGGGCACCCAGCGATCGAATACATCGTCAAAGAAGCAACTGACGCTGGCATTGACAACATCCTCATGGTCACCAGAACCGGCAAGCAAACAATCGAAGACTACTTTGATGCGGATCCGGCGCTCGAAGCTGAACTCGAAAAGCCTTCCATCGACCAGGTCCGCTCCGACCACGCGATCGTCGGACGCAACATTTTTGACCCCATCGTTTTCGACGCGCTCGAAAACATCACTCCAGGAGCCGGTGACGAATACCAGCTGACCGACGCATGTGCCCAGCTCATCGCCACGCCGGGCGAAAACAGTGGCGGACTGTACGGTGTCATCATCGACGAACCCCGATACGACACCGGCGACAAACTCGGCTACCTTGGAGCCACCATTGCCTTTGCGCTCGCCGACCCAGACATGGGACCGGCGCTACGTGAATATCTGAACACCCAACTGAATGAGGCCTGATGCGAAGCGTTGCAGAGTTCTACCAAGACTGTCTTTCAGCCGTAGCCCAGCAGCCACCACTGGACGTGCAACTCGCGGACGCAGTGTCCTGCGTTCTTGCCGAGGACGTTGAAGCTCCCTTCGATCTTCCGGTCGCTGACCTTGCGGCCCGCGACGGCTACGCGGTGCGTTCCGAAGACCTCGCCGGTGCTCGCCCCGACAATGAGCTCTCCTTGCGCGTCACCGAAGAAATTCGCGCGGGCGACGTGAACCCCGCGGCACTGGTGCCCGGAACCGCGATTCGTATCGCCTCTGGTGCCCCGATGCCGGCCGGTGCCGATTCGGTGATCGCTCTTGAATTCACTGACCACGGCATGGCGCAAGTCAACGTTCGAACCCAGCCGGCAGTCGGCGAGAATATTCGTCGAAAGGCAGAAGACGTTGAAGAAGGTGAAATCGTCCTGCGAAAGGGAACCCGCGTTGGTGCCCGCCAGGTCGCGTTGCTTGCAGGCGTGGGGCGCTCGCGCGTGTACGTTCACCCGCGTCCTCGCGTCGTCATCCTGTCCATCGGCGACGAAATTGTTGAACCCGGCGAAAAAGCGCGTCCTGGCACTGTCTTTGATGCAAATGGCCACGCCCTCTCAACGGCTATCGCCGATGCCGGTGCTCAGACCTTCCGCGTTGCCGCGGTTCCAGACGAACGCCACGTCCTGAGCGAAACCATTGAAGACCAGCTTGTTCGCGCAGATCTGATCCTGACCACCGGGGGTATCTCGCACGGTTCAGGCGACACGGTCCGCGAGGTCCTGTCCACGCTGGGCACCGTCCGTTTCGACAACATTGCCGCGTGGCCGGGACACATTCTCGGCGTCGGAACTGTCGGGGGCGACGACAGCGGTGAGGGTGGAACCCCGATCTTCTGTCTTCCCGGCGACCCGGTCTCTGCCCAGGTCTGCTTCGAAGTCTTTGTTCGCCCAGCACTTCGTCATATGCAGGGCTGGACACAGCTGACCCGCGCCTCCGTGAAGGCCGCCGTCGACCGTTCTTGGTACTCGCCGCGAGGCCGTCGCGAATTCGTTCGTGTCCGCCTAGTCGGCGACCCCAAGACCGGTTACCAAGCGAAGGTCATGGGTGCTCCCGCATCGCTCCTGCTCAGTGCGCTCGCGGAATCCAACGCGCTTGCCATCGTCCCTGAAAGCACAACTAACGTGCATACGGGTGACATGCTGCAGTGCTTGGTTCTTGAGTGATTCTTAGGTATTAACCCTGATTCTTAGACCCGCTCGCTGTTACCTGCTAGTAATCAGCCGTCACCTGCTGTCTGCCAGCCGCTAGCTTCAGCCCGACCAGTCGTCAACTACGTAGAGGACCAGATCATGTTTGGACACTTCATTCGGATCTGGGGCAGAACTCTTGACGAACTGAGCCTTGAGGTCCGCGACCCAGTCGGTGAAGGGTTCATGCACGGGCGAGCGGCCTCGTCGATGACGAAATCGACGGAGCACGAAGGTAGCGCGAAACCCAAGAAGGGGCAGGCGGAACTGCACCCGAAATTACTACGAATTCGGCCTGCTTTTGCCGGCGCTCACACGGCGATTGACCGAGTGCGACGCGAGAACGCCGATTGGCTACAGCCCTGGGACGCAACCCTGCCACCGAACACGTATGGCAACGCAGGCCAGACGCTCGCCGAATATAGGCGCACCGTCGACAGGGCTCAACGCGCGGGGCGGGCGCTGGTGATGAAGCTTGAAATCGGTGGCGAGATTGCCGGACAGTTCTCGCTGACCAACGTGACGCACGGGGCGATGTCATCGGGGATGCTCGGCTATTGGCTGGCGGAAAAATGGGCTGGACGAGGGCTGGCAACATTCACCTGCGCGGCGATCATCGACCTGGTTATCGGCGAACTGGGACTCCACAGGGTCGAGGTTGTGATCCGACCCGAGAACCGCGCATCGCTGGGAGTTGCTCGCAAGCTCGGGCTACACCGTGAAGGCCTGCGACCGCGCTACATGCACATCGACGGTGCGTGGGCGGATCATGAAGCGTTTTCGATTGACGCGGAGTCTCTGCCGTCCGGTGGATTGGTGAAGAGTATTTACGGTCACGCGATCGGCCAGTAAGTGTCGCGTACGAGGTTCTGACCGGTGGTGTTGCCTCATTTTCGTGTGGGCTGAAGGCGCAGTTGTGGCGTGGTCTTTATACGGGCTGAGTGTGCAGTCGTAGCGTGGTCTTTATGTGGACTGAGTGTGCAGTCGTAGCGTGACTGGTGGGGCTGATGTTGCGATTGTTGCACGTGTGAAAGTGGCTTTGAGCAGGAAACACAACACACGCCCACCCCACCATTCAAACGCAGTTGAAAACCCATAGCGTTGTCCCGTGGAGTTTGGCGGAATCATCATCATTGCAACGGTAGTGACACTACTGGGGCTGATTCCCCTGCTCGCTGCCCGACAAAATGCGAAAACTTTCAGCCGTGAAAGTGACCGTTTCTCAACGGGCATGAAGCTCCTCAACAATAATGAAAGCAACCGCCAAACCTGCGGTCGATCTACCGGGCAGTTGCTCGGTGTTCGTCGCACAATTACGCAAAGGGCAACGATCGCCATGGCAGATCAAGCTGCAATGAATGCGAAGATTCGTATCGAGCACCGCGCAAATAAAGCCGTGCGTGAGATCGCTAAGCTTCGTGCGCGTCGCGCTGCGCGCCTCGCCACTGAAGCAGCTGCAGGTCGCCGTCGCCTTGGAGTCAGCGCCACCTGCGCTGCTCTGACCGGACTGGTCGCCATCGTCTGTGCCGCCCTTTCGGCGTCCTTCCTCTGGACTCTGATCCCCGCAGCTCTGCTTGTCGCGTCCCTGGTTGCCTCGCGCATGGCGGCAATTCGTTCCGACAAAGCAAACGAAGCTGAGCTTGAATTGCTTGAAAACCTGCGCAACGCAGCTTCGGCTCGAGGAGCCCGCAAGGAAGAATCCGCACCCGCCCCGAAGACGCAAAAGGACGACCTCTTCGCCGGTATCACCGCAGATCGTTCCACGTCTCGCGCGACGGTCTCCCTTGCATCGCAAGCACTTGAAAAAGTCGAGCTGGAAGCGTCCGCTTCTACCTCGCACGCCGAATCTGGTGGCACCAACGTGATCGAGATGCCCAATACCTCCGCCGGTGCGGTCAGCGGTGAAGCTCAGACGGACCTCGTTAATGCTGAAGATGAACTCGAAGAACTTGCACTGACCGGCACCACCGTTGAGCGCCGCACATGGACCGTCAATCCGATCCCCGCGCCACGATACGCAACGCGCGGTCGCGTCAGTGGCCGTTCGGTCCACATTGACACCGATATCCGCGGAATCCCGAAGGTTGGTGCGGCCGTGCCGGCTCGCCCGATCGCAGCAACTGTCGCCGAGAACGCCATGACCACCGAACAGGTCGTCGCAGACCAGGCTGTTGCGCTTGACTTGGACGCTGTGCTGGATGCTCGTCGCGCGCAGTAACTGACACCCGCGCTGACGCTTTGACTTTTGCGGAGGCTCACCCGGTGTGCGGGTGAGCCTCCGTTCACTATGTGCGCTTCTCTACGCGGTGCGCTTCTCTACGCGCGTTCGAAGGTCGAAGCGTTTGAGATCGATGCCTCGTTCCTGAGTCTTCGTTTTCCGTTTTTCATCCCTCCCCGGTTTTCATCCCTGCCCGTTGGGTGCTATGCTAAACGGGCACCTGGGGCTATGGCGCAGTTGGTAGCGCGTCTCGTTCGCAATGAGAAGGTCAGGGGTTCGAATCCCCTTAGCTCCACCGTTAGCACCCGGTAAGTAATACAATTACTCGCTGGGTGTTTTTTCGTGTAATCGTTGGTTCACCTTACAACGAAGCTCTAAAATCCCTGGTCAGGATGTTTTGGTGTTGCTGTGGCGTGCGTGGTGCCGCTGATGACGCGGGTTTTGTGTTCCGGGCTGCACCTGACGCGACGTTTTTGGGCTCTTCGGAGTTTGGTGGGGTGTGGGTTAGGGGATGGTGATTGAGTTGAGTGTTTTCCAGTGGGGTTTGCCGGCGTAGAGGAGGACTCTGGTTCGGTAGTTGTTGAAGTTGGTGAAGCCGAAGCCGATGCGTTTGATTCTTTTGATGAGGTTGTTCATTGCTTCGGTGATGCCGTTGGAGTGGTGGGCTAGGTGGTAGTTACAGATCGGGGTGAACCATTTGGCTAGGGTGTGTCCGAGCTTTTGTATCTCTGGTGGGGAAGATGCTTTCTTACAATGGGTGATGAGATCAGTGAGCATCGCTGTTGCTTCTTGTTGGTCTGGGGCTTTGTAGAAATCGCGGAGGCGTTCTTTGACTCGGTACGCTAGAGCGACTTCACCGCCTGGGTCCCCTAAAGAGAGCAGGGATTCTAGGCGCCCAGCGGTTTTGTCGGAGAGTTTCTCTTCGCCTTTGAGTAGAGTGCGGCGGATCTTGTACAGGGGGTCGCCTCGTCTGCCCCGGTGTCCTGTTCGTTCTCTTTGTACACGGCGCCGTACTTCGTCAAGAGCCTGGTTGGCATGTTTGATGACATGGAAGTGATCAACTACCTGGGTGGCTTTTGGTAGGACCACGGTGAAGATGGCTTGGTAAGTGGTAGACATATCCAGGGTTCCAAAGTCGATTCGTCTCTTCCAGTTTTCGCTTTGGTTGCGTAAGAAGCCACCGACTCCTTTGAGGGTCCGGTCAGGGATGATGTCAATGATTTGGTGGTTTTCCACGTCACACACGGTTGTGACGTACTGGGTGTGGTGTTTGTTGATCCTCACGAAACTGGTTTCGTCCAGGCCGATAGCGTGAGTCTTGTTCAACCTTTTCTTATCTGCTTCCAACAGCGCTTGCCCATACTTGGTGATGGTGTCATTGATGGTATGCCAGTCACACCCAAGCTCAAGCGCCACTTCTTTGATAGTCCTGCCTATCCCTACCTGTTTGGTTGCCCATTTCGCGGCCCTGGTAGTCATGTGTGCGCGGGCCGGAGCGATTCGTGGGTCAGGGTTGATCCACGACGAAACCTGACACTGAGGATTAGGACATTTCAATCGGTGTTTCCGCCAAACCAGTCGCATCGGCTTACCGTAGACCGGCAGGTCAATATACGACACCTCTGGACGATCCTTGACCCACGCCACTGCCGCACAAGTAGGACAGACAAGGTCTCTCACAATCTGTTCAACCCGCAGGCAAACAACTGCCCGGTCACGTTCATACTCCAGAACACGAGCATCTTTCAAGCTCACCAAAGCCTGAAGAATCAAAGTAGGATCAGAGACAGTGAAGGTGTTTCTATTATCTTTTCGTTTCACACCTAAAAGTATGAAACACCTTCACACCCCACCAAACTCCGAAGAGCCCCTTTCCTACGAGGAACTGGAGGGGAAATGATGACCGTTGAGGTCGCTCGTGATCATGGCTGGTGGATCGCTCATTTAGCGTACGCTGGGCAGACCTACCGCACGCAGGGTCACACGCTCCGCGAATTGCGAGAGATGATTGATGATCTTTTCTCTTTTGTGTGTGAAGACGAAGGGGAGTCGGGTTCAGCCACCACGACCTTTAGGTTGCGGTTGGTGCCGCTTCGTCGTTGCTAAGGCGACGAGCTACGAGGCTCCCCAGGGCGCTCAGCGGAAATGCTTCGTAATATTCGCGCCAGATAGGCGTTGAGCCCTCATCAGCGGCGCGGCCTCGTGCATCGTAGAATGATCCACTCATGGCAACTGAATCCACCCACGTCCACCGCTCACGCCGCCAGTGACTTCATCACCGTCGTCGGCGTGCGCGAATTGCACCCAACGCGGATAATGAAATGACGCCGATAGTCGGCGAACCCACCCCACATTCTTTGGAGGCATCATGCCCGACGTTCTCGCCTACGCGTGCGACGACACCGCCAGCGTTTTCCACAAAACCACCATTCACCTGCGCGAACCCGGCCCCGGCGAAATCTACTTCGAGGTCAAGTACGCCGGTATCTGCCACTCCGACATTCACAGCGCCAGGGGCGAGTGGGGTCCGAAGAAGTACCCGCTGGTTCCCGGCCACGAGATCGCCGGCATCGTCACCAAAGTCGGCGAAGGCGTCACGAAGTACAAGGTCGGCGACAAGGTCGGCGTTGGTTGCATGACCAACTCGTGTGGCACGTGCGAAATGTGCACCTCGGGCTACGAACAGTTCTGTACGGGGGACGAGGCCGGCCTTCCCGGAACACTCTGGACCTATGGTTTGGATGCCGATGGAAATCCGACTGCCGGCGGTTACTCCCAAGGCTTCACGGTGTCGGAAAACTTTGCGTGCCGCATCCCGGATGAGATCCCGTTTGAGGCAGCTGCTCCATTGCTGTGCGCGGGTATTACGACGTATTCGCCACTGAAGCGCTTCGGGGCTGGCCCCGGCAAGAAGGTCGCAATCGTGGGCATGGGTGGACTGGGGCATATGGCGGTTCAGATTGCGGCAGCCATGGGCGCCGAGGTCTCTGTGATCTCGCACGGTCGCTCGAAGGAAGAAGATGCGCGTCGGTTCGGCGCAACGCACTTCTACGCCACCAGTGAAGAGGGGACAGTAGCGTCGCTTGCTTCCAGCTTTGACCTGATTATCTGCACTGTCAGCGCCGCGAACCTTGATTACCCGGGGCTGATTGCAACACTGCGTCCGCTCGGTTCCTTCGTGAACGTCGGCCTGCCCGAGACACCGCTGACCCTGCCGTGGCGTGCAGTCATTGGCGGTAACCGAATCGTTGCTGGTTCCAACATTGGTGGCATCTCCGAAACGCAGGAAATGTTGGACTTCTGTGGCGAGCATGGAATCGCCCCGCAGGTTCAGATCATCAGTGGCGAAGACATAACCGAGGCCTACAACAACGTTGTCGACTCCAAGGTGCGCTACCGCTACGTGATCGATACGGCAACGTTCTGAAATACGTTGCTTTATGAGCGTTGAAGTGAAAGAGGCCGTGACCTTTATGCTGGTCACGGCCTCTTTTTGGCTGTCGGGGTGACAGGATTTGAACCTGCGACATCCTGCTCCCAAAGCAGGCGCGCTACCAAGCTGCGCCACACCCCGAAACACACGCGACGGCGTTTGAGGGTGCCGAAGCGAAATGCTACATGGAAAATCATAAGGCCTAAACGGTTAAATTTCGCAATCGAAGTGAAAACCCGGTACTATCGACCATGCGCGCTTCGATGCGTCTGCGGATGTAGCTCAATGGTAGAGCCTCTGCCTTCCAAGCAGATCACGCGGGTTCGATTCCCGTCGCCCGCTCCAGAGCGCACAACGGCAACGGCATGATCCGTTGCCGTTTTCATTTTAACCGCGCGTCGAACGAGAGCCTCTTGACTTGAAGCATGGTGCAAGTGCTTCAATGGGGACGGAGCATCGCAACGGATGCGTATTCCAAACAACTTTAGGAGGATCACGTGAAGATCGCCGAGGTGAGCAAGAAATACGGCGTGAGCAGCGACACCTTGCGCTACTACGAGCGCATCGGGCTGGTCCCGCCGGTGCCCCGC
>OGZA01001178.1_pt1 | contig 18279 bp, 32 predicted proteins | sample 1576591 | NCBI WGS metagenome assembly OGZA01 (sample SAMEA3541565, study PRJEB24748) | human gut metagenome | biome: human gut; feature: human-associated habitat; material: faeces | place: China | collected 2012
AAGGGATATCTGCTTAGATATTTTCAGCAGTCTGTCATACTCGTCAGGCAGCACCCTCGCGGGCGATCAGCGGATCACGCATTCGGCGCGACGCGCGCGGCCCGCCGAATGCGAAACGGTCACTCTGCCTTCTCGACCTCTTCGGCCTTGGGGGCTTCCTCAACCTTTTCAGCCGGCTTTTCAGCTGCCTTGGCGGCAGTGTCTTCAGCCTTCTTCACAACAGCCTTCTTCTCGAGCTTCTCGAGAACGATCTCGATGCGCATGAGAGGAGCGTTGTCACCCTTACGGTTACCAACGCGGATGAGGCGGGTGTAGCCACCCTGACGCTCAGAATCGATGGCCGGTGCGATCTCGTCGAAGAGCACGTAGAGTGCTTCCTTCGAGGTGATCTTCTTAGCAACCGTGCGACGAGCATGCATGTCACCACGCTTTGCCTTGGTCACGAGCTTCTCGAAGTAAGGCTGTAGAAGCTTAGCCTTGGCTTCGGTGGTCGTGAGTGCACGGTGTTCGATGAGCTGAGTCGCGAGGTTCGCCAGGATCAGCTTCTGGTGTGCCGGGCTTCCGCCCAGACGAGCACCCTTCTTGGGGGTGGGCATTGTGTCTCCTACGGATTAGGTGCGTCCATCGGACGCATAAGGGTCAGATGGACTGTTCGTCGCTGAACTGGACCGAACCAGACTCAGAGGCACCCGGGATCGGCATAACCGAATCCTTGAGTGTCATGCCGAGAGTGGCCAGAGATTCCTTGATCTCTTCGATCGACTTGGTGCCGAAATTACGAATATCAAGAAGATCAGCCTCGGAGTGAGCGACAAGCTCGCCCACGGTGAGGATCCCACGACGACGCAGCGCGTTGTAAGAACGAGACTGCAGGTTCAGGCTTTCGATCGGCAGAGCAAGGTCTGCTGCGAGGGTTTCATCGGTGGTCGATGGACCCACTTCGATGCCTTCTGCTTCCTCATTCAGTTCGCGCATGAGGCCGAACAGTTCAACAAGGGTCTTGCCAGCCGATGCAAGAGCATCGCGCGGGGTGATCGCCGACTTGGTCTCCACGTCGATGACGAGGCGATCAAAGTCGGTACGCTGCGCAACACGAGTTGCCTCGACCTTGTAGGTCACCTTGACAACCGGTGAGTAGATCGAATCGATCGGAATCCGCGAGATTTCAGCCTGAGGATCCTTGTTCTGCGCTGCGGAAACGTAACCGCGTCCACGCTCAACGGTCAGTTCGATCTCGAGCTTGCCCTTGTCATTGAGGGTGGCGAGGCGAAGATCCGGATTGTGGATCTCAACGCCTGCAGGCGGGGTGATGTCGCCAGCGAGGACGACACCGGGGCCGGCCTTACGCAGGTACATCACGACGGGTTCATCCATCTCAGAGGAGAGGACGATCTGCTTGATGTTGAGGATGATCTCTGCGACATCCTCCTTCACACCTTCGATAGTGCGGAATTCGTGGGCAACGCCATCGATACGGATGGACGTGACCGCCGCGCCCGGGATCGAAGAGAGCAGGGTACGACGCAGGGAGTTACCCAGCGTGTAGCCGAAGCCCGGTTCGAGGGGTTCGAGTGTGAAGCGTGAACGGTGTTCGCTGACTTTTTCCTCGGTGAGGATTGGTCGCTCTGCAATGAGCACGTCTTGGTCCTTTCTTCCCGGCGCCCGCCATATGACGCCGGACAGTGGATCCCACATAAGTGGGACGGAGGGTGTGAGCACGACCGAATGGTGTGCTCAGACGTGGGGATGCGATGCCGGACGGCAAAGCATCCCGGTGCGACGAATCAGACGCGACGACGCTTCGGGGGACGAGCGCCGTTGTGTGCCTGAGGGGTAACGTCCTGGATCGAGCCGACCTCAAGACCAGCGGCCTGGAGGGAACGGATCGCGGTTTCACGGCCAGAGCCGGGTCCCTTAACGAATACGTCGACCTTCTTCATGCCGTGTTCCTGGGCGCGACGCGCGGCCGCCTCTGCTGCAAGCTGTGCAGCGAAGGGGGTGGACTTACGCGAACCCTTGAAGCCGACCTGGCCAGACGAGGCCCAGGCGATAACGGCACCAGTGGTGTCGGTCAGGGAAACGATGGTGTTGTTGAACGTCGACTTGATGTACGCGTGACCGTGGGTGACGTTCTTGTTGAGCTTGCGGCGCGGCTTACGAGCGGCACCGGAGCGCGAAGTTTTTGCAGCTGCCATTGTGTTTAACAGTTCCTTCTTCAGTCGTATGAAGAACTATCCGCCGTAAAGGCTGGAAGTCCTTAGGCCTTACTTGGCCTTCTTCTTGCCTGCAACGGTGCGCTTCGGGCCCTTGCGGGTGCGAGCGTTGGTCTTGGTGCGCTGACCATGGACCGGCAGGCCACGACGGTGGCGAAGGCCCTGGTAAGAGCCAATTTCGATCTTGCGGCGAATGTCAGCCTGAACTTCGCGGCGAAGGTCGCCCTCAACCTTGAAGTTCGATTCGATGTATTCACGGAGCTTGACGAGATCTTCCTCGGTGGCGTCCTTCACGCGGACGTCCGGGCTGACACCCGTCGCTTCGAGGGTCTCGGCGGCGCGGGTGCGGCCGACTCCGTAAATGTAGGTAAGTGCAATCTCCAGTCGCTTTTCGCGGGGGAGGTCGACACCGGCAATACGTGCCATGTTGTTGGTGCTCCAGTTGTTCCTCGGAGGTCGTCATCACATCTTCCGGATGAGCCATCCGGCCTCGGCCTCCGAACCGAGGGTCGCGTATTCGCGCTTGATGTGATCCTGTGGGCTGTTGTGCCCGGGTCAGCTACGTGAGGATTTCAGCCCTGACGTTGCTTGTGCCTGGGGTTGTCGCAGATGACCATGACATTGCCGTGGCGACGAATCACCTTGCACTTGTCACAAATCTTCTTGACACTCGGCTTGACCTTCATGGTTATTCCTCCACCGTCCGTAGACGGTCGTGTCGGGGTTTACTTGTAGCGGTAGACGATACGGCCTCGGGAGAGGTCGTAGGGGCTCAGTTCGACGAGAACTCGATCCTCGGGGAGGATTCGAATGTAGTGCTGTCGCATCTTTCCTGCGATGTGACCGAGCACAACGTGCCCATTGGTCAGTTCCACACGGAACATCGCGTTCGGCAGGGCCTCAACGACCGTGCCTTCCATTTCGATGACGCCGTCTTTCTTTGCCATATCCTCCGTCTGTCCTCTACGTTCTTCGGATGAGTCGTGACCCAATGGCCACGGGGCGCATGCAACACGTACGACACAGCCGACATGCGACACGCCCGAAGATCTACGATACAGCAAAAGCGCATCCCTCTGGTAGTTGACTGCTCTGTCGAGTGCCTCACCTTCGGCAGGGTTCATCGACGAGGACCGGAGCACGGGCAGGATTCATCAACAAGCGTCGAGCAGTGCACCGGACGAGGTAAAAGGCCTCGCCCTCCTCCCCCCCTCATCCCCCTACTGTGATGCCTTGCCGTTTCAATGACACTTGGAAGCCACACAGAGCATCACCATTCCCGCATCCACAAAGCATCTTCTGCAACGAAAGTGGCCCCTCCGTCTTGAAAACATGGATACACTGGGATCACCTGCCTCAAATCAACAAAGGAGTTGTCATGACGCACAAACTCAGACGCGTGGTGGCGTCGGTAGCAGCAATCCTCTTTTTTAGCCTTACAGGATCTGTCGGTGTAGCTACAGCAGCACCGTTCGACAAACCCGACTCGAACCTCGAGATTGTCGAAATGATCGAAGTGCCGGGTGGCGTGCTTGTTGGCCCCAACAAGATCTTTGTTCGACGCGCCCCAACCGACAAGACACTCTACAAGTGTTTCTTCCCGGGGGGCGTCCAATACGAGACGAATCTCAGTAACTGTCGCAATGTCAGTGTCCACATGATTCAAGAGGGTGTAGTAGTCGGGCGCTTCAGCACCGACTCTAACGGACGCGTCTACACGGGGAGGAATCCCTCGGTCGGATGTTTAGTCGCGCTCGCTTCAGGTGGTTTCGCTCTTGTGGCGCCCGGTGGAGGGCATATCGGATGGCTTGCTGGTAGCTGGGTGCTGACAGCTCTCGGAATCGCGACGTCATGTTCATAAACGGCAGAGAATCATCAACCGGTAGCGCTGTCTGGTGGAACGTCGGCTTCGCCCTCTGTCTCGTAGGCGTCGCGTTGTCCACACCGCGCTGGAACTGGATCTTCTGGGCGGGCGCCCTCGTCTACATCGTCCGCGCCTTGGTCATCGTCGTGAAGAGCTACAGCTCCTCGAAGAAATCGGAACGTTCCCCGGACGAGCACTCCCCCCGCTAACGGAACGGTCGGCTTGGGCTCAGTCGATCACCGATCGCCCAATCTGATACTCCGGCAGGAGAGTCGCGGGGCGCGGACAAAGGTAAGTGTCGCGCCACTGCGTACATCATCGCGCCTACAGCGCGCCGACCTCGCCACGAGAAGCAGAGCCAGCGTTGCGACATCTGTGTCAGAGTTCGATCGGTTCGACCCCGAAAGGCGCGAGCCCGGCCTTTCCATAATCGGGGGCGGTGAGCACGCTGATGCCGTCGTCGAGGATCGCGACCGTGTGTTCCCAATGGGCGGCGTCCGAGCCATCAACGGTGCGAACCGTCCATTCGTCAGACTCGGTGATCGTGTCGATCGAACCCGCGGTCAGCATCGGCTCAACAGCAAGGACCATGCCGGGCTTCACGCGCGGGAAGATTCCACGAGCGTCGTAATTCAGGACCTCGGGATCTTGGTGCATCGCGGTGCCAATACCATGGCCTGTGTATTCCTCAATAATGCCGGCTTCCCAGCCGAACTCATCGTCATACTTGGCAACGACTTGTTCGACAGCGCGACCGACGCTGGAAATGCGACGTCCCTTTTCGAGGGAAGCGAGAGCCGCCCACAAGGACTCGCGCGTCACAACGTCCAGTTCACGGCGACGCTTCATTGTGGCCTCGTCAATTCCCTGTGGGTGAGCACCCGAGCCGCGCTTTCCTGCCATGAAGGACTCGTCATCCACCCACTCGTCACCCACGATGATGGAGAACGCCGCGTCACCGTGCCACTGCTTGCCGCCGTGAGACACCCAAGCCCCACAGTCGAAGGAGACGATGTCCCCATCCTTCAGCTTCTGCTTGCCAGGAATACCGTGGACGACCACATCATTCACAGAGATGCAGACCGTGGCCGGATAGCCGTAATAATTGAGGAAGTTCGAGGTCGCTCCCCCGCGCCTAATCGCGTCGGCGGACACTTCATCCAGTTCAGCCGTAGTCACACCAGCGTGCACCGCTTGGCGCAGGCTCGCGTGAATGTCAGCAACAACCAAACCAGCCTCACGCATCCAGCGGATCTGGTTTCGAGTCTTCAACTCAATACGCTGCATAACGGTCAGTTCTTCGCGACAGAATCGAGGACAGCGAAAATACGCTCGGTCACTTCGTCGATCGAACCCGAACCATCAACAACCTGAAGCAGATCATGGTCGGCGTAGTACGCCGCAACCGGTTCCGTCTGCTGGTGGTAGACCTCAAGGCGGTGACGCATGACAGGCTCAGTGTCATCGGTGCGATGCTGTTCCTGGGCACGCTTCATCATGCGAGTCACAACTTCGTCCTCGTCAACCTGGATTTCAAGTACCAGGTCAAGCTTGATGCCGATCTCTGCGCACATGTCGGCAAGCACATGAGCCTGTTCCACGTTGCGCGGGTAGCCGTCAAGAAGGAAACCGTTCGCAGTGTCCAGAGCAGACAGTCGCGCCTTCACCATCGCGTTGGTCACCGAGTCGGGAACGAACTCACCACGGTCGATGAATGCCTTGGCCTGCAGGCCAATCTCAGTGCCTTCAGACATATTCGTACGGAAAATCTCTCCGGTAGAAATAGCCGGAATACTCAGCTTTTCCGCGATACGAGTAGCTTGCGTCCCTTTGCCTGCTCCGGGCGGGCCCAGAAGAACCATGGCGGTCATTGCAAGAAACCTTCGTAATGATGCTGCTGAAGCTGAGTATTAATCTCCTTCACGGTCTGCAGACCGACGCCCACGATAATCAGGAGCGTAGTGCCTCCGAACGGCATCTGCGACTGTGAAATCTTCAGCGGGATGATAAGGAGTGATGGCAACAGGGCAACGATCACAAGGTAGAGGGCGCCGGCACTCGTAATGCGGTTAATGACGTAAGACAGGAACTCGGCGGTCGGACGACCTGCGCGAATACCTGGAATGAAGCCACCGTAGCGCTTCATGTTGTCAGCAACCTCTTCGGGGTTGAATGTAATCACCGTGTAGAAGAAGGCGAAGAAGAGAATCAGGAGTGCATAAATCGTGAGATAGACCCACGATCCCTGATGTAGGTTCGCCGAAAGCCACTGAACCCAACCGTCGGTCTGGGCACCAAACTGAGCAATCATCAACGGCAACGCAAGAATCGACGAAGCGAAGATGACCGGGATAACGCCAGACATATTGATTTTCAGCGGAATGTACGTCGTCGTGCCACCGTACTGGCGACGACCGATCATGCGCTTCGCGTACTGAACTGGAATGCGACGCTGAGCCTGCTCAATGAACACCACGGCAAGCGTGACGGCGAAGAGGAGCAGAAGGATCGCGATCACGGCACCCCACTTGCCAGACTGACCGATGGACAGCATCTGGGAGGGAAGACGGGCAATGATCGAGGTAAAGATAAGGAGCGACATGCCATTACCGATGCCACGCTCGGTGATCAATTCGCCGAGCCACATGACCACGCCGGTACCCGCCATCATGATGATGATCATGATAAGGAACATCCACCAAGAGTCATCTGCCAACACGTTCGCGGAACAACCGGAGAACATACGTCCGGTGCGAGCCAATGTCAGTGTCGTCGTGGCCTGCAAAACGCCCAGGAAGATCGTCAGATAACGCGTGTACTGCGTCAGCTTGGCCTGACCGGTTTGCCCTTCCTTATGGAGGTCATCGAAACGCGGAATGACAACACGCAAAAGCTGAATGATGATCGACGCTGTAATGTACGGCATGATGCCGAGTGCGAAGATCGATAGCTGGAGCAACGCGCCACCGGAGAACAGGTTCACGAGGTCAAGAAGATTCGCTTCTTCCTGCTGAGCAAGACATTGTTGGATCGCGGTCGAGTCAACGCCGGGGGTCGGAATGTATGAACCCAGGCGGAACATCGCCATGATAAACAGCGTAAACAGCAGCTTACGACGAAGGTCAGGGGTGCGGAACGCCTGTGCGAATGCACTAAGCAAGGCTTCCTCCTACGGGTAATGGGAATGCTGGAGCATGTGCTCTAGCGACCGTGCCAGCCTACCGGAAAAATGGCTCCGTGTAGACATCGGTCTTAGGTTCAAAGGCTCTGCGAGGAACCCTCTATCAGTTTAAGACACTAAAAAGGGGGCGGTCCGGGTTCATGCCGGACCACCCCCAATCAGCTGTCAGCGTGCGGAAATGGTTCCGCCAGCTGCGGTGATCTTCTCCTGAGCAGAAGCTGACCAAGAGTCAACTTCGATCTCAAGCTTGACGGTGAGCTCACCGGTGCCGAGCACCTTAACCGGAGCGCCGTCACGAACCGCGTGCTTTGCGACAAGATCCTCGACCGTCACCTTGCCACCCTTGGGGAACAGTTCCTCAAGCTTGGCAACGTTGACGACCTGGTACTCAACGCGGAACGGGTTCTTGAAGCCACGGAGCTTGGGCAGACGCATGTGAATCGGCATCTGGCCACCTTCGAAGCCTGCTGCCACCTGGTAGCGAGCCTTCGTACCCTTGGTACCGCGACCAGCCGTCTTACCCTTGGAGCCTTCACCACGACCAACGCGGGTCTTGGCGGTCTTGGCGCCGGGGGCCGGACGAAGGTGGTGCAGCTTAACGATCTGCACCTTTTCGCCTGTTGTGGACTTGGAGTCCGCCATGGTCAGTCGACCTCCTCAACGGTCACCAGGTGACGAACCGTGTGAACTGCACCGAGAACGGTCTCGGTGTTCTCACGGACGACGCTCTGGCCGATCTTACGCAACCCGAGGGTGCGCAGAGTGTCCTTCATGTTCTGCTTGGCGCCGATCGACGACTTGGTCTGCGTGATCTTGATGTTCGCCATCACTCATTCACCCCCGCGGAAGCCTTTTCTGCCTCGGCCTTTTCAGCCTTGGCGCGCTTCTCAGCTTCGCCCTCTGCGTGTGCGCGGAGCATCGAAGCCGGAGCAACGCGCTCCAGCGGAAGCCCGCGACGGGCTGCAACAGCCTCAGGCTGTTCCAGCTGCTTGAGGGCATCAACAGTCGCGTGAACGATGTTGATTGCGTTGTCAGAGCCGAGCGACTTGGTGAGCACGTCGTGCACGCCAGCTGCCTCGAGCACTGCACGAACCGGACCGCCGGCGATAACGCCGGTTCCCGGTGCCGCCGGGCGCAGAAGCACGGTGCCTGCGGCATCGTGACCCTGAACCAGGTGCGTGATAGTGCGACGGATCATCGGGACGCGAATGAAATTCTTCTTCGCTTCCTCAACGCCCTTGGAAATGGCCTGGGGAACTTCCTTGGCCTTTCCGTAGCCAACACCGACGGTGCCCTCGCCATCGCCCACGACAACCAGAGCGGTGAAGGAGAAACGACGTCCACCCTTCACAACCTTGGAAACGCGGTTGATGGTCACAACACGTTCGATGTATTCATTCTTTTCGTTGCCACGACGTGTTTCGCGGTCGCCACGACCATTGCGGCGGTCGCGACGCTCGCCGTCGCCCGAACGCTCAGAGCCTTCCTGACCGTTCCTGCCTCGCTGCGGTGCAGCCATCAGATGATCTCTCTTTCCTTCGATCCGGTCACAGCTCAAGGCCACCCTGGCGGGCAGCTTCGGCGACGGCCGCAACGCGGCCGAAATACTTGTTGCCACCACGGTCGAAGACGACGGCGGTGATGCCGGCTGCCTTCGCGCGCTCGGCAATGAGAGCGCCAACCTTGGTTGCCTTTTCGGTCTTCGTGCCAGTCATGGTTTCGACGCCGGACTCGAAGTCGGAGGCAGAAACCAGGGTGTGACCGACGGTGTCGTCGATAACCTGAGCAACGATGTGACGATTCGAGCGGGTAACGACCAGGCGCGGACGCGCCGGGGTACCGTTGATCTTCTTGCGAAGGCGAATGTGACGACGCTTGCGAGCGACGAACTTGCCCTTGCCTTTGACCGTGTACGCCATCACTTACCAGCCTTTCCGACCTTGCGACGGATCGTTTCGCCCACGTAGTGGATGCCCTTGCCCTTGTAGGGTTCAGGCTTCTTCAGCTTGCGGATGCGAGCTGCGGTTTCGCCAACGAGTTGCTTGTCGATGCCGTGGACCGTGAACTTGGTCTGCGACTCAACGGTGAACTCGATGCCTTCCGGAGCTTCGACCGGAACGGTGTGCGAGAAGCCGAGAGAGAACTCGAGGTTCTTTCCCTTGGCGACCACGCGGTAACCGGTACCGGTGATTTCGAGTTCCTTCTTGTAGCCCTCGGTCACGCCGACGATCATGTTCGCAATAAGGGTGCGAGTCAGACCGTGGAGCGAACAGGAAAGGCGCTCGTCGTTCGGGCGGGTAACCAGAATCTGACCGTCTTCAATAGCCACCATAATGGGGGCTGCGACGGTATGTGAAAGTTCGCCCTTCTTGCCCTTCACCTTAACGTCTGCACCATTAACGGTGACATCGACGCCTGCGGGGATAGCAATGGGTTGCTTACCGATTCGCGACATTGTTCAGCCTCCTGCTCACCAGATGTAGGCGAGGACTTCCCCACCTACACCCTTGTCGGCTGCCTGACGATCGGTGAGCAGACCGGAGGACGTGGACAGAATTGCCACGCCCAGGCCGCCGCGGACCTTGGGCAGGTTGGTGGACTTGGCGTACACGCGCAGACCCGGCTTGGAAACGCGCTGCAGCCCCTGGAGGGCCGCTTCGCGGTGCGAACCGTACTTCAGCGTGATGGTGAGGGTCTTGCCCACGCGGGCATCCTCAACCGAGGTCGAAGCAATGTAGCCCTCTTCGACCAGGATGTTTGCGATCGCGTTCTTCATCTTGGAGTACGGCATGGAAACCGTATCGTGATGCGCACGATTCGCGTTACGCAGACGCGTCAGCATGTCTGCAATGGGATCAGTCATTGTCATTGGGGAAATTCCCCTTCCTCGTCGCGGTTTCTCCGTTTGAGACCTACGACGTCAGTGTTTTACCAGCTGCTCTTGGTGCCTCCGGGGAGTTCGCCAGCAAGGGCGAGCTCACGGAGACAAACGCGGCACAGGCCGAACTTGCGGTAGACCGAGTGGGGGCGACCACAACGATTGCAACGCGTGTATGCACGAACGCCGAACTTCGGCTTACGTGCGGCCTTGACCTTCAGGGATGTCTTCGCCATGGGTCAGTCCTCCTTGAACGGGAATCCGAGATGACGCAGGAGCGCACGGCCCTCGTCATCGGTGGAGGCCGAGGTAACGACGGTGATATCCATACCGCGAACTCGGTCAATCGAATCCTGGTCGATCTCGTGGAACATGGATTGTTCCGTCAGACCGAAGGTGTAGTTACCGTGACCGTCGAACTGCTTGGCCGACAGACCGCGGAAGTCGCGGATACGCGGAAGAGCAGTGGAGAGAAGACGATCGAGGAATTCCCACATGCGATCGCCACGGAGCGTGACGTGAGCACCGATGGCTTGGCCTTCGCGTAGCTTGAACTGTGCGATGGACTTCTTTGCCTTGGTGGTCACGGGCTTCTGGCCAGTGATAGCGGTGAGGTCGCGGATTGCGCCCTCGAGTGCCTTCGAATCGCGAGCTGCCTCGCCAACACCCATGTTCACGACGATCTTGGTCAGACCGGCAACCTGCATGATGTTCTCATGCTTGAACTCGGCGCGGAGGGCGTCACGAATTTCGGAGACGTACTTTTCTTTGAGACGCGGGGTCATGTTCAGATCTCCTTGCCCTGCTCGATGCCGCGCTTGGCGCCACCGCGGGTCACGCGAACGCGGACAGTGCGGGTGCGGCCATCGCGCTCGACGACGTCCTCGCGGAAGCCGACGCGCACGCGCTGCTTGGTTTCGGGATCGACCAGTGCGACCTTTGCGATCGAGATCGGGGCTTCGATGGTCTCGATGCCACCGGTCTGACCCTGGCGAACGTGACGGGTCTTCAGGTTGATGCCTTCGACGAGGACCTTGCCCTCAGCCGGGAAAACCTTGATGACGCGTCCCTGCTTGCCCTTGTCGCCAGCCTTGAGGGGCTCGAGGCCCTCGGCTGCACGGCGGGCGTTGCGCTCTGCAAGCTTCTTCTCGTCGGATGAACGACCGCGAACGACCTCAACCAGGTCACCCTTACGGATCTTGGCTGCCATCAGATCACCTCCGGTGCGAGCGAGACGATACGCATGAAGCGCCTGTCGCGCAGCTCACGGCCGACGGGGCCGAAGATACGCGTGCCACGCGGTTCGCCGTTGGAATTGATAATGACGGCTGCGTTCTCATCGAAGCGGATGTACGAACCGTCGGGACGGCGGGTTTCTTTGCGAGTGCGGACTACGACTGCCTTGACGACTTCGCCCTTCTTGACGTTGCCGCCGGGGATTGCATCCTTGACGGTGGCGACGATGGTGTCACCAATACCCGCGTAGCGTCGAGCCGAGCCACCGAGCACGCGGATGGTCAGGATTTCCTTTGCACCCGTGTTGTCGGCGACCTTAAGTCGCGACTCCTGCTGGATCATTTTCTATTGACTCCTGTTGTCGAGCTGGTTCTGTTGGGAGCATTACTTCCCTCGAGCCTTGCCGAACGTGCATGAACTATTGCGCATCGATGCCGACAATAGTGAGAACGCACCACAGGATTAAATATGGTGTTGCTCGCTCTCACTACCGACGCGAGGCACAGTGCACCTTGCGTCACGCAACCCTCCAAGAGTACCCCACTTCCCCACTGACTTGAAACCGCCAGTTTCGTGAGGTGCGCCCCATCCACCGCGCTTGTTCACCAAATCCCGTCCCACCACCACCGCGCTTGTTCACCGTTTCCGACCTTCCGCCATCGCGCTTGTTCACCATTTTGGGTTCACGAGGCCACGTGGCTTCATTGACCAACACACGCGAATAGGCGCGAACAACGATGCACGCTTTCTTGAACAAGCGCGGTAAAAAAGAGGGGGCCAACGGTGAACAAGCGGGTTCAAGCGTGAACAAGCGCGCTCACCTTGAGGCGCAATTTCGTGAACAAGCGCGGGGAAAGCGCACAAAACAACAAGGAGCCCGGCTCCCCTATACCGGGGAACCGGGCTCCTTACAAACCTCAGTGACGAATCACTTGGCCTTTTCGATGATCTCCACTACTCGCCAGTGCTTGGTAGCGGAAAGCGGACGAGTCTCCATGATGCGAACGCGGTCGCCAATGCCACATTCGTTGTTCTCATCATGAACCTTGACCTTCTTGTTACGACGCATGACCTTGCCGTAGAGGGCGTGCTTCACACGATCCTCAATCTGGACAACGACGGTCTTATCCATCTTGTCAGAGACAACCAGGCCAATACGAACCTTGCGGTCGTTACGCGCGGTGCTATCTGCCATCAGAATCACTCCTCAGTGCTTGGGGCGGTGCGGTAGCCAAGCTCCCGCTCACGCGCGATCGTGTAGATACGGGCGATGTCACGGCGCACGGTCTTCATGCGACCATGGTCCTCGAGGTTGCCAACAGCCTGTGCGAAGCGCAGGTTGAAGAGCTCGGCCTTAGCCTTCTCGAGTTCCTTGGACAGCTGGGCGTCGTCCATGGCATCGAGGTCGGAAGGGGTAAGTGCCTTTTCCGCCATCAGATGTCACCACCCTCTCGGACCACGAAACGGGTCTTCATCGGAAGCTTGTGCTGAGCGCGACGCATAGCTTCGCGTGCAAGCGCCTCGTCGACGCCACCCAGCTCGAACAGAATACGACCCGGCTTGACGGGGGCAACCCACCATTCAACCGCGCCCTTACCGGAACCCATTCGGGTTTCAGCCGGCTTCTTGGTCAGCGGACGATCCGGGAAGATGTTGATCCACACCTTGCCGCCACGCTTGATGTGACGCGTCATAGCGATACGAGCTGCCTCGATCTGACGGTTGGTCACGTATGCGCCGGTGAGTGCCTGGATACCGTAATCGCCGAACGCCAGTTCGGTGCCACCGGTTGCGTTACCGGTACGGTGCGGGCGGTGCTGACGGCGCCACTTTGTACGACGGGGAATGAGCATTGGGCTCAGGCCTCCGATCCGTTTTCAGTAGCTGCGGGTGCCTCGGTTGCGGGCGCCTGCTGCTGCGCGGTCTCCTGGTTCTGGCGTCCGCCGCGGCGCTGGCCACGACGATCACTGCGACGTCCGCCACGGTTGGCCTGCTCGGCCTGCTGGCGTGCGAACTCGCGCTCGGTGATGTCGCCCTTGTAGATCCACACCTTGACACCGATACGACCGAAGGTCGTGCGTGCCTCGTGGAATCCGTAGTCAATGTTCGCGCGGAGGGTGTGAAGCGGAACGCGACCCTCACGGTAGAACTCGGAACGGCTCATTTCGGCGCCGCCGAGGCGACCGGAAACCTGAACACGAATACCCTTGGCGCCTGCGCGCTGCGCGGACTGAATGCCCTTGCGCATTGCACGACGGAAGGAAACGCGAGCAGCGAGCTGTTCTGCAATGCCCTGTGCGACAAGCTGAGCATCCATGTCGGGGTTCTTGACCTCGAGGATGTTGAGCTGAACCTGCTTGCCGGTGAGCTTTTCGAGGTTCTGGCGGAGGCGATCAGCCTCTGCGCCACGACGACCAATGACGATGCCCGGGCGAGCGGTGTGGAGGTCAACGCGGACACGATCACGCGTACGCTCAATGTCGACCTTCGAGATGCCTGCGCGCTCGAGGTTTTCGGTCAGGTTCTTGCGGATTGCAACGTCCTCTGCAACGTAGTCAGAGTAACGCTGTCCCTTGGTGGTCGAGTCGGAGAACCAGCGGGAGCGGTGATCCGTGGTGATTCCCAGGCGGAACCCTGTGGGGTTAACCTTCTGGCCCATTTCAGCGGGCTCCCTTCTTCTTGTCTTCCTTGGTACCGACGACGAGCGTGATGTGGCTCGTGCGCTTCAGGATGCGACCTGCGCGTCCCTGTGCACGCGGGCGGAACCGCTTCATGGTCGGACCTTCATCGACGAATGCTTCGATGACCAGCAGGTCTGCCTCGTTGAAGGTTTCGCCAGCCTGTTCGGCCTTGACCTTCGCGTTGGCAACGGCGCTCATGAGCACCTTGCGGACATCGGTGGCGACTGCCTGCGGTGCGAACCGCAGGATGTCAGCGGCCTCCAGAGCAGCCTTGCCACGAACCTCGTTCACGACACGGCGGGCCTTCTGGGGCGTGACGCGGACAAAACGCGCCTGCGCCTTAGCTTCCATTTATCTGCCTCTTCTTCCGTGGAGGCCGGCTCAGCGCCGGCGTCCCTTTCGATCGTCCTTGTCGTGGCTGCGGAAAGTACGCGTGGGAGCGAACTCGCCAAGCTTGTGACCCACCATCGACTCGGTGATGAAGACGGGGACATGCTTGCGGCCATCGTGCACCGCAAAGGTCAGGCCCAGGAAATCCGGGGTGATGACCGAGCGACGCGACCAAGTCTTGATGACATTCTTTGAGCCGGATTCGATTGCGGCGTCGACCTTCTTGAGCAGGTGGTCGTCGACGAACGGGCCCTTCTTCAAACTGCGTGGCATAGTTATCGACTCCTACTCAGCGGTTCTTACCGGTCTTGCGACGGCGAACGATCAGGCGATCGCTGTCCTTGTTCGGACGGCGGGTACGACCCTCGGGCTTACCCCACGGGCTAACCGGGTGACGTCCACCAGAGGTACGACCTTCACCACCGCCGTGCGGGTGATCAACCGGGTTCATAACAACACCACGGACGTGCGGGCGCTTGCCCTTCCAACGCATACGGCCAGCCTTGCCCCAGTTGATGTTGGACTGCTCAGCGTTGCCGACCTCGCCGACCGTTGCACGGCAGGTGATTTCGACGTTGCGGATTTCGCCGGACGGCATACGCAGCTGGGCGAAGCGACCTTCCTTGGCGACGAGCTGAACGGACGAACCGGCGGAGCGGGCAATCTTTGCACCGCCACCGGGCTTGAGTTCGACAGCGTGGATAACGGTACCGAGCGGGATGTTACGCAGCGGCAGGTTGTTACCGGGCTTAATATCGGCACCGGCACCTGCTTCGATGTGATCACCCTGGTTCAGCTTGGCCGGTGCCAGGATGTAGCGCTTTTCGCCATCTGCATAGTGCAGGAGGGCGATGCGAGCGGTACGGTTCGGGTCGTACTCGATGTGAGCGACGACTGCCGGGACGCCGTCCTTGTCATGGCGACGGAAGTCGATGACGCGGTACTGACGCTTGTGGCCACCGCCACGGTGACGCGAGGTCACGCGGCCGTTCGAGTTACGTCCACCGGTCTTGTGCAGCGGACGAACCAACGACTTCTCGGGCTCGGAGCGGGTGATCTCAACGAAATCGGAGACCGACGCGCCGCGACGACCCGGGGTCGTGGGCTTGTATTTGCGGATTCCCATTTTTGTCCTCTACCTCTCCGGTTTTCAGGCTTGATCGCCGAAGATGTCGATGGCGCCTTCACGCAGGGTCACGATTGCTCGCTTGACGTCCTTGCGCTTGCCCTGACCCGTGCGGGTCCGGTAGGTCTTGCCCTTACGGTTCTGAGTGGCCACCTGACCGACCTTGACACCGAAGATTTGTTCGATGGCAATTTTGATTTCGGTCTTGTTGGCGCGCGGGTCAACCTCGAAGGTGTACTTGCCTTCATCCATGAGGATGGAGGATTTCTCGGTGACGACGGGCTTCAGAATGATGTCGCGCGGGTTCTTGCCCGCTTCGAGGGTGCTCACTTGGTCTCCTCCTTGGTGCCGAGGAAGGACTCCATGGCTGCCTGGGTGAACACGATATCGTCGGCGTCAAGGACGTCGTAGGTGTTCAGCTGGTCTGCCCAAAGAACGTGAACCTCGGGAGCGTTACGCAGGCTGAGAGCGGTGAGCTCATCGTTACGCTCGATGACGACGAGAGCCTGACGGTCCTCGACGATCGCGCGAAGCGCTGCGAGAGCGGACTTCGTCGACGGCTTCTCACCTTCGATGAGAGCGGTGACGATGTGGATGCGACCTGCGCGTGCGCGGTCAGACAGAGCGGAGCGGAGTGCGCCCTGCTTCATCTTCTTGGGGGTGCGCTGATCGTAGTCACGCGGCTGCGGGCCGTGGACGATGCCACCACCGGTGAAGTGCGGTGCACGGATCGAGCCCTGACGGGCGTTACCAGTGCCCTTCTGGCGGAACGGCTTCTTGCCGCCACCGGAAACCATGCCGCGCGTCTTGGTTGCGTGCGTACCCTGGCGGGCAGCAGCAAGCTGTGCGACGACGACCTGGTGCATCAGCGGAATGTTCGTGGGAACGTCGAAGATCTCGGCGGGGAGGTCAACCGAAGCTGCCTTCTTGCCCTTGAGATCGAAGACGTCGATGGTCTGAACGTCAGCCATTTCACGCACCCTTCACGGACGAGCGAACCAGGACCACGGAGTTCTTCGGCCCCGGGATGGCGCCGCTGATGAGCAACAGGCCCTTCTCGGTGTCGACTGCCTGGATCTTGAGGTTCTGGACGGTACGACGAACGCCACCCATGCGGCCGGCCATGCGCAGGCCCTTGAAGATGCGTCCGGGGGTTGCGCAAGCGCCGATCGAACCGGGCTTGCGGTGGTTACGGTGTGCACCGTGCGAAGCGGAAACGCCGGCAAAGCCGTGACGCTTCATAACGCCTGCAAAGCCCTTGCCCTTGGTGTTGCCGGAAACGTCAACAGCCTGTCCAGCCTCGAAGGTGGAAGCGTCGAGTTCCTGACCCACCTCGTAAGAGTCATGGGCGAAGGTGCGGACCTCGGTCAGGTGACGACGAGGCTCGACGCCAGCCTTTGCGAAGTGGCCTGCGAGAGGCTTGGTGACCTTGCGTGCTTCAATTTCGCCGAAACCGATCTGAACGGCGGTGTAGCCGTCAACTTCTTCGGTGCGAACCTGGGTCACAACGTTAGTGCCGACCTGCACGACAGTGAGGGGCACGAGGCGGCCGTCAGCGTCCCAAACCTGGGTCATGCCGAGCTTGCGGCCGAGCAACGCCTTAATCGGCGCAGCTGCGTGCTGCTTGTTGTCAGTAGTCATTGCAGATGTCCTCAGAGCTTGATCTCGATGTTGACGTCTGCGGGCAGGTCGATACGCATGAGCGAATCGACGGCCTTCGGCGTCGGGTCGATGATGTCGATGAGCCGCTTGTGTGTGCGCATCTCAAAGTGCTCGCGGCTGTCCTTGTATTTGTGGGGCGACCGAATGACGACAAACACGTTCTTTTCGGTCGGCAGTGGAACCGGGCCCACAACAGTGGCGCCTGCTCGCTGCACGGTGTCCACGATCTTGCGCGCGGAGCTGTCGATGACCTCGTGGTCATACGACTTCAGCCGGATGCGGATCTTCTGTCCCGCCATGCCGTCTTACCTCTTCTCGTACAGATTCGTCACCGGTCCCCGCACTCGGGCGTGTCGCTTAAAAAAGTGACACACGTATTGCGCGGTTCCTTCTTATGTGAAGGTGGACCGTTGTCTTGTCCAAAGATCACGGGCGTTTCAGCCCAGTCCGCAGAATCCCTGCGGAACCGCCCCACGGGTCGCGAGGCAACCGTTCAAGTTTGACAGAGCCACACCTTTCCTAGCAAGTTTGAACTCGCCATCTGGAGTGTGAATCCTCATACATTACATGGACGATTAAATTGCTCATCAGCCCCTATGCGCTTCGGCATGGAGCCTTTGGCGCACGGGTGCTTGAAGCGCCGCTGAAGCACCGCGAACCAGTGTACCCGCACTCGGGCGTGTCGTCTACATGGGGGTAGCACGAGGCGCCTGTGGGGCACCGACCAGAGGTTCAGTGTTCCACAGGCGCCCTAGTGTTCGCTTTAGGCGCTGAGCGTTTCAGCTGCGCTTCTGGCGAACCGCAAGCACGCCCGTAACCAGGAAGAGGAGTCCGAGACCTCCAACGAGGCCTCCATTGAAGCCAGTCTTCGCGATCTTTCGCGGCCCCGAATTCGTGGTGTTCGGGGTGTTCGGCGTGCTCGGAGTGTTCGGGGGTTCAGTCGGCGTCGGCGGGTTGTTCGGCCCAGCCGGGGTGGGCTTGTACTTCACGGTGTAGGTAATACCGTCTTGAGTCTTCGCGTCCGCGCCCTCAGGGATCTGCTGGCCCG
>OGZA01001189.1_pt1 | contig 18148 bp, 16 predicted proteins | sample 1576591 | NCBI WGS metagenome assembly OGZA01 (sample SAMEA3541565, study PRJEB24748) | human gut metagenome | biome: human gut; feature: human-associated habitat; material: faeces | place: China | collected 2012
TAGCTGGGATTACAGGCATGCACCACCATGCCCGGCTAATTTTTTCTGCGGCTTTTTCAAGTAATCAATTTAACATAACGGGATGCAGTCAGAGGATGACTGCTTTTTTATTGCAAAAAAAGGAGTGAAGAACATGAGCGGAATTATCTTTTCTCAGGCGAGCGGCCTGAATGACAGCGTTTTTGGCAAGAGTCAGGAGCCTATCAAAAGCATGATTACGGCGGGCGTGGAAAGCTTTGAGGAAACCAGCCTGCTGGACAAGATTTTCTACATGGACAAGACAAAGAACTTTGCGGAGAAATACGCAACCATGACATCCCTGGGGAACTTTCAGGATGTTGGCGAGAACGGCGCAACGCCACAGGACGGCTTTCAGGAGGGCTTCTGCAAGGTGATTGAACCCAGCACATGGAAGCTGGGCTTTTCCATCACAGCGGAAATGATGGAGGACAACAAAATCGGCGATATCAGCAATGCGGCGAAGCGCTTTACCACAAGCTACGGCAGAACGAGAGAGCAGTTCGGCGCGGCACTGCTTTCCCACGGGCATGAAAGCACCATGACATGGAACGGCAAGAAATACAGCATTACCTGCGCGGACGGCAAACCCTTCTTCTTCAAGGAGCACCCCAGCAAGGTAAGCGGCGTTTCGCTGAAGCAGAGCAACCTGTTTAAAGGGGCGTTCAGCGTGCTGACGTTGGATGCGGTGCAGGAGGCAATGCAGGACTTCAAGGACGACAAGGGGAACCTCTTGAACGTGAAGCCCGACACCATCATCATCCCCAACAGCGGCCCTCTGAAAAGAGCGGTTCTGGCGGCGGTCGGCAGTGAGCTTGACCCCAGAAACAACAACAACGCTTGGAACTTCCAGTGCGGTCTGTGGAACGTGCTGGTATGGGCGGAGCTGCCTAAGACCATCGGCGGCAAGCCTTACTTCATCCTGATGGACAGTGATTACATGCAGCAGTACGAATGCATGCCTTGGCTGGACAGAATCAAGCTGAAGGTGGACAGCTACATCGACCACAACACACACGCAAACATTTTCAGCGGCAGAAGCAGATTTGCGGCAGGCTTCAACAACTGGAGAGGTGCGGCACTCTGCGGCGAAGGGCTGACAGCCGGCACAGATTTGACAACACTGGTGTGAGCTGACGAAGGAGGCACGGGCGAATGAGCATTACTTGGAAGGAATTACAGGAAACGTGCCTGCGGAAGATGGACAGCTTGGACGGGGCAGCGCTGGCGAAGGACAGCAACAATGCGGCATACCTTTACGGTATGCCTGCCGCCGCCAATGAGGCATTGATGCTTTTGGCAACCAACGGGAGATACTGGAAGAAGCTGCTGACAATTACACAGGGAGAGGGGGAGACCGCCACAAAGGGAGAGCCTTTGGGCGGTTTTCTTGCCTACGACCTGCGGCAGCTGGCGGAGGGCTTTTACTGCATTGACAAAATCAAGCGGGCAAGCGGCACGGACTACGGCACCTATTCCGGCTACATGATGGAGGGTGACCATGTGCTTCTGCTGCCGGCAGAGGACGAAGGGACATTCCGTGTATGGTACAACGCATACCCCACGCGGATTACGGCGGAGACAGCGGCAGACTTCCCCATTGACCTGCACGAGGAGGCGGCGCATTATGTAGCGCACTACATGGCAGGACAGCTATACAAGCATGACGACATCAGCATTGCACAGATTTACATGAACGAATTCTTTGAATGGATGGAGCGGCTTGCGGAAAGCGGACGAAAGGCAGACGGCAGGAACGCCGGCAGCGGCGGCTGGACGAGTGTAAAAGGATACTATTAAGCCGCTAAGCGGCTAACTTGAAAGCAGGCTTTCAAGTTGGGGGACAGAGGGATGAACAGATCAGTTCCGGCGCAGGCTTGAAACTGCCTGTTCTCCTCAGCGGAAATCAATTCCGCCTGCGGAATGGATGTGGGGACACCCCTGCGCCCCATAAAGATAGGAGTGATGAAAATGGGGAGATTCAGTGTACCTTCCTCGCCTGCCCGAAATGTGGTGAAGATTGAGACATTCAAGGGGGTTGACCTGAACAGCAGCCCCAGCAACGTGGAGATTACCCGAAGCCCCAACGCGCCGAACATGATGCGAGATGTGCCGGGGAAGGTGCGCAAGCGGCAGGGCTATGAACGGATTGCACAATTTTCCGGCAAGCGCATCAACGGGGTTCACATTCTCAGAAGCGCAGAGAAGAACGAGGAGAAGGTTTTGATTCATGCAGGAGACAGCCTTTATCTGGAGGGGAAGGCGATTTACACCGCCATGGCGGACGAGAGAAGCGTGGGGCGACAATTCTACGGAAAGCTATTCATTTTTGACGGGAAGAAGGCACTTTGCTACGGCGAATTTGAAACAGAGGAAACAGCCGCAGCCGAGACGGAGACGGACAAGGCGGAAAAGCCGAAGGCGTTCATGGTGAAAACCTTAGAGGATGCGGCATACATCCCGACAGTGATTATCAGCCGAAAGCCGACAGGCGGCGGCACAACCTTGGAGCCACTAAACCTGATCGGGCGGAAATGGAAGGAAAGCTTTCTTTCGGACGGGACGGCGAAGGTTTACCAGCTGACGGCGAAGGATTTGGATGCAGACAAGGTTACGGTGCGCATCATGACGAAGGAAGGCGAATGGACGGACAAGAAGGAAGGCACAGATTTCACGGTTGACAGAAAGAATGGAACTGTGACCTTTACGACCGCGCCGGGGGCAAGCCCTGTGACCGGCTATGACAACGTGGAGATTACGGCGGCAAAGACGAGAAAGGGATATGCGGACAAAATCAACAAATGCAAAATTATTTCCTTATTTGGCGTGAACGGGGCAATGGACAGGATGTTTCTTTCCGGCAACCCGGACTTTCCGAACCGAGACTGGTACTGCAAGATGGCGGACGGTTTTTTCTGGGGCGACCTTTGGTACAGCACGCTGGGGCAGGACGGCAGCGCGATTGTTGGCTACAGCATCATCAACGACAGGCTTGCGGCGCACAAGAGTGATGCAGAGGAGGGGCGAAACGTCATCCTCCGCAAGGGGGAAATGGGCGAGAAGGACGCGACCTTCCCCATCATCGGGACGCTGACAGGGCGTGGGGCTTTAGGCAGCCACACCTTCGGCTACCTTGGGAGCGAGCCTTTATTCCTGACGGACATCGGCATTATGGCAATTACGGCGGCGGACTTGACGGGGGAGAAATACAGCCAATCCAGAAGCTACTACATTGACAATGCGCTGACGGCGGAAAAGGGACTTGCGGATGCGTGCGCATACATCTGGCGTGATTTTTACCTCATCAGCACCGGAGGGGGCAGGGTTTACCTTCTGGACGGCTTACAGAAAAGCTACGAGAGAGACAACCCCTATAGCAGCTTTCAATACGAATGCTATGTTTGGGAGAACGTGCCGGCAAGGGTTTTCTGGGAGGATGCACAGGGGCGGCTCTGCTTTGGGGATGCAGAGGGAAACCTCTTCCGATTTTTCGACGATGTGACGAACCAGAAAAGTTACAACGACAACGGCAAGGCGATTTCAGCCAGATGGGACACGGCGGAGCTTTCCGGAAAGCTTTTCTACAAGAACAAAAACTTCCGCCGGCTTGACTTTGTGCTTGCGCCTGCGATTGCAACGGGGGCGAAGGTATTTGCACAGGTGAAGGGGGTCTGGAGTGAGATTTTCGACAGCGGCGCGCGGGCGATGTACTTCGATTTCACGCACATCAACTGGGAGAGAATCAACTTTTCGACAGACGACACGCCCAGAACGATTGGCGGCAAGATAAAAATCAAGAAGGTAGACAAGGTTGCATTCAGCCTGCGGAACGAGCAGCTGAACGAGCCATTCGGGATTTACTCCCTTGCAATGGAATACACAGAAAACGGTAACTACAAGGGATAAAGGGGGTTATTATGGCAGAGACGAAAAGAGAGGATGCGGCGGCATACGTCATTTTGGACAGCGCGCTGAACGGGAAGGGCGTTTCCGCCCAGACAAACCCCATGGAGAAGCCGGAGGACGAGGCGAAGGCGGTTTTTGATGAGCTTTCCAAGGACATCATCATTCCTGCCTTCAACCGCTTTGTGCTTTTCATGGCGGCGCAGCTGGGGATGATTGACATGACGAAGGACACGGACAAGCCGATTTCCGCCGCGATGCAGACCGCCCTTGACGGAAAGCAGGACAGGGAGAAGCGAACGGGGAGCGAAACGCTTTACAAGGTGCTGACGGACAACAACTTTACGGACGAGGCGGCGGAGCAGCTGGCGGCAGCCTTTGCGGCACTGCACGAGCATGCAAACAAGGCACTTTTGGACGGGCTGACGCAGGATGACATTGACAACTGGAACGGGGCGAACGTGCTGACGAAGGACAACACCACGCCTTACGAGCCGAGGGGCGAATATCAGCCGGCTACGGTGCGATTTGTTCTGGACAGGGTGGTTGCGATTGGGGCGGCAGACATGCAGGCGCGGATCTACGACCCACAGAACCGGCAGGCGGACATCTTCGGGCAGATGGACAAGACAGCGGCGGCCCTGCGAAAGGAAATGGCAGAGGCCTGGGAGAATGCAAGATACATCATTGACGATGTGACCGGGGAGAAATACCGGCTTGGGGTTTCGGGCGGCGGCTTATATTACAGGAAGGAGGAGAAGGCATGAACGAACCGATTTTTATTGCGCGGCAGGACACGCTGGAGCAGGAGATTCTGCCGGCACACTGGCTGGCGCAGTACAAGCTTTTCGGGGAGGAAAGCTACACCTTTCAGGACAAGGAAATCTGGAAGAAGCTCTGCATGAGCAGTGCGGCGGCAAATGACAGGGACATGCACGCAGAGGCATTAGAGGAAATGCTGACAACATTTTCCGCGGAGCACACAGGGAAATGGATGCTGACGGTTTACGGGATGGATGCGGCGGTGCTGGAGGGGCTTGCGAGCATGGCGGCGATTGCGGCAAACGGCACAGCCATGGCGGCGGTGGCAGGCAATGCGCTTTTGATGCACGCCATCACAAACAGCGAGACAGCGATGCAGGCAATCAGCAGAAGCCAGACGGCAATGCAGAGGATTGCAAACAGCACCACGGCGATGGATGCCATCAGCGGAAGCAAAATTGCGAGGGGCGCAGTGCAGGCTTCACCCTACTACAACAGCTACATCAAGGAGAACGACATGGCGATTGCGAAGCTGGTGGTTAGCTTTGCGAACCTCGCATCTGCAGGCTACTCCGGCATGGCAGGAGTAGCCGCAGATGCGACCGCTATGAACGCAGTCGCTGCGAGCAGCACCGCTATGAACGCAGTCGCTGCGAGCAGCACAGCCATGACCGCCGTTGCTGCCTCCGGCGTTGCGCTGAAGGCGATTGCACAGGCATACAAGAAAACTGCAAATATGCTGCAATTCCTGAAGGCGGTGAATGCTTCGGATACGCTGGTAAAACGCATTTACAGCACACTGACGAACGCAACCGCACTTTTTGGCGCAGCACAGCTTGGCTCACAGGATAGTGTTGAGAATGCGAACAGCTGGGCAACCACTTCCGCAGCACCCAATGCCTTTCTGGCGTGTGCGTGCGGCTATTACGGCTCAAGCAGCGATAGCGTGAGTGTGACATACAACGGGACAGTGATTGCACAGAAAAAGACAGGCACAAAACAGCCGGGCAGCGTAGCAAGCACGAATGTGAACGCCATCACGATGGCACCGTCCACATTTACCGAAAATGGCGATGGTTATCTGGCAGTGCAGAAATTTACGGCGAAATAAGGGGGTGAAGGAGCATGAAAGGATTTTTGAAGGAATTGCAGGAAAGCAATGCCACGGGGGCGGTGCAGGTTGTGAGAACGCTTTCGGGCAGCGTGAAGCAGCCGGAGCTGGACGGCTATGCAGACAAGGAGATTTTCAGCGTGCATGGCAAGGGAAAGCTGCTTTGGGCGGAGGTTTCCGAAGTTTTCACGAACCTGCCTTCGCAGAGCGGCACACAGATGAAGATACAGCTTTACATCGATGGGAAGCTGCAGGCGAATATTAAGGAAAACTATTACGGAGGCAGTGCGAATATGTATTTGCAGATGGCACCGCCGGAGAGCTTTGTCGGGCTTGGGAATTATGGCTATTTGCCTACCAGAATTGCAGGCTTGGGATCTGATACGGACATAAATGTATTTTCCTGCTCTGAGGCGGAATACCTTGCGCGACAGACCGGCAATTATAATCAGCTATACTGCTATTTCCCGATTGCGGCATACATCCCCTTCCAGGAATCGGTGGAGATTCGGGTTTCCAACACATTTGAGAAAAACAGCAACACCTACGCCACTTTCAACTGCGGCGTAGGGTATCTGCTGGACGAGGGCTAAAAGGAGGGCAAGGGATGCTGAGAAAAAGGACAGAGGAGCTGACGGAGAACGGTGCAGTTTTCATTGTGGAAACATTTCTGAATGCGGCAGGCGAGGAAAAGGGGCGGACGAAATACCCGAAGCCCGGCGCACAGACACAGGCGGCGCAGGAGACGCTGACGGAGCAGGAGCAGGCAATTTTAGACACAGCAATCAATGTGGACTATCTGGTCTGCATGAAGGAATTAGAGATTTGAAAGGAGAGATTGCATTATGACATACGCAAGACTGAAAAAGCTGATTGAAAGAGGGGCTTACAACAAGGAGGACATGCTAAACAAGCTGGATGTATTCCTGATGGCGAACCGCATTACAGAGGAGCAGTATCAAGAGCTGATCGGCATGATGGGATGAAAGGAGACAGGCGCATGACAGGTGCATTTTGCAAAGTAAATATGATTGGCGGCGCGGTGGTGGCGGCGATGGCGGCGGTATTGGGGAAATACTGGTTTCTCTTTGCCGGCTTTCTGGCGTTCAACCTTATCGACTGGCTGACAGGCTGGGCGAAGAGCCGCATGAAGGGGGAAAGCTGCAGCAAGGTTGGTGCAATCGGCGCGATGAAGAAGGTCTGGTACTGGGTGGTTATCGCTATCGCCTTTTACATCGGATATTCCTTTGCGCAGATGGGCGAGACCATCGGCGTGGGGCTTGGCTTTATGCAATTTATCGGGTGGTTTGTGCTGGCGAACTATCTGGTAAACGAAATCAGAAGCATTTTGGAGAACATGGTGGAAATGGGCGTAAACGTGCCGCCTATGCTGATTAAGGGACTGAAGATTGCAGCGGAGCGGATTGACGCTGCGGCAAGCATCGGGGGCGAGGACGATGGCAAATGAGACGAAGGCATGCAGAGACATTGGCGCGCTTTTGCCGGCGGCACAGGCGGCTTGCCGGGCATTTCTGCGTGAGTGCGAAAGGGAAGGGCTTGACGTTCTGATTACGGAGACCTACCGCACGCAGGAGCGGCAGGACTACCTTTACGCACAGGGCAGGACGAGAGCCGGCACAATCATCACATGGACGAGAAAGAGCCGCCACACCGGACGGCTGGCGTGGGACGTATGCAAGAACAGAAAAGGGCAGGAATACGCCGACGCGGCATTTTTCGACAGATGCGGAAGGATTGCGGCGCAGCTGGGGATTACATGGGGCGGCAGATGGGACACGCCCGACCGTTCCCATTTTGAGGTGACGGCAGACTGGAAGGAAAAGAGGGAGACAGAGATGGAAAAGCGTTACGAAACGCTTGCGGAGGTGCCGACATGGGCGAAGGAGCTGGTGCAGGAGATGATTACAAGGGGATGCTTTGCGGATCCGAACCGGATGCACCTTTCCGAGGACATGCTGCGGACAATGGCACTGACGGACAGGCTTTTCAAAGCAAGGGAGGGAAGAAGATGAAAGAAGCATTAACATTACTGAAAAGCCCCAGAGACGAAAGGGACTGGCATTACGGCAAAATCGTATGCGCCGGGGGAGAGCTGCCGGAGAGGGTGAGCCTGCGGCAGAGCTGCGGCCCGATTCGCAGACAGGGCAAGAGCGGCTTTTGCCACAGCTTTGCCGGAACTGCGCTGAAAAATTTGCAGGAGACACTGGACTGGGGCGAGCGGAGATACAACTTTTCCCCTCTGGGGCTTGCCAAAGCGGTGAAGGCGAGGGACGGCATTGCCTACACAGAGGGCAGCACGCTTTTGGACGTTTGCAAGGCATTATGCAAGGACGGGGTTTTTGACGAAGTATTTTACCCCTTTACAAGCTACGACACGGAGCACTTCAAAAAGACAGGCAAGCTGCACTTTCCATCGATGGCAGTGACGGCGGAGGAGGAAAAACACATTCCGAAATACTACTGCCAGAACTACGCGAGGGTGGACAGCTTAGAGGAAGTGAAGCTCTCTCTCGCCAATCAGAATCCCGTGCTTTTAGGGATGACCTGTTCGGAGGAAATCTATTCGCCCACAGATGGATGTATTGGACTTCCCTTAGGGACATTCCTGATCGGCGGACATGCTGTGCTGATTATCGGCTACGATGACACGAAGGAGAGGACGATTCACGGCAGACACTACAAGGGCTTTCTGGAATGCCAGAACAGCTGGGGCGAGGACTGGGGCGACAAGGGCTTTTTCTGGATTCCCTACGAATACATCACCTACCGGACGAAGGACTTTGGGATGGGGTTTGTGATGGACATGTACACCGCGATTGACCTTGCAAGGGAGAACCTGCAGGGGACGGCGGTGGAGCTTTTCATCGGGAAGGACAAGGCATTTGACGACGGGAAGGAGATTACCCTTGACCAGCCGCCCATTGTAGACGAGAAAACAGGGCGCACCTTGGTGCCCCTGCGCTTTGTGGGCGAGAGCCTCGGATGCAGGGTGGAATGGCTTGCAAAGAGCCGCCGCATTATCATCCGCAGCAGGGCGCACGACATTGAGCTTTCCATCGGCAACCAGACGGCACTGGTGGACGGCGGCAAGCGGCTGATGGAGCAGGCACCCATCCTTGACGAGAGAACGGGGCGGACGCTTGTGCCCCTGCGCTTTATTGCAGAGACGCTGGGACATGCGGTGCTCTGGGACGGAGAACGGAGAAAAATCACTATTTTGAAATAGTAGCGGTTGAACTGTTACAAACATAAGGAAAAGCGACGATGCGGATCTGCAAAGTCGCTTTTTTCTTGCAAAAAAAATAAGGAGGTGAGATCTTGGCAGGCTATTATGACAGCAAAAAGGACTACGCGGCAGCCATCAAAAACGAGAAGAACCCTGCGAAGAAGGAGCAGCTGAAGGCAGAGAGACAGAACAAGATTGACGCTATGAACGCCGCAGGGACGAACAAAAAAGGATACACAAATGCAATTTACGGATCCTCCTCCGGCGGGGGCGGAAAGGGAAACAGCAGCTCTTCCTCCGGCGTAAGCGGCAGCAGCGGCTATTTCGACAAAAATCTGGACTACGCGGCAGCCATCAAAGCAGAAAAGAACCCGATACGGCAGGCACAGCTGATTGCCGAGCGGCAGAACAAGCTGAACTGGATGAACGCCGCGGGGACGAACACGAAGGGCTACACCAACGACATTTACGGCGGGATGCCGCAGGCAAGCGCACCACAGGGGCAATACCGCAGCACGGAGGCGGCACTAAACAACACGAACAAGGCGGCAATACAGCCGACAGCGACCACGCAGACCCAGACAGCGGCGGCGGCAGAGGCGGAAAACCCGACCGCGCCGACCTCCTTCGGGACGACAGACGCGGCGCAGCGGGCAGCCCTACAGGCTTACATCACAAGGCAATACGCCCACCAGAAGGCGGAGAGCGGCGAGGGAACCTACAACGGGGACGGGAGCATGAGCCTTCCCGACCAGACGCTTTTAAAAAGCTATCAGCAGAAATACAACGAGGCAAAGGCGGCAGGCGACCAGGGCGGCATGACAGCGGCGCACAGGGCGGCGGAGAAGCTGAGGGACAACTACAGATATTATCCCTTAGCGAACAGCAACGGCTACGGCTTAGGCGAGAACGACATCGGCTGGGTGCGCGATTTGGTGGTACGCGGAGACGAGCTTGGGAACAAGATTGTAGACCAATACAACCGGGGGACGGTGACAACGACAACCTATGACAAGGACGGCAATTTTGTGAACCGATACACCGGGGGGAACATTGCCGGACACGATGCACGGGTAGCAAAGGAGATGCAGAGAGTGAACGAAAGACTGGCAGGAAAGGAAAACAACACCTTCGCCTTCCGCCTTTCCGACCCGAATGATGTGAAGCTTTCCAATGCGGAGCTGCTGGCAAAATACGGCGGCGGCATTACGGAGGGGAACAACGGTATCGGGCTTTACACTGCGCCGAACGGAGTGGCTCTGAAAACAGCATCCGGCGGCGGAGACAGCGGCACGGCGGCAAGCGGCACGCCACTGACAGCGGCAGGCTACGGCACAGGGACGGACGCGGCGGCAAATTCCGTTTACGGGCAATTCGGCTACTTCGACCCGAACAAGGACTATGCGGCGGCGATAAAGAACGCAAGCAGCACGCAGGAAATGGTGCAGCTGGAGAAGGAGCGGCAGAACAAGCTGAACTGGATGAACGCGAACGGAACGAACAAGGGCTACACCAACCAGATTTACAGCAATTACAACAACCTTTTCGGGGAAAAGCAGGCGCTGCCCACATACGAGGGGATGACGAAGGACGAGCTTTTCGGCGGCTACAACGAGATGGCAGAAAGCCTTGCGGAGCAGAGGAAGGCACTGCTTTCCGCCGCACTGGCGCAGAACCGGACGGAGCAGGAGAAGGCAAACAGCAATTATGACGAGTTGGCAAGGCAGGCATACATCTTAAAGCGGCAGAATGAAAACGCATTGCCGCAGCAGCTTGCGGCGCTTGGCATCAGCGGCGGCGGCAGCGAGAGCGCGAACCTTGAGCTTGCGGCGAACTATGAAAACAACCTTGCCAGCAACGAGCAGGCAAGACAGCAGGCATTAAGAGACTATGCTTTGCAGGCATTGCAGGCGCGGACACAGGCAGACAGCGACATCAGCGGCTATTATGCGGACGCAAAGCAGCAGGCGATGAACGCATGGCAGAACGAGGCGGCGAACCGAAACAGCTGGAACCAATGGGCGGCGAACTACAAGCAGGGCTTGCGGGAATACAGCGACAGCCTGAACAGCCAGACCTATCAGGAGAATCTGGCAAGCAAGCAATATGCGGACACACTGCGGCAGCAGCAGATTGACCTTGCGCTGCAGATGGGCGACTACAAGAAGCTGGCGGCAATGGGCTATGACGTTAGCTATTTGAAGCGGATGCAGGATGCAGAGCTGGAGCAGCTTGCACTGGACGCGATGCTGACAAGGGCGAACATCGCTAAGGTGAACAGCAGTGTGACACGAGGGAGCGGCGGAGGGACAAAAGGCAACAGCGGCAAGGGCGGCAACAAAGGCGGCGGCGGAAACAACAGCACGGATGTGAGCAGCCTGCCCACAGGGAACGAGATGGGCGACGGCTGGATTATGGTAAGCGGCATGGGAAAGGTTGGCTTAAGTGAGGTTGACGAGATGCTGAAAAGCGGCACGCTGAAAATGGTTGCCTCCGGCGGAAAGAAATATTACATGAAGAAACGATAAGGAGGGCTGAGACATGACAGAGAGCGAGAGACTGCGCAAGGAAATGGAGGAGAGGGGACTTCTCGGCACAACAGGAAAGAAGGTTATTGTCTCGGCGGCACAGAAGGAAATCAACGAGAAGAAGGGTGGGACGGCGAAAAGCCGTTCTGCCGGATCTGCAAGCAGGACAGCAAGCAAGACAACCGACAGCGCAAAGCATGTGCCTGACACAAATCTTTTCCGTGGGATGCAGCTAAATAGACCAACGGCAAGGAAAACCAGCGCACCTACAATGGGAAAGGACAGTGCTGTTTTGCAGAGGGCAAAGGCACTGAGCGCAAACAAGGGCTTGAGCGGCAAGGAAAGAGAAAAGCAGATTGGACAGGCGCAAAAGGAGCTTGGGCGAATCCGAGACAAGAACCTTTTGGCCTCCTTCCTTGGAAACAAGGAGGCAAAGGCAAGAATCAGCCAAGTAACAAAATTGCAGGGAGAGCTTTCCAAACAGCAAAAGCGTACTGCCTTCGGTGCAGGCTTTGGACAGGCGGCAGGACTTGACATTTACGACACTGCCGTAAAGAAGATAGCGAAAAAGACAGGAAACACAGCCCTTTCCAAGCAGATGGCGGCGCAGGATAAGGTGCGGCAAGAGGTAAAGGCGGCAAACAAAAAAAGCTATGGCAGAGGCGAGCTTGCCGGAGAGCTGACGCAGGCGGGTATTCTTTACGGAACGGCAGGCGCAGCGGCAGAGAAAGCGGCACTCAAGGGCGTGGGTAAGCTGACAGGGGGCAAAACACTGGGCAAAGCCGGCACCTTTGCCACAAGGATGCTGGGACAGCAGGCGGCGGACACGGTGGTGAACACGCCGATGACGATTGCGGCCGGCATGGCAGACGGAAAGAGCCGCAAGGAGATTGCAAAGGACATCGGCAAGCAGGAGGCAACAGATGCAGCATTTAACGTGGGGCTTGCGGCACTGGGAGCCGGGGCGAAGAAGGTTGGCGAGGTGCTTGAGAAGGCAACGGAAGGAAAAAGAGCGGTGCAGGCAAGCCGAGAGACCGCAAAGAAGGAGCTTTTGGAGGCGGCGGTGAAAAAGGAGACGGAGACCGTAAGAAAGGGACGAAAAAAGCTGCTGAACGAGGCTGACCTTCCGGAGCTTGCAAAGGAATACAGCCTGATGAATGATGACGGATGGTGGGCCGACAAAACAAAAGAGATCGGACAGAAATTCGGAAACGATGCCGCCGGCGCAACAAAGGAGCTTGAGCGACTGATCAGCCGCAAGGAAGAGCTGGAAGATATGCTCGGCATAAAGACCAAGAAGGTGCAGCAGATGGAAAAAAGCTTGCAGGTGCAGATGGTTAAGCGGGCAGAGCATATTTTGGGCATGAGCGGAGCGGCAAGCCGTGAGGAAGGCAGAAAGCTGATGAAGGGAGCCATGCAGGAGGTCGCACAAAACGGAAAAATCAGCATTGAGACAAGGGACAGCATTTTTAAACAGCTTTTTGAAAACGGCAGCACGGACAACAGAGCCATGGTTGACAAGGAACTGAAGGAGAGACTGCGGAAGCTGAAGCTGACCATCAGCAAGCAGGATGCCGGAGACATTGCGGACTTTGGCGCATGGCGGAAGGGCACCAGAGGGAAGCTTGGCGGCGTGCGTGTCGGCGAAAAGGGAAATGTGGATGTGCTTTACATGGAGCTGAGCGACAGATACCCTGAATTTTTCCCGAAGGACATTGTGGTTCCCTCCGAGCAGCTGCAGAAGATTGCGGATGTGGCAGAGGGGATGAAATACAGACAGATTCCGCTTGCGGAAACGGTTGACGACGGCATGAAGGCAGGCATGCGGGATGAATTTGAAAGAGCCATGGATGACTTGCAGATTGAGACGGCGAAGCTGACAAGATACACAAACGAAAGAGCGGAAAAGCAGATGAAAAAACTGCTGAGAGAGGGGCAACTGCCCGATTACAGCAGGGTTGACACGGAAAGCATGAAGCAGCTTTATGACGAGCGCAGACAGCTACGCAAGGCAGCCGAGAAGGTGCGAGGGAAGATCAACCTGACGGCCGGGGACAAGCTGATTTTGGAAAAGATGCTTTCCGGAGAAATTGATGCGGCAAGGGCAAGGGAGCTTGCGGGGATCAATGCGGATGATTTGATGCGGCTTTATGCGGCAGAGCAGCCCCTGCGCAAGGTGGAAAACAGTATTCGCGGATACAAGGAATATGCAAGCCGCAACGCTTACGAGGGGGCGGCGAAGGCTGTCGGAAGCATTGACATGAGAGACAAGGGAGCGGAGGGCTGGAGAGACCTTGGCCCGATGCGGCTGATGCGTGAAACACAGGAGAGGATCCTTGACATGGTTGCACCCAACAGGGAGAAGGCAAAGGAATTGAAGGAATATTTCTTTGATCCCATCCACGAAAACGAAAGACAGCGTGCCCTTTTCAAGACGGAATTTATCGACCGTATCAAAAAGACGGGGATCAGCACGAAAAAAAATATCTCCATCAAGAAGGCGGACGGCAGCACCGTTAAGACGAGCGAAAGCGCCTTAGTACAATTTTTGGGCGAAAGCAAATACAAATTGCAGCAATTTGAGCGGAAAAAGGGCTGGGCGACAGCGGAGCAGATTACAGAGGAGCTGCAGCTGCAAAGAGAGGTGCAGGCGATTGAAAGCAGCCTGACGGCAGGACAGCTTGCGAAGATTGATGGCGGGATTCGACAGATGACGGAGATTTACAAGGAAATTCACCCGAAAATCAACGAAGCCTTAATTCGGAACGGATATGATCCGATTGGGTACATTGAGGGCTATTTCCCGCACATGAGCTTTGACGACCCCGAAAATTTGATGGAGATTGCGGCAAGAAAGCTGGGCTTTGATTTTTCCGCAAAGGAGCTGCCGATGGACATTGCGGGCAGAACGGAGGGATTTCGCCCGGGGAAGAAATGGAGCGGAAACCTTTTGGAAAGAAAGGGCGAGCATACGGATTATGACGCTTTGCGGGCTTTCGACCAATACATTGACAACATTTCGGATGTTATCTATCACACAGACGACATCAAGCGACTGCGTGCTTACGAGGATTACATGAGATACACGCTTTCCGAGGACGGAATCAAGGCAAATGTGGATGCCATCCGTGCAAGAAAGGATCTCAGTGTAGAGAAAAAGATGGAGGAAATTGAGAAGGAATACGGAAAAAGCAAGGCGCACACTTTGCAAAATTATGTGAACAATGTGCGGCTTTACACTGACCTTTTGGCAGGGAAAAAGCACAATGTTGACCGTATTTTAGAAAACCATCTTTTTGGCCGAAAGGTTTACAAGGTGCTGAACGAGATTGAAAACAGGGTTGCCGGAAACATGGTTGCCGGAAATGTGGGCTCTGCTTTGACAAACTTCATTCCCATTACACAGGGCATGGGGAGCATGAGCGTGAAAAGCAACCTGCGAGGCTTGAAGGAGGCACTTGCCTACATGAGCAGAGACGGCATGGACGAGCTGACGAAGAAAAGTGCCTTTCTTGCCACCAGAGACAACCCCGACCTGCTTTACAAAACTGCACTGCGGAAGATTTCCGAAGCGGGCGGCAATCTGAACCCTCTGCAATGGATGGAGGCGGCGGACAAATTCTGCACGCAGGCGGTTTGGCGCAGCCGTTATTATGACAACGTGGCAAAGGGCATGGGAGAAAAAGCCGCCATCAAGAATGCGGATGAATTTGCAAGAGGGCTTTTTGCCGGAAGAAGCAAGGGAGCCATGCCGACGGCGTTCAGCTCCAAGACATTGAAGCCGCTGACGATGTTTCAGCTTGAGGTGAACAACCAGATCAGCTATCTGATGAAGGATATCCCGAAGGATGCGCAGGGCAGTGTTTTGAAAATGATGAAGGCTTACAGCGGTTTTATCATTGGTGCTTATGTTTACAATGATGTTTATGAAAAGCTGACAGGCAGAAGAAGTGCGTTAGATCCGTTCAGCATGGCGAATGAGGCTTTTGGAGATCTGACGGGGACACAGGTGCGCAATTCGCTTGATATTTTGGAGGATGCCGCAAGCGGAAACGGCTTACAGCTGACGGAGGACGTGAAGAAGGCGAAGCCCTCGGATGCGCTGGAAAACCTTCTTGCCGAGGCAGGCGAAAACATGCCCTTTGTGGGCGGCGTTCTTTTTGACGGGGGGCGTATCCCTGTGCAATCCGCACTGCCGAGTGTGACAACGATTGCGGGAGCGATTGGGAATGCGGCAAGCGGAGACGAGAGCAGAGAGAAGGCACGGCAGAAAATCAAGAACGAACTGGAGAAGCCGCTTTGGTATCTGGCGATGCCGACTGCGGGCGGACAAGCGCGAAAAACCATCAAGGGACTTGAGACCATGACAAACGGCGGCAGCACCATTGAGACCAATGACGGACCGGAGCTGCAGTTTGCAGTGGACAAGGACAAGAAGGCGAACTGGGCGCAGGCCCTTTTATTCGGCAAGTGGGCGACAGACGGCGGAAAGGCTTACATGAAGGACAAGAGCATGAAGCTTGGAGCGGAGCAGACGGAGACATACAAAAAGCTGGTTGCGGCAGGAGCGAAGAATACGCTTGCCTTTGATGAAGTGAACCATGTGCGCAGCGGGGAAAAGAAATCCTCGAAAATGACTGTTCTGCGGGCAAGCCTTTTGAATGAGGAGCAGAAGGGTATCCTTTATTATGACATGGTTGCAGGGGACAAGGAGAGAGAGGTTCTTGACCATTTCAAAGACAGCGGGAACCGATGGAGGCTTGCGGACTGCATGAGCCGCATGGGCGAATTTGAGCAAATCGCACCAAAGAGAGAGACCTTGAAAAATGCGGCACTTTCCGATGAAGAAAAGGAATATTTATACCTTTACAGAACCGTGAACAAGGACAGCATAGAGAAGGAGCGAAACAGAATACGGGCGTTTTCTGCGGCAGGGCTTGGCATGGATGCCTATTTGAGCGTGAAGAACAAGCTGCAGGAGCTGAACGATTCCGACATGAAGTCCAAGGAAAAGAAGCAGGCCTTTGTGCATTGGATGTATGAAAGCGGATACAGCAATGCACAGGTGCAGACAGTGAAGGACAACTTTGCATTTAGCGGCGGATACACGGTGAAGTGGTAAAAAATTTTTGCAGAAAAGGGGGTTTTTCTTTACACCCCCTTCTGCGAAACATGCTATAATGGCAATGCCGAGACAGAAAGTTGTCAGGTTTCTTTCTCATTACGCTGTGGAGCAGCATTTTTTCCCCTTGCCGGGGCAACCCGGCACTAACGCAGCAAGAGAGTGGGCACAAGTGAGTGCGTCGGTTCGATTCCGGCAGCTGCGAAGAAACCCTATCTCCTTTAAATTGAATATGCCCCGATGCGGCATTGCGGGGCATCTGGATTCTTAGCTCAGTTGGTTAGAGCATCCGGCTCATAACCGGACGGTTCTCGGTTCGAGTCCGAGGGGATCCATTGAATGTACTCCGGTGACCTTCGGGCCCGGGGTCTTTTTTTATGGAACTTATCGGAAAATGCTGATTTGTGATAAGTTGGGGAGAAAATGCGAAGTGTAGTTGCAATTTTTCATGGGGAAAATGAAAATAAAAGCCCCATCAAGGATGGGGTTTTTATTTTCTTATTCTGCTGTATGAATGGAATAATTGATAGATGCAACACACATATTCCTCTGTAGCAATGTCATTCAGCGTTGCTTTTGCCTCGGGCGTTACCATCGTAAATTTCTGGCTGAGATACCGCAGGGATGCACCCAGCTCGCCATCTGCACCCCCATATTGTTCAATCATGATTTTCGCAAGTCTTGCATCTGGTTTTGTAATCTTCACAGGAAATTCCAATTTCTTTTCATAAATCCACATTTATTTACACTCCTTTCCTGCCAGAGAAAAATTGGCATCGTTCTGCCAAGGCCATGGATTTTCCATCCACTGCCAAGCCTGTGTATTGGCGGCATAGCTGCGGAAGGAGCAAAGAGGCCCAAATGTCTCCTCGTATTTCATACGAACCGTGTCAGCGGCAGTGATGACCTGATTGTATGCTGCAATGGCATCGCTGTCATCGGGGTGCGTATTCAGAAAAAGCCCCAAGTCTACAGCAATAAAGTCAAGCTCCATCAAGGATTTCAATAATTCCTCCTGATTCATACCTCTGCCCCCCTTCCGAAACGATAAAGATTCCAGCCGGAGCAATAGGGGATAGCCAGATCGGCAAAGACCGTGCCGCAGATAAGGCTTTGCTCAGCCTCCATCGGTGCTTCAAGGGCACCATGGCCTGCGCCGGCCCAATTTGCTCCAGCACGCAGGCGTTGCAATTTCCTATCATGGTAGCCGGTGTCAGCGTGGCGGAAGCGGTCTCTGTGTTGTTTTGTCTGCAATGCTGATTACAGGCGAAGTTTCTGCACATTTCTCTCATGCGTGTTCCTCCTTTTGGCATTTACAATATTTATACTATGGAAAAATTCGATTATGGTGCGAAGGGATTCCCGAAAAAGAAAAATGGCAATGACAAAGGACTCTTTCGAGTCCTCTGCCGTTGCCGCGTAATAATCTAAATGACGGAGAGGGGAAGCAAGGAAGG
>OGZA01001220.1_pt1 | contig 17777 bp, 14 predicted proteins | sample 1576591 | NCBI WGS metagenome assembly OGZA01 (sample SAMEA3541565, study PRJEB24748) | human gut metagenome | biome: human gut; feature: human-associated habitat; material: faeces | place: China | collected 2012
ATCCTCTGTATGGCAGAGCCACAGGCATCTATAAAATGAAGGAGATGGGCTTCTACGACGCGGCGAAGTTTTTCCCTCAGTATTCTGAGCGAGACAAGATACTGGCCTACGCCGTCTTAGGGGGTATCCCGCATTACCTGCGCCAGTGGGACCCGGAGCGACCTGTCAGCGAAAATATCAAACGCAATATCCTCACAAAGGGCTGTATCCTTTACAGCGAGGTAGAATTCCTGCTCCACCAGGAGCTGCGGGAAACGCCGATATATAACTCCATCATTGAAGCCGTGGCCTTGGGCAGCACCAGGCTCAATGAGATCAGTCAAAAATCGTTGCTGGAGGATACGTCCAAAACCAGTGTCTACTTGAAAAACCTCATCGAACTGGGCATCGTGGCACGAGAGTTTTCTGTGGATGCAAGGACGAAGGAACAAGCCAATACCAGCAGAGGGACCTACCGCCTGACGGATAACTTCTTTCGATTCTGGTATTCCTTTGGCTTTGCGAACTTCTCGCAGCTGGAGGACGGCGATGTAGAGGGCGTATATCAATATGTCGTAGAACCGGCGTTGCATCAGTTTGCTTCCTTTGCGTTTGAGGATGTCTGCCGGGAGTTTATCCGGGAGAAGCAGAAGAAAAATGAGCTGCCGTTCCGCTATGCGAAAATGGGCCGCTGGATGGGCAAGACTACGGTCCGAGATGAAAAGGCTGATCACGGCCTGCGGACAGCAGAGACCGAGATCGACCTTTTGGGGATTGACAGAGAGGCAAAAAATTATTTGGTGGGAGAATGCAAATTTAAGGCAGCTCCCTTTTCTTACACAGAATACCTGGATACTTTAGCCAAGCTGACACCGTTGAAAAAGAACGCGACATTTTATTATGCGTTATTTTCAGAAAGTGGCTTTGATGAAAAGGTTGCAGCGGAAGCGGCAGAGCGGAAAACGCAGCTTTACGCATTGGAACAGGTCGTCAATTACTTCATCAAAATTTGATAGAGCGCTGGCAGGTCGGCGGGGTGGGAGAGGGGGGTATTTGCAAGCGATTGGCGTTTCAGAGCATAAAAAACATCCGAGTTCATTTTGAACTCGGATGTAGGTGGTGGACGATACAGGACTTGAACCTGTGACCTCCCGCACGGAAACCATCAAATGACGGTAAGGGCGTGCAAGCTACGTTTCACCTTAATCCTGTGGTTCTGTGCGTGCCTTAGCTCCCAAATTCTTTGCGAAAGAGATCGATAAAATATTTTGCTTCGTTGGATAGTGCCCTGCCGTTTGTATAGGTAAGTGTCACGCTTCGGCTGATACTCCTGCCTTTTAGGGTAAAATACTCCACCCCTTCCAGCGGAGGACTCAGCCGTACATACAGCTCAGGCAACAAGCAAATGCCGAGACCCTGCCCAACCAAAGTGTGGCCAAGCTCCACGTTTGTACATTCGATGCGGTAGTGAGCAACAAAGTTTTCTTGTTCACACAGGTCGCGGATCGATCGCCCTAAAAAGAAATCTTCTGGATAGGCAATCAATGGATATGTATTGATTTGAGCTAGTTGGATTGCCGGATAGTCCCGGTACTCCGGGGCACAGGCAACCTTTGACAGTCCATAGCTTACCGGAGCGGCCAATACCAACTGCTCTTCAGTAATATGGATATTGGAGTAATGGACGCTGCTATGAAGACCGGAGCCAATGACGAGGTCTAATGTATGAACATTTAGTTTAGAAAGAAGCTCCTCCATCGTTCCGTTGATGTAAGAGAAGTCGCAATTAGGAAATTTCTCAAACATCGGCCGAGCTATTGGTGGAATCATGATCAGAGAACGGTGGGAGGCCAGGCCCACCGAAAGTCGGGTGCGTTTCGGACCGGAGATCTTCTTGATTTTTTGGTAAGTCTCCATCTCTCCCAGTAAAACGCTTTTGGCCCAACTTACATAAATATTTCCTGCGTAGGTCAGTTCCAAGGGAGACACGCTGCGGTCAAAGAGCTGTGCTCCCAACTGGGCCTCTAAATTGTTGATGTTTTGGGTAAGTGAAGGCTGGGAAATGCGCAACCGTGCAGCAGCTCGGGTCAGGTTTCTCTCCTCTGCCACAGTGACAATGTATTTCAGTAATTTTAGATTCATGCCACGACCTCTCTTTCGAGCATTATGTACAGAGATAGCAATCTGATTTTCTTGTGCACCGTACATTTTACCAAAAACATTATATCATAAAAAACGGCAAACGCAACCCGCAAATAAAATAAGTATTTCTTATAGTTAAAATAGTAAATTCGAAAATAGTGTTAAAAAATGTTAGAATATTAAAATGTAGCGAAAAAATGGCAAACTATCAAATTAAACAAAAAGATTATAATAAGTTTAACTTATAATACAATAGACAAAAACCGACATGAGGTTTATACTAAGGATAATCAATTTACCCTCTGAGAGCAGAGAGCGTTGAAAGGAGCAGTTGTCACAATGAAGGCACCCGGTTGGCTAAAAGAAGTTTACGAGAAAATTGATGCCCAGTTTCGTTCGGAAGATCTGCCTCGTATCATAAGACTGGTGCAGCAGCCCAGTATCGCCGGCACGGGCGAGGGCATTGCCGAATGTGCCCAGTTGGTCATGGAAATGCTGCGGGATCTTGGGTGTGAAAATGTTCATTTGGAACATTATGTACACAGTCCCATAGTGGAAGGTTTTCTTCCGTCCACTGTGGAGGATGCTCCCACGATTATTTTGTATGGAATGTATGATGTGCAGCCTCCGGAACCCCTGGAGGAATGGAGCGTGCCTCCGTTCCAGGGTACCATCGTGGAAAACCACATGGGGAATGGCGAATGCGTGGTAGCACGGGGAATTGCCAACTCCAAAGGCCCCCTTGTCTGCTATATGAACGCAATCCGGACCATCCGTCAGGTGCTAGGTTATGTTCCCGTCAACATACTGTTTGTGGTAGAAGGCGAGGAAGAGATGTCCAGCGAGAGTTTGGCCAAATATGTGGAAAAACATGCCGAACGTCTTTCAAAGTGCGACCTGGTCTTCATGAATGGCTGCCGTGAGGATGAAAATGGATGGCCAACTACTAATTTGGGAAACAAAGGAATCCTGTACTTGGATCTGGAATGTCGGGGCGGGGCTTGGGGCGGCCCACAGAAGGTGGACGTTCACAGTAAAAATGCAGCCTGGCTCAGCAATCCCATTTGGCGGCTCATCAACGCGTTGGCCACTATGCGTGATGCACAAGACAATATTCTGATCGACGGCTTTTACGATGACGTAATTCTCCCTACTCCTCTGGAAGAACGACTTACTGCCGGCATGGTAGAACTTGCTAAGCCAGAAACGATCCTGAAAAAGGAACTATGCGCCTCCCAATTTATGAAGGGCTGGTCGGCAGGTGAGGCCATGCGCAAGTTGATTTGGAGCCCGACTTTAAACATCTGTGGTATCTCGGGGGGTTACGAAGGAGCTGCCGCTAAGACCATAATTCCATACAAGGTCAATGCCAAAATCGACATTCGCATGGTTCCCAATATGACCGCCGAGAAAACGCTGGCCCTGATTCAAAACCATCTGAAGCAGCATGGGTTTGATGACATCAAAGTCACCGTGGTTTCCACCACTCCCTCCGCCAAGGTTGACCCGGAATGTACAGCTGTTCAGGCCGCCTTTGCTGCTCTGGACAGCTTTGAACGGGAAAAGTGGGGAGCCTGGCCTATATTCCCGGGTTCCGGCCCCCGATACCTCTTTACAGATCCCCCGGTATCCATTCCCTATATTACCTTAGGCCTGGGGCGCTGGGGCCGCATCCATGCTCCCGATGAATGGGTAACCATGCAAGGCCTGCAGGATAATGAAAAATCCTGCGCCGCTTACATCTACTATTATCTGGAAGAATGCAGTAAGAAAAAAGGACGTACTGCCGAAAGGGAGGTTCAATAAAATGATCATTGATTTTCATGTTCACATCCGGGAAAACAGAGGCGATGTGAAAGAATTCCTGAAGACCATGGACAAGTATAACATAGATATGGCAGTCGTGCATCCCATTGTTCCTGGTGATGATGAGATGGGTTATTCTGACAACGCTTTTGTCGGACGCCTGATCAAAGAGTATCCTGACCGGCTGATGGGATTTGCCTGCGTTGTCCCCCAGGAACAAGATGCGGTTTATCAGTTGGAAAAAGCGATCGGCGACTACGGACTGAAAGGGCTCAAACTGCACCCCGCCCTTCAGGGCTACTCCACCGCTGATCCGGCCATGTACAAAATGGCCGAGGCCTGTATCAAACTTGATATCCCCATGCTGGTCCACACTGGGATTATCAATTATGGTCCTGCGCGCATCGCCAATTGCGACTCGCTTCCCTTGGACGATCTGGCCATTCGCTACCCCGAGTGTAAACTGGTCATTGCTCACGGCAACCCGCTGGGAATTGACCCCAGTATGGTTGCCAAGCACCCCAATGTGTACATCGATACCACCAACACGTTTTCGCGCTATGTACGGATGTTACCCTCTGTTGGCCCTATGGCCTATGAGCGGATGCGTAAATCGAATCGGATTCTTTACGGCACCGATGCAAATCCCCTCAACGCCGATAAACGCATTCCCTTTAACCTGGAGCCGTTGCTGACCATGGACATTCCTGAGGAAGATCGCGAAAAGCTCCTGTATAAAAACGCTATGGAGCTGCTAAAAATGTAAATAATAGGAGAAATGGTTATGCAGGTTGACTATACTTTCCAAAATCGGACCTTCCAGCCCGGCCAGCGCGGAATGGTTACCATTCCGGTCACACGGATGGCAAACGGGCTCATCATGGAACTTACTGTCCATGTCATCCACGGCAAAAATCCAGGCCCCAAGCTGTTTTTATGTGCCGCCTCCCATGGCGATGCGTTTTGGTCCGTAGACATTGTTGGGCGAATTCTGGAACAGATTGACCCCCAGCTGCTCTCAGGCACCATTTTGGCTGTCTCCTGCGCCAATCCTGCCGGTTTTGAATGGGAGAGCCGCAACAGCCCTCAGGACATGAACAATATGAACCGTGCTTATCCCGGTAAGGCAAAGGGGTGGTTTACCGAACAGATGGCGGCTGCCCTATCCCCTTTGTGCCGTGAGGCCGACTATCTGATCGATTGGCATGGCGGCAACTTTGCTAAATCCATTCATTACTGTCTGATGGAGCAAATTCCCGCGGATGCTCCTGCTGGGCTGAAAGAGACTATCCATAAAATGGCCTCCGCCTACGGTGTGACCTATTATTACGGCGGTGCCCCCGATGGGCCGGCCGCCGCCTATGCCGGTACCTTGTCCGAATATATGATCGCTTTGGGCAAGCCTGCTATTGTGGCGGAATGCGGAGGCGGCATGCCGCTTCCGGAGGATATTTTCTCTGAGAGCGTGGAGGGAGGCCTCAACGTCATGCGACACCTGGGTATGTACCCGGGTGACATCCGTCGGCCAAAGAAACAGTATCTCTTTCATAAGCGGCCCTTAGTCCGTGCCACGCAGGGCGGGATCTTTTGCCCCGTATGTGATTACCACTATGCAGGCAGGACTGTGCCCAAGGGGACAAAGATTGCTGAGGTGCGTGATCCTCTTACCTTTGATGTGGTGGAGGAAATCTATAATCCTTGTGAAGAGGGGGCGTTTCTGTCTATTCGCGGATTCCCAAGCATTGTACATCCTGGAAGCTACGCCTATATTATCGGTGAAATGGCTGGGGCCACTGTATGGGAAAGTGAATAGGGAGGTGCGAAAAAATGATCTCTAATAATTATGAAAAGCAGCTTCTCCCGGTCATGACCATGGCCAGTGGGCTAACTGTTAAGCTGGGAATCCACATACTTCATGGCAAAGAAGAGGGGTCCAGGATTCTCTTGATGGCCGGCGAGGAAGGGGACGAGCTCTATTCAGTGGAGCTTATGCGTCATCTGCTGGAACAGCTGGAGGTGCATAGGCTGGGAGGGACGCTGACCGCTGTTCCGGTCATGAACCCTCTGGCTTTTGAGTGGGGGGAGCCCCGCAGCCGGCACGATGGGTACAGCCTTCGCGGCTGTTTTCCCGGCAACGCAAGCGGTACCGCCACCCAGCGCCTTGCCACAAAGATCGGAGAATTGATCCAACAGTCAGATGCGGTTATTGTGCTGGCGTCCGGAGGCCCTTACTGTGGGGAATGTTTTACCCAGCTAGGTACTGCTGAAGGGGAAAAAGCAAAAATTTCCGAGCAAATGGCCAATATGCTGGGCCTTCCCATTCGGGAAACTCCTGTACGTACCGGCACCGCTGTTCAATATGCTCTGGATCTCGGAAAGCCTGCCATATCCGTCCATTTTGGCGGCGGCATGTACATAGAGCCTGAGGCAGAAGCTGCAGTAAAGCAAGCGCTGTATGCTATCCTATATGCGAACAATCTCTCTTGGCCAGAGTGCACACGAACGGCGGCTTATCTCCAAACAATGGAAGTACCCAGCAATTTCGGCGGCCTCTTCCATCCTGAAATAGGGCCAGAACTGCTGGGGAAAGAAGTTCCATTGGGAACCCCGCTGGGTTATGTGCAAAATCCCACTACACTGGAGGTGCTGGAACACTACACAGCTCCGTATGAACATACCAGCATTCTGGGTTTCCGTTCCATGCTTTCCCCCATTCATCCTGGCACTACGCTGTATGTACTGGGGGAGGAGCTCCCGCAACATCAGATCAACTAAATATCCAGTAAGAGAGCGAGGAGACCTATGCTTCGATACATCATCAAACGTTTTTTTCAAACGTTGCTGACGCTCTTTCTGGTAGTCACCTTTGTTTTTATCTTGTTACGATTTATCGGTGACCCCAGCAAGCTTATGGTCAGCCCCCAGGCAACGGCCGAGGACCTGGCCCATATGCGGGCAGTACTTGGTCTGGATCAGCCTTTATGGGTCCAGTATATCGATTATTTGAAAAGCATCGTGACCGGAGACCTGGGTATGTCTTACTACTATGTACGTCCTGTAACCGATTTGATTGCGGAGACACTTCCTGCCACTTTAATCCTGTCAGGCGTAGCCTTTCTGTTTGCGGTGCCGATTGCACTGATTTCAGGGGCCATTGCCGCGGTAAAACGCAATTCCATTTTGGACAACACCGTCACCACTTTGACTATTGCCGGCAAATCTATGCCCGCATTCTGGGTAGGTTTGTTGATGATGCTTCTTCTGTCGGTAAAGTTTCGTCTGCTGCCTCCATCCGGCTATGGATTAAAAGAATTGATTATGCCTGCTATTACCCTTGGAATGGGACTATCTGCAGGGACTGCTCGAATGACCCGCTCGGCTATGCTGGATACTCTTCGGCAGGACTACATGACTACTGCACGTGCAAAAGGCAACCTGGAGCGCCGGACTATTATCGTACACGGCCTGCGCAATGCGTTACTTAGTGTGGTTACAATGTTGGCTTTGCAGTTGGGAGGCCTGATCAGCGGCTCGGTTCTGGTTGAGAGCATTTTCGGCTGGCCGGGTATCGGACGTTTGATGGTATCTGCAATCAATCAGTTCGATTACCCCTTGGTGCAGGCGTGCGCACTGATGATGGCTACGGTTTATGCTGTTGTCAATTTTATCACGGACCTGCTATATACGGTGATCGACCCCCGCATCTCTTACAGATAGGAGAAGATCATGAAAAAGTTGCTGCGAATTTTCAAAAAGAGCACTCGCACGGCAAAATTTGGCCTGATCATTGTTTTCCTCTGGGTTTTCTGTGCGATATTTGCTCCGTTTTTAGCCCCTTACGGTCCGGATGAAGGGGATATTACACAGCGCTTAAAAGAGCCTGCTTTTGTCACGGTGCTTAAAGGGGAGGAACTGGAGCCTGATGCTCCCCTCCATATCTTGGGTACGGACGAAATGGGACGCGATGTGTTGACCCGAATCATTTACGGCTCCCGCATCTCGCTAATCGTAGGGATTATGGCGGTGTGCATTTCTTTGGCGATTGGCACCGCACTGGGACTGATTGCAGGTTATTGGGGTGGATGGGTAGACTCTGTTATTATGCGCATTGTGGATGTTATGCTTGCGTTCCCGTTTATGTTCATGGCGCTGTGCTTCATGGCAGTTTTGGGCCCAAGCTTGAGCAACGTGGTATTGGTCCTTGGGATTACTGGCTGGGTACCATACACAAGAAATGTCCGTGCCCAGGTGTTGTCCCTGCGCACCCGAGAATTTGTTGTGGCCGCAGAGGTTGCCGGTGCCAGTAAACTTCGCGTGCTGCTGCGGCACATTTTGCCCAATGTGCTGGATTCCGCCATTGTTTTAGGAACCTTGGAAATGGCTTCGGCCATTCTGTCTGAGTCTTCTCTTACCTTCCTGGGCATGGGTATTCCGCCCACCATTCCATCCTGGGGGCAAATGGTGTCTATCGGACGTGACTACATCTACAATGCTTGGTGGCTCAGCACCTTCGGTGGTCTTGCTATTTTTATTGTTTGTCTCTCAATCAACTTTGTAGGAGACTGGATTCGTGATGTACGTGATCCCCGTCTGCGCGGTGTCCAATAAAATACAACTACATAAAAAGGAGGAAACTCAAATGAAAAAACGGATTTCTCGTGCAAGTAAGCTGGCAGCCCTCATCCTGGCGTTATCCTGTGCCTTGACCGCCTGCGGTAGCACAGGAGGAACGGCCTCCTCTTCCTCGAAAGGCAGTTTCTCCGCTGGTAACGACGAACCCCTGACCGTTACCTTCGCGCAGAAGTCGGATCCCACAACCTTAGACGCACACCGTTCCTATGGCGATGTTGGTTCCAATGTTTTGACCAATATTACCGAGCCGCTCGTAGCCTTTGATGGTGATGATAAGCTCTATGGTGTGCTGGCCGAGTCCTGGGAGGCTACCGGAGAGTGCGAGTGGACGTTCCACCTCCGCCAGGGAATTACCTTCTCCAATGGCGAACCGTTTAACGCTGAGGCCGTGGTATGGAACATCAACCGCGCCATGAGTACTGAGTATCCTCGCGACTCCTATGAGTTCACTCCCTTTGTGGAAAAGGTTGAGGCGGTGGACGAGTATACTGTTAAATTTACCACGAATAAGCCGGACTGGACACTTCCTAACCAGTTGGTCCTGGTCACCTTTATTGCTCCTGCTTACAGCGAAAAGATTGGCGAGGAAGCGATCAGTCAGGATCCTGTGGGCACCGGCCCTTACACGCTTACCGAATGGAAGCGGGACCAGCAGATCGTTTTGACCGCACGCAAAGACTATTGGGGCGGTGAGCCTGAGGTGGATCAGTACATTATCAAGGTGATTCCTGAGACTACCACCCAGATTGCTGAACTGCAGACCGGCAATGTGGATATTATTGCCAATGTTCCCTTTGAGATGAAAGATGCGTTGGAGAACACTCCGGGTGTCCACTCTGACTATGCTCTTGATAAGCGTGTCCCCTTTGTGGCTTTTAATACTTTGGATTGGTCTCCCAGTCCCGAACTGCAGAGCCCCCTGGTCCGCCAAGCCATCGGTTACGCGATTAATAAAGAAGCCATCCTGGAAAACTTCCTGGGCGGCTACGGTGAGATCATGCAGTCTGTCTACCGCCCTGACTTCCCCGCTTATGATGCCTCCATCTGCAATTTTGAGTATAATCCTGAAAAGGCCAAGGAACTGTTGGCTCAGGCAGGCTATCCTGATGGTTTTTCTGTCACTATGCAGGCCTGCGGCAATGGCAGCGTACTGAAGGGCACTGAGGTCGCTCAGGCTATTGCCAAGGATCTCCAGGCTGTGGGTATTCAGTGTGAGGTAGAGGCGCTGGACTACAATGCCATGCGCAGTTATATCATTGGTGGTCAGGAGCAGCAGAAGGTTTCTGGCCTGTATCTGTGGAGCTGGGTCTCCTCTTCGGAGTCCTTTGAGTCTCATGTCACCGGTTATCTGACCTCGCAGGGCCAGAGCTGTTTCAACGGTATTGACGGCTATGATGAGCTGGGTGAAAAGATTCTCAATGCGCACACGCAGGAGGAACAGAATCAATATCTGGTAGAACTGCAGCACAAGCTGTTCGAAGACCCTGCTGTCATCGCACTGTATAAACAGGGAATGATCTACGGTATCTCGGACAAAATTGAGTGGAATCATTCTCCTAACTATACCCGTATTCGTGCCATCGATATCTCTGTGGCGGAGTAATTTGTTTTTCATCCACCGATCAGACAGCAAAGGGCATATCCTCCGCGGTGGGAGGGAATCTCCTTCCCACCGCGGGTCCCATCCATGAGCTGCAAGGAGGCGCTGCTACCTTGAAAAAAATACTAGAAGTAAAAAATTTAAGAACTTGTTTTCACACCCCGGAAGGCTTAGTACCCGCTGTGGACGGAGTGAGTTTCAGCATAAGTGAGGGCGAAACGCTGTGCATCGTGGGTGAATCGGGCTGCGGCAAGAGCGTAACCTCTATGTCTATTATGAAACTGCTCCAGACGCCGCCAGCGGAATATCAGTCCGGAGAAATCCTGTTTGATGGTGTTGATCTGCTTCAACTGTCCCAGTCCGAAATGGCAAAATATCGGGGCAACCGGATCTCCATGATCTTTCAGGAACCGATGACAGCGCTGAATCCTGTTTATCGGGTTGGCCATCAGATCGGCGAGGTGCTGCGGCTTCATAAAGGTCAAAGCAAGAAAACCGCGTTTTGCAATTCCATCGAGCTACTCAAGATAGTTGGAGTGCCGGATCCTCAACGGTGCGCCAATTCGTTTCCGCATCAGCTGTCCGGCGGTATGCGCCAACGCGTCATGATTGCTATGGCTATCGCTTGCAGTCCTGAACTGCTGATTGCGGATGAACCTACTACTGCACTAGACGTCACAGTGCAAGCGCAAATTCTGGATTTGCTGGCCCGTATGAAAAAAGAGACCGGCATGACCATGATGTTTATTACCCATGATTTGGGAGTGGTGGCGGAAATTGCTACCCGGGTTCTGGTTATGTATGCGGGCAGAATTGTGGAAGAGGCCCCATGTTCGCAGCTATTTCAGGACCCCAAACATCCCTACACAAAAGGCTTGATGCACTGTATTCCCCGTGTGGACGAGCTTCGTAATGAGCTGGAAGTGATTCGCGGGCAGGTTCCCAACCTGCTTAATTTGCCTAAGGGATGTCGTTTTTGCGCCACGTTGTCCTTACTGTACCGACTTGTGCAGGGAGCAGGAACCGGAGTTGAAGTCTGTGAACGGACACGGCGTTGTCTGTCATTTGGCAGGTCAATTAACTTGACGGACGGGAGAGGGTTTGACATGGAACTGCACAAAAATGAACCACTGTTACAGGTAAAAGAACTGAAAACCTATTTTCCTGTCTATGGAGGAGCCCTTTCCACTCTACAAGGTTATGTTCATGCGGTGGACAATGTCTCTTTCGATGTATACCCCGGTGAGACTTTGGGAGTGGTAGGGGAGTCTGGCTGCGGAAAAACGACCATGGCGCAAAGTATCATGCGTATTGTTCCGGCCACCTCCGGCCAGGTTTTCTATAAGGGAGAGGATTTATTAAAATTTTCTTCTAAACAAATGCGAGAAGTACGCCGTGAAATTCAGATTATTTTCCAAGACCCTTTTTCCTCTTTGGATCCACGGATGAGCGTAGGACAAATTATTGAGGAACCATTGATCATCCACAAAGTAAAAGATCCGGAGGAACGGAAAAAACGCGTATTAAAGGTCATGGATCTGGTAGGGCTTCCTTCCGCGTACTATAATCGCTATCCCCACGAATTTTCCGGTGGCCAGCGGCAGCGCATCAGTATTGCCCGCGCCATCGTGTTGGATGCCAAGATCATATTCTGCGATGAGCCGGTGTCCGCCTTGGACGTTTCTATCCAATCCAAAATTCTTAATCTGCTCCGCGACTTACAAGCGGAATTGGGGCTGACATTTGTATTTATCTCTCACGCATTGAACGTCGTACGGCATATTTCTGACCGGGTATGCGTGATGTATCTTGGAAAGATCATGGAAATTGCCCCGGCTGAGCACATTTTTGAACAAGCGGCGCATCCCTATACCCAGGCGCTGCTCTCGGCGATTCCCATTCCTGATCCCGACAAGCATCGCCAGAGAATTCTGCTCACCGGTGACATTCCCAGCCCTCGAAATCCGCCCAGCGGCTGCCGCTTTCATACTCGCTGTCCCAATGCGACCCAACGCTGTGCCTGTGAGGAACCTCCTTTGGTGGAGTATGCTCCTGGCCACATGGTAGCCTGCCACTTCTGTTCCCACGAAGCTTGCGAGGAGGCAACCAAATGAAGTCTCTTGAAATGGCTGATTTCCTGCAATATAAATTTTTGTCTCAACTGCAACTTTCTCCCGATGAAACGTATTTGGCTTTTGTGGTGGCTCAGTGTGACGAAGCACACAACGGCTACAATTCGGTTGTTTACCTTTTGACGTTGGATACTGGATCCTTGCGTCAGCTCACCCAAGGGGGCAGTGAACGCAGTTTTTGTTTCCTGGATGAAGACACCATCCTTTATGCGGCAAAGCCGGATGCAGAAACTGCGCAGCGGATCGCTTTGGGGGAACCATGGAGCTGCTACCATACCGTCCAGATTAGTACCGGTGTTGATCAACCGTATATGATGCTGCCTAAACGAGTCTCAAAAATCATTCCCATGGACCGGGACCGTTTCTTGGTGGTGGCGGAGCACTATCTCTATTCCCCTAATCCCCATGACTATCAAGGTGACGAGCGAGAGACTATTTTGCAGCAGTTAAAAGAACGCCGTGAGAGCTATCAGGTTGCCCACGAGATGCCGTTTAAATGGGACGGCATTGGAATTACGGACGGAGTGCGTAATCGTCTGTATCTTTACAACCGAGTGGACAAAACATTCCTTCCGATTTCTCAGGCTGTACAAAATGTGGAGTATGTGGACTTCTGTGGAAGCAAAGTCCTTTATACTGCCCGTGCCTTTACGGAAGCAGCCCCCAAATTTCACCGCAGCGGCATCTATGAATATGATTTGACCACTGGACAATCCACCATGCTGGTGGAAGAGAATGTCTACCGCATCAAATACTGCGGGTACATAGATGGGACTCCCATCTTCGCTGGTACAGACGAGCATCGATATGGCTATACAGAAAACCCGTTTTTCTATCGTATCCGAGAGGGCAGAGTCGAACTGATTGCACGCAACGAACGCGCGTTTAAAAGCAGCGTCGGCAGCGACAGCTCTTATGGTGGCGGAACTACGGAAATTCCTTTGTCTGGGAAGCTCTATTTTGTGGGCACCGACCGGGGCGACTCTAACATTAAATATGTGGATTTTACCACGGGTAATATCTGTCCCTGCCAAAACGGCCAGGGCAGTGTGGATATGATTGCTGCGGGCAAACGGGGAATCTTTTTCGTGGGAATGCGAGGCTCGCGGCTGCAGGAGATTTATCAGCTTTGCGAAGAAAAAGAGATTCGCCTTACCTCCTTCAATGAGTGGGTGGTACAGGAACGAACCCTTAGCTTCCCAGAGCAAATCTTGTTCTCACGCGAGAATGTAACTATAAATGGATATGTCATGAAGCCTGTCAATTGGGAGCCTGGCAAAACCTATCCGGCTATTCTGTATATTCATGGTGGGCACCGTATTGCAGCCGGCAGTAATTTTCACCATGAGCGGCAACTGTTGGCCAATTGCGGCGCATACGTCCTGTACTGTAATCCCCGGGGATCTGACGGCGAGGACAATGCTTATGCTGACATCATCGGCCAATACGGCTTTTTGGACGGCGAAGATATTATGGCCTTTTTGGATCATTGTCTCCAGCAGTATCCCGATATTGACCCACACCGCTTGGGCGTCTGTGGCGGAAGTTACGGAGGCTTTATGACCAATTGGCTGATTGGTCACACCGATCGTTTTTGTTGCGCAATCTCAGAGCGCTGTATGACCAACTTCCTTTCCACCTTTGGAACTTCGGATACGGATTACCGTTTTCCCATGTTTGCCCTTCAGACAAATATCTGGATGGACCCCGAGCGTTATTGGAGGCATTCCCCGTTGAAGTATGCGGATAAGGCAACCACGCCGACGCTCTTTATTTTATCGGAAAACGATTGCAGATGTCCCCAGTCAGAGGGAATTCAGATGTTTTATGCCTTGAAGTACCATCATGTCCCCGCTCGCCTTTGCCTTTTCAAAGACGAGTTTCATGCTTTGGCAAGCAGCGGAAAACCCAAAAACCGAATTAATCGGCTGAAAGAGATTTTTGCCTGGTGGAATCAGTACCTGGGAATCTAATAGACCTAGTGTACTATCTTTGTGCCCAATAATACGTCTTGTAGGCCTGGGGAAAGGTCTGCTCTAACATACCCCATGGCACAATATTCTTTACTAAAATCACCATTTGTTTCAAACTACACCTTCGGCCCTGGCTTTTTGACCAGGGCCGTCGCAATTTAGGTATTGACAAACCGGGACAGTGTTACATTGGAGTTTGATTACCTGTTTTCTTTGATCGGACTTGAAAAATATAGTTTTCAGGCCTTCGCACCGATAGGTAATTTCGAACTATCGCTGCGGGGTAAGTTCTATACCACAGGAAAGGACATCCTACTATGGACATCATAGAAATCGGAACCCGCATTTTAATTTCCTGCATGAATGTTAAAGCAGGCGAATCTGTCTTAATTGTAACCGATGACACCAAACAAACCATTGCCTCTGTGCTCTATCAGGCAGCAAAGTCTCTGGGAGCGGAAGCTATGTTGGTCACTATGCCTCCGCGCAAGATTTCTGGTCAGGAGCCCCCAGCCGCCATTGCTGCCGCGATGAAAGTTGCGGATGTAGTTTTATGCCCTATGAGCACCTCCATTACTCATACCCGTGCTAAAACTGAAGCAGCGAAAGCGGGGCTCGAATCGCTACCATGCCAGGTATCACGGAAGATATGTTCTGTCAGGGAGCTATGGCGGCCAATTACGATACTGTATTGACTCGGACCAATCAAGTGGCCCAACTTCTGACTCGAGCCTCAACTGCACGACTGGAAAAGAATGGTCACGTGCTGACTATGGATCTGGCCGGACGCTTAGGAATTTCCAGTTCGGGTGTATATCGTGAGCCGGGGCAGGCGGGGAATTTGCCTTCTGGCGAAGCCTATATTGCACCACTGGAAAACAATTCCAATGGCACTATGCTCATTGACGGCTCTATGGTAGGGGTCGGTTTGCTGCACACGCCACTTGTGGTTCAGATCAAGGATGGTAAGTTGCAGAGCGTGGAAGGTGAGGATGCTGACAAGGTGGAGTTCCTTTTACAAGACCCATGTGCTGCGACACTTTGTGAACTGGGGATTGGTACAAACTATGCTGCCAGATTAACGGGTATTGTTCTGGAGGATGAAAAGGCATATCAGACTGTCCACATCGCCTTTGGTACAAATTCCACCTTTGGTGGAAACAATCATGCTGCCTGCCACATCGACGGGATTATTAAAGCACCTACCTTATATTTGGATAATGTGTTAGTCTTAAAAGACGGGGAATTTCAAATTTAAACAATGATTTGTAGCCTTTAAGTCGACTCGCTCTTTTGGTATTGCTCATAAACAGAAGAGGTATTGATATGAACCGTGTGAATACAAACGAAATCTCCATTCAGTTTTCTCAAACGAAGGTGGAGTATGAGCACTGGAAAGAAAAGAGACTGAACCTGAATATGGCGCGCGGAAAGCCGGGCCATCAGCAGCTTGTGCTGGTTTCCGGCCTTTTTCAGGCCTTGACGGACCCCGAGGACTGCATGGATAGCGGTATCGACGCAGCCAATTATGGACAACTGGCCGGACTTCCAAGCGCTCGGAAACTGTTTGCAGAGCTCTTATGCTGCCGTCCTGAACAGGTGTTTGTGGGTGGAAACTCCAGTCTTACCCTGATGTACGATACCATTGCCAAGGCCATGTTGCACGGCCTTTTGCACAGCGTTACCCCCTGGAGCCGTCAAGATAACCTCAAGTGGCTTTGCCCTTGTCCCGGATATGACCGGCACTTCCGGATTACACAGTCTTTTAGCTTTGAACTGATCCCAGTTCCTATGACTCCCTCTGGGCCGGATATGGATTTGGTGGAGCGCCTTATTCAGGACCCGACCGTCAAGGGGATGTGGAATGTCCCCAAATATTCCAATCCCCAGGGCATTGTCTACTCCGCTCAGACGATACACCGACTGGCTGCCATGAAACCCGCAGCCCCTGACTTTTTGCTTATGTGGGACAATGCCTACTGTGTCCACGATTTTGAAGAAGTCCTTCCCTCTGAGGATATTCTTGCGCTTTCCGCGCAATATGGAAACGCAGATATGGTATTTGAATATGCGTCCACCTCAAAAATTACCGTCCCGGGGGCTGGTATATCCTGCTTTGCATGCAGTGAGGCAAACCTGAACTATCTGCTTCCTGTTTTGGATGTTCAGGTAATCAGCTATGATAAGATCAATCAGCTGCGCCATGTGCGGTATTTAAAAGACAAGTCTCATGTTCTGGAACTGATGAAACAGCACGCAGCGATTCTGAAACCCAGATTTGACCTGGTTGTTGATATCTTGGGTCGAGAAATTGCCCCTTTGGGGCTGGCTCATTGGAATCGTCCGAAGGGCGGTTACTTTGTCTCGGTGGATACCCTTCCAGGGCTGGCCAAGCGTACGGTTCAGCTGTGTCGCCAGGCGGGGGTAATCATAACCGAAGCGGGCGCGACATTCCCTTATGGCATAGATCCTAACGATCAAAATATTCGTCTTGCTCCTTCGTATCCGTCCGTCGCGGAACTTCAGCAGGCCATGGAAGTGTTTTGCTGTTGTCTGAAGTATGCCGCCTTTGAGCAAATGAATAAAACGACTTAACTAACCATTTTTTACAAATTACAAAATTGAAGAATTAAAAGCATTTGGAGTGCAGAGTGACAACAAAATATTCTCACAAACACAATAAAGCAGATGTACAACAGTAGCTACCTTAATTGTTTGAAGTAGATATTGAAAAATGTTCTGGTAAAAGCATAACAAGATGGTCGTGACTATGATGGGGGTGCCGTGGATCGGTGCCTACTATTGTCTCATGTGTGTCTATGCGCGGTTAGGTTTGACGGTTACGCCATATCTAATCAAATATGATAATGTAGCCCTAATCTTATGATATCATTCTAATAGCAGGATACTCTAATTCCCTCTTTAATTAATACTGTTGTCTTTCCGATCGTAAACTCAGCAAAACACCCATAAGCCATAATCTCAAAAACAGGCCTCAAGGCCCTACCCATAGCTGGGTAGGGCCTTTTCTGTTCAACTACTCGCCATAGTATTGTGGTCTACCGATAGAGGTAAAGCCCTCCAGCCCGGTCACGACCACATTGTTATATCCGCTGGCGCAGTGGATGATGAGCAGTTCGCCATTGGCATCCCTGCCGCCAACGATGCCCACATGAGAATTATCCGGGTAGAACACCAAGTCACCGGGCTGGGCATCCTGCCACGAAATATCGGTGCAGTATGAGTGCTGCATGGTAGCTCCTCCACCATGGCCGATGATATAGCTGCCGCCAGACTGGTTGTAAAATACCCAATCCACGAATCCACTGCAATCCATTCCGTAAGGCCGGTAGGTTCCGGTGGTGGAGCTGCCTGCCGCTGTGACCTGCCGAAGCTGTCCCCAGTGGGAATCCCAGCCGAGGACAAGGCTCTTGCCGCCCCAAAAGTAATTCACCTTACCGACAAGAGAACAGGCGGAGCGTACCACCGCCTCGCGCTCCGGCGATAGATCTT
>OGZA01001225.1_pt1 | contig 17765 bp, 12 predicted proteins | sample 1576591 | NCBI WGS metagenome assembly OGZA01 (sample SAMEA3541565, study PRJEB24748) | human gut metagenome | biome: human gut; feature: human-associated habitat; material: faeces | place: China | collected 2012
TAGACTGGGATCCCAACTTTGACGAGACGAGAAAAGAGCCGCGCGTACTCCCGAGCCGCATTCCGCAGCTCCTTGTGAACGGCTCTTCCGGCATCGCCGTCGGCATGGCGACGAACATCCCGCCGCACAACCTGCGCGAGGTCATCGGCGCGGCGGTCGAGGTGCTCGATAACCCGGATGCGACGCTCGACGATCTCATGCGCCACGTCCACGGCCCCGACTTCCCGACGAAGGGCATCATCATGGGCCGCGCCGGTATCCGCGCCGCCTACGCCACGGGCCGCGGCAAGGTCACCATCCGCGCGCGCACCGAGTTTGAAGAGCACGGGCAGAACCGCGTGCGCATCATCGTCAACGAGCTGCCGTATCAGGTCAACAAGAAGATGCTCATCAAGAACATCGCCGAGCAGGTCAAGGATAAGCGGCTCGACGATATCTCCGATCTGCGCGACGAGTCTGACCGCAACGGCATGCGCATCGTCATCGAGCTCAAGCGCGACGCCAACCCCCAGGTCGCGCTCAACAAGCTCTTTGCCCAGACGCAGCTGCAAAGCACGTTTTCCATCATCAATCTGGCGCTCGTGGATAACCAGCGCCAGCCGAAGATCCTCTCCCTGCGCCACATTCTCGACGAGTATCTGACGTTCCAGGAAGAAGTCATCACGCGCCGCACAAAGTACGATCTCCGCAAGGCGCGCGAGCGCGCCCATCTGCTCAAGTTTCTGCTCATCGCGCAGGGCAACATTGACGAGGTCATCCATATCATCCGCACGAGCTACGATAACGCCAAGGAAAACCTCATGGCGCGCTTCGGGCTGGACGATGTGCAGGCGCAGGCCATTCTTGACATGCGTCTGAAGGCGCTGCAGGGACTGGACCGCGAGAAACTGCAGAATGAATATGACGAGCTGGAAAAGAAGATCGCGTATCTCGTCTCCCTGCTCGAGGACCCCGAAAAGCTCAAGGGCGTTTTGAAGGACGAGCTTCTCGCCATTGCCGACAAGTACGGCGATGACCGCAAAACCGAAATCCAGGATGTGGAAGACGAGATCGACATGGAAGATCTCATCGCCGAGGAAGAGTGCGTCTTCACGCTTTCGCACAACGGCTACATCAAGCGTACCCCCGCCGCCGAGTACCGCGCGCAGAGCCGCGGCGGAAAGGGCGTGCGCGGCATGGCCACGCGCGAGGAGGACTATGTGGAGAGCGTATTCACCGCCTCGACGCACGATTTTCTTCTCTTCTTCTCGAGCCGCGGGCAGGTGTACGTCCGCAAGGGCTACCAGATCCCCGAGGCCGGGCGCAGCGCGCGCGGCACGAACATCGTCAACATCCTGCCTCTCGAGCCGGAGGAGAAGATCTCCGCGATGCTCCGCGGCAAGGGCCTGCAGGAGGACGATTTCATCATGTTCTTCACGAAGAACGGCGTCACGAAGCGCATGTCGCAGCTCGAGCTGCGCAATGTCCGCAAAAACGGCATCCGCGCGCTCGACATCCGCGAGGGCGACGAGCTCGTGCAGGCGCTCACGACGCACGGCAGCGAGAAGCTTCTCGTCGTAACGCGCGGCGGCATGGCCATCCGGTTCGACGAAAACGACGTCCGTCCGATGGGCCGCACGGCCGCCGGTGTGCGCGCCATCCGTCTTAAGGACGGCGACGAGGTCGTCGCGGCGGTGCGTGCCACGGACGAGGACGCGGCGGTGCTCACCGTTACCGAGAACGGCTACGGCAAGCGCACCCGCATCGGCGAATACAGTGTGCAGAACCGCGGCGGTCAGGGTCTCAAGACCTACCAGATCACGCAGAAGACCGGCGAGATCGTCGGCGCGAAAAAGGTCACCGGCGAGGAGGATATCCTGCTCGTATCGGACGACGGCACGATCATCCGCATGGAGGCCGGCAGCATCTCGCTTCTCGGCCGCGCCACGCAGGGCGTGCGGCTCATGCGCCCGGCGGAGGGCGCGCACGTCGTCGCCATGGCGCGCACCGAGCGCGAAGCAAGTGAGGAAGAGACCGCCGAACCGGGCGAGAGCGCGGTAGAGGTCACGGAGGAATAAATGGAAGCTCGTTCTCTTTTTATCATCGCCGTGCTGATCCTTGCGGCGCTGGTAAAAGCTTCGGTCAAAAATACCGCGCGCCGGGGCGGTAAAACGACCGGAAAACCGATCGGAAAGAACGGCGAGCGAATGGCGCAGGCGCAGGACGCGCCGCAGCGCAGCGTTCCTCCGCGGCGGTCTATGCCGCCGCCGGATATGCCGGACGCGGCGTGCGTCGTATGCGACAATACCGGCGAGGATCACTTTGCCCACGACAAGGCGCAGCGCATCGCGCAGCTCGACGATTTTCTCAAAAACGGCATCATCGACAAGGCGGAGTACCGCACGCTGCGCGAGCGCTACGAGCGCGGACTATAAGCCATAAGAGAGAAAACCATTCAAACCATTCAGGGAGAAATATGAAGAATATCATTTTGTATACCGACGGGGCATGCTCCGGCAATCCCGGCCCCGGCGGCTGGGCGTCCATCCTGCGCTACGGAGACAGCATCAAGGAGCTCTCCGGCGGCGAAAAGGACACGACGAACAACCGCATGGAGCTCACGGGCGTCATCGAAGGGCTCAAGGCGCTCAAAGAGCCGTGCGCCGTGGAGCTTTATTCCGACAGTCAGTATATCGTGAACGCCTTGAATAACGGGTGGCTGCGCGACTGGAAAAAGCGCGGCTGGAAAATTGCGCTGGCCGTGGGGCTGCCGCTGGTGCTGCTGGGCGGCGGCTTTTTGGGGTACTCGCTGTATGCGTGGAACGAAATTGAAACCGCGCAGGCTTACGAACAGTATACACAGGCTTACGAATGGTACGAGCGCGCGCCGTGGCTGTGGGAACTGGACGAGCAGCGGGGGCAATATACGGCGGCCTGGGTGCTGGTGGAGCGCGGGGAGCTGAGCGAGGCGGCGCAGGCGTTCCGGGAGCTTGGGGATTACGCGGACAGCGGGGAGCTGGCGGAAAAGTGCAACACATATATCCGTGCGCAGACGGTGGGCTCGCCTTTTACGAAATACAAATTGTACAACAATCTGGGCGGCTTTTTAGACAGCAGCCGGCAGGCGCAGGCGCAGATACCGGAAATTTACGACACGGCATTGGAGCACTACGGGGAAAATCGTTTCAGTGCGGCAATGGAGTGGCTGGAGATCATACCGGATTATGAAAACTACGAAGACGCTTTTGTTTATGTGGAAGCGTGTAAGGCGCACACTGTTTTATCTGAAAACTATTATAAAATGACACGGGAAGTCCAAAATGCATTGGAGATGCTCGAATGGAGCGACCAGTATATTGATGTGGAACCTATATGTATGGACAGATATCTTATAGACTACTTTTTGGATGGAACATGGGTCGCGGTGGATGGCGATGTTTTTGAATATGCAATGGAAAACAACGAGTTTGATTTCTGGTATCGTTATGTTCCGAGCGGTAAATACAATTTTGAGAGCGATGGCATGTACTATGCTTCCAGTGGCACACGGTTTGCCGCATGGGACTATATTTCTTACAACGAAATAGTGATCACATTTGAAAGCGACGGCCGCAGCTATCATTATTACCGCCAATGAGCGGAGCGGCGCCAGGGCCGAAACGGGAAACACTACCCGTTTCGGCCTTTTTTGTGCTATACTGGACCGTATAATAATTGATAAGGAAAAGCCGGGCCCGGGCCCGGCGCGGGGGGAGGGGACGCGGCATGCGTCTGGATAAGTATGTGGCGGGCGCGGCCCAGCAGAGCCGCTCGGACGTACGGCGGGCCATTCAGAAAGGGCTGGTGTGCGTGAACGGCGCGGTGTGCCGCAGCGCGGACGCTCAGGTGCCGGCCGGCGCGGCTGTCACGCTGAACGGGCAGCCGCTCGTCCTGCAGCAGTATGTGTACATCATGCTGGACAAACCCAAGGGTGTGGTGAGTGCGGCGGCGGACAAAAACGACGTGACTGTGGTGGACCTTGTGGGCAGGGCCTACCCCCGCCGCAGCCTGTTTCCCGCCGGGCGGCTGGACAAGACCAGCACGGGCTTTGTGCTGGTGACGGATGACGGCGCATTCGCCCATGATATCCTCGCGCCCAGGCGGCATGTGCCAAAAACCTACGAGGTGCTGCTGGACACGCCCCTCACGCCGGAGATGGCGGCTGGTTTTGCGGCGGGCGTCCGGCTGGCGGACGGGCAGCGGCTGCAGCCCGCGGAGCTTTCGCCGGGGCCGGACGGCCCGTGCAGCGCGCGTGTGGTGCTGCGCCAGGGCGTGTATCATCAGATCAAGCGCATGTTCGGCGTATACGGCGCGGGCGTGAACGAGCTGCGGCGCACGGCCATCGGCGGCCTGGCACTGGATGCCGCGCTGGGGCCGGGCGGCTTCCGCGAGCTTTCGCCCGCAGAGGTGGCGCGTATCCTCGGCGGCTAGAAAACAGGAAAAAATTCCGGGCCAAATGCTGGAAACTGCATTTTCGGCGCGCTGTTCACAGGTTTTTAAAACATTTTTCACATGAAAAATGTACGATAAATGCAGTGTTTGCGCCCTGTTTCCCAAATTACACAATAAAATGACGTTTATTTTGTTGAAATATGTTGTAAAAGTCAGAACTATTGTGTAAAATAGAGACTAAAGCGACACCTTATTGTTAAAATTCACAACTGAGCGCATGCAGAGCGCCGCAGCACAGAAGGGAAAAGGGTATTATGGCGAACAGAGTTTTTCAGGGCGTTGTCTATCAGATGAAAGATGCGATCGACCGCATGGTGGGCGTTGTCGATGAAACGGGCACCATCATCTCCTGTTCTGACTTGAACCGCATCGGCGAGGTGCGGGACGGCATCGCGTCCGACCGGCTGACAGCCGGCGACGCGTTCGTGCGGGACGGCTACACCTATCATCTGTTCAGTTCGAACAAGCGCAACGATTATGCCGTTCTGGTGGAGGGAACCGACGAGCCCGCCCTGCGCTATGCGGCGCTGCTGGCCATCAGCCTGCAGAACATCAAGCAGTACCACGACGAAAAGTTCGACAAGGCGAACTTTATCAAGAATGTGGTGCTGGACAATATCCTGCCCGGCGATATCTATGCCAAGGCGCGCGAGCTGCATTTCGCAACGGACGTGTCCCGCGTGGTGCTGCTCATCCGCGTTACCTCGGGCGCGGACATTTCCGCCTACGACGTCGTAAGCGGCCTGTTCCCCGATAAGCAGAAGGACTTCGTGTTCAACATCAGCGAGAACGACACCGTCCTCGTCAAGGAGATCAAGCGCGGCATCGACCAGCACGACATCGAAAAGCTGGCCGCCAGCATTGTGGACACCCTCAACGGCGAGCATTACATCAAGGCCGTTGTGGGCATCGGCACGCCCATTGCCAATGTGAAGGACCTGGCCCAGAGCTTCAAGGAGGCACAGATCGCCATGGAGGTGGGCAAGGTGTTCGACACCGAGCAGGCGATCGTCAGCTACGACCATCTGGGCATCGCCCGCCTGATCTATCAGCTGCCCACCACGCTGTGCGAGATGTTCCTGAAAGAAGTGTTTAAACAGGGCAGCATCGAGAGCCTGGACGCCGAGACGCTGTTCACCATCCAGCGCTTCTTTGAAAACAACCTCAACGTTTCGGAGACGAGCCGCGGCCTGTTCGTGCACCGCAACACACTGGTGTACCGTCTGGAAAAAATCAAAAAGCTGACGGGCCTGGACCTGCGGGAATTCGACGACGCCATTGTGTTCAAGGTGGCGCTGATGGTCAAGAAATACCTGAGCGCCAACCCCGCGAAGTATTAAGAAAAAAGAGCCGTTGCGGCAAAGCCTGCTTTCGCCGCAGCGGCGCCTTTTTGGAATATGCCGTGCCCGCGGTGCAATATCGCGGGCGGCAGGCGCGTATTCCCTGCGCAGGGCGGTGCTTTGCGCGCACGCACTCAACCGTGACCCCCATAGGAGAATGATATGGCAACTACCGATATGATCCGTTTTGAAAACGTGAAGAAGATATACACCGGGCTGGACGCCAAAAGCAAGGACATCGTGGCGCTCCACAACGTGAATCTCTCCATCAAAAAAGGCGAATTCGTGTTCGTTCTGGGCCATTCCGGCGCGGGCAAAAGCACGTTCCTCAAGCTGATCCTGCGCGAGGAGGCAGCCACCGAGGGCAAGGTTTTCGTCAACGGGCGCGACCTTTCCAGCATCCGTCAGCGGGAAATTCCCTACCTGCGCCGCGGGCTGGGCGTGGTGTTCCAGGATTTCCGCCTTATTCCCACGATGACGGCCTACGAGAACGTGGCCTTTGCCATGCGTGTGACGAATATCCCCGAGCGGCAGATCAAGCGGCGCGTGCCCTATGTGCTGAACCTGGTGGGGCTCGCGGGCAAGGCGCACAGCCTGCCGCAGGAGCTTTCCGGCGGCGAGCAGCAGCGCATTGCGCTGGCGCGGGCTTTAGTGCATTCCCCGCCCATCATCATTGCGGACGAGCCCACCGGCAATATCGACCCGGAGCTGTCTGTGGAGATCATGGAGCTGCTGCAGGCCATCAACAGCGTGGGCACCACGGTCGTGGTCGTCACCCATGAACGCGAGCTGGCCGCGCGGTTCCGCAAGCGCACCATCATGATCGACCACGGCGAGGTGGTCGACGACGGCCTCGGCCGGTACGGGAGGGAGGCCGCGCAGGTATGAAATGGTCCAGCTTTAAGTATCTTGTCAAGCAGGGATGGCACAGCATGGTGGCCAACCGGCTGATGACGCTGGCATCCATCGGCGTGCTGGTGGCATGCCTGATGATCACGGGCGTGGCGGCGCTGCTGTCCGTCAACGTGACAAGCTATGTGGATTATCTTGAAACGCTCAACGAGATCGTCTTTTTCATCGATGACGCCGCCCCCGCCGAGACCGTGGAGGCGCTGAAAACGCAGATCCCCGCCGACGGGAACGTGGCTGCCTGCGAATACGTCCCCAAGGCTGCGGCCGTGGAGGAAATGCGGGAGTATCTGGGCGACTACGGCGATATCATGAACGATTATGCCGGAGAAGGGAACACCGAAAATCCGCTGCCCGCTTCGTTCCGCGTGTCGGTGACAGACGTTGCGGACCTTGCGCCCACAGTGGAGCGCATCAAGGCCATGGGCGCGTATACGGCCACGGCCGAGGACGGCACCGCCAGCGATGCGAACGTGTTTTACAAAGTGAATTCGCCCTCCGAGCTTTCCAGTACATTGGTGAACCTGAAGCGCATCGTCAACTACATCGGCTGGGGCCTTGTGGCCGTGCTGGGCGTGGTGAGCGTGGTGGTCATCAGCAACACCATCCGCCTGACGGTATTTGCCCGCCGCAAGGAGATCAATATCATGAAATTCGTGGGCGCGACGAATGCGTTCATCCGGCTGCCGTTCTTTGTGGAGGGCATGACGGTGGGCGCTATCTCGGGCGTGCTGGCCACGGTCGTTGTGGGCGGTGCGTATTACGGGCTGGAGCAGGCGCTGCTGCAGCCGGAGGCGCTTTGGCTGAACGAGTTCACCAAATGCATGTGGCCGTTCATGGATATCATCTGGCCGCTGCTGGGCGGGTTTGTGCTGTTCGGCGTCGCCATCGGCGGCGTGGGCTGCGCGTCCAGCATCCGCAAGCACCTGAAGGTGTGATCTTTTTTGAACACAGGAGTTTTCTATGGAAAAGCATAAAAAACTGGTCCGCGTCGTATGTCTGGTGCTTGCCGCACTGATGGTGATGACCATCGGCGTGCCGCTGATCTTTGCCTATGCCGAAACGCCGGCGGAGAAGCTGGAGCGTCTGCGCAAGGAGCTGGAGGACATCAAATCCAACATCAGCGCCGTGGAGAACAGCAAGGAAAAATCCGAGCAGACCAAGCAGTATTATCAGGCACAGGCCAATAACCTGAAGGCGCAGCTTGCCGCCATCAAGGAGGACATCGCGGCCCAACAGCAGAGCATTGAGCTGAAAAATGCCGAGGTGGCGGAAAAAGCGGCCAATGTGGCGTATAATAAGAGCATGTTCGAATCCCGCCTCAAGGGCATGTACGAGATGAGCCGGCAGTCGAACCTTGCAATTCTTCTGGGCATCGACGACGTTTCCCAGATGCTGCTGTTTGCCGAAAACCTGCAGCAGATATCGGAGCATGATACCCAGCTCGTACAGCAGCTGCGGGACGAGCAGGCGGCCCTGGAGGCCCAGCGCGCCGAGCTGGAGCAGCAGCTTGCGGACCTTGCCGCCCGCGAGCAGGAGCTGACAGACACCGCCGTGGCGTATTCCAATGCCATCCAGCAGGCGGATGCAGCCATCAGCGCGGCTGAGGCGGACCTTGCCGCAAATGAAGAGGCTCTGGCGGAAACTCAGAGGCAGTACGAGCAGGCGCAGGAAGAATGGCGGCAGTGGACGGCGGCAAACAACGTGGATTTCGAGTACAATCAGGGCGGCTTTGCCTGGCCTATCCCGGGGTATACGAACCTTTCCTCCGATTTCGGCGTGGGACGCTGGATCTACGGCAAGTGGGACGTGCACCGCGGCATGGATGTGCCGGCCCCGGCGGGTACAAAAATCTATGCGGCTGCGGACGGCGTGGTGAGCACCAACAACCACTGGACCTACGGAATTTCCGTAAAGATATCCCACGGCTCCGGCCTTGCTACCATTTACGGCCATATGTCGGGGCGCGCTGTAAACGACGGCGATTACGTGACGCAGGGCCAGCTCATCGGTTATGTGGGGAGCACGGGCAACAGTACGGGCAACCACCTGCATTTTGAGACGACTCTTAACGGCGCGGCGGTGAGTTCGCGGCCGTATCTGGGGCCGCCGTGGGGCTGAACAGCGGTTTCGGCACCCGCGCAAGGAAAGTGAGACGAAGCTATGAATAAAAAGATCACCGTAAATCTGGCGGTGGCCATCGCCATCATTGCCATGACGGTCACCTTCGTTGTGACGATGATTCTGAGCATGCAGCTGTTCAACCGGACCGTCAGCGGCGTGCGCGAAAAAGAGATCATGTACAACAAGCTTTCGGAGATGGACAAGAGCGCCCGGGAGAATTATTACGGCGAGATCGTGGACGACACCCTGTACGATTATATCGCGGCGGGCTACGTTACCGGCATGGGCGACAAGGACGCGCGCTATTATACCGCAAAGCAGTATCTGGAATATCTCAACCAGCAGAACGGCGTGGTCATGGGCGTGGGCGCGGATGTGATCAAGGACGCCAACGGCTATGCGCGCATTGTTAAGGTGTACCCCAACAGCCCGGCGGAGGAATCCGGCCTGCAGAAGAATTTCTACATCACCAAGGTAGGGGAGCTGGACGTTAAAACGCTTTCCCTCTCGCAGGTGAACAGCCAGCTGCTGGGCGAATCCGGCACGTCGGTGCTGCTCACGGTGGTGAACGCCACGGGCGAGGACGAGCACACGGTGGAGATCCAGCGCCGCGAGTTCGACGTGCCCTCCGTGGAGGGCCAGGTGCCGGAGGGTACCACGACCGCATATTTCTGGATCAACGCTTTCAATTCCAAGACAGTGGACGAGCTGAAAGCATATTTTGAACGCTGGCAGGAGGAGGGCGTCGCCGTGGACGGCGTGGTGTTCGACGTGCGCAACAACACGGGCGGAAACCTGACGAACGCCATGCATGTGATCGATTACCTGTGCCCGGTAGGCCCTATCGCAAGCCAGCAGAACAAGGACGGAACCGTCACCACGCTGGAGACCTCCGACGCCAGTGAGGTGGAGCTGCCCATGGTGGTGCTGGTGAACGGCAACACGTCCTACGCGGCGGAGCTGTTTGCCACATCCATTCGGGAATTTGAAAAAGGACGCGTCGTCGGTACGCGCACAGCGGGCAAGGGTACCATCCAGTGCCGTCCGGTGGCTCTTTCAGACGGCTCGGCATTTTCGTATACGGTGGGCCTGCTGCTGAGCAAGAACGGAGCCACCTTCAACGGGACAGGCATTTCACCGGATGTGGAGGCGTCTCTCTCCGCCGAGGAGGAGGCGAATTTCTACAACTTCACCGTGGATACCGATCCGCAGATCCTGCGCGCGTTTGAAGTGGTGGATACGCTTACGGGCCGCAACGACATCCAGGCCAGCCTGGAGCCGTCACAGAGCAGCTCGGCTTCGGAGGCGGGCGGCGCGGGTTCCTCTTTACAGAGCGAACCGGCCGGAACGGACGCTTCGTCGGCCCCGTCGGCCGCCGAGCCTGCGGCATAAGCGCGGGCCGGAACTGTTTGTAAATGGAGTCTCGCCCCTGTATCCGGGGCGGCGGAACAACGCACACCGCGCTGCGGGGCGCACAGCCCGGCGGGCGCGGTGCGTTTTTGTTCCGCCAAGAAAAAAGAGGAGGCAACGCGTGAATCTGACGGATATTTCCACCATCAAAACGCTGTGCGCGGCGCACGGCTTTTCGCTCTCCAAGGAATTCGGGCAGAATTTTATCGTCAACCCGGGCATCTGCCCCAAGATCGCCGAGGCGGCGGGGATTGACGAGCACTTCGGCGTGCTGGAGGTCGGCCCCGGCATGGGGGTGCTGACCAAGGAGCTGGCGCGGCGCGCAAAAAAAGTAGTGGCGGTGGAGGTGGACAAGCGTCTGCCGCCGCTGTTGGCGGAAACTCTGGCAGAATATGAAAACGTGACGGTCGTGGAGGGCGACGTGCTGAAGGTGGACCTTGCGGCGCTCATCCGGGACGAGTTCCCGGGCCTGCGTGTGGCCGTATGTGCAAACCTGCCCTATTATATTACCAGCCCTATCGTCATGAAGCTGCTGGAGGAGCGGCTGCCCATCGAGCATATCACGGTAATGGTGCAGAAAGAGGCGGCGGACCGCCTTTCCGCCGCGCCCGGCACCCGCGCGGCGGGCGCTGTCACATATGCGGTGCATTATTACGCCGCGCCCCGCACGCTGTTTACCGTACAGCCGGGCAGCTTTTATCCCCCGCCCAAGGTAACGAGCGCCGTCATTCAGCTGCGTCTGCACGAAGCGCCGCCGGTCACGCCCCGCAGCGCGGAAGCGATGTTCCGTGTCATCCGCGCCGCGTTCAGCCAGCGGCGCAAGACGGCGGCCAACGCGGCCAGCGCGGGGCTGCATCTGCCCAAGGAGGCGGTGGCCGAGGCGCTGGCTGCGGCAGGCGTGCCGCCCACGGCCCGGCCCGAGCAGCTGACGCTGCAGAATTACGCCGACGTTTCCGACGTGCTGTTTGCGTTTCGATGACCGGTTTGTCCTGTTGAAAACTGCTGTTCTTCTTTGTATACTGGTACTATGATATGAAATATCAGGCTCCGAATACCTGTGCAGACGAAGGAAATAACGGCCCAGAGCCTGTGCGGGCCGCTTTTGAAACGGAAAGGGAGTATCCATTTATGAAAGAAGTATTGAATGTAGGTGTTATCGGCCTGGGCAACCGCGGCTCCAACCTGTTGGAAAACTGTATCCTGCCCCAGCCGGGCGTTCGTGTGCTGGCCGTGTGCGACAATTATGAGGACCGCCGGGAGAAGGGCGTGCAGCTTGTGACGGCAGCGGGCCAGCCCGCGCCCCGCGCTGCGGCGGATTACCGCGAGGTACTGGCCATGCCGGAAATCGACGCTGTGGTCATTATGGCGTCGTGGGAATCCCATCTGAACCTTGCCTGCGACGCCATGCGCGCAGGCAAGTATACGGCCGTGGAGGTGGCGGGCGCATATTCTGTGGAGGACTGCTGGAAGCTGGTGCGCACCCACGAGGAAACGGGCGTACCCTGCATGATGCTGGAAAACTGCTGTTTTGGCCGCGACGAGCTGATGGTGCTGAATATGGTGCGCCGGGGCCTGTTCGGCGAGGTGGTGCACTGCCAGGGAGGTTACCGCCACGACCTGCGGGAGGAGGTCTCCACCGGGCGCGAGATGCGGCACTACCGCTTCCGCAACTACCTGTACCGGAACTGCGAAAACTACCCCACCCATGAGCTGGGCCCCATTGCAAACGTGCTGGACATCAACCGCGGCAACCGCATGCTGACGCTTGTTTCAGTGGCGTCCAAGGCCGCGGGGCTGCACGAATATCTGCTGCGGGAAAAAGGCCCGGACTACGACGCTGCAAAAATGAATTTTGCCCAGGGCGACGTGGTGACGACCATCATCAAATGCGCCCGGGGCGAGACGATCTGCCTGACGCTGGACACCACTTTGCCGCGGGCCTATTCCCGCGGGTTCCATGTGCAGGGGACAAAGGGCATGTACATGGAGGACAACAAGAGCGTCTTTTTAGACGGCAAAGACAACGAGTATGATTTTAAGTGGAACGAGCGCTGGAACAGCGCCGAGGAGTACCGCGAGCAGTACGACCATCCGGTGTGGAAAAAATATCTGGCCGAAGGCGTGCGCGGCGGCCATGACGGCATGGACTGGCTGGTGTTCCGCTCGTTCTTCGACGCCGCAAAGGCGGGCGCGCCTGCGCCCATCGACGTATATGATGCGGCGGCATGGATGAGTATTTCCTGCCTGAGTGAGCAGAGCGTGGCCATGGGCGGCGCTCCCGTGCCCATTCCGGACTTTACCAACGGCAAGTGGATGGAGCGCGCTCCCTGGCAGCCGTAAAGCGGGAGCTTCCGGTATTTTATGCTCCGCTCCCTTTCTGAAAAATGAAAAAACAGCGGGCCGCGCCCGTGGGAAAAAGCCTTCCGGTTTTCCGGAAGGCTTCTTTTTTGCGCCTTTGCGGGCGCTAACGCAACCTTAACATCCGGCGGCGAACGTTAAGCGCACACTTACAGCTTATGCCCTATAATGAGGCATACCGCGATAAGGGAAGGAAGGGAATGGATTATGATGGATGTTCTGATGGTCGGAACATTGCTGGCCTGCTTCGGGCTTGTATGGCTTTTGGCAAAATGGTGCCAGAAGCAGGTGGACGCCGCGGAGTGAGCGCGGGGAAAAAGGCCGCAAGGAGGATACATAAATGCTGGTACTGGGTGGGATCGTGCTGCTGCTGGGCTGCTATCTGATCTATGCATTGGTACATCCGGAAAAATTTTGATTCGCTGTGAGCGAAACTGAGATAAACAGGAGGAGCTTGTCATGCTACAGCTTGCACTGACAGTGAGCATTTATTTGCTCATTGTCATTCCCGCGGGTGTGTATCTGTATCACATCGCGGCGGGGAAACACACTTTTGCAGACCCCGTCTTTGACCGTGTGGACGGAGCGATCTATAAAATCAGCGGAGTGGACCCCGGGAAGGGGATGAACTGGAAACAGTATGCCCTGGCTCTGCTGGGGACGAACGCCGTGATGGCGTTCATCGGGTATCTGATCCTGCGCGTGCAGAGCGCAGGGCTTTTCAACCCGAACAATATTGAGAATATGGAGCCCACGCTGGCGTTCAATACCATTATCAGCTTCATGACGAACACGAATCTCCAGCACTATTCCGGTGAGTCCGGGCTTTCCTACCTGTCTCAGATGCTGGTCATCATTTTTATGATGTTCGTGTCCGCCGCAAGCGGATATGCTGCCTGCGTTGCGTTCATCCGCGGCCTTGCAGGCAGGACAAAAAACGACGTGGGCAATTTTTTTGCGGACCTGGTGCGCATCACCACCCGTATCCTGCTGCCGTTTTCCATTGTGGGCGGCCTGCTGCTGGTATGGCAGGGCGTGCCGCAGAATTTTGAAGGCAATGTTGTGGTGGAGACGCTGGAGGGCACATTTCAGGTCATTGCCATGGGCCCCATCGCCGCGCTGGAGATCATCAAGCATCTGGGCACGAACGGCGGCGGCTTCCTGGGCGCAAACTCGTCCACGCCGCTGGAAAACCCCACGATGCTCTCAAACCTGATCGAGCTGTATTCCATGATGCTCCTGCCCGGCGCATGCGTCATCACCTTCGGTAAAATGGTGCACGCCCGCAGGCAGGAAGCGGCGGACGGCATGCAAAGGGCAGGCGGCCTGCGTGCGCGCGGCGGCCTTTCCGCGGCCATCTACGGCCGCGAGGGACGCAGCATTTTTGCCGCCATGGGCATCCTGTTCGTCATCGGCCTGAGCGTATGCTTCTGGGCCGAGAGCCAGGGCAACCCGGCGTTGGCGGATATCGGCCTGGACCAGGCCATGGGCAGTATGGAGGGCAAGGAGGTCCGCTTCGGCATTGCGCAGTCGGCGATGTTCACCACCGTCACGACCTCTTTTACCACCGGTACGGTGAACAATATGCACGACACCCTGACGCCGCTGGGCGGCATGATCCCTCTGCTGCACATGATGCTGAACGTAGTATTCGGCGGCAAGGGCGTCGGTCTGATGAATATGATCCTGTACGCCATTCTGGCAGTGTTCATCTGCGGCCTGATGATCGGGCGCACGCCGGAATACCTGGGCAAAAAGATCGAAGGCCGGGAAATGAAGCTCACCGCGCTGTGCATCATCATCCACCCGCTGCTCATCCTTGCGTTTTCCGCGCTGGCAGTGGGCACCGCAGCCGGGCGGGAGGGCATCACCAATCCGGGCTTTCACGGCCTGAGCCAGGTGCTGTATGAATATGCCTCCTCCGCCGCCAACAACGGTTCCGGTTTTGAGGGCCTGGCGGATAATACCTGTTTCTGGAATATCACCGCCGGTCTGGCCATGTTCTTCGGCCGGTACCTTTCCATCGTCATCCAGTTGGCCATTGCCGGGTCGCTGATGAAAAAGAACTTTGTCAATGAATCGGCCGGCACGCTGCGGACGGACACGGTTTCGTTTTCCGTTATCCTGGTTTTCGTCGTATACATTTTTGCCGCGCTGACATTTTTTCCAGCGCTGGCATTGGGCCCCGTTGTAGAGCATCTGGCTCTGTGGGGCTAAGAGCGGTTTGAAAAATCAAAAAAGCTGCCTTTCCCAACAGGAACTGACGTTTGCTGCGTCCAAAATCCTCGGAATACAGCAGGTATTCCTGCGCTTTTGGCCTTGTAACTGCTCGATCCTTGCGGGAAATACAGCGTTCCTGCTATTTTCAAACAACCCCTAAGGAGGATTTTCAGAGCTATGAGTAAGAACCGCAAGCAAAAGATGATCACACCGGAGATCATGCGGCAGGCCGTGGTCGGGGCGTTTACAAAGCTGGACCCGCGCTATATGATGAAAAATCCGGTGATGTTCGTTGTGGAGATCGGGTTTGTGATCTCGCTGGTGCTCTCCTTCGTGCCCGGCCTGCTGGGAGACACGACGCCGAACGCGCGCGTTTACAACAGTATTGTGTCGGCCATTCTGTTCGTTACGGTGCTGTTTGCAAACTTTGCCGAATCAGTGGCGGAGGGGCGCGGAAAAGCGCAGGCCGCCAGCCTGAAGAAAACAAAAAAAGACACACAGGCACGCCTGCTTGATGCAGACGGAGGCGAAAGGATGGTGCCGTCCAGCGAACTGAAGAAGGGCGATGTGGTGATGGTGTCCGCGGGCGGGGTCATCCCGGGCGACGGCGAGGTCATCGAGGGCATCGCCTCGGTGGATGAATCCGCCATCACCGGCGAATCCGCACCGGTGGTGCGCGAGGCAGGCGGCGATTTCAGCTCTGTAACCGGCGGCACCACGGTGGTGTCCGACTGGCTGAAGGTGCGCATCACGTCCGACCCAGGCGACAGCTTTCTGGACCGCATGATCGCTCTGGTGGAGGGCGCTTCCCGCAAAAAAACGCCCAATGAGATCGCGCTGAACACACTGCTGGTGTCGCTCACCGTTATTTTTCTGATCGTGATCGTCACACTGTATCCCATCGCCCTGTATTCCGGCGTGCAGCTCCAGACTTCCACACTGATCGCCCTGATGGTCTGCCTGATCCCGACCACCATCGGCGGCCTGCTGTCCGCCATCGGAATCGCCGGGATGGACCGCGTGACGCGCTTTAACGTCATCGCCATGTCCGGCAAAGCCGTGGAGGCATGCGGCGACGTGGACACGATGATTTTGGATAAGACCGGAACGATTACCTACGGCAACCGCCTTGCGGCGGACTTTTTCCCCGTGGGCGGCGCGTGCCGGGAGGAGCTGGTGCGCTGTGCCGCGCTGACGAGCCTGCACGACGGCACGCCGGAGGGGAAATCCACACTGGCTCTGGCCCGCCTTCAGGGGGAGGACTGCGGGGAGCCGCAGGGCGCGCGCTTCATTGCGTTTACCGCTCAGACACGCATGAGCGGTGTGGACCTGCCCGGCGGCCGGAGCGTACGCAAGGGGGCGTCCGACGCCATTGAGAAATACGTTTCCGAAATGGGCGGCAAGGTGCCGGAGGACCTTGCCCGGCGCGTTGCCGAGGTGTCCGCTCTGGGCGGCACACCGCTGGCTGTCTGCGAGGACAGCCGGATTTTGGGCGTCATTTATTTAAAGGACACGGTAAAGGCAGGCATGGCCGAGCGTTTTAAGCGCCTGCGTGCCATCGGCATCAAAACCATTATGTGCACGGGCGACAACCCGCTTACCGCCGCCACAATCGCCAAGGAGGCAGGCGTGGACGGCTTCATTGCCGAGTGCAAGCCCGAAGACAAGATCGCATTGATCAAAAAAGAACAGGCCGAGGGCAAGATCGTTGCCATGACGGGCGACGGCACCAACGACGCGCCCGCTCTGGCGCAGGCAAACGTAGGCCTTGCGATGAACAGCGGTACCGCCGCCGCCAAAGAGGCCGCAAATATGGTGGACCTGGACAGCGACCCCACGAAAATTTTGGAGGTGGTGGAGATCGGCAAGCAGCTGCTTATTACCCGCGGCAGCCTTACGACTTTTTCCATCGCCAACGACATCGCAAAATACTTCGCAATCATCCCCGCTATGTTTATGATGGCGATCCCGCAGCTGGGTGTGCTCAACATCATGGACCTGGCAACGCCGCACAGCGCCATTCTTTCCGCGCTCATTTTCAATGCCATCATCATTCCATGCCTGATACCGTTGGCGCTCAGGGGCGTAAAGTACCGCCCCATGTCATCCGGCAGGATGCTTGCCCGGAATATGATGCTTTACGGTCTGGGCGGCGTGCTCGCTCCCTTCGCAGGCATCAAGCTCATAGATACGCTCATCCATCCGCTTTTGGCGCTTTGGGGCTTTTAAGGAGGAATATGCATGGACGCGAATAAAAAAGCAATGCTCCGCAATATCCGTCAGGCTCTCGTGGTCACGCTGGTCCTGCTGCTTTTGTGCGGATTTGCATTTCCGGTGCTTCTGAGCGGCCTTTCCGGCCTGCTTTTCCCGCATCAGGCGGGCGGCAGCCTGGTGACCGCCGACGGCAAGGCTGTGGGTGCGAAGCTGGTGGGACAGGAGTTCACCGAGGCCTATTTCATGAAGGGGCGGCCCTCCGCCTATCACTACAACACCTATTACACAGACGAACAGGGCAGCCGGTTCTACAACGACGGCAGCGAATTTGCGGGGCTGGGCTCCGGTTCCAACAATTACGCGCCCAGCAACCCTGCGCTGACACAGCGTGTGGAAGCCGACATCGAGGCGTTTTTGGCGGAAAATCCCGGCGTGGCGCGGGAGGATATCCCGGCCGACCTGATGACGGCCTCGGGCTCGGGCCTTGACCCGCACATCTCGCCCGCCGCCGCGCAGGTGCAGCTTCCCGCCATTGCAGAGGCTTCAGGGCTCAGCCCGGAACGGCTTGCGCAGATCGTTGCGGACAACACCGAGGAAAAACTGCTGGGCGTGTTCGGGGAGGAGACCGTGAACGTGCTGGGCGTGAACCTGGACATCGCGCTGGCGATGGGGCTGATTTCGGAAACGGAAAAATAAACGCGGCAGAAGCAAAAAAACGCC
>OGZA01001253.1_pt1 | contig 17463 bp, 25 predicted proteins | sample 1576591 | NCBI WGS metagenome assembly OGZA01 (sample SAMEA3541565, study PRJEB24748) | human gut metagenome | biome: human gut; feature: human-associated habitat; material: faeces | place: China | collected 2012
ACCCCTTTCCATTATACAGATTGTTTTTCTGTCCGGCAAATCGGGTATGGGGGCAAGACACCTTCTGCATCTGCGTCCCTGAGGGCGCCGCAGATATTATTTCAGATGGAGAATTCCTGGACCATTGCGTGCCCCGAAGCGATAGATATTATGAGCGAATCTCAGAGCGTGAGAGCTACATCATGTTCTTACGGCGGGCAGAGAAACCAGACGTACCGTGGTACACGCTCGAAGTAGAACCCGGAGGGACGATTCGGCAAAAGAGAAGCTACGGGAACGAGCAGTACGACGACTTGAAAGAGGCCGCGCCCTTCTTGGAGGAATGGCAGCGTGTTGTAGCTTCTCGTATTGGTGATGACGAAAAGATGCTGGCGCAGCGCGCAAGGGGATTAAGGCTTGCAGAATTCGCAGAACTCAAAGAAAAACAGACTGTTATACGCAACGGGAAGCTGGCGGGAAAACTGCTGGTGGAAGAACTGATAGCCGATCTGATAGAAAACAAGTGCGGGTGATGGTATGGAAATTCAAGTGAACAATCTGACCGCGCCAGAGCGGCTCGACCTCGGGCGAATGCTGCTCAAGGCAGGATATACCGTGCAAATGACACGGCGGCACCGCGCCGGGAAAGCGAGCGGAGCATATGACTATTACATAAAGGCGGAAATGCTTGATGATAAAAAATCCTAAACTGAATGCCAGCGGGTGTCCAGATCCCACGGCATACAAGGCGTTGAAAGGAATAGCGCGAGAATCTGCTGACCGGGAGAAAGTGGTGCAGGACTACATCCACATCGTAAAAGCACTGGCCGACGGTTTGGGCCTCGAAGTGCAGAACCGCATTCACCTGCGAGATATCAAGACGGGAAAGGAGTACAGGTAATGAACAGAAGCCGGTTGGAGTGGGCGGACTTCGCATGGGCACCTATTACGGGCTGTATGCGGGAATGCACGGCATGTGTGCCGCGTAAACGTGCGTTTTGTGCATCAATAGATGTGCGCCATCATATCACAGATCCGCGCTGCAAAGGTGATAAGGACGCCCGATTATTTGAACTCGAAGAACCCTTTTCCTCGGGTAGAAACATAATTGCGCTACCGTTTGGATTTTTTCCGACGCGCCACCGTTACAGGGATGATAACCCGGGCCTTATAAAAGTCAGCCGCAGATTTCTGGTTGGGCATATGGGAGATATGTTCGGGGAGTGGGTGCCTGACAAATGGATTGAAGAAGTATTTGAGAGCTGCGCAAGGTATCCATATCATCGGTATATGTTTATCACAAAAACGCCGTGGCGGTACGAAGCGTTATGGCGGGCGGGGAAACTCCCGGTGCGCTCGAACTATTGGTATGGCACGGTGCTTGAGAATTCGCAGGATACGGCGTTCAATGCGCACGGCGTGAACAGCTTCGCTCTGATCGAACCTGTGTCCGGCTCATTTGCGAATCCGGCAGGGCATACGCAGCTCCGAAACGTTTCGTGGGTGGTACTTAGTGCAGAAAGTGGAAGAGCGGCAATCAATGAAAAAATGCAAGCCGTGTGGGCAAAAGAAATCGTTGAAATAGCCGCGGCGAATGGTACGCCGGTATTTGTCCGCAACAATCTGCGCGATCAGTGGCTCCCCGGCGCACCGCAGGAATATCCGGCAGAGCTGCTGCGGGAGAATGCCAACACCAGCGACGAATATCGCGCGTACCACTATGGACGGTGCCCTATATGCGGCCAGGAAAGCCCTACAAGGGAGATGTTGGCGCTGATGGTACGTGTGGGCCGTACAGCGCCCCGGCGCCTGTGGTACGTTCACAGGCCGTGCCTGGAGCATCACGCGCAGATATGGGGCGGCGCTGATACATTGGACGCAATCATCGAAGAGATGACGGCACGCCAAAAGGCATAAGAAAACGAACGCCGGAGCAGCTGCACGGCGGAATATAGAATTTTATAGGAGGACTCAAAATGTATATCGAAAAATATGAAATCGCCCCAAAACTCGCAAATCTGCGCGGCGCGGTGCCGTGCAGCAAGCAGGGAGCGATACCAGCGGGAATGCTGATTGACGGCGATACCGTTACAGCTGTCAATGAAATTATGCAGATTTCGGCGAAATTGCCGGCATCTATGGAGCATCCGACGGTGCTGGCAGCAAAGACAGTCGCACTTATTGAGAGCCTGCCGGATGGGATGATTTCGATTGAGTCAGACGAAAAAGATATGGTAACGATAGGCGCGGGCACGATCACAAGCAAACAGGAGGGGCTTGACGCCAGTAAAATGGTGCTTCATCAGCGTCCTAAGAGTCCAAATCACGCCTTAGAGATTCCCGCCGAGGCGTTGTTTAACGCGATTTCGAATGTGCTTTATGCCGTAAGCCGTGAAGATAAAAAGCCTGCATTTGGTGGGATATTTTTCGACGCAGACGGTGCGACGTTGAATATCGTTGCTTGTGACGGATACCGTTCTGTGTGGACAACAATCCCGCATGAGGGCGAGTTCCATTTTATATTGCCAATGGTGGCAGCAAAGGCAATCATGTCACTGGGCGAGGCTGAGGCAGTAAAAATTGAAGCCAGTGCATCAGCGGCGTATATCGAGATCGGAGAATACATGATGGTGACGCGGCTCATTGCGGATTCTTTTATGGACTACAAAAGAGCGTTCCTTTCACAGCCACCGATGTGTGCCCGGCTCCCTAAAAAAGAAACGATGGACGCTTTGCGGCGTGCCTTGCTGGCCACGAATCAGGACAAGTGCATCATTATGTTGAGGTTCGACACAGACAAGTGTACGATCTCGGCTAAATCCGCAACGGGGAACTATGCGGAAGACATTGCAGGTGGTTTTGAGAAGTTGAACGGATTTGACATTGCATTCAACAGCCTTTATCTGATAGATGCAATCAAGCATTTTGATTCAGACGATTTGACGATCTACTTTGCGGGGCGTCTCCGTCCGGCGCAGATGGAAAAAGACGGATACCGCGCGCTGGTTCTCCCGGTGAAGACCAAGGAGAGTATCTGAACTAAAAAACACATAATCCCGGGTAGCGGTTGGGGCTGCGGGGTCTCTTGCGTGGAAGCAGTGAGTCACGAAGGCAAGAGCAAATGGAGAGGCCGTTAAAAGCAAAAGGCAGCAAGCCATGGAGGATGATAAGCGAATGAGAGATCTACATGCATTGGATAAATGGCGTCTGGATGTGCGCAAATACTGCGGGAGCAATGGCGACGATAAGAATGGGGCTTTTAAGATTTTTGTGAATGGCCGAGCGCTATTCTGTATCGCCTCAAACGGTAGAGGCTGGGAGCACGTAAGCGTGTCGCCGAAGAATCAGAAAAGATGTCCTACATGGGAAGAAATGTGCGCGGTGAAAAATCTGTTTTTTGAGCCTGAGGAAACGGTGATTCAGTTTCATCCGGCACAATCGCAGTATGTAGACCAGCATCAATATTGTCTGCATTTATGGAGACCCATTGAACAAGAAATTCCGACACCGACCGTAGAGCTTGTTTAAAATCGGGAAAAGTGAGGCGGAAGAGATACATTTTCAGAGGAAATGAAACATGCGATATCGGTTGCATATGAAAAGATGGGCGTAGAGCCGATGTGATTGGAGAGAAAGAAAATGGACGATTTGATAAGCCGAAAGGCGCTGCTGGAAGCGGCAGAGCACAATGTGGAATTTCAAGAGGGAATAGTAGATGTATATATTTTAGAAAGTATTTTGGCAGGTATGCCTGCAGTTGATGCCGCTCCGGTGGTGCATGGTGAGTGGATAGGATACGAAACAAGTTCATATAACGGAAATGATGAGTACGGAGAACCAAGATGGATTCCAAAAAAGTTTTTTAGGTGCAGCGTATGCAGGAAAGGTACAGCAGTTAGACACAACTTCTGCCCCAACTGCGGCGCCAAGATGAATGGAGGGAATGACGATGAAAATTGAGACAGCCATAAATAAAATTCAGAAAGAATACGAAAGAACAAAAAATCTTGAATTTGTAAGAAATCCAATGGCCTACGCTTTATACCAAGTTTGGAAAGAGGCAGATAAAGACGGAGGGAATGACAATGACTGACTTGAAGCCGTGCCCGTTCTGTGGTAGAAATGCAAAAATATCATTCAAGGATTATCGCTTTATCGGATATAACGGAATTGGAGACAAAAAAGTGATGTACCGTGTGCAAATAATCTGCAATAAATGTCGAAGTCGTGGCAAGCCGATTATAACGCCCGGCCTTGTGAATCCAAATCCATACGTTAGCAAATGGGGAAACTGTTTTTTCGAAAAATCGGAACGATGCAAAAAAGAAACGGAAATGTTTGAACCGTATGTACAAGAAGCAATCGAAGCATGGAACCGGAGGGCTGATAATGGCAAGGCTGATTGATGCGGACGCGGCGAAAATCCGTTTTGCAAAATTGGCTCGACCAGAATCGCTTTGAACCTGTTGATGGTCGCAGATGGTAGGAGGATTGACATGGAGAGATTGACTTATGATTTTTGCGTCGGCGATAAACATTGCTGGCAGGTAAAAGGCGCAGACAATTTAGAGTGCAGAGAAGTGTGTCGGAATCAAGGTGAAAATGGTTGTACTGACTGCCCTATTGCAAAGGCGTTCGACCGCCTCGCTGCATACGAGGAAACCGGGCTGGAGCCGGAGGAAATCAGAGATTCCATTGGAGGGATATCCCCTATTTGCGTTCAGTGCGACGGAAAGACGAGCGATGGGGTTGTAACAGAAAAATGTGGCTACCCCGACGATATTACAAAGTGCCTGGAACAATCGAAGCACCTCTGTGAGCTGGCGCAGGCGGAGAAAGAGGGGCGGCTGGTGGTGCTGCCGTGCAGTGTTGGGGACCCTGTTTTTATGGGAACTGGCCGGTATAAAATTACAGGATATGAGGAAGATGTTTGCGACGGTTTCTACATTGGCCGCGATGGCGTTTTGCAGGTGAAGGTTCAAAATTATAATGGGAACCACGGGACATATGGAGTTATTGGCCAAACGGCAGAACTGACCCGCGAAGCCGCCGAGGCCGCGCTGGAGGAAATGGAGGCAGAGTATGACACGGGAAGAACTACAATCGGCAATTCAAGACTTTTGGGATGAGGCATTCCACTACGGCAAACACGAAATCAGCGATACTTAAAAGGCAATTGCGTTGGAATGCATGATGGATGCAGCGGAACGCGAGAGCCCGCAGCCGTCAACCAACGCCGGCCGCATCCGGGAAATGGATGATAATGAACTGGCGGATTTTATCGACAGGTGTGAAGCGGCTGGATATAACGATTCTAGCGTAGCTCTGGACAAAAATAACAATTTAATGGAGAAATCACAGCATGGATGAATGGATTTCGGTTGAGGATAGGTTGCCCGAGAATTTAGAAGATGTTTTGTGCTGGTATGAATATTTTCGCTATGGTAATTACAACAGAATGTATAAAACATTCGGTATTGGGTATTGCGTGAATGGAAATTGGGGCGGAGACGTAATGAATGGCACAAACAACCGAGTATTATACTGGATGCCGTTGCCAGAGCCGCCAAAGGAGGAAAACCAGTGAAAGAAGTATTTGAAAAGGCCATCCTTACATACGGACAAACTGCTCAAGAAGATGTAGCCATCGAAGAAATGAGCGAACTTATCAAGGCGATTTGTAAAATGCGGAGGGCAGGCGTGAACGAAAAGCCAGCGGCAACGGATGCCATCGTTGACGAGATCGCGGACGTATCCATCATGTTGGAACAGCTCTGCATGATGTACGAGTGCTTTGACGCTGTGGAAAATCGTAGAAGGTACAAGGTGCGCAGGCTTGAAAACAGGCTCAAGGAGGCCCCGGCATGCTCGAAATAATCATAGCTTTCGTAAAGGCTGTGGGAATTGTATTGCTTCTATCATGCCCTATTGTTATGTGGGCGTGTCTGGTGATTGGTGGCCGATATGACGACGAAAACGGGAAAATGTGAGATTTGCGGTACAGAGTTCGTATACGCTCCAAATCGCAGATACTGCAATGCGTGCGCGCATAAGCGGAGCGTTGCGAGTACGAAAGCGGCGTTGAAGCGGAGAAATGAGCGCCTAAAGCAAGAAGCATCTAAGCCGCAAGAGCAACCGGGCGGATGGCATGTCGTCAAATGCACAGGCTGCTATTATTACAGGCCGCTGCGGAAAGGCGGGCGCGGAGCTATGAACGCGTGCCACTACCTGATTGACACGGATGTCCCGCGCGGTATATATCCGCACGAATGCTATAAACGGTCCGGTACGCCATACAGGCCGGGGAAGAAAGTATGATTCGGGAGGTGTTGGGGTGACATTCAAGGAGTACAAAAAGTTGTGGGCTCTCCCTGCTGACATAAAAGCCCGGGAAAGCCGGATTGAAAAACTGCTCCGGCGGAAAGAAGCCATTGCGCAGGACGCAGTGCATGGCAGTGCGGAAAACTTTCCGTACACAAAGCATACGGTCATTATCCGCGGGGTGGAAACCGATGCCGACGTTTTGGCCATGCAGGAAAGACTGAAAAAGCTCAACGATGAATACGACCGGCTGTACGGCAGGGCACTGATCGAGATAGAGGATATCACAGATCCCGAGGTGCGTGTGGCAATCAGCCGCAGAAGCTTTGACGGCTGGAGCTGGGCGGAGGTTGCGCAGGAGCTTAGCCCGTCTCGAGATGCGGAAACCGTGAGGATGGTCGTAAACCGATATTTCAAAGAAAATAATTCTTCTCGGTAGTTTGTAGCGGAATGTTCGTTTTTGATGCGTTATACTTAGAATTGAGAAAGTGCATCGGGAAACCGGTGCGCTTTTTCCTTATGCTCGGTAATGTAGGGCACAATTTCGTCGATTTGGAGATTGACTAGACGTGTTACCGTACAGTCTTGGGGAGAATCGTCCAATTAACGCAATGAATTGCGAAACCATTTGTCTTGTGGCAAAGGTATTTGTTTGCCACTAAGATTTGAGTGATTTGCAACGCTTATGTTGATTATATTTTCTTTTTGGATGGGATAAAGGACTTCTTGCTCTTGCTCGTACCGCAAGAGATTTTCAATCGGCATATGCGATGGGATACCGTTTAACAAACTATTCTTCAAAAAGAAATGAAGTAGTCCGAACACATCAATGGCATCAGTAGCGTGACCTTCTAAAAGAATAACGTCTCCAGGTAGGTTTGACACCTGTTGAAGCCCTTCTAAGCTCTTAGACCAAGACTGATAAAAAGGCAAGGGGCAAACATGGGAGACCCTTCGTTTGTGGTATTGTTGGATTCGGAATATGAGACCTGTGTACAACACCTCAGAAAGAAATTCCTCCTGTGTTTCAGTGATTTGCTCAAAGGCTCTTATTTGCTGAACTTGTTTTATAATAGGCATACAAATTTTGTTGCTATAATTTTTTAACGAGGATTTTGTCTGATATTCACCTGGTGTTTGGCTACAAAGCCAAGAGTATATCGTTTTATATATCTCGTGTGCGGTAACTTCATTAAAAAACATGCATCTCACCTCATTGTCATTATATCATACATTTGTAGAAAAGAGGGTGGTCCAATGACCGCAAAGCAAGAACACTTCTGCGCTGAATACGCTGTCGACTACAACGGTACGCAAGCTGCTATCCGGGCTGGGTATAGCGAGAAAAACGCGGCAAATCAGGCTAGTCGGATGCTGAGAAATGCCGAGGTTCTTGCGCGCGTACGAGAGCTGCAGCGCGAACAGGTGGAACGATTGGCGGTATCGACAGACTTTGTTGTGCTGAGGCTACTGGATACGCTTGAAAGATGTTCGAAGCCTGTGCCTGTACTTGATATGACCGGCGAGTCTATAGGGGAATACACATTCGACAGCAAGGGCGCGCTGCGTGCTCTTGAGCTGTTGGGCAAGCATTTGGGCATGTTCGAGGACCGGCTGAAAGTGGCCGCGAAGGTGGACACAGGCAAACTGGACGGCATTCTCGCGCAGCTGAGAGGCGGGCCGCCGGATGGCTGACCTGATCCTCTCGGAGAAGTATAAGGCATTCCTGCGCTGCACGGCGCCGGTGGAGTTTCTGGAAGGCACGACGGCCGCAGGCAAAACGACCGTGGGGCTGTTCAAATTTATTCTCCGGTGTGCGGAGAGCGAGAAGCGCATCCATGTTTTGAGCGGCCTGGATCAGGGGACCATCGAAAAGAACATTATCACAAAGGAACTTGGCATCCTGGATGACTTCGGCGGATTGGTGGAGTATTGGCCCAGCGGACGCGGCGACGACCGTATGGCGCATTTGATACTCCATACCACGGACGAGGACAAGAAGATTTATGTGCTTGGCTACGCGGACAAGGCGCGCTGGAAAAAGGCGTTGGGCGGACAGTACGGATGTTTGTATATTGACGAAATAAACATTGCGGACATGGATTTTGTGCGGGAGGCGTCCATGCGCTGCGACTATCTGCTGGCTACATTGAACCCGGATGACCCCGGCCTGCCCGTGTACGAGGAATACATCAACCACAGCCGGCCTATGCCGGAATGGGAGAACGACACGCCGCGTGAAATATTGGAGCTTTTGAACCGTGAACCCAAGCAGGGATGGGTGCACTGGTTCTTTTCTTTTGAGCACAATGCCGGGCTTTCCACAGATAAAGTCGAGAAGATCATCAGCATGGTCCCTCCCGGCACAAAGCTGTATAAAAACAAGATTCTTGGCCTGCGCGGGCGGGCCACAGGGCTGGTGTTCAGCTTAGAGGACAAAAGCCTTATCACGGTGCAGCAGGCGCGGCAATTTAAGTATCTGCTGTTTACAGCGGGGCTTGATACGGCTTACAGCCAGAACTCGGCGGACACGTTTGCGTTTACCTTCTGGGGTGTTACCACATGCCGGCGCCTGGTGGGGCTGGACGTGCGCGTGTACAACAACCGCGACTTGTCCCGCCCGCTGACGCCAAGCGACATCCCGCCGCTGTTTGAACAATTCCTGGAGGCGAACCGGAGCCGGTGGGGATTTGCGCGCGACGCTTTTGTGGACAGCGCAGACCAGGCCACTCTGCTGGAGTGCCGGAAGTACAAGCAACTGCATGGCAGTGTGTACAATTATCTGGACGCCTGGAAGAAGACGAAGATTATCGACCGCATCAACCTGCAGGCCGGGTGGATGGCGCAGGGATATTATCTGCTGGTGCGCGAAGCGTGCCGGCCGCTTATTGATGAGCTCAACGTGTACAGCTGGAAAGAGGACAAATACGAGCCGGAAGACGGGAACGACCATTGCATCAACAGCGGACAGTATGCGTGGCTCCCGTTCAAGGACCGGATAGGAGGAACAGCGTGAAGATTGGAGAGAGGGTGCGCGACATGATACGGCATTGGCTGCAGATCCAGCCGGCAACAGGCCAGAACATCACGATAAGGGAGACCGCGAGCTTCGACGTGAACTGTATGCGAAACCGTGTGTGGTATCGTGGGGACGCGAGCGAAATCGAGCAGCTGTTCAAGGCCTTGGGGCAGGACGCGGTTGGATGTGCCCGGTTTTGGGCCGCTGCGCCGGCCACGAGCGACGTGCGCAAGGCGCACAGCGGCATCCCGGCCATATTGGTGGACACGCTGGCATATCTGGTCAAAAGCGACCTCAATGACGTGGACTTCGAAAACCCGGACGGCGCCGGTGCATGGCCGGACATTGCGAGGGATTGCGGCTGGGAAGAAATCATAGGCGACGCAGTATCCGGCGTGCTGGCCATTGGTGACGGGGCTTTTAAGATTAGCATAGATCCGCATGTGAGCGAGTATCCGCTGCTTGAGTTCTGGACGGGAGACCGTGTAGACTTTATCCGGAGGCACGGCCGTATAACGGGTGTGGTATTCAAGAGCCTGTATCACGAGGGCGGGGCAGAATATGAGCTGCGGGAGATTTACGAGCCCGGAAGCATCCGCTATGAACTTTGGGAGGGCGAGAAGGTTGTGCCGTTGGGGCGCGTGCCGGAGCTTTCCGCCTACAAGCCGGTGCATTATGACGCCGCTTTTCCTTTGGCCGTACCCTTGTGTGTGTTCAAAAGCCAGCGGTACCCGGGGCGCGGGCGCAGCGTGTTTGACGGCAAGACCGACGCCTTTGACGCGCATGACGAAGTAATAAGCCAGTGGATCGACGCGGTGAGGCATGGGCGCGTGAAGAATTATATCCCCGAGGACATGATCCCCCGCGACCCGGAAACCGGGAAGCTGCGCAGCGTGGACAGCTTCGGCACAAACTTTATACAGGTGCAAAGTTCAAACAAGGAAAACGCCACGGCACAGATCGACACCGTGCAGCCCGAGATCCGTTATGATGCGTTTGTGGAAAGCTATGCCGCCACGCTGAATATGTGTCTGCAAGGGATTGTGAGCCCGGCCACGCTTGGAATCGACGTCGGAAAAATGAGCAGCGCCGAGGCGCAGCGCGAAAAGAAAGATATTACAGGCATGACACGAAATGCCATTACGGATGCGCTGGAAAAGGTGCTTCCGCAGGTGGTGTGCTCCATGCTGATGACGTATGACCTGATGCACTCAAACCAGGCGGGTGCATATGAGCCGAAGGTGACCTTCGGCGAATACGGCGCACCGGACTTTGACAGCCGTGTGCAGACCATTGCCAGTGCGGCCACTGCCAGCGTGATGAGCGTGGAGGCGCAGGTGGACGAGCTTTGGGGGGCGAGCAAGGACGACGATTGGAAGCGAGCGGAGGTGCAGCGCATCCTGACCGAACGCGGCATCGAGGATACACCTGAACCCGGTATCGTGGAAAGCCTGCCGGCCGGGCAGGATACGGATATTCCGGGCAATGACGCCGTATGACGGCCCGGGAGATCGCCGCACTGTTTGAGGACCTGGAGCTTCGGCTGATTGCATCTCTCAAACGCAACCTTGCGCGGCATAAAGCCGAGGAAAAGGACGAGGGCTTCGACTGGCCCGCATGGCAGGCCGAGAAGCTGCACAGCCTGCAGCGCTTCCGGCGTGAAAACAAGTCGATCATGGCTGAATATTCCGACCAGATCGATGCGGAGACACGCGCGCTGATGCGCCGGCAGTTTGCGGAGGCAGACGGCAGCGCCGGTGCTTTTTTCGGCGTCAATGCCCGGAAACTGGATGCGCTGATCGATGGGATCGCGCACAGCGAGGCCAGGGTGGAGCGCGCGGCGCTGCGGTATATGGACGATGTGTACCGCAAAACAATTCTTCGTGCAGCTGCGGCGCTGGATGCGGGCGGCATGACGGTGCAGCAGGCCACGGACCTTGCAACAAAGGATTTTCTGGCGCAGGGCATCAACTGCGTGCGGTACAAGAACGGCCGGATGGTGAACATTGCGTCCTATGCTGAAATGGCGCTGCGGACGAACAGCACCCGGGTCATGCTGCTGGGCGAGGCGCAGCTGCGCGAACGCATGAACATCGACACGGTGCTGGTGAGCCAGTACGGCGGATGCAGTGAGACATGCCTGCCCTGGCAGGGGCTCGTATACATCGACGACGTGTGGCAGCCATACCGTGGCGGCGGCAGGAACTTCGGCGGCACATATGGGTACAGCCGAAACGGCCGCAGCTATCCGCTGCTGAGCGTGGCGGTGCGGGCCGGGCTGTTTCACCCCAACTGCCGCCACCATTTGACAACATGGGTAGAGGGCGTGAGCGTGAGGCCCGAACCAATGGACAGGGCCGCGGTGGAACGCACGGCGAGACTGGAGGCAAGGCAGCGGGAGCTGGAGCGCCGGGTGCGCAAATACAAGCGGCTGGCAGAAGGCACGCTGGAGCCGGAAAAGGCGGCCGGATACCGCCGGGCCGTGCGGGCCGCGCAGAAGGATGTACGCGAGTTCGTGGACGAGCACGGGGACGTTCTGCGGCGGGATTACTGGAGAGAGCGGTATGATGGGACAGGTTCATTTACTTCTGCTTCAAAAAATGGTATAATAAATTCGCGGGGTGATGGTGTGGACATAGAAATTGATAAGTTTACGCCATGCCTTGAGGATGCGCGGACAGGTGAAATTCTGGAAACTGCTTATTCGTTGGCATCTGCCGATGATTTAGCGGGGCTGAAAGGCTGGAAATTCGACTGGACAGCGTCGGATTTGAATGGGTGCGAAATTTACAAATTAACGCTGGCTGGGGACGAGGAAATTCAGGGCTTGATTGCAATCAGCGACATGCCACACGATAGCGCGGTTTACGTCAATCTCGCGGAAAGCTCGCCGCAGAATCTTGGGCATAATAAAAAATATGCCGGTGTTGGCGGTCATCTATTCGCGATTGCAGCGAGGCGGTCGTACGATTTGGGGCATTCTTGCTTTTTCTTTCTCGACGCCAAAAACATTGAATTAGTTCACCATTATGAAAATCTTCTGAACGCCCGTTTGCTTGGACGCCCGCATCAATACCGTATGTATGTGGACGAGGAGAGCGCTTTTAAATTAATCGAAAAATATTCGCTGGAGGAGGTTTGAACGGCATGACTGAGCAGGAACGCAAGGATTGGGATGCTTTAGAGGAAGCTGCTGAGAAAGCAGGTGGATATGTGGATCCACATCCCAGTGACATTCACTATGATTTGAGAGCTATTGCGAAGTTCTGTAAGGAAAAAGGCATTGAGCCTCTGGATATGACACTTCGTGAGCTTGACCAATTCATTATCAAGAGCTAAGGCCGCTCCCTCATAGGGAAGCGTTGAGACTAAACCACCACCCACGAGGCGGTGGTTTTTTCATGCCCATTTTTCGGGAAAGGAGAGGACATTATGCCGAAAATGTGCCCATATAACCGGGCGCGCGAAGTGCAGCGCTACAAGCAGAAAAATGAGCTGGACGAAAGTGGAAATATCAGCAGCTACGCCTATGAGATGCGGGTAGACTTTATCCCGCTGCCATGCACAGGGGAAGAGTGCGGGGCCTGGCGTGATGGTGCATGCCGTTATGCGTCTGTAAATCTGGACAACGAATGAAAGAATTTCCTCAAATTCAATAGCACAAGGCCCACGCTTCGGCGGTGGGCCTTTTGTTATGCCCAAAACGCGGTGACGGCATAAAAAGCACCCGGCGGAAATAAGCCGACAGGCTATAAACGGAGGGAAAAAGCCATGAACAAGGACGATGAAAACAAGGCTGTCCAGCAGCCTGCGGCTGCCGAGGAGAGCAGCCAGCAGCCTGCGGCCGAGCAGGACAGCGGCCTGCCCAAAACACAGGAGGAACTGGATGCACTGATTGAAAAACGGCTGGCGCGGGAGCGAAAAAAGCTGGCAAAAGCTTCGCTGGGAACACAGGCATCCGGCGCTCCGGCGGCGGAAGGCAGTGCGGCACAGCCTGAGGCACAGAGCGCGCATCCAGGCGTGGACGCTGCGGCTCTGGCGGAAAAGGACCGCGAACTGCTGATCGCCCGGGCCCAGCTGGACGCTTATCGTGAGGGGATCGTCCCCGGCGCGGTGGAGGACGCCGTCTGCCTCGCTGTGATGCAGGCCGAAAAGGCCGGAGAGGCGGATGAGGAGGGCGTGCGCGACGCTTTGAAAGAAGTGCTCAAGCGCCATCCGGAATGGAAGCCCCAGAAAAAGGAAGCCGCGAAGAACGGCTTCAAGGTTGGGGTGGATACGACCGGCGCCGATGGAAAAGACGGCGCGGGCAAGCGTTCCCTGCCTACGGGCACGGTGATTTTGTAAGCGAAAGGATGATTTGAAGTTATGGCAAGAACAAATGCAATCAGCCTGCTGGCAGGCGCCAGCACCCCGGCGACTTTGGCCGAGATTTACGGCCGCGTCATTGAGAACGTGCAGAAAAGCACGCTTTCCACCACGCTGAAAAGCCAGCTATACACGGGGAACCCCGCCGCCGGCAGCGTGGAGTTCAAGCGCTTTGTGAACAGCGCGTCCAAGGCCTACGGCACCGCGCGCGCGGCAGCCAAGGGCGATAAGGTGACCGCTCCGCCCACCACGGTGAACCTGAACCAGCACAAGGAGATCGTGGAAGAGGTTGCGAAAGCCGATGCGGTATACGCTTTATTTTATGCCCGCGGGGCCTTCGACATGGACGGCTGCACCGTGTGCGCTGTGGAGCCCGGCGGCGGGCCCGTGCCTGTGGGAAAGGACGACCGGGGCGTGTGCGAGTTCGTGATAAACCTGAAAATGACTTATATGAAGGAGTGAGAGTATGGCGGCAAAGACGGGCGTATATCCCGTATTTGAAAACAAATTTAAGATCGGCACCTCTGCCGAAAGCCTGAACACCATTGCCGAGATGGAAAACTTCAGTGTATCCATCGACGGAAACGTGGAGGAATGGAGCCCGATGGAGCAGGAGGGCTGGCTGAAACGGATGGTGACGGGCAAGGCCCTGACCATCAGCCTGTCCGGCAAACGCTGCATCGGCGACCCGGGCAACGATTTTGTCGAGGCCAGCGCCTGGGGAACAGGTTCCGACTGCGAAGCGCATTTCGAATGGGAGTTCCCCAGCGGCGCGAAGCTGGCTTTCCCCTGTGTGCTGAGCGTGACCAACCCGGGCGGCGGCGAGAGCCGCAATGTTGCGGGATTGGAATTTGACGTAATGTCTAACGGCAAGCCGACGTTTACCCCCGCTGCCGGCGCCTGATATGCATAGGCCCCCGCTCTTTTGGGCGGGGGCTTTCTTTGAAATGAGAGGAGAAAACGACATGGGAAAATTGTACACGCTGGACGGTAAGCTGCTGACCGAGACGCCGGAGCTCCGCATCGGTGAAAAGGTGTATCCGGTAGACAGCCGGCAGAAGACCGTGAAAAAGATCCTTCAGGCACAGGAAGTTTTGCGCATTGAGACAGAGGCGGCCTCGGCGAAAGCCGCGCAGGCGCAGCAGCGCGCGCAGGAAAAAATGGCGGCAGCGGCAGAACGCTCCAAGGCCAGGCAGGAGGCGGCCGAAGCCAAAGCAGCCGCGGCGGAGGAACGTGCGCGGCAGCGGGCTGTTGCCGCTGCGGAACGGGCGGAAGCAAAAAAGACTGCGGCCGCTGAACGCGCCGCAGCGGCGGAAAAACGGGCGCAGGCGCAGGCCGCAAGGGAGAGCGAGAAGCAGTGGCAGAAAGCCACAAAGGGCATACGCGGCCTGTTCAAAACCGTCGGCAGCACCATGAAGGCGACCTTCCTCACGGCGGGGCTGTACGCGTTTTTCCGGGCAATGAAAAGCCTGATGTCCGGCGCAGCAGGACAGAGCAAAGAGTTCAGCACAGCATTGGAGGGTGTCAAAAGCAATCTCCGCACAGCGTTTGCCCCCATTCTCGACGCTGTTCTCCCGGCTCTTACAGCCCTGATGCAGGGGCTTGCGAACGCCACGCGCGCCGTGGCCGCTTTTATCGCTTCGATTTTCGGGCAGACCTTTGCGCAGGCGGAGGCCGCGGGCAAGAAACTGCAAAGCGTGAGCAGCGCGGCGGGCGGCGCTGCCAAAAGGGCAAACGCCACGCTCGGCATTGACGAGCTGAACGTCGTTGATCCGGGCGGGAGCGGCGGTGGCGGTGGGGCCTCCGCCGCAATCGCAGATACCGGCGAGGAAATGACCGGGTTGATGAAGCCTTTGGAGGCGTTTTGGGCGCGTTTCAAAGAGCTTATGGCCCCTTCCATTGCCGCGTGGAGCGCCGCATGGGATCAGATACAAAGCAAGGCCGTGGAAGTGTGGCCACGGGTGCAGGCCGCTGCACAAAACCTGTGGGACGCTGGACTGAAACCGCTGGGCAGTTATCTGCTGACGGATTTCGCGCCCAGCGTGGCGAATGCCTTTTCCGAGGCGTTCGCTCCCATTACGGGCGATGTGATCAGCGCGAAGCTGCAGATGTTTGCTGATTTCTTTGTGTGGGCGTGCGGTATCGTGACGGATGCGGTCAACAGTGTATTGATCCCCGCGCTGAACCTTGTAAAGCATATCTGGACCGGCCTGATGGAGGGTATCAAAGCCACCTGGGAGCAGTACGGAAAGCCGATCTGCGACGGCGTGGTAGAGGCGTTCAATTGGATATTGGCCATCCTTCAAAGCCTGTGGGATACCGCGGTGAAGCCGTTCCTGCAGTACTGCATTGAAAAAGGCACGGAGCTTTGGGACCAAACGCTCAAACCGCTGTGGGATAACTTTGTGGGCATGGCAGCGGATATCATCCAGTACATCCTTACCTGGTGGAATGAGGTTCTTCTGCCTTTTATCAACTGGATCGTTCAAGTGTTCGGGCCATACTGGGAGAAAATCTTCGAGGGCGTTGTCAATGTGGTAAAGTACGTTGTGCAGCGCATCGGCGACAGTATAAACATCGCCATCACTCTATTCCGCGGGCTGCTGCAATTTTTCACCGCAGTATTCCGTGGGGATTGGGACGGCGCCTGGGAAGCGGTGCAGAACACGGTCGTAAAAGTATGGGACGGCATCAAAAACGCCATCCGGAATACGGTGAACGGGATCATTGACATCGTAAACGGCATGATAGCGGGCATCTGCGCGGGCATCAACGCGATTTTGCGGGCCGTGAGCAGTGTGGCCGGAAAGCTCGGATTTGATATCTCGCCGCAGGTAACGCCGCCGCAGATCCCGCACCTGGCACAGGGCGGGTATGTGGCAGCCAATACGCCGCAGCTTGCCCTTATCGGCGACAACAAGCGCGAGGGCGAGATCGTGGCGCCGGAGAGCAAAATTGCGGAGGCCGTCGCCGCCGGAATGGCAGGGGGGCTGAACGGCGCGGAGCTGTTGGCGCTGCTGGGGCAGATGCTGGAAATTCTTCGGGCGCTGCTGGAAAAAGACGAAAGCATCACCATCGGGGACGATGTGATTGGCCGTGCAGTTGGACGGTACGAGCGCAACCGAGGCATACCTGTAGGGGGCGCCTTTGCCGACGCCTATTAAAGCGAGGTGAACAAAATGCCCTATGACTTAAATGAAAATGTTGGTTTTATATATCTTGGCAGTTCTGCGGCCACAAACCGCGCGAATTACGCAGTAGCACTTCCATACCCTGATTTAGGGGGCGCGCTGTTTGAGACCTCGCGTATGGTGGACAGTGCCCGCAACGCAAACGGCGAGGTGGTGGGGCGCCAAGTAGGCCGCAGCGTGTCAAAGCAAAGTATGGCCTGGAACAAATTGTCCTGCGAAAAATGGTGGGAGTTTAACCGTTGGATCGAACAGGGGCATTTCACTTTCTATTGCTGCTATTTCAACTTTAACCTGGGCCAGTGGGAAACGAGGCTTTTTTATGCGGGTGATTTTAAAGTGATGCCCGGCCCGGTGGACAGGACAACAGGAATGCCGGAGTATCTGTCCAGCGCCAGTGTGAACGTCATTGACTGCGGGGTGGTGTGATTGCAAAAGACATCATCGTTGTACCAAGCGGCGGTACAGGAGCAGATTGCGCCGCAGGGATACATCCGCATCACCTTCGGCCTGACGGACACCGACGCGGCCGCGACCTGCGCGCCGCCGGAAACGACGCCGGGCACGTTCTACTCGCACCCAGACACGATG